>Ga0208458_1000031_pt1 | contig 175019 bp, 128 predicted proteins | sample AD_UKC085_MetaG_FD_184432 | JGI IMG/M metagenome (GOLD analysis project Ga0208458, IMG submission 184432) | Active sludge microbial communities of municipal wastewater-treating anaerobic digesters from USA - AD_UKC085_MetaG (SPAdes) (version 2) | ecosystem: Engineered > Bioreactor > Anaerobic... | reverse complement strand
TCACTCCGCTGGTCGGGCCGACGGTGGTGACGGGCCTGACGCTGACGACGGCGAACGATGCGGCGGAACGCGATCCGGTGAAGTTCGAGCTGTCCGGCTCGAACGGCACGATCGATGGGCCGTACACGCTGATCGCCAGCGGTGACGTGCTGGACTTCGCTGGCGCGACCGCCTGGCCTCGCTTCACGAAGAACGCCACGCCGATCGAGTTCGCCAACACCGTGGCGTATGCGCACTATCAACTATTGTTCACCGCCGTGCGCACGCCCGCCTCGGCCAACAGCATGCAGATCGCCGAGATCGAACTGCTCGGCGCCGCCCAGTAGCATTCGCTTCTGGCAATGGGTGAAGCCGCCTCCTGGCGGCGAAAGGCACTTCAAGGGGCCTGTACCACCGCGGTACAGGCCCCTTTCTCGTTGGTCATCCACGAATGGTCTGCTCGGCCCGTTACGCAATCCGTTTGAGCAGCCAGGCCATGTTCTGGCCGAGGGTTCGCATGGTTTGCAAGCCTTCTTCGTCGCGTTCGACCTCGCCGGCGGCCCGCCCGATGCCGATGTTCCAGTAGCTCGAACCGGGCACGATCATCTGGCCGATGAAGAAGAAGTGGTTGATCGTGTCAAAGGCGTGGATGGAGCCGGCCCGTCGGACCGCGACCACCGCGGCGCCCACCTTGCGCCGCAGCATGTCGCCGTTGGCCCGGGCGACGAACCCGGCGCGGTCGATCAGGGCCTTCATCTCCGTCGTCACGTCGGCGAAATAGGTCGGCGACGCCAGAATGATGCCGTCGGCCTGGACCATCTTCTCGATGCAGTCGTTGGCGATGTCGCCGTCGACGACGCATCGGCGGTTCTTGTTCTTGAAGCACTGGCCGCACGCGGTGCAGCCACGGATGGGCTGACCGGCCAACTGGACCAGTTCCGTCTCGATGCCTTCGGCCTCCAGTTCCGCAAAGACCTGCCGGACCAGAATGGCGGTGTTGCCGTCTTTTCGGGCGCTTCCGTTGAATGCCACAACCTTCATAGCATGCTCTCCTTGCTGTTGAGGGGTCGGTGGTTCCAGACCGTCGAGGCCGCATGCTATCCAATCCGCTCGCTCAAGGCAAGGCTGCAACCTCAGCCTGGATTCGTTGCGTGTACCCGGCATACGGTGGCAGATTGGGGCCATGGTTCCTGATCGCCACTCCTGGGGCCGGCCGATTCTTCTATCTGTCATCTCGACTTCGCTCAGGGCTGAAGGCTTCGCTCCAGTCGGAATGACAAAAGGGATGCGTCAGACATAAGCGCCACCGTATTCCAACCGCGCCGGATTCCGCCAATGTCCGGATAAAACCGGGCGGACAGCCTGAAAAGCAGCGATGGGGGTCCGTATCGGCGATCCAGCGTGGAATTTCCCCGCAATAAACGGTTTCGGCCTGCGACCAACCCAATGTGGCCGAATCGAGGCCGAAAACAGGCAATCAGTGGGGTTAACGAGATTTGAGGAGTTCGAAAATGATTACGAAATGGCTGAAAATTGGGGCAATGGCAACGGTCGGCCTGGGGCTGGCCGGCGGTTTGCTGTTCGGAAAGGACATCGTCAGCTACGCCCGCAGCTCCGCCAAGGGCGTGCGGACCGTGGTCAAGGACTCGGTCCCGATCGAGTTCGAGCTGCGTCGGGCCCGCGATCTGCTGGAAGAGATCATCCCGGAGATGCACGCCAACATCCGGCTGATCGCCCAGGAAGAGGTGGAAGTGGCCGCGCTCAAGGGCGAGATCGCCAAGAACCAGGAAGGTCTCGAAGACGAACGTGCCAAGATCAAGACGCTTCGCGGCTCGCTGGAGACCCATCAGGCGCAGTATTCCTTCGCGGGCCGGCAGTATAGCCGCGAGGACGTCAAGGCCGATCTGGCGGCGCGGTTCGAGCGGATCAAGGAGAGCGAGCTGGTCCTGGCGAGCAAGCAGCGCTTGCTGACCTCACGGGAGAACTCGCTCAACGCCGCGGTGCAGTTGCTCGAGAAGACGCGGTCGCAGAAGAACATCCTCGAGAACAAGATTGAGACGCTGGCCAGCCAGTATCGCATCGTGAAGGCCGCCTCCGTCGGCTCGAAGGTCCAGGTCGACAACGGCAAACTGGCCCAGACCGAGAAGCTGATCGCCCAGATTCAGAAGCGTCTGGACGTGGCGGAGCGCGTGCTGGCGCACGAGAGCCGGTTCATCGAGGCGATCCCGGTCGATACCGTTGTCGAAGCGGACCTCGTTGCTCAGGTGGATGAGTATTTCCAGCAGCACGACGGGCCGGTCGAAGCAGATTCGGCGCCGGTTGCGAAGGTGCACGGCTCTGAGGCGTCTGATTAGAAAGACGAAGCTTCTCGCTGCCCGGCCGAGGCGTCGGGCAGCCGCTCTCGCAGAACCGAATGGAGCATTATCCGCCAGGTAGGGCTGCATTGCACAGACCCGCGCCGAGTGATAGAATCGAATCAGGCCAGCTTCACCGGCGCTCGCAACGAGAAGGAGCCTTGTCGTGTTGATCCTGCGAATCAAGCAAGCGGAATGTGCGTTGGCCGACGGCCGGCTCGACGAGGCCTTTGAGATCGCCAAGGCCGAGGACGTCCGGCATCATCGCCACGGCCAGAGGCTGGTCGGCCGACTGGCGCGGGCCTATCTCCAGCGGGCTCGTCAGGCCCTGGAGGGCAACCGTTTGGACCTGGCGCTGGCCGACTGCAACAAGGCCGAGAAGCTGGCGGGCAACAGCGACGATGTGGCTCAATTGCGTGAGGCGGTCTGCCGGGCGATCGTCGAGCGGCAGCAGGGGCACGAGCAGGACGCTCTTCGCGTGGCGCAGGCCAGAGAACGGATCGCCGATGGCTGGCATTCCGTCGGCGGTCAAATCCTGGCCGAGGCCAATCCAGGCGATGCCCAGGCCGAGCTGCTCAAGCAGGAATTAGCCGCCGCCCGGTTGCACACCGAAGATGCGGTCGCCAAAGCCGAGGAGGCGCTGAAGCGAAGTGATATCGTCGCGGCGGTGGATTTCATCCGTGCCGCCGGTGTCGTCAAGGCGCGGAACGGTCGGGCAGGTGAACTGCTCGGTCGAATCCGCAAGCTCGCCGGCGAGCAGGTTCAGGCCGGTCTGGAACAGGGGCGCATCGATCGCGCCCAGTTGTTGTTGCAGAGGCTGGCTCCGCTGGACGGCGACAGTCCGGAGATGACCGAGCTGCGCAGGGCGCTGACGCATTGCCACCAGGCGGCTGAGCTGGTGGCGGCGGGCCAGCCCGGCGGCGCGTTGCCGTTGCTGCGGAAGGTCAAGGCGATGTACCCGTCCGCCCGGTGGCTGGACAAGGCCATCGGCGACGTCAAGCACGCGGCCGAGGCGCTGGAAGAGCTCGATGCCGGGCCGCTGGGCCTGAGCATTGCGGACGCCGCCGGTAGTCGAGAACAGACAATGGAAGGCGACGAGCCGGCAGCCCCCGCGCGTCAGGAACTGCCGCGTCGGATCGTTCGAGGTATGGATGCGCGAATGGACAACAGGGACACGTCACCGCTGCCTTCCGAGTTCGTCATGCAGATGGATGGGATCGGCAGTTATCTCGTTTTTCGCGACGCGCGTGTGACGATCGGTCCGATCAGCTCGTCGGCCCGACCGACGCTGGGGTTAATGGCCGAGCCGAACCTGCCGGTGGTCAGCATCGAGCGCGTCGACGCGGATTATTTCGTGCGGTCGCAAAGCGCCGTTCAGGTCAACGGCGAATCCGTGACCGAAAAGCTGCTGGCTGACGGCGACACGATCGCACTGTCTCCGAGATGCCGGCTGCGGTTCCGTTTGCCCAACCCGGCCAGCACGACGGCTCTGTTGCTGCTGAGCGGCGCCAGGCTGGGCCGACCCGACATCCGACACATTCTCCTCATGGGTCGTGACATTCTCGTCGGACCCTATACGAACCATCACGTGCAGACCGAACATCTCGAAGACACGATCACGTTCTTCGAGCAGAACGACCGACTGCTGTGCCGGGCGAGCCAGCCTGTCACGATCGACAACCGACCGATGCAGCCGGAGAAAGGCCTGACGATGGACCAGCCGATTCGGATCGGCAAACTGTCCATGGTCCTGGCCAGCTTTCACGCGTAGCAGCAAGGTAAGTGACGACGATCTTTTTATCCGGCAGAGAAGACTATGGACGCGTACCAATACAAGTACGGAGATCGACCGCTGGAGGGGTACACCATCCAGCGAGCGGCCGGGCGAGGCGGCTTCGGCGAGGTCTACTACGCCGTCAGCGACAGCGGCCGGCAGGTGGCGCTCAAGGCGGTCCAGAGCCACGAGCAGATCGAGCTGCGTGGGATCAGCCAGTGCATGAACCTCAAGAGCCCACACCTGGTCACGGTCTTCGACGTCAAGTACAACGATCAGGGCCGACCTTTCGTCATCATGGAATACGTCTCCGGTCCGGCGCTCAGCGATCTGCTGAAGGAGTCGCCCGGAGGGCTGGGCACTCAGAAGGCCGCATTCTTCCTGCGTGAGATCGCCAAAGGCCTGTCGTACCTGCACGAGTGCGGGATCGTGCATCGCGACCTGAAGCCCAGCAACATTTTCTACGAAAACGGCTACGTGAAGATCGGCGACTACGGCCTGACCAAGGCGATCAGCGCCAGCCGGCACGTCAGCCACACGATCACGGTCGGGACCGTCCATTACATGGCGCCGGAGATCGGCGCGGGGCGCTACGACCGCAGCGTCGACATCTACGCCCTCGGCATCCTCCTCCACGAGATGTTGACGGGCCAGGTCCCGTTCCTCGGCTCCAGTCCGGCCGAGATCCTGATGAAGCACATGACCGCGGCGCCGCAACTCGAACACGTCGAGGAGCCGTTCCGCCGCGTGATTCGCAAGGCCCTGGCCAAGGACCCCGATGAGCGGTACCAGACGGTGCAGCAGATGGTGGAAGACGTCTTCGGCGCCGAGCACGTGCGCAACAGCGTCTCGCAGTTCTCGCCGGAGGAGCTGTCGGTCGTCGCCGAACACATCGCGCACAAGATGGGGGAGGTGAAAGCCGCCAGAGCCCAGCGGCCGGCCGCCGCCGGGCAGACCCCGGGCCAGAAAGACTTCAGCAAAGAGATCGGCAAGAAGGCCGAGTTCATCGCCAAGAAAGTCGAGGTCCTCGGCGGGCAGATGGCCGAGAAGCTCAAGGTCGCCAAGGAACGCGCCCAAAAGAGCGTGCCCAGCCGCGTCACGATTGCCGATCCGATCAGTCCTAATCAGCGCCGTACCCTGGCCCTGATGACGATGGCGACCGTCAGCTTCGGCGCAGCGCTGCTGGGCCAGATGCGCAATCAGAACGCGCTTCCGCTGGCGATGACCGTCTTCGTACTGGTCGGTGTCGCGTCGCGGATCATCCTTCATTCGCGCCGTCAGTGGTGGGCGACGTTGGACGAGGACGCCCGCTGGCTGGGCCGGGCGGGGACGTGTTTCGGTGCCGCCTTCGTTTCGGTGCTGGTGGCGTCCATCGTGGCCCAGGTCTTCGGCGGCCACGCATTCGGCGGGGACCGGGGCGGATGGCACGGCCCATTTCCGTTCAGATGGTTTCCCTTCTTCGGCGGCTTCATGGGCCAGTGGGGCGGAAGGGTCCTGGCCCTGGCTCTGCCCATGTTGCTGGTAGACTGGTGGAAGATCAGCGACCCTCAGCGAGAGAAGCGCGTTGTTCTGGGACATGCCCTGTGGATCGGTTTCCTCGGCTACGTCAGCGGTGGGATCTTCGGGCTCGAACCGGTCGCGGCGGCCTGTGCGCTGGCGGGCATTGTCCTGGTGGTCCAGGCGGCCAGCCCGTTCGGCCGGCCTGTTGCCGAGGTGCTGAGCGTCCACGCCCGAGCGGCGCAATCGCCCGAGCGGCAATCTCGCTCCGGCGTCCTTGCTCGTCCCGTCGCGCCGTATGCCCGCCCGCTGTGGATGTTCGGCTGGCTGGCGAGCATCGGACTCGGACTGTCTCTGTGCATTCTGGCCGGCACGAGCATGCACGGAAACGACTTCGGATTTGCCATCGCCTTTGGCGTCGATGCGTTCATCTTCTCCGTGTTGTGTTTCTTCATGATGTTCCGGAGCAAGTTCACCGGCTGGTACCGCTATCTGATTCGGCCGGCATTGGTGACCTTGTGCGTTCAGACTGTGGTTACTTCCTCGATCCTGCTTGGCACCACGCATGGCGGCCCGCCGTTCGGCGTCTTTCTGTTCTTCATCATCTTCCCAAATATCCTGGCCCTCGTTGTGCTGTTTACGCCGCCGCGCGTGTTCGGCGTGCGTGATGTTGGGATGCCGGACGATGCCGGCCGACCCCTGCACCAGCGATCGTGCCACCGCGCGATGCCGAGCGGGGCGGCTTCGCCAGCCAAGCGATTTTGGGCGCTGCTTCTGGCCGTCGCAGGGCCTGTGCCCGGTCTGCATCGTTTCTACGTCGGTAAGATCGGGACCGGCGTTCTCTGGTTCTTCACGTTAGGTCTGTTCGTTGTCGGCCAGCTCATCGACATCATCATGATTTTGTCAGGTCAGTTCGAGGATAAGAACGGCCTGCCCGTGGTGAACTGGCATGGTCCGAGTGCCGAGACGGTGGAAATGCCGGATCATCCAGAGGTCGCGGCGGCACCGATAGGGGCCAGGGATGCTGCGGCCGTGGCGCCGAGTGAGTCTGCCGCCGCTGCCGTGGCGCCGGCGCGAAACGAACCGCCGTCTTCGCCTTCCTACGCCAGCACCGGGACGATCATCTACGAGCCGTGGCATCCGTTCAGTGGTCTGGTCTGTGCGCTCGGCCACATCCTCCTTCTTGCGGCGATCCTGGTCGGCCTGGCCATCGGCCTGCACCTGCCCGTGGTGGTGGCGGCCGGCTGGCCCGATCCCGTAATTGCCCGGGACCTGGAGGGGATCTTCGGTTATGCCGAATGGCCGAGAATGGTCGAGCAGGGCGGTGGACTACTCATCGTGGCCCTGCTGTTTGTGGCGGCGGTCCTGATCATGATCGGCCGGCGCAAGAACGGGGCCAGCCATCTGATTCGTGCCTTGCTGGGCTTGGGCGGGTTCTTCTGGGCGATCTCGCTCTTTCGTAGTGAGGTCGTCTCCTCGCGGGAGGCCCAGAATATCGCCGATCTGATCCGCCAGAACCAGGTGGGCGCGGGCCTCGAACGGCTCTTCAACGCCTTGGGCCAGGAGGAGGCGATCTTCGCAGGCGTCATCGCCCTGGTCTCGATACTCATGCTTGCCTGGCCGCCGCGCCGACACACACCGATCTTCGCACCGATGCCCAACCAAGAGGTGGTTCTATGACACCGAACCTGATGTTCAACGGTTTCCCTGCCTTCCCGTTCTGGATGATCCTGTTCTCATTTGCCTTCGTCCTGTTGATCGTTCTGGTCAACAAGACTCCGAAGGTGGGCACCTGGATTGTCGCCGGATTGCTGGTGCTGGTCCCGTTCGCATTCCTGTTTCTAAACGCGTCGCGCCATCTGCCCGCCATCGTGCCGGCGTTTCCGTTCGTCATGATCCTGTGCTCCTTTGCCTTTGTGCTGCTCATTCTCCTGTTTCAGAAGACGCCGAAGCTCGGTGCATTTGTATTCGTGGCGATCCTGGCGATGGGGGCGGTTGCCTTCTTCGCTCCCCTGCGACTGGAACCGCTGAGACATGCGGTCACCCAGCGTGCGACCGGTCACTCGGTCGAGAGCAGCGCTCAGGTCAGCCCGATCGCTCCCATTGCTCCGCGAGAGCCGGCAGCGCCCGTGCTGGGCCAATCACCCATCTGGTCGGAGGGCATCGAGGCCGAGTTCCAGGCGGACATTTACCCCTCGATTCTCTCTGCCGCTCGGGCGCTTGGATCGCGTATGGAGCGACCCGTGCGAATCCTCTCCGTCCAGGGCCAGCTTCCCGAGAAGATCGTCATCTTCCGCAACGAGCTCGATCCCGAGTTGGCAGCGGCCTTTCAAGGGGCTTTGCAGGAGGCTCTGAAAGACATCCCCTGTGCCGTGGACGCGAATCCGCGCAACCTCGAACCGAATGAGGTCGGAATCATGCTCCGCTTCAGCGGTCGGCCGGGCCGCCCGGTCGGCCACGACGAACCGCTCGATGGGTCGCTGGAGGCCACCGCGTTTGCCAACCGACAGGCCAGCACCGTCAATGTCTCGTTCAGCGACAAGCCCTGGCTGGAGGACTTCTCCCGCTACGTGAGCAAGAGGCCCGACCGCCAGGTAGTGGTGGCGCGATCCCAGGAGGCCTGCACGGATGAAAACGAGGCTCGACAGCAGGCGATCCAGGACGCCTGCAACCAGCTCAGCGCCGTCGCCGGGACGAAATGGGAGCCGATCCCTGGACGATCGCCGCTGACCGTCAGCAGCCAGGACGTGCAGGAAGGGGGCTTCATCCTCGATCAGTTCGTCCAGAGTTTCGACGGCTCAGCGGGCAAGATCTGGCGCCACGCGATGCTCATCGACGCCTCTGCCGAGAAGCTCGCCTGGCTCCAGAGCCGCAAGGCCGCCGAGGTGCACGGCGAGCGAGTCACCTGGGCTCGAATGATCCTCTCGGCGCTCGGCGTTCTGATTGTAATTGTCGTCACCTACCTCTTCCTCAACATGGCCACCAAAGGGTATTATGAATGGACCTTGCGGATCGCCGGGACCGTCCTGGCGATCGCGGGCATCATTGCCATATTCCTGGTCCTGAGGTGACAGGGCAGGGTCGCTCGTCGCTTGTCGCTCGGGGGTGCGATGGACGAGCGGCCGGAGAAGAGCGACGGCAGATGGATAAGGTCTCGAAGCCGGAACAGTACTTCCTGGACAAGATTCGCCAGGGTGACCAGCAGGCGTGGTCGGATTTCATCGGGCGGTATCGAGGCCGCCTGCTGCGTTTTGCCCGCGCCAAGCTCCCCCAACGCGCCGATGCGGAGGACGTGGTGCAGGATGCGTTCATCGCGTTCGTCCGCAGTCTGGACCGGTTTCGCGGCGAGTGTGACCTCGAGACCTATCTCTTTTCGTTGATCCGGCGTAAGATCATCGACAGCTATCGCCGCAAAGACGCGCGGAAGGTCTGCCTGATCCAGGACGCCTATGAGGGCGATTCCGACGAGGGTTCCTCCGACGCCTTCGAGCAGGTGGCCGGCTCGGTTCAGACCGCCAGTTGGTACGCCCGGGCCGACGAGCAGTACGACCTCCAGAAAACGGTGCTGGCCGAGGCGATGGAAGAGCTTGTGGACGGCTTCAAACGCGCCCTGCGATTCCGTGACCTGCAGATCATCGAGCTGCTGCTCTACTGCCAGTTGCCCAACAAGCGCGTTGCCGAGACGATGAACATCGACGAGAAGACCGTCGCCCTGGTCAAGCATCGCAGTCTCAAGCAGATCCGCAGCTTCGTAGAGAATAAGAAGATCGCCTCGGACCCCTCGTCGGGAGATTTCGAGGGGGTCCTGACGGATATCTGGGAATACCATCGCTTCAGTTGCCCCAAGCGCAGCACGATCGGCGGTTTCCTGCTTCGCACGCTGGGTGACGACTGGCAGCGGTACGTGGATTTCCACCTCAACGTGCTCGGCTGCCGTTTTTGCCGGGCCAACCTCGAAGACCTCGAATGCGAAACCGCCGAACACTCCCAGCAGCTCCAGGCCCGCATCATGGAATCCACCGTCGGCTTCCTCCATCGTCCTCTGTAGAGTGGATTCTTGACCCACGGGGCTATCTGTAACACACCGGTCCGAGGTGCGTCTTACCGACATGGTGGAAGGACGTTGCGACGGGAACCGGCGGGCCGCCGGGGACCCATCCTGTGGTTAGTTGGACCGAGCGGAGTTGACGTGCAAGAGGCAATCGTATGGTTGGGCAGGCGGTCGCCGGGGCGATTGAGCGCGCGGATCGGTCCGAAGGCGGCCAGTCTGTGTAGACTGCGCGGGCTTGGGGCGAAGGTCCTGCCAGGCTTTTTCGTCACGACCGCTGCTTTCCGGGAACATCTGTGTTCGGGTGACCTTCGCGCCCAGATGGCGGCGTGTCTCGATGTGAAGGCGGATCACTTTGAAACGACTCTGGGACAGATCCGTAGGCTCATCACGAGCTCACCTCTGCCCGATGGGGTACGCGAGCAGGTTGCCAGGGCGTACCAGCGATTGGACGCCGGCACGGTGGCGGTGCGTTCCTCGGCGACGGCCGAGGATCTGCCCGGGCATTCGTTTGCCGGGCAGTACGAGACAATCCTGGGTGTGACCTCCCTGGAGGCCTGTCTGGGCGCGGTCAAGAAGTGCTGGGCTTCCCTCTGGACCGAGCGGGCATATGAGTATCGCCGGCGAAACGGGATCGACCACGGGCAGGTCGAGATGGCGGTCATCGTGCAGGAGCAGATCGAGCCTGAGGCGGCGGGGGTGGTCTTCACGCTCGATCCAGTCACCGGCAGCCCGAGCCGGATCGTGATCGAGGCCTGCGCCGGCCTGGGCGAACGTTTGGTTTCCGGCCATGTCACGCCCGAGCGCATTGTGTTGCGAAAGAAGAACCTGGGCGTCATCCGCCAGACGACCACGAACGCTGAACCGGTCCTGGAGGTTGCATCGGCCCAACGCCTCGCGCGCCAGGCCAGGCGGATCGAGCGCAAACTGCGCGGTCCGCAGGACATCGAGTGGGCACTTGAGGGTGACACTCTCTGGTTTCTCCAGGCCAGGCCCATCACCGCAATTCCCGAGCCCAAGCCGTGGGAAGATCGCCAGGTCTGGACCAATCTGAATCTGGGCGAGGTCGTGCCCGACGTGATGAGTCCCATGACGCGTTCGATGATCGAACCGATGTTCACGCCGTTGTTCGGCTCGATCTTTCGCCTGGTTGGGGCCGATGTGACGAAAGCCCCGATCGTGGGCTTCGTCGCCGGAAGGCTCTACTTCAATATCAACACCGGGCTGGCCGCTGGGATGCCCTTCAACCAGGGCCCGGAGAGATGGGCCCGCGCTTCGACTCTGATGGGAGGCCAGCAGAACCGGCTCTTCGAGCTCGGCGAAATCGACCTGTGCGAGGAAGACCTGCCCGATCTGGGCTTCTCCTGGTTCCGCTACATCCTCTCCTGGCCCCGGATCGTACGCACGATTATTGCGCATCGACCGAGCCGGGGTGAAGCCTTCAAGGCCTCTTTGCGGGCGCAAGGCGATGCCTTGTCACGCGTGGACGCCAATGCCCTGCCGACGGAAGAGCTGCTGTCTCTCATTGGCGAGATGATCGACGGCAGCCTCGCCAACACCGATCTGCTCTTTCTGGGACCTGGCACTGTGGGGCTTTCCGTCCTTGAGAAGGTTTGTCGGGACTGGCTTGGCGATGAAGACCTGACGCTGGTCTTTCGGCTCTTTGCCGCTCAGGGCGGCATCACCGACACTCAGGCGGGTCTCGATTTGTGGCGGCTCGCATCGCTGGCTCACGAGAGCAACGAAATCGAAAGCCTTATGCTTTCCGAGATCACCTGGGACAAGGTACGTCCCGCACTGGAGCGGACCGAGCACGGCCGGCGGTTCCTCATCGCCTGGGATCGATTCATGAGCGAGCATGGCCATCACTGTCGGGGTGAGCTGGAGTTGCTGAACGCGCGTTGGTCCGAACGACCCGATTACATTCCCAACCTCCTTCGCGGCTACCTTCGTTCTGCCGACAGTGCCGATCCTCTGGCCAATCAGCAACGTCTCGCCGAGCAACGGGAGCGGCTTACCCTTGAGTGTCGCCGGCGGTTGAAGAATCCGATCAAGCGTTGGATCTTCGATTGGGCCCTGCGCAACGGGCGGAAGGTTGCGGTCGACCGGGAGAACTGGAAGAACGAGGCGGTCCGCCACATCGCCTCTTTTCGCCGTGTCGTGCTCGAACTGGGCGAGCGGCTCGTGAGGCGAGGCATCCTGCGCGAGCGGGACGATATCTTCTTCCTCGAAATCCCCGAGGTCGAGCCGGTCGCGAGCGGAGCGGCAGATTTCGATGTGGCCGAGCGAATTGCGCAACGCCGGGCCGAATACGAGCGCAACTGCCGCCTGACGCCTCCGCCCGTCGTGGTGGGACGTTTCGATCCGCATAAACATCGTATGCCGGAGGTCGACACAATGGCGACGCTGTTGAAAGGAACGGCGGTCAGCCCTGGGATGGCCACTGGCAAGGCGAAAGTGATCCTGCATACGGACGACTACCAGCACGTCGAGGCGGGTGAGGTTCTTGTGGCACCGTCTACCGATCCGGCGTGGACGCCGTACTTCCTGCCGGCCGCCGCTGTCGTCATGGACTTGGGCGGTATCCTCTCGCACGGCGCCATCATCGCCCGAGAGTACGGCATCCCCGCCGTGGCCAACGTCGCAGGTGCCTCGCGCATCATTCGGACCGGCCAGACCATCGAGGTCGACGGCGACCGAGGCCTCGTGCGAATCCTGTCGCAGGTCACAGGTTCATGGGCAGGCCGCGGTCGCGGAGGTATTCCTTCATCCGGGTGATGGTGAAGTCGCCGAAGTGGGTGATTGAGGCCATGAGCACCGCGTCGGCGCCGCCTTCGGCGATGGCGTCGTAGAGGTGGTCGAGTGTGCCCGCGCCGCCGGAGGCGATGACGGGAATGTTGACCGCGTCGGAGACCGCCTTGTTCAGCTTGTTGTCATAGCCGGCCAACGTGCCGTCGGCGTCCATGCTGGTCAGCAGGATTTCGCCGGCGCCGAGTTCCTCGCCGCGCTTGGCCCACTCGACGACGTCGAGGTCGGTCGGCTCCGAGCCCGCCTTGACGCACACCTGCCAGCGCTCCGGCCGCGTCTTGGACCGCCTTGCGTCGATGGCGAGCACCACGCACTGATTGCCGAACCGTCGGGCCGCATCGGTGATCAGGTTCGGGTTCTGCACGGCCGCGGTGTTGACCGAGACCTTCTCGGCGCCGCTGCGCAGCAGCTCGTCGATCTGTTCGACCGTCTGCACGCCGCCGCCGACGGTAAAGGGGATGAAGACGTTCTTCGCGACGCGTTCGACGAGGTCCACGATGGTCTTTCGCGAGCGGATCGTCGCGGTGATGTCGAGAAACACCAACTCATCGGCTCCCGTGTCACTGTATCGGGCGCCCAGCTCGACGGGATCGCCGGCGTCGCGCAGGTTCAGGAAGTTGACGCCCTTGACGACGCGGTTGTCCTTGACGTCGAGACACGGAATGATTCGCTTGGTCAGCATGCCGCCGCTTTCCGAGTGCACATCTCGTAAAAGTTCTGGAGGACCTTCAGTCCCTGCCGGCCGCTCTTCTCCGGGTGGAACTGCACGCCGTGGATGTTGTCCTTCTGGACCGAGGCGGGCAGGGCGAAACCATAGTCGGTGTAGGCGATCTTCACTCGTTCGTCAGCGGGCTGGGCGTAGTACGAGTGGGCGAAATAGAAGTGCTTCGCCTCGCCGAGGTCCGAGAATAAGGCCATGTCCGCCGGCAACTCGACCCGATTCCAGCCCATGTGCGGGACGGGCTGGGCGGGCGGCAAGGCGACGACATTGCCTCGAATCAGGCCCAGTCCCCGGTGAGGGCCGTACTCGCAGCTCTCCTCGAAGAGCATCTGATAGCCGACGCAGATTCCGAGGATCGGCTTGCCCGCTGCGGCGGCCCGCTTGACGAGTTCGCCGGCCGAGCCGAGAGCATTGACTGCGTATCCAAAGGCCGCCACGCCCGGCAGGACCAGGCCGCGGGCGTTCTCCACGGTTCCGGCATCCCGGCTCAACTCGATGTCGCAGCCGATATGCCGGAACGCATTGCAGACGCTGCGAACGTTGCCGATGTTGTAGTCAATTACGACGATCATCCGACAAATGTAGCTTCCGCCGATTGCCCCGGTCAAATCAGAATAGCTGATAGCCCGCTTAAGCAGAAGTGATTGGCGACCGTCGTCGCGCGAGCCTGCAATGATGAACCCTCCTTCCCCGTCTGGAAATGCCCGGTTTCTCGCCGTTTTTGGTAGAGTCTTCGTCCGGGAATGCCGATTCTGTAGGGAACGAAACTCGGAGAAACTGAGGATACGACCATGTGTGGAATTGTCGCTTATCTGGGAAGAAAGGCCGCTCAGCCTATCCTTGTCGAGGGGTTGAAGCGCCTCGAGTATCGAGGATACGACTCGGCGGGCGTCGCCGTGCTGGACGACCGCTCGATTCGCGTCACCAAGACCCGCGGACGCATCAGCGCCCTGGAAGAGATCCTGGACGAGCCGCGCAGTTGTGACACCCTGGGCATCGCGCACACGCGCTGGGCTACGCACGGGCAACCCAACACCGTCAACGCGCATCCCCATTTGGACTGGACCGGCAAGATCGCTGTCGTGCACAACGGGATCATCGAGAACTATGCGGCGCTGCGGACCTGGCTTCAGAACGAAGGGGTCACCTTCCGCAGCGAAACGGACACGGAGGTCATCGCGAACCTGATCGGCTACATCTACGCGAACGAGAGCGAAACCGCCCTGACCGACGACCAGAATGCCTTCGAGTGGGCAGTCCGGCAGGCCCTGCGGAAGCTGCACGGCACCTTCGGCCTGGCGATCCTCTGTGCCGATTTCCCCGACACGCTGATCGGCGCCAAGCGGGGCAGCCCGCTGATCCTGGGCGTAGGCGACGCCGAGTACATTCTGGCCTCCGACGCGGCCGCCATCGTCGAGCACACCACGCAGGCGATCTACATGGCCGACAACGAGATGGTGCTCGTCGGCCCGGACGGATTCCATACGAAGACGATTGACAACGTCGCGATCGCCAAGGACCTCAAGCAGATCGAGTTCTCGCTCGAACAGATCGAGCTGGGCGGCTTCGAGCATCACATGCTCAAGGAGATTTTCGAGCAGCCCGAGTCGCTGCGCACGTGCATGGGCGGACGGATCGAGCTACAGGAGGGCCGGATCAAACTGGGCGGCATCCGGGACTATCTGCGGCAGTTGACGCGGGCCCGCCACGTGATCTTCACCGCCTGCGGCACGGCGTTCCACGCCGGCCTGGTGGGGGAATTCCTTCTCGAACACCTGGCGCGCATCCCCGTCGGCACCGAGTACGCCAGCGAATTTCGCTACCGCAACCCCATCATCGAAGACGGCACGATCGTCATTGCCATCAGCCAGTCGGGCGAGACCGCCGACACGCTCGCGGCCGTCGAGCAGGCCAAGGAACGCGGCGCGATGGTCCTCGGGGTGGTCAACGTGGTCGGCTCGACGATTGCTCGCGCCACCGACGCCGGCATCTACCTGCACGCAGGTCCGGAGATCGGTGTGGCCAGCACGAAGGCCTTCACCGCGCAGGTGGCGGTGCTGAGCATGCTCGCCATTGAACTGGGGCGGCGCCGGCACCTGGGCAGCGAAGACGCCACTCGCCACGTCGCCGAGCTGGCGCAGATTCCGGAGAAGATCGAGACGATTCTCGAACAGTCCGATCGCATTCGGGAAATCGCGGCGGCGAACATCGACAAAGAGAACTGGCTATTTCTCGGGCGCGGGTTCAACTACCCAGTGGCGCTTGAAGGAGCCCTAAAACTCAAGGAAATCAGCTACATTCACGCCGAGGGCTTGCCCGCCGCGGAAATGAAGCACGGTCCGATTGCGCTGATTGCCGACGGCATGCCCGCTGTGTTCATCGCGACGGCCGGGGCGCAGTACGACAAGATGATGGGCAACATCCAGGAGGTGCGGGCGCGAGGCGGCCGCATCATCGTGGTGGCGACCGAGGGCGATGCGTACCTCGAGAGCGTCGCCGACCATCTGATCACGGTCCCCCAGGCGCCCGAGCTGTTCCAGCCGCTGCTGACGGTGGTCCCGCTGCAACTGCTGGCGTACCACGCCGCGGTGCTGCGCGGCCACGATGTGGACAAGCCGCGCAATCTGGCCAAGAGCGTGACAGTCGAGTAGGGGCGAATAATCATTCGCCCTACCTTGGAATAACGGGATACAAACAACCATGGATGGTCTGCCTTGTCACGTACGACCAGTTAACAGCCGCCGCACGGCATTCAGTCTGATCGAGCTGCTCATTGTCGTTGGCGTCGTCTCGGTTCTGCTGGCGATCCTCGTTCCGGCGCTGAGAAAGGCGCGACAGGCGGCGTCCCGTGTGTCCTGCGCCCATAACCTCAAGCAGATCGGCCTGGGCATGAGCATGTACCTCAACGACAACGACAGCACATACCCGTGTGCGACCGATCCGGTGTCAGAGGAGCCGGTCTACTGGCTATGGATGGGGCGCGGATGGCGGCGTTGGGTCAAGCCTTACCTGGGCGGTTCTATCGATGTGAACGATCCCTCGGCGCTGTTGTGTCCCGAGGATCGTGCCGACCCGGTGTTGTTCGAATCGACCAGCTACGCCTATTCCATGACGTTCTACCACAGCCCGCAGCAGATCGATGCGATGAACGAGAGAGCCGAAACCTACAGCGACCCGCGTCCGTCGATCCCGCAGCGGGCCGACTCCGTTGCGCACCCGGCCGCCAAGATTCTCATCGGCGAGTGGGCCAGCAGCCATGCCTCCGTCGAGATCGAGCAGGGCTGGTGGAACTGGCAGGGGGCGCGGAACTTCCTGTTCGCCGACAGCCACGTCGTCTCCCTCAAGGCCGAGCGGATTCTGCCCGCGCGTGACGGCTTGCCCGACGCGAACCTGACCATTCACGGCATTCAGGGCCGGGACGTGGCCCAGTGACCGGCGGCCTGGCGGTGGTCTACGAAGAACCCGTCACCTGGAACTGGGCCTGCTTGCCCGCCTCGATGCGCAGCCCGTCGCCGAATTGACGGACGCCGAAGCCGGTCAGGCGAAACTCGGTGAGGGTCACCTCACCGTGAAGGACGGCCAGCGTAACCTTGGCCGAGTCACCTGTCCGCTGGATCATGCAGGCGCCCCACGCATCGCCATTGGACCAGAAGTGGTTGCCCTCCTGTCTGGCAAAGGTCATGGTCTTGTCCACGGCGCTGTAAAGGAACCCGGTCAGCGCGGGCACGGCCGCCCAACTGGCCATGGCGCGGGCGTAATGGTGTCCGCACTCGGCCTCGTCGAATGGGCTGCGCTTGCGGCCATCGTATCGGTCACGGATGTTCGTGATGCACTTGAGGCCGTCGTCGATCATGCCTTCCTGGAGCATGCCGACGGCGGCGGTGTATTCGAACCCGGTCATCACCTCGCTGAAGTACGGGAACGGGTTTTCCGGCCGGTCCTTCGGATAGCTGGCCATCAACAGGGCCGATTCGCCATCCATTGCGAAGCTGCGCATGCAGTTGAAGTGATCATACAGGCTCTCGCGGTAGTTGTACTTCATGATGCTCGCGAGGGTCTGGCGCACGTGATCGGGTTTGACCAGGTAGCCCAAGCCGCAGACGTGCGCGGTGTACTGGCCGACAAGCTGATCGACCAGACAGCCGGAGCCGAGCTGGTAGTCGGGCTTGCTCAGGTCCGCAGCGCCCATGCCCACGAGCAGGGCGGGTGCGACCGCGGATCGGTCTTTGGGGGGGCGGATGTGATGCTCGTAGTACTCCCCGTTGAAGAGGTTCTCGTCGATCCACCGACTGCCCTGTTCGAACAGACGCCGGCACGTTGCGGCAAAGGCCTCGTCGCCCTGGTGCCGGGCCATTTCCTCGGCGGCGCGCAACGCGCCGAGATACCACAGACCCATCTGGGGATTCGGTCCGTAGTACTCGACGTCCATCGTGTTGTGCTGACAGCCTTCCATTACGCCGTCCTTGTCGGCGTCCCACCCTCCTTCGATCCAGCAGAACTCGACGGCCTTCTTCGCGTGCGGCCAGAGCGAGTCGAGCATACGATCGTCGCCGGAGAGCTGCCAGTCGCGATAGAGTTTCATCAGGCAGCCCATCTGGCCGTCGGCGGCTGCCTTGCCGAACTCGCGAGCCCGTCCGACAGGGAGATTGACGCGGAAACTCATCAGGCCGTTGTCGTCCGTCGCGAGGGCGAACTCGACCTCGCGCATCGATCGGGCCAGCGATCCGAACAGGAACGCCGTCGCGTGCTCATAGTTCCAGACGTGGGTGCAGGAGCCGTGGCAGCAGCCGCCCCGGTTGCTGCACCCTTCGAATCCGTAGAAGCGGCCATCCTGCGTGCGAAAGCAGGTCTGACTGCGAAGCGAGCTGAGATTGAACAGCGCCGCCTCCTTGACGACCTCGGGCAGGTCGCTGTTGCAGAAGGTGCGCACGAAACGCGCGGTGTCCGCTTCGAGCCGCTTGAGCTGTGCCGCGACTTTCTGAGCGACGTCCCAGGCGTCGGCATAACGGGTCGCGTAGTAATTGCCGATCCGGTCCTCATCGACGCCCTTGGGGGTCCAGGTCATGCGGTTGGGGAAGTGCCACGCGATCAGGAAGGTCACAGCGGCGTCCTCTCGTGGAGGGACTTCGACCTGGACGGCCAGCGACGCCATCGGGGTGTCTTCGCCAGTGGGCTGCCGCTCTTCAAGCTGGCCGTCAGCGCTGAAGTCGTCCCAGAAGTCAAGCGGCGACCGGCCCCAGCCCGAGGCGATCCAGGAGAGGCGATGGGTGACGGCGCCTTCGGCCGTGGTCGCCAGCGCGATGGTTCCCCACTGCTCGGCCCTCTCGGCGACGCCTTCAGAGTCCATGAAGATGCCGCGGAGGTTGTCCGCCTCGCGATAGTGGTTGCGGTTGGCGCGGCCTCCGGTGGCGATCAGGTCGCCTTTCCAGTCTCTGGTCTGGCCGGAGCCGTCGATCCCGATGAAGTTGGGCATCGTCCCGCAGACGGAGGCAACCAGCCTCTGATCGGTCTTGTTGTGCAGGACGTACCGCAGGACCGCGACGGGTATACCGCTGGCCTCGGGATCGGCCGGGACCAGTGGATTGAATGCCTCGAGGCGAACGTCGATTGGTATCTCCGAGTCGGACAGTGCCACCTGGCCCAGCGGATACGCTACCGCGAACGAGCAGTTGCGGAAACGAGGCAGACCATGGTTAGGCGTCGTGCTTCCATGGCTGTTCTCATAGGCGGAAAGGTCGATTGGGCCCTCGGCAGCCTTGGCCAGCGTCTTTCCATCGGGCGTCTTCACGAAGACCGCGAAGAACGGGCTGAACGACCCCCTCATCGGTACGAAGCCCTTGCCCGGCCGATTCATGATCTCCCAGTCGCGTAGATCGCCCCGACCGCCCAGCGACAGCGTCCCGGTCCCGATCCCGCCCAGAGGCAACGCGATGCGAGCGAGGTGCTGTTGGTCGTAACGCCGGAGCACGGGCCAGCCGGACAACGCCTCCTGCGGGACCGACACAGGACGGATGGTGATGCTATCCTGCGCAAAGGTCTCGTCTGCGCAGAACAGACATACTGTCAGGACGATGATCAGTGGAAGGGCAGAGTGCGATTTCATGGCGTTCTCCCGCAAAGAGCAGCCTTCTCATCTCTGTCCGGACAACGCAGCGGACGTCCGGAAACGCGAGCATGGATTGTCAGGTCTACTTGATGCCCAGCACGTCAGCCATGGAGTACAGGCCGGGGTCTTTGCCGACAAGCCATTTTGCCGCTCGCAGGGCCCCTCTGACAAGGGTATCCCGGCTGTGTGCTGTGTGGTTAAGGGTTACCGTTTCGCCCAGCGTGCTGCAAATCACCGAGTGGACGCCCACGATGTCGCCGGCCCGGACGGCGTGCATGCCGATTGTGTTGGCCTGCCGCAGGGCATCCTTTCCCTGGCGTCCATGCGTGAGGCAGTCGGGAAAATCCCGCCCGGTGGACTGGCATATCTTCTCCGCCAGCGTCATGGCGCTGCCGCTGGGTGCGTCCTTCTTGAACCGATGGTGTTGCTCGACGATCTCGATATCGTAGTCTGGCCCCAGCATAGCGGCCGCTTTGCCCACCAGAGCGAACAGGACGTTCATCCCGACGCTCATGTTCGTTCCGTAGAGGAGCGGGATCTTGGCGGCCGATTCGGAGAGGATGGCCTGCTGGTCGCGGCTTAGTCCCGTCGTGCCCATGACAAGTGGGATCCGGTTTTCAGTGCAGTAGCGCAGGGTGTTACCGGCCGCTTCCGGCGTGGAAAAGTCGACTACCACGTCTGACCGCCCCGCGCAGGAGTCGGTCAACGGCACGCCGAGGGTCCCCGCTCCGGCCAGCAGTCCGACGTCCTTTCCGATATCCGGATGGCCTTTGGCGTCGGTGGCTCCGACGATCTCGAATTGTCTCGATTCCACCGCCAGGGCGACGATCCGCCTTCCCATGCGTCCGGCCGCACCCACAACCGCCAGTTTTGGCTGCATTTCTAACCCCTTTTCGAACAGAGTGCCCATGTGATCGATAGGATCATAATTGGCGGCTCGGCGATTGGCAAGCCGGAAGAGGTTTTCCGAGCCATCGGCTCGCGGGCTTGGCTGTGGCACATGCTATAGGGCATTCTCGGGATGGGGTGCTCTATATGTGGGGGGTAGACGGGGCTGGCGAGTCATATCCCGGACCGGGCATTTTTGGATATCGTCAGACGCCAAAAAAGGCCAAAATACTCAAAAAAGTTGTTGCCCTGGCCCCACGGGGCCACTATCATAACAGCTTGGATTACGACGATTAATGGCTGCCAGTAAGGCTGTGCGAGGTGCAGGCAATGGCGTTTACAGGACATGTGAACAGTGCAGCGGCATAGATTCGCAAATTGTGGCTGCGCTTTCGCGCCGATGGTGGCTGTGGAATCGATGTTTCTGCTTCAGTATCGTGGCGCCGGCGAGGTTGATGGTGAGGTTTGGCGGTTTCGACCGATGAGTGGGCCAAGCTGCTGTCGGAGGCAACTGATGTAGGCGAAACGCAGGAAACAACCTCGGTTGGGCATGGGTGTGTTGGAGTGGAAACTGCTAAAGGTTTCCACTTTTTTTTGCTCTTTGTTGGGGCATCTGTTCCCGTCGGCGAAATGGGCGGCGGGCGACGATACGACGCGATAGTCGTCTCCGGCGTACCAAGGCAGGTACTCAGGGGGCCGTCTGAGTTTGGATGAGAAAAGACTATGAACCAGGAATTGTTGAGGATCGTGGATAACATCGCCCGGGACAAGAATATCGACAAGGAGTCGATCTTCGCGGATCTCGAAGAGGCGATGATTTCGGCGGTTCGCAAGCATTTCGGCGACCCGGACAGCGAGATCCTGGTCCGGATCGACAGGAACGACGGCAAGGTGGCGGCGTTCCGGGATCAGCAGCCGATTGACATCCGGCGGCTCGGCCGGATTCCGGCTCAGACCGCCAAGCAGGTGATGATCCAGAAGATCAGGGCCGACGAACGGGACAGCATCTACAGCGAATTCGTTCAGAGAAAAGGGCAACTGATCAGCGGCTCGGTCGTCCGCTACGAAGGTGGCACACTCATCGTCAACCTGGATCACTGGACCGAGGGATTCATGCCCAAGGGCGAGCAGATCATGGGACAGACCCACCGCCCGGGAGAACGTATTCGCTGCCTGATTCTCGACGTGAAGGAGACCGCCAGCCAGGTCAAGATCATCCTGTCGCGGACTCACCCCGACTTCATCCGGCGTCTTTTCGAGTCGGAAGTGCCGGAAATCGCCGAGAACATCATCGAGGTCCGGGCCCTGGCCCGGGAAGCAGGCTACCGCAGCAAGGTTGCCGTGACCAGCTACGACGACAAGGTGGACCCGGTGGGGGCCTGCGTGGGCGTCAGAGGCAGCCGCATCAAGAACATCGTCGACGAGCTCGGCGGCGAGAAGATCGACATCGTCCGATGGAACGAGTCGTCGCAAGTCCTTGTCGTCAACGCGCTTATGCCCGCGAAGGTCAGCGAGATCGCGTTGTGCTTCGAGTTGGGGCGGGCTACCGTGGTAGTGGAAGAGGATCAGTTGTCCCTGGCCATCGGCAAGCACGGGCAGAACGTCCGCCTGGCGGCGCGGCTCAGCGGCTGGGACATCGACATTCTCACTCCGGATGAATACAACCTCGGCATCGAGAGGCTCGCCACCTGTGTCAAGAGCGTCGAAGGTGCCGACGACATCCTCGTTGATAAGCTGATTGCCTTGGGTATCATATCGGTTCTTGATCTCGACGACGTGGGCCCCGAGCCGCTGGTGGGCGAGCTGGGCCTGGATCCTGACTTCGCCGAGAGACTGGTGCTGGGCGCCGATCAGGCTGCCAAGATGATGGCGGCCGAATCGGAACGTAAGCAGGCCGAAAAGGAGTTGGCCGAGCAGACGGGTCGTCTGGACGTGCGGAAGAAGGATCAGGACGAATAGGGACGTGGAGGTTCCTTGGCTACTACAAGAGTCTACATATTAGCTCGTGACCTCGGTGTCAAAAGTTCTGCGATCGTAAAGAAGTGCCAAGACGAAGGTTTGGACGTCAAGAATCACATGACCGCGATTTCCGCCGGTCTGGCTGCCACCATTCGCGAGTGGTTCAGCGAAGGGGAAAACATTACGACGGTGGAAACGGCGGAGAAGGTCGACCTATCGGAGGTTCGCGTCAAAAGACCCCAGCGGACCAAGGTGATGCAAACGTCGCCGTCGACCGAGGAAGCGGATGGTTCCGGTTCCGTCGAGGCGGCGGTAGCCGAGGCCGAGCCGTCCGATGAGATGGAAGCTCCGCAGGAAGAGGCGGAAGCTCCGGCTCCAGCGGTGGCGGCTGTAATGGAGGTCGAACAGGCGGAGGAGGAACCAGTGCAGGCCCCTGTAGTCGCGGTGGAAGCGGTCACGCCGGAACCGCCGGTTGTGGTCACAGAGCCCCCGCCGGCGCCCGAGGTGGAAACGAAAAAGGTGGAGATTGAGGTGCTGCCCGCCGGACCCATGCTTGGAAAGCCCAAGCCGGCTATCCTCAGCGGGCCACAGGTGGTCCGTGTCGAGGCGCCCGAGCCGCTGGATCGCCCGCGACCTCGTCCGCGTCCGCGTCCGCGACGCGACGCGGCAATCACCGAGCCTCTGATATACAGAAACAAGGAAAAAGGGGCGGACGTGGTTGCCCCGGCCGACGCCGACAAGAAGCGGGGCAAACACCACAAGGAGAGAACTCACGGTCGCCGAAAAGAAGGCGTCGAAGAGGAAGCCGGCAAGAAGCCCAAAGTCCACGGAAAGTGGCGTCAGCGAGACCTTGACGAACGACAGGCGCGACTCAGCGCCGCGGGCGGCGAGGGGTTGCGGCTGCGTCCGTCGCGGAAGATCGCGTCCAAGGCGCAGCGGGAAGCCGCCGCCGGACGGCCCAGGAAAGCCACGGTCAGTGAACCCGTCACGGTCAAGGATCTGTCGGCGGCTCTGGCAGTCAAAGCGGCCGACATCATCGCCAAGCTGATGCAGCAGGGGACTATGGTGACCGCCAACCAGGTCATATCGAACGAAATGGCCGAACTGGTCGCCCTGGAGTTCGAGACCGAGCTGGAGATCGTGCGCAAGAGCACGGCGGAAGAAGAGATTCGAAAGGAATTCGAGGTGCGCGAACGCGCCCATCTCATCAGGCGTCCGGTGGTGGCGGCCATGCTCGGGCACGTCGATCACGGCAAGACCAGCCTGCTGGACAAGATCCGCTCCACGCACGTTGCGGCCGGTGAAGCCGGCGGCATCACGCAGCATATCGGCGCCTCCCAGGTGACCTGGAACAACAAGACCGTCACCTTCCTTGATACGCCCGGCCACGAGGCGTTCACCGCCATGCGCGCCCGCGGGGCGAACATGACGGATATTGTGGTCCTGGTGGTTGCGGCCGACGACGGGGTGATGCCTCAGACGATCGAAGCCATCGCGCACAGCAAGGCGGCGGGCGTGGCGATCGTCGTGGCCCTGAACAAGACTGACCTGCCCGGCTGCGATATCAACCGCATTTACGCCCAGTTGGCCGAGCATGATCTGACCCCGACCGAGTGGGGTGGTACGACGGAAGTGGTCAAGACCAGCGCCACCACGGGACAGGGCGTTCAGGATTTGCTCGAGGCGCTGGACTATACCGCCGAGCTGATGGACCTGAAGGCCGACGACACGATTCCTGCGACCGGCTGGGTCATCGAAGCCAAGATGTCACCGCAGCAGGGTCCGGTGGCGACGGTGCTCATCAAGGAGGGGCAACTGAACAAGGGGGACATCATTCTGGCCGGCGACACACATGGCCGCGTCAAGATGATGAAGAACAGCTACGGCAAGAAGATCAAGACCGCCACGAGTTCCATGCCCGTGGAGGTCAGCGGTCTCAACGGCGTCCCGCAGGCGGGCGACCGGTTCTACTGCCTCGACGACATCAATCGTGCCAAGGAGGCGGCCGAAGAAGGTCGGCTGCGCGCCCGCGAGAGATCGCTGGCGGAGCGGACCCAGGTGACGATGGACAACCTGTTCAGTCAGATTGAAGCCGGAAACGTCAAGGAGCTGAACCTGATTGTCCGCGCCGACGTGCAGGGATCGGTGGACGTACTCAAGAAGTACCTCTCGGAGTTGAGCGTCGACGAGGTCCGCATCCACATTCTCCAGGCCATGCCCGGAGGCATCACGGAAGGGGACGTGCTGCTGGCGGAGGCGTCGAACGCGATCATCATCGGCTTCAACGTCGTGGCCGACGAGCGCGCCGCCAAGACGGCGGAAGCCGAAGGGGTGGACATTCGGCTGTACAACGTGATTTACCGCATCACGGAAGACCTGAGGAAGTCGATGGTCGGTCTGCTCGAACCGGAAGAGCAGGAGAGGGTCCTCGGTCGGGCGATCGTCCGGGCGACGTTCAAGGTTTCCCGGATCGGGACCGTCATCGGCTGCTACGTCAACAGCGGCGTGGTCCTCAAGAGCGCCAAGGCCCGCCTGATCCGGAACAACATTGTCGTTCGCGACAACCTGTCGCTGGAGTCCCTCAAACACTTCAAGGACGACGCGCGCGAGGTGAAGGCGGGATTTGAATGCGGCATCAAGCTGGCCGGGTTCGACGATCTGAAGATAGACGACACTCTGGAGTTCTACGAAACCGTCAAGGTGGCCCGGACCCTGGATTCATGAGCCGAGTGTCGACGACCCGCACAGGAAGAAACGGCGGTATGCCCACCCGAAGGCAGGAAAAAGTAGCTCGTGTGGTGAAAGAAGTGGTCAGCGACGCCATTGCCAATCACCTGAGCGATCCTCGCATTGCGGGTCTCGTCACGGTCACGCGGGTGGAGATGGCGCCGGATCTGCGTGCGGCGGAGGTCTACCTGAGCGTGCTGGCGCCGAACGAGGCGGACGAGAACAAGACGTTTGCGGCGATCGACCATGCCACCAAGCGCATTCAGTCGCTGCTGGGGGCGGCCCTGGAAAGCAAGTTCTGCCCGGTGTTGCGTTTTCACCGAGACGAGCATTTTCACAAGACACTGGAAACGATGCGACTGATTGACCAGGTGGCGAACGAGCGTCGCCGCCGAGAGGTCGAATCGGGCCCGTCGGACGCTCCGGATGTCTGATGCACGGTGTGAGGAAATGGGTGTCTGTGCTCTGTCACGCGGCGTTTTGGAGTGCGGCTCGCTGGCCGCAGGATCATCTGGAAAGGCCATGAAGAACAGCAAGGAATACGCACAACGGTTGCAGAAGCTCTATCGCGCGCTCAAACGCGTTCATCCGAAGGTGGAGAAGGTCAGCTATGACGATCCGATCGAGGCTTTGATTCACGGCATCGTCAGCGAGCGGCTGAGCGAGGTCGCCACGCAGCGGGCGATGAAGGGCTTCCGGGAGATTTTTGTGGATTGGAACGATCTGCGCGTCTCGCGGGTGGAGGAGATCGTGGAGGTGTTGCACGAGGATACGGCGGCCAGTCGGGCGACGGCCTTTGCCCTGACGACGGCCCTGCGGGCGGTCTTCGACGAGTACCATGTGCTGAGCCTGCAGACTCTCAAGAAGGTCGGCAAGCGTCCGGCCAAGCAGGCCCTCGAACACCTCGACGGGATGGACGCCTACGTGGTCGGCTATTGCATGCTCACGTCTTTGCAGGGTCACGCCATCCCGCTGACCGGTCAGATGGCGGACTATCTCAAGCAGCATGAGGTGGTCGACCCGGTGGCAGACGAGTCGGACATCGAGGGATTCCTGACCCGCCAGATTGCCGCCAAGAATGCCTACGAGTTCTACGAGTTGCTTCGGCGGGAGAGCGAGTCGCCCAAGGTCGCCAAGAAGAAGGCTCCACGCAAGAAAGCGAAGACCGCCAACGTGGTGAAGGCCAAGAAATGACACGTGCGATCGCGGGGTGCAGGTCCGGCACAGCGCGCGAGCACGGGGTACGGATGGATCAGATGAGTTCAGAGAGAGTCTTGAAACTGGGTATTCCCGCCGGGAGTCTGCAAAAGGCGACGGTGGAGCTGTTCGCCAAGGCAGGGTTCGATATTTCCGATTCGAGGCGGAGTTACCAGCCGTCGATCGACGACGAGGAGATCGCCCCGGTCTATCTGCGTGCGCAGGAGATGGGCCGTTACGTGGGAGACGGTGTGCTCGACGCCGGCATCACCGGATTCGACTGGATCACGGAGAACAACTGTGAGGTCGTCGAGGTGTGCGAGCTGCCCTACAGCAAGGCGACGAGCAACCCGGCGCGGTGGGTCCTGGCGGTTCCCGGCGAATCGAAGGCGACCCGGCCGGAGGACCTTCAGGGGGGGATCGTAGCCACCGAGTTGGTCGGCGTGACGCGGCGGTATTTTGCCGACCGGGGCATCGACGTCCGGGTCGAGTTCAGTTGGGGCGCGACCGAGGTGAAGGCCCGCCTCGTCGATGCCATCGTGGAGCTGACGGAGACGGGGACTTCGCTGCGCGCCAACAATCTGCGGATCATCGATACGGTTATCGTCTCGACGACGCGGCTGATCGCCAATCGACAGGCTTGGCAGGATGATTTCAAACGAGAGAAGATCGAGAATATCGCTATTCTGCTCCAGGCGGCGATCGAGGCGCGCACCAAGGTGGGGCTGAAGATGAACGTTCGCAAGGAGGATCTGGACGCTGTCCTCAAAGTGTTGCCGGCGGAAAAGAGTCCGACGGTGTCCAGCCTGGCGGACTCGGGCTATGTGGCGATCGAGGTGATCGTGGACGACAAAGTGGAACGGGCCCTGGTTCCCGCGTTGAAGCGCGCCGGAGCGTCGGGCATCATCACGTATCCGCTGAATAAGGTGATCCATTGAAGAGTTCGGCGCCGAGGGGGGCCGACGCACGAGAATCGCTGGCGATGAGCTTGCGTTTCTGTGTGACAAGCACGGGGATGAACCATTGGGAAGAAAGGGTATGATGACAGAGCACAGATTGCGTATCCTTTTGTTCGGTGCTGTCGTGGTGCTCGCGGCTGTTTTCCTGGCGGGTTGTCGGCCGTCGAAGGTCGAGCCCGGGGACGGCGGCCCTTCCGCCGACCCATCGTTGATTGTGGCCACGATTGGTGACTATTCCATCACCAGGGGCGAGTTGACACAGCGGCTGTCGCAGAGTGTTCGGCCGCAGCGCGACGGTTCCGCCGGGCCACAGGAGCCTGTCACTGCCGAATCCGTGTTGCAGGAGATGCTCCTGGAGAAGGCGATGGTTCTTGAAGGACGCGCGCTGGGGTATGCGGAGGATGAATCGGTCTCCACGTCTGTGGACCGGTACAGGCAGCGCAAGCTCATTCAGGCGTTCCTCAGCGATTATGTCCAGGAGAATGTTCCGGTCAGTCAGGCGGAGATCGATGGGAAGATCGCGGCGGATCCGAACCTCAGTCCGGAACAGGCCAAGGGGCAGGTGCTGTCGGCCAAGTGGCCGCCGGTCCGCCAGACGCTGTACGCCGAACTGGTCAAGAAATTCGAGGTCAAGAAGGTCGAGAAGAACTTCGCGCGGGCCGCTCAGATTCATCAGCGCCTCTTGACGCAGCCGGTCGAGCCGCGAGGCCGCACCGTGTTCTGGATCACGAATCATCAGATTCAGACCGAGTTGAGCAGGGACGAAAGAGACATCGCTCTGGCGACCTACACCGGCGGGCAGTTCACGCTGTACGACTGGTTCAAGACGTTGAACGAGATTGCGCCGCCCGGACGGTCGAAGGACCTGGGCACGCCGGCCGGGGTGGAGAAGCTGCTGAATCGCGGACTGGAGCCGACGATCGTGGAGGCCGAGGCCGTGGCGCGCGGCTATGACAAGAAGGAAGAGTTGGTTCGCGACATCCGGGCCCGCGAGGACATGACCATTCTCGGCAAGATCCGCACGGACAAGTACAAAGAGGTCCCGGCGCCGACGGACGAGGAGATCAAGGCCCATTTCGACCAGAACCCGGAGAGGTTCGCGATCGAGCCCTCGCTGAAGATCGATCAGATCTGGTGCAAGGACCTTCCGACCGCCGAGCAGGCCAAGAAGGCGGTCGAAAGCGGATCGGCGTTTGCCACCGTCAAGGCCGAGCAGTCTCTGCGGGCCGAAGAACCCGAGCACAACGTGTATCCGTCGAGCGAGGGGGCGTTCTGGAACGAACTGTGGAAAGGGGAACCGAACGATGTCGTGGGGCCTGTGAAGGGGTTCTTCGACGACCGGATCCAATGGCGCGTGGTGAAGGTCATCGAGAAGACGCCGGCACAGATGCGGCCGTACTCCGAGTCGCTGAAGAATCAGGTCCAGTCGGCCCTGACGACGCAGCGGTTCAAGGACCACATGGAACGCTATGGAGCGTCGCTTCTGGCGAAGTATCCCCACAAGGTCTATGCAGAGAGGATTCGAGATATCGATCCGCTTGAGGTGACGGAAACCGACGTCAAACCGCAGCAGTGAGGTCGCTTACCTGATGGGCGCCGCGCATCGTGGAGCCGTAGCCATGAACGGAGTGATGGAAGAGCGGTCCTGATTATGGTTTTCACGCTGCAACGATACGTGTTCCGCGAGCTGTTCCGGGTCTTCCTGCTGGCGACCATCGGCCTGACGCTGATTCTCAGTCTGGGCGGCGTGCTGGGGCCGGTTCAGGAATACGGGGTGGGCCCTCGACAGGTCCTTCATATCCTGCTGTACTTCATGCCGATCACGCTGACGTTCGTGCTTCCGATGTCGGCCCTGTTCGCCTCGGCCCTGACCTACGGCCGCTTCGCCAGCGACAACGAACTGGACGCGTGCCGGGCCAGCGGCGTCAGTCTGTTCACGATGGTCTATCCCGGCCTGGTGTTGGCGATTCTCGTGGCCATCGCCAACCTTCTGCTGAGCTTTCACGTGATGCCGTATTTCGTGCATCTGGCGGAGAAATCCCTCAAGGCCGACGCCAAGCAGATTCTCTTTCGCAACATCCAGCGGCGCGGGTTCTACAAGATGCCGCCCGACGGGCGGTTTCTGATCTACGCGGACAACGTCGATCCAAAAGGGGACACGCTGTCCGGGATCGTCGTCGTTCAGTCCGAGCGCGGTGCGATCCGGGACATCCGTACTGCCGACGCCGCCCGGGTCCGTTTCGATTCGCAGGAGAACTCCAACCAGGTTACGCTGGAGGTGTACGGGTTGCAGCAGATGGCCCAGGCCGGCGGCACGGGAGGCACGATGGAGTTTGGATCGTTCCAGGCCGATTTTGGCTCTCTGCTGGGCGATGACATCAAGTTCAAGAAGGTCCATGAGATCAAGCAGATTCGCGCCAACCTGATGCGGTTCGATCCTGTCGGCAGAGTGGCCCGGTCGGCCTTCACGCAGTTGGCGACGGAAGCCTTGGCAAAGGATCTCAGTGAGAAGCTGGGGACATCCACCGAAAGGCCCTATGAGTTGCGCGGGCGGGACCGAGCCGTGCGGTTCACGGCGTCCCGTTGCGCGTTGCGCGACGAAGGCAACATCGATCTTCTGGGGCCGATTCGTGTGGAGGAGTATGACAGCCTCTCGGGCAGGCACCTCCGGACTCTGCGCTGCGACAAGGCCATGATTCATGTCGATGAGGACCTCGCCGGCCCCGGTTTGAGTCTGGATTTGCACAGCCCGAGAGTCGAAGTCACCGGGCAGCTTGTCGTTCGGCACATCGTTTCCAGACTGGCGCTGCCGGCGCCGTTGCAGCAAAGCCTCCATCGCGCCGGCGTGCTCGAGACGGTCGTTCCGCAAGGGGCGGCGGCGATTCTGCAAGGTCCGCCGACGTCGATGCTGGCGGCGCTGCAAAAGCAGCTCGACCGGGAGATCCGCCGCACGCTGGTGGACATCGAAGCCGAGATGAACTCGCGCCTGGTGTTCGGCATCGGCTGCGTTCCGATGATCCTGATCGGCATCGGACTGGGAATCATCAATCGAGGCGGTCACCTGCTCAGCGCCTTCGGCGCCAGTTGCGTGCCTGCGGCGGTGCTGGTCGTGACGATCATCAGCGGCAAGCGCCTCACGGGGAACCTGGGCTCCGAGGGTCTCTCCGGCACGGCCATCATGTGGGCGGGACTGGCCGCCCTGACGGTGCTGGCGGCCTTCATCTACCGGCGGCTGGCGAGAACCTGAGGCCAATCGAAAGTCCCGGACGACAGAGAGGATATAAGAGTTGCAGCGATGAAGATTCTGGATCGCTACACCGCAAAGAACTTCATGGTCGGCTACGTGATCGCGTTCTGCGTGCTCATCGGGCTGCGGATCATCATCGAACTGTTCGTCAACATCGACGAATTCGCCGAGCATGCCTCGCGCGGCACGTGGGCGATGACCTGCCACATTGTCCTGTTCTACGCCATGCGGACGACGCTCTACTTCCGTGACACCGCCGGGGTGATCACGGTCGTGGCGGCGGCGTTCGCGCTGGGCCGGATGGTCCGGTCCAATGAACTGGTGGCGATGATCGCCTCAGGCGTCAGCGCCAAGCGCATCGTCGGGCCGATCCTCGTCCTGGCCATCCTGTTCACGGGCCTGTCTGTGGCCAACCAGGAAGTGCTGATCCCGACGATCAGCGACAAGCTGGTTCGCGACGAGGACGACCTGCCCGGGCAGGAGTCGTTCGCGGTGTGGTTCCTCGCGGACGGCAAGGGTTCGCTGATCTGCTCCCGTCAGTTTTCGATGGAAACGCTGACCCTGGACGCGCCGACCATCCTCACGCGGCAGAGCGATCCGAATCGCCCGGGGGTCTGGAAGGTGACCGGACGCATCTCGGCAGACGCGGCGGTCTACAATGACAAGACGCGAAGCTGGGACCTGGTCAATGGGCTCTACATCGGAACCGAAGCGGCTGACGCGGCCGACGCCAGGCCCGTCGCCTCGTATCAGGCGCCGGATCTGCTGCCAAAGGATATCGCGGTCCGCCAGATGTCAGGGTACAACGCCTTGCTCAGCTCCCGGCAGTTGGCGGCGCTGGCAGCACAGAAGACCAAGATCAAGGACGTGGCGCAACTGACCAGCCAACGGCACTTCCGGATCACGGATCCGCTGATCAACCTGACCATGCTCATGGTCAGCCTGCCGGTCTTGATCTGCCGCGATCCGCGGGCCATGAAGTCGGCCATCCTGGTGAGCTTCGCGCTGACGGTGGCCTGTTACATCACCACGTTCGTCTGCAAGATGCTGGCGACGGAGGTGGTGTTCGCCCGGATCATGCCGGAGTTCTGGCCCTGGGTGCCCCTGTTCATCTTCCTGCCGATTGCGATCATCGAGCTGGACTCGATGCGGACGTGATGCCGATCACGCATGGCGCGGCGTCTCACGGGGCTGCTGGCGGATCGCCTCCCGCACCTGCCGATTGATTCGCACGCTGCACCAGTGTTGGCCGCACATCGAGCAGAAGTCTGCCGAATCGACCCGGCCTCCTTCGATCTGGCCGCGAGCTTCGCGGTGCATGCGATCGGCGGTCGCCGGATCGAGTGATTCGCTGATGTGCGCCTTCCAGTTCAGATTGGCGCGGGCCACGCTCAGCCGGCGGTCCCGCTCGGCGGCGCCCGGCAAACCTCGCGCCACGTCGGCGCCATGAGCGGCGATCTTGGTGGCCACCACGCCCGCTCGAACGTCGTCGGCGTCGGGCAGTCCCAAGTGCTCGCGGGGCGTCACATAGCACAGGTAGGACGCACCGTAGAACGCGGCGGCGCAGCCTCCGATGGCGCTGGTGATGTGATCGTATCCCGGGGCGATGTCCGTCACGAGTGGACCGAGAACGTAGAACGGCGCCCCGTGGCAGATCTTCTGCTGAATTTCCATGTTGTACTGGATCTGATCGAAGGGGACGTGGCCCGGTCCCTCGACCATAACCTGGCAGCCCTTTTCCTGGGCCCGCTGCGTCAATTCGCCGAGTGTCCGCAGCTCGGCAATCTGGGCTTCATCGGTGGCGTCAGCGATGGCCCCCGGGCGCAACCCGTCGCCGAGGGAGAAGCACACGTCGTATTCGACCATGATGTCGCACAATTCGTCGAACAGCTCGTAGAGTGGGTTCTGCTTGTCGTGATGAAGCATCCATTTCGCCAGAAGGGCGCCGCCGCGGCTTACAATCCCGGCCACACGGCTCTTGAGCAGCGGCAGGTGCTCGCGGAGCAGTCCGGCGTGAATCGTGAAGAAATCGACCCCCTGGCGGGCCTGCTTCTCGATCGTCTTCAGGAGGATGTCGTTATCGATCTCTTCGACCTCCCGGCCCTCGATGACCTGATAGATCGGCACCGTGCCGAAGGCTACGGGGCAGTGGGCCAGCAGCTCGCAGCGGACGGCGTCAAGGTCGCCGCCGGTGCTGAGGTCCATGATCGTATCGGCGCCAACGGCCAGGGCCGCGTTCATCTTCTCGATTTCCGCCTGGACGGAGCATCGGGCACTGCTGGTGCCGATGTTGGCGTTGACCTTGGTGGTCAGGACCCGCCCGATTCCCATCGGTTTGAGGTTGGTCTTCAAATGGAGCGTATTGGCGGGGATAACCAATCGTCCCGCTGCGGTTTCCGTCCGGATCGTCTCGGGACTGACGCCTTCGACCTCGGCGATGTACTTCATGGCCTCGGTGATCTTCCCGGCTCGGGCCTGCTGTAATTGCGTTGCCATGTGTCTATACTCCTGGTGCCAACAAAAAAATCGCTCCCGCAGGAAGCGATTCATTGCACTTCAGTGATAGCGTCTTGTCTATCGCTTTCCTACGCAGGCATGTTCCCCCGGTTCATTCGACCGGGCGGCTGTCCTGATCAGGTTCGGAGGGTTTTTTCTCAGACCGGCGTTTCCGGCCGGTCACCCCTAGCGACCGCCGCCATTATACTGTACGTGCCGCGGCGCTCAAGGGGTTCTTTCCATTCCCCGAGTTTCGCAAGGCAGACACCTGCCGCCTTCCCCATCCCGTTTCCACAGAGGAGCTTCTGTGGGGCAGGGCCATACGGCGGTTTCTTTGAGGGATCGGAGGTGGTATACTGGCCGCACCTTCGGTATGCATCGGCGGATGCCGGCTCGTCATCCACAAGCCGGAGCGATTGGAAAGGGGCGATCGTGAAAGGACAGAGCAGAAGAGAGTTTCTCAAGACCCTGGGCGTGCTGGCCGGTTCAGCCGGGACGCTGTCGATCTGGCCGGGTTGCGCGGCAGGCGACGGAACGGCGCGCGGGACGGCCAGGCGGCCCAACATCATCTTCATCATGACCGACGATCACGCCTCCCATGCCATGAGCTGTTACGGCAGCCGGATCAACCAGACCCCGAACCTGGATCGCATCGCCAAAGAGGGAATGCGCTTCGACAACGCGTTCTGCACGAACTCCATCTGCGCGCCCTGTCGTGCCGTCATCCTGACGGGCAAGTACAGCCACCTTAACGGCGTCACCGACAACCGCCAGGAGTTCGACGGCGCTCAGCAAACCTTCCCCAAGCTGCTGCAACAGGCCGGCTATGAGACCGCCATGGTGGGCAAATGGCATCTCAAGACCGACCCGATGGGATTCGACTACTGGAACATCCTCCCCGGGCAGGGGGTATACTACAACCCTGAGATGATCGAGATGGGCCAGAGGAAGAAGTATGCCGGCTACGTGACCGATATCATCACGGATCGCTGTCTCGACTGGCTCAAGGCGCGCAGCGGGCAGAAGCCGTTCTGCTTGATGTTTCACCATAAGGCGCCGCACCGGCGCTGGGAGCCGGGCCCGGACCATCTGACGATGTACGACGACCGGACAATCCCCGAGCCGGACACGCTGTTCGACGACTACTCCGGTCGGGGACGTGCGGCGAAAGAGTCGGACATGAGCATCGACAAGACGCTGACCGACCACGATCTGAAGCTGACGCCGATGAAGAATCTTGCGGACGAGCAGAAGGCCCGATGGGATGCTGCCTACGGACCCAAGAACGAGGCCTTCGAAAAGGCCAATCTCCAGGGCCGAGACCTTGTGCGGTGGAAGTATCAGCGGTACATCAAGGACTATCTGCGGTGCATCGCCTCGGTGGACGACAACGTCGGCCGGCTCCTGGACTATCTGGACCGGTCCGGCGCGACGAACGACACCGTTGTCATCTACACCTCTGACCAGGGATTCTATCTGGGCGACCACGGCTGGTTCGACAAGCGCTTCATGTACGAGGAATCGCTGCACATGCCGCTGGTGGTACGCTATCCGAGGGAGATTCGGCCGGGCTCGGTCAATAAGGACATCGTGCTGAATCTCGATTTCGCCGAGACGTTTCTCGACTACGCGGGCGTTCCAGCGCCCGCGGATATGCAGGGCCGCTCGCTGCGTCCCATTCTCGCCGGTCGGACGCCTGAGGATTGGCGCCGCTCGATGTACTATCACTACTATGAATACCCGGCCGAGCACAGCGTCAAGCGTCACTATGGCGTTCGGACTCGGCGATACAAGCTCATCCATTTCTACCACGACATCGATGAATGGGAACTCTACGACTTGGAGAAGGACCCGCAGGAGATGCGCAACGTCCACGGCGATCCGGCATATGCGTCTACCGTTGTCGAGCTGAAGACGGAACTGTCGCGGCTCCGTGCCGCGTATCAGGACACGACCGGCTGAGGGCCATGGAAGGAGAGGCGAGATGTCCAGGGCAGCTTGCATCGGTGTGCCGGTGGTGGCGGCGGTTGCGATTTGGGGGTCGGTCGTGATCGGGGATTCACTGCAAGACACAGGGGAGACGGAAACCATGAAACAAGGCCATCGGGACGCCGAGACGCCGGCCCTGAAAAGCCTGACCGTGAGAATCGTTCACGACAACAATCCCTTCGACGACCGGCTCCAGACCGCCTGGGGGTTTGCGGTGACAGTGACCGGGCCTGACAACAAGACGATTCTGTTCGACACCGGAAGCGATGGGACGCTGCTTCTGGACAACATGGCGCTGATGGACATCGACGCCAATGGCATCGACACCGTGTTCCTCTCACACGCCCACGATGACCATACAGGCGGACTCGTGGGTCTTCTGACGGTGCATCCGAAGGTGGACGTCTTCCTGTTGGAGTCTTTCCCGAAGCGCTTCAAGGAGACCGTGCGAGGCTATGGCGCCGCAGTTGTCGAGGTGGAATCCCCGAGAGAGATGTGCGCTCATGTGTATTCCACCGGACGCATGGGCCGGCAGGTTCACGAACAGGCCCTGGTCGTCCGCACCGTGAAGGGGCTGATCGTCCTGACCGGCTGCGCCCATCCCGGGATCGAGAAGATGGTCGAGCAGGTACGGGCTCTGCATGAGGAAGACATCCTGTTGGTGATGGGAGGTTTCCATCTGGGATGGGCCACGGAGGGTCAGATCGAACAGGTCATCCGCACCCTGAAAGGGTTCGGTGTTCGGTATGTGGCGCCCACCCACTGCACGGGCGAGAAGGCGCAAGACCTCTTCCTGAAGTATTTTGGGAATCGCTGTCTTCGTGCCGGAGTGGGTAGCGCCATCACTCTCGCCGACCTGAAGTGACGCCGGGTCCGACGTCGCTCCAGGTCGACGAGATTGCTGTACGGACTGACTGTTTACGGCTGCATCTGCTGTTGCTGCATCTGCATCACGATGGCCATGATCTCCTGGACGTGCTGCTTCGGAACGGCCAGGTCGACGGTCATCTTGCCGCCGCTGGCATTGCCGGCGACCGCGATGCTGCTCTGGCTCGGGATGTCCGTCTGGGGCATGGGCATCGGCGCGAACGCGCTGGCGATCTTCATCAGATGCAGCACGTTGAGTGACATGAAGAAGTCGGATCTGTCAGCGCCCGGGATCATTGCCAGGGCGGTCTTCGCCTCGCCGCTGACCGCCTTCGGACCGCCGGCCTTGACCTGATCGATCAGCTTCTCGACGGCGGTTTGTGCGTCCGGGCCCAGAGCGTAGACGAGTTGGTTGTTGACCGTCGCCATCTGGATGTCGAGCCCGTCACCGTAGATGGCATTGATCGCCTGGGCTTCCGGCGCGTCAGCCTTCGTCGCCTTCATGGCGAAGGTGACCGCGTCGATGGGCACGCCCGCATGTGTCGACGCGTTTTTCTTGAGTTCGAACGTGCACTGCATGCCCATCTGTTCGTAGAGTTTGCCCACCGATCCGGTGGTCATCAACTGGGCGGCCTGGTCCATGAGCTGAGAGTATTTCGCGGGGTCCTTCAGGTCCGCCACCCAGGTTACCCGGAAGGGCGGCTTGCTGTTCATGTCGACGGAAAGCGACCCGGCCATGGCCCCTCCGAACGCGTCCATCGTATCGGCGACCATCTTCTTGAGACTGGCAATGTCGTCCGCGCCAGCGCCCTCTCCCCCCGCCTTGGACATCATGTCGATAGAGGCTTCGTTGAGCTTTTTCCACAGCGGACTGTCCATCGATGCGGCGAAGTTGACGGCGGCCCCGTCCTGCATGTAGCCGAGCAGCTTGCCGGCGCCGCTGGAAGAACCGCCCTGGAACATCTGCGCCATGCCTGAGCCGGGCACGCCCGCCAGCACGAAGCTGGCGCCGATCCTGTCGACGCTGGGACTGAGCGAGATGCTGAGATACTTGGCTTCTTTCATCAGGGTGTCGAGCATGGCGGCGGACGCCTCGATGTTGGCGGTGGCCTGTTTGGCCATTCCCCCCTGGCCTTGGGCCTCCATCGCCTGCATTCCCTGCTTGGCTTCTTCGATCTTGGCCTGGAGCATGGGACCGAAGAGCTGGCCGGCCAGTTCGACGTTGGCGTAGATCCAGACCGGCGCGCTGCCCGATTGCTTCAGTTCCGCTGCATCCAAGGCGCTCGCCAGAGTCGAGGACCCGGCGCCGGAGGCCTTCAGTGTGGTCAGGGCCTCTTCGTTTCCGATCGTGCTGACCAGGGCATATCCGCCGACCTCGACGGCTGCCAGCATGGGCGCGCCCTCGGGACCGATCTGCGAGATTCCCTGGGCGTTGGGCTGGCCTACGTTGGGGTTGCCCGAGACGAACTGCTGATAACTGCTGACCGGAACGAGCAGTCCGATGCGGCTGGGATCGGGATCACCGCCGGGAAGCGGGCCGAACAGGACGAAGCCGCCCGCCATGTTGACGCCCTGCGGTTGGGTGCTACCGAGGAACTGGCCCAACTGCGCCTTGACAGGCATCGAAACCCCGAACGGCAGCAGGCCCGTCAGGAACATGTCGATCTGGCCCAGTGCCCCGTCCAGGTTGTTGATCCGGACGCAGAACAGGCTTCCGGATGGGACCATCGTCATCGGATCCGCTGCCGGGCTCGCCATCGCAAGGCCGAGCACGCAGAGCGCCGACAAGACCAATGTCTTCTTGAGTCTACGTGACTGTGTCATCGTTTCTTTCCTCCCGAAGCAATTAGGTGATTTCGCGTTTCGTCCGTATGTCACAGAGTCGCATCAGTATACGAACGGGCCACGCGCATGGGTACAAAAAAAGCTCTCGGCGAGATGGCACATTGATTCCATCGCCCGCTGCCGGAGGAAGAGGACGTCGCTTGGCTTATGTAACAGATCTTCTGTAACTGTTTGTTTTAGAATAGGTTACGCAATTGGCGGTGCCATGCGGTGATACGATTCGAGAAGATCAGCGACGGATCACGATGTCCAGCGTCTGGCCTTCGGAAAGCCGCACAGGTTCGGCCAGTTCGATGCGAAGCTCTCCGGCGTCCAGCGAATGTGTGCTGCGTAGTGTTCTGCCTTCGTGGCCGATGTCAACCTCCACGCTTTTCCAGTCCGACGGGACACAGAAAGCGAGGGTCTTGAGGTTCAACCGCCCCCAGCGCAGCGCGATCCGCTCCCGTTGCGTGTCGTTCGACCGGTTCTGCGCGAACAGGCCCCAACCCTCTGCGCCGGTGAAGGCCGCTCTGAAATCCTCCGGGCTCATCTGCGGGGCGAAGCGGATATGGCCCTTGGGCCCGTGGTACTCGAACCCGCACAGGGCGGTGAAGACGCCCCAACTGGCCATCGCCCGCGCGTAGTGGTCGCCACACTCGACTTCATTGAAAGGATTGTGCTTCGCCGGCTGGTAGCGGTCGTGAACGGCGCGGCAGATCGCCAGCGCCTCGTCGACCATGCCTTCCCACACCATGTGGCCGGCCACCTGATACTCGATCCCGGTCCAGACCTCGTTGCGGTACAGCACGCCCTCGGCCAGGTACTCGCTCTTGGGCCAGGTGCAGGTGAACAGGCCCGCCTCGCCCGGCCGGGCAAACCAGCGGTCCGGGGGATAGGCCGCGTTGTAGGGGCCGACATCGGGTGCCCAGTTGTACTTCCAGATCGACCGCAGTGCTTCCTTGACGTTGGGAGACGGATAGATGTAGTTCAGCCCCAACTGATGGGCCCAGCCCTGGCCGAAGAGCTGGTCGGACAGACATCCCTTGCCGTACTGATGTTTCGGGTGCTTGTCGAGATCGACGAGCTGGATGACGTACTCGCCGTCCCACAGCCGCTCCATCGTCAGTCGCGAGCCGCTTTGGAAGATCCGCCTGCAACGCTCGCCGAAGACGTCGTCTCCCATCTCTCGTGCCATTTCTTCGCCCGCGCGCAAGGCGGCCAGATACATCGATCCGACGAAGGTGTTGGGCCCCTCGAAATTGATGTCGAACGTGTTGTGCTGGCTGTTCTCGATCAGGCCGTTCTCGTCGCCGTCCTGTCCGATGGAGAATTCCATCGCCTTCTTGATGCGGGGCCAGTTCCGCTTGAGGAACGCATCATCGGCGGAGCAGAGGTGCTCGCGATATGCCTTCAGGATGGTTCCGGCCTGCCCATCGGCGGCGTACGCCCGATTGCTCCGAAAGCCGACCAGTCCGCTGTCGGGATCGAATCCCTCGCCGAAGTCCTGCATTTCCCGCGCGCTGCGCTCCAGTTCGGGAAACAGCCGCGCCGGCGCGTGGGCATAGTTCCACACGTGCGTGCAGGTTCCCTCGCAGCAGCCGACGCCTTCCCACGCCCAGAACCGCCCGTTCTTCCACCACTGACACGTTCCGGTCGCGAGGTTGGCGACGGTCGAGTGCAGCCGGAACAGCAGCCAGCGCGGCAGTGTGCTGTCCTCGTAGAACGTTCGGTGCCAGAGCTTGGTCTGTCCGCTTAGACGTGTGTGGTTATCGAGCACATAGTGGGCTACGTCGGAAGCATTGTCGAAACGGTTGGCGTATTCATGCCCGTTCTGGTGGTTCGGGAAGAACCAGCTCAGGACGAACGTGAATGTCACAGTCTGGCCCGGAGCCAGCTCGACCATCTTCGTCATGACGATTGAAGCATCCGCCGAACGGGACGTTGATCCATCGAACGCCAGCACGAGCGAGCCGTAGTCGGGCAGCTTGTCGAACGGCCCCATGTCGACGTCGTATGCTTCGTCAGCCATCTCGATCTGGTCGATGTTGATGTGTCCCCATCCGCCCGAGTGACGGTCAAGGATCTCGATACAGGCGGTCTTGCCCTCCAGGTCTTCGACGTTCCAGAAGTGCCATTCAAGCTTCTCGTTGTCCTTGCCTGTGGCGGTGCGCACGATCTGATCGTCGACCAGCAGATTGATGCATGTCTCGTCCGCGTGGCTGCCTCCGCCGATCAGGAAGTTGATGTACTTCCGTGTGACCGTCATCGCCGGGCTTCTCAGTGTGCCATGTGGGCGATCGCCTCCGAGGTAGGTGTTGACCAGGCCGCTTCCGAGAAAGCCGCTGACCGACTGCTGATTTGCCAGCGTGCCATGCGCGGGCCTTTTTCCGAACGCTTCGCCTGTAACCTGCCAGTCGCCATAGTCCGGCCCCTCAAACTCCATCACCACGATCTTGGGACGCGGCGCCTGAGTCTCCTGCTTCGGAGGCTCCTTGGCCGTATGGATGAGCAGTGTCCGGCCTTTCTCGCCTGTGATGCGGCTCTGGCGCGTCACGCCGCGACTCTTGGCGGAATGAAAGCAAACCGCATTCTCCAGCCAGCCCAACACGCTCACCTCCTGTGTTTTGTCGGAGGTGTTCTTCAGTGCGATGTGGAAGAGTGTTGCCGGCAGGGCGGAGTCCTTGGCATTGAGCGGAATGAAGGGCGAAAACGCCTCCATCTCCGCGTCAACCGGAAACCCGTCGGCGCGGTACCGGACTAGTCCGATGGGATATTCCGCTGCGCATTCGACCGTGCCGAAGTCCCGGTTCAAGGGCTTGCGCATCTGCGTGCCGTCTCGGCTGACGACGACTGCGAATCCTGACTCAACAGGCGAATCCGGTCGGTAGGTGCGATAGCATTCGGCGCCGTAGCCGGTGAAGATGTGCCGGTTGAAGATGTGCCAGAGCCCGAGCGTGCCGTCGCTGCGCAGGTACATCTGCCCGGTCGCGATTCCGCCGACGGGCATGCCGAGGGTGTCCGCCTCGTCGGCCGCGTAGACGGCGCGCTGGCCGCGTTCACGGAGACCCTGTAGATAGGCGGAGGTGAGGCCCTTGTCCGCCGGCACCAGATGTTCGCCGGCACGTCCCATGCCCGCAACGCTCACCCACAATACAATGGCAGCCGACAACGTCGAGATCACTCGCTGTTTTCTCATTCTCCAGACTCCTGCGAAGTTGCATGGGTTTACGTGCGATTGTAGCTTCGAGGACGGGACGTTCGCAAAGGAAATCGAGGCGGGAGACGGCAGACGGATTGGAAGGCGACCCGATTCTGCGGAAAGGGAGGCGTCGGCGCCTGAGACGCAGGGCCGCTGAAGGTCACGGAGTCACGACGGCAGGACCGGCGACGCCAAGCTCGACGGCCAGCAGCGTCGGCTCGATGATGTGCAGGTTGTTCAGGAAAGGCTCGGTGTACTTGATGTCGCCATATTCGGCCTCGTCGAAGTGGTGTTGCCTGCCCACGTGGTTGTTCCAGTCGACGCCTTCGGTCAAGAAGCCCGTGTCTCGCTGGTGATGCTCGGCGATGGCGCGAAGGATGGTCAAGCCGTCGAGCAGATACTCCTCTTTGCCCGTATCCCGAAAGGCTTCCAGGTAGGCCAGCGCCGCCTCGGCGTTCTCCCAGAGATAGGCGGTGTCCCAGCTTCTCTCCATGTAGAGCAGGCCCTTGGTCTGGACCCCGTTGCGATCTTCGGTCATCTTGAACTGATCCATGCCGGCCAGGCACTTGTCGTAGGCGAAGGCGCGTACGCGTTCGTCCTTCAGCAGCGATGCGGCCTGGCGCAGCACGCGAAACGCCACCGCGTACGCGACGCACTCGTGTTCGTCGTAGGTGTCGTGGTTGATGCTCCCGAAAATGCCGCCGGCCTCCATAAAGACTCTCACTTTCGTACGGACGGCCTCCGTGTAGTCGGCCAGGCCACGCTCGGTCAGGCCCACATGGAGCTGGAGGATGAACAGGCCGTCGCCGCTTTTCTCGAAGAGAATGTCACCATCGCCATAGGCGTTCTGCGGGAAGTGTTCGCCGTCGGGCTTGCAGCGTCTGGGATACCAGCCGTTGGACGTGGGTTTGACGCGCGCGTCGATCCACTGGGCCGTCGTGGCGGCGACCTGACGCATGCGGCTCTTGCGCGGCTCCTCGACGACGTCGCTGAACAGCAGCAGTTGATATGCGATCTTGGCCATCGACCCGGGGCAGAACCAGTTGTCCTTGTGCTGGTAGTTCAGGCAGAAGCGGTCGGTGGTGATCTCGCGGTAGCCTGTGATGAAGCCCGTTTCGTAGTCGATGAAGCCGGCGTTCAGGACGTGGTCCAGGATGGACAGGGCCTTGCGCTGTAGCGCCGGATCCCTGTGCCTTCGGCCGTAGGCGTGCAGTTCGTACGCGCCGCCGACCGCGTTGGCGGCCCAGCCGGGACCCTCCAGGTTGCCGAAGTCGTGCCAGCCCATGATGTTGCCGTCCTTGTCGACGAAGCTGGACTTGCTCGACAGGTTGCCCTTGTACTCGACCAGAGTCCGCTCGATGGTGAAGCGGACCGAATCGGAGGCTGAATCGAGAATCGTGTAGTCCGGATCTTCGGGCAGGTAGAAGGCGGGTTTCGCCTCTTCGAGCTTCACGTAGTCTAGGCCGACCATGTAGCTCTTGACCGCCTTGTCGTTGGCGCCGACGATCTCAATCCGCAGCGTGTGCTCGCCGGCGGACAGTTCGTGCAGGCCCATGTCCAGTTCGCCGGTGGCGACCACGCCGTCGTTGTAGAGATCGATGGGATCGCCCAGCTTCCTGCCGTCGAGATAGAACTGCGCGATGCCGTAGTCGACGGCCTTGGTCAACTGCATCTTGACTCGATACACGCCGGCCTTCTGCACGGGCACGGCCAGGTCCAGCGTCGCGCCGAGCTTGGCATCGGTCCACCAGAGATGCGTATCGCCGCTCCAGTCGGGTCCGAAGCCGTACATGTCCTGCGCGGTTGTGTTGCCTGTGCTCCTGGCCAGGACCTTCAGATTCTCGCCTTCGAGGGCGCCTTTGACCTTGAACACCTCGATGGGCGTCCAGTAGCCTTTGCGCTGCTCGACGCCGAGAGGCTTGTAGGGATCGCTCTGTCCGGCGGCCTGATACCAGTACGCCGTCGCGGCGTACAGCGTGGGCTTGTCGTTCGGATAGTATTTCTCAATCGCGGCCTCGAACGATTTCTGGAACGGGACATTGTCGGTGATGTGCCAGCGGTTGACCGATACGTGACCTCGATTGCTCATGCTGATCGTCTGGTTGTGGTAGCAGTTCTCGAACAGCGCCGGATCGCACCAGGCATAGCCGAAGTAGTCCTCCGAGCCGGTGCCGAACGTCGAAGGGAACTTCTCGCCGTCGACGAAGAACTTCTCGTCGCCCTCGCCCCACCAGCCGCCGCGCGGGTTCCAGACGTGCAGCATGACGCCGCAGAAGCGGCCGCGTCCCTGCGTCTTGAGCATCGTCCAGTCGATCTTCCGCCGCTCGGGGTCTTCCGGCAAAAACGCATCCCGATGCCACTTGGCGTGAAACCGCCCATATTGGCTGATGTTGCCTTTGAGCGGCACTGTCACGATCTCCAGGTGGGCCTTGCGCGACTGGGCTCCGTCGTTGACCAGGGTGATCTCGTAGCCGGAGGCGAAAGGCATGAACCAGTGGCTGTACCACCACCCATCGTCAGTCAGGCCGCAGGGCAGCGAGCGATACGCGTTGGCGCCGGCGGCGGTGCCGAAGAAATCGCCCAGCGGCGCCCAGACGCTCGGCGATTTCTCGCCGTCCCAGCGAATCTGGATCGTCCATTCGCGCAGCGCATCGCGGTCTTCCGGCCCGGCCGGCGGGTCAAGCTTCAGCCGAAGCGTCCTGATCGCCCCTGTGCGCCGGGGACCGGCGATCGTGCATATGCCGCCTTCGGCGCTGCTTGCGGTGTGCCGAGCGACATCGTCGCCTCGTGCCGAGAAGGCTTGCGGTCCGCAGTCGCTCAGGATTTCGTCCGCCCTGGCCAGTGCATCCTTCTCGGCCTGCGAAAGCTCCCGCGTGAAGGTCGGCAGGGCCGTTCCCTTCGGATATGTCGTATAGGTGAAGTGATAGTACGCGCCCCAGTCGCCCTGGGCGGTGATCTTGCAGGACTTCTGGAAGGGGATCGGGACGTAGCAATTCTGCCCTCGCGCGGCCTCGTGGACGAGAGCAGGATAGGTGAACGGCTCATTCTCCCGGTTGAAGTACCCGATGAAGGGCAAGTCCACCGCTGGCTCGGTGGCCCCGTCGAGATAGATCTTCACGCGTCCTTCCTTGGGCAGCGCCGACCAGATGCGCCAGATCACGCCGGGACCGGTCATCTCGGCAAACACCAGTTCGTCACCTTCCTTGCGGATGATCCCGCCGCCGTCGCCGTTGGCGTCCCAGTCGACGTACTTGCCGGAAGCCCCGTCGTACTTGCTGCGTCGATCCCAGCTCGACCATTGCACGCACTTCTCACCAGTCTCAGGCAGCGTTGCCAGGTGCTCCAGGTCCGTCAGCCGCCCGACAAGATCGACATAGGTCAGCGTCTCCGCGCGCACCACCACAGCAGTCAACGCAATCAAGAAGAAACTGCCGAATCTCCCTGGAAATGGGGTGAACGAGAATCGTCGCATCCTGGCCTCCCTTTCTGGTATGAATCACCTTCTCCGGCCCCTTCGCCGGACATCACAGAATTCGGGAAGCCCATTCTAACGAAGAAGGCCCCCCGTTGCCAGCGGTTTCGTCGAGATCGACGCGACCCGGCAACGAGGGGCCCATCCGGCTTTGGACAGTTCGTTTCCTGTAACGGCGGGCCGGCCGTCACAGTGCATCAGGTCTGTCCTATGGATTCGGATACTTGACCGAGCAGCCGTAGGGGGGCGTGGTCGGCGTGGTTACCGGCTGGCCGGCCAACAACTGAGAGATGGCCTGGTCCACGTAATTGACGTTCGCGACGTTTGCCTCCACCTTGCCCATCGGCGCGTTGTCGATGGCTCCCTGGTAGACGACCACGCCATCCTTGTCGATGACGAATATGTGGGGTGTGGTTCTCGCCCCAAAGGCCCGTCCGACCTGGCCCGACCGATCGTCAATGATCGGATAGGGCAGCTTGTGCTCTTTCGCAAACGCGACGTTGGCTTCCGCCTTCGTGTGGTTGGTGCTGTTGACGGCTAACCACACGACCTCTTTGTCCTTGTACTTGTTGGCCAACTCCACCATCGTCGGCTTCGTATTGTAGTGATACAGGGAAAACGGGCATTCCATGTTGAACCATTCGAGCACGACGATCCTTCCCTCGAGGTCGGACAGCTTGTAGGTCCGGCCGTCAAAACTCTTGAGCTCCACGTCGGGGGCGCTGCGGCCTCGGCGCCCGGTCCGCTGGGGCCGGTCGGCTCGCTGCCGCATCCCTTGCGTCATCCGCTGCTGCTGTTGCTGGAGCTGCGCAAGCCTGGTGCGGAACGTCTCCTGCTGGCTGGCGATGAGCTTCTCGACCTTGCCTGCGGTCTCAGTGGCCTTCTCCTTGACCGCGCTGGCGTGGATGACCTGCAACTGCTCGATCAGGGAGTCCTGCTGGCTCTTCAGTTCGTCGATCTGCTGCTGCAATGCCTGGACGCGTTGCTGCTGTTGCACAGCCATGCGCTGGTTGGCGGGGTCCTGTCCGGCAGGTCCCGAGCCTCCCTGGGCGAGCGAAATCGACGTCCACAACAGCACCACCGCTCCGATGGCGACCGCGTTCGGTTTCCGTGTCATGGCGATATCCTCCTAACAAGCAAAGGTTTTGTCCGATTTGCCTTCTACTTCGGCAGTTTTTCCGTGATACCCCACTTAAACTACCTGCTTGAAGATGTTGCGTACGGATTCCTACTGCCGTCAGAGGAGAAAGGTTCACCCGCGGACGAAAATGGGGGGAAACAGGCGCTTTCGCATGCGGACGCGTATCGTCCGGCTTTATCCGGACGTGGAAAGGGCCGCCTTGACCTGTCGGACGAAGGCGGAGACCTCGGCAATCGCCCGGGCGGGATCGTCCAGGTGGGCCTCGATCATGCCCACGATCCGCGATCCGATGATTGCGCCGTCGGCGCCCGCGTCGGCCACCGCCCGCGCGTGTTCAGGTTTGCTGATGCCGAACCCCACACAGATCGGGACGGTGGTCAGCGATTTGAGCCGACGAACCAGGTCTTGTACACTGTCGGAGAGGGTGTCGCGGCTTCCAGTGACACCGAGGACGGAGACCGTGTAGATGAAGCCCGTCGTTTGGGCGGCGATTAGCTTCATTCGTTCGGGCGAGGTGTTGGGCGTGACCATGAAGACGCTGTCCAGGCCGGCGTCGCGAACCGGTCCGAGCACCTCACCTGCGTCGTCGATCGTCATGTCGGCCACGAGCACGCTGTTGACCCCGGCGTCGTGGGCGTCGCGGAAGAACGCCTCCGTGCCATAGTGAGTGATCAAATTGTAGTACATCAGCAGGCCGATGGGGATGTCCCGGTAGTTCTTGATCTGCCGGATGAACTCCATTGCCCGCCGTAGGTTCATCCCGCTGCGCACGGCGCGGATGTCGGCTTTCTGGATGGTCGGCCCGTCGGCGATGGGGTCCGAGAACGGGACGCCAAGTTCGAGGATATCCGCTCCGGCGTCGATGGTGGCTTTGACCAGGGCCAGGCTGCTGTCGAAGTCCGGATCGCCGATGACGAAGAACGGGATGAGCGCCGCCCGTTTCTCTCTTCTCAGTGCGGAAAACACGTCACTATAGGATTTCATGCTTGTTGATCCTGTCTATGTTGCTCTTGGATAGGTCCCATAGGTCCGATCGGACCTATTCCAACGGTCGATGTGCTTCCACGATTCCGACGTCTTTGTCACCCCGGCCGGAGAGATTGACCATGACGACAGTCTCCGGGGCCAGCGTACCCTTCAGACCGGCCACGTAGGCCAGCGCGTGCGTGCTCTCCAGGGCCGGCAGGATGCCCTCGATCCGCGTCAGCAGGCCAAATGTCTCGAGTACGTCCGCATCCTCGGCGGCGACGTACTGGGCCCGGCCGATGTCACTCAGGTAGCAGTGTTCCGGGCCCACCCCCGGATAGTCCAGTCCCGCACTGATCGACTCGGTGTCCAGAACCTGCCCCTCCTCATCCTGGAGCAGATACGACCGGGCCCCGTGGAGGATGCCGGGCGTGCCCGCGACGATGCTGGCGGCGTGTTTGCCCGTGGCGACTCCCTGGCCGCCGGCCTCGACGCCGATCAGCCTGACGTCGGGGTCGTCGATGAAGTGGGCGAAGGCTCCGATGGCATTACTGCCGCCTCCGACGCAGGCAACTACCACGTCGGGCAAGCGGCCCACCTGATCGAGAAACTGCTGCCGGGCCTCTCGGCTGATGCAGCTCTGGAAATGCCGCACGATCATCGGGTAGGGGTGCGGCCCGGCGGCGGTGCCGAACAGGTAGAACGTGTCCGTCACGTGCGCCGTCCAGTATCGCAGCGCATCGTTGATCGCATCCTTGAGGGTCCCTGTACCGCCCTCCACCGGTATGACTTCCGCGCCGCAGAGCTTCATCTTGTGGACGTTGACGCTTTGTCGCGCGACGTCGGTGACGCCCATGAAGATCTTCGTCTCCATCCCAAGCAGGGCGCCGATCATGGCGGTGGCCAACCCATGCTGGCCCGCGCCGGTTTCGGCGATCAGCTTGCTCTTGCCCATGTGCTTGGCGAGCAGGCCCTGGCCGAGCGTGTTGTTGACCTTGTGCGCGCCGCCGTGGAGCAGATCCTCGCGCTTGAGGTAGACCTGGAATCCCACGTGCTCGCTGAATCGCTTCGCATGGTACAGCGGGGTAGGGCGGCCGGCGTAGTGCGCCGACAGGTCGGCCAGCTCAGCCACGAACGCCGGATCGTCACGAAATCGATCGAACGCCTCCTCCAGTTCCTCCAGCACCGGGATGAGCACCTCGGGGACGTAGTAGCCGCCGTAGTCGCCGTATCTGCCTCTGTGTTTCATGTCGAATGCCCTTTCAAACATAGGTCCCATTGGACCTGCAGGACCTATGGTCATGCTCTCAAGTGTCGGATATTGTCGAAGAGCCGCTTCATCTTCTGGTGGTCTTTCTTGCCGGGCGAAGCCTCGACGCCGCTGCACACGTCGATCCCATAGACCCCGAGTTCGACGGCCGCGACCGCGTTGTCCGGATTGATCCCACCGGCCAGGAAGATGCGCTTGCCGATGTGGCCGATGATGTTCCAGTCGAAGGTCAGGCCGGTGCCGCCGTACTTGCTCGGGTCGTACGCATCGAGCACGATGGCGTCCGTGAAGAAATTGTCCGCCTGTTGAATGTCGCCGGCATTTTTGACGCGGATCGCCTTCATCGTCTTGGGGCTGTCGTAGGCCAGCCAGCGACAGAATTCGGCGTTCTCGTCCCCATGCAACTGGATCCAGTCGAGCTGGCATTGGCTGGCGATCTCCCGCGTCTCTTCGAGGGAACTGTTGACGAACACGCCGGCGAGGTCCACGAAGGCGGGCAGCTTGTTGATGATCTTCGTCGCCGCTTCCGGCTGGATATACCGCGGGCTTTTCAAGTAGAAGTTGAACCCGATCAGGTCGGCGCCCATTTCCAGGGCCGCCGCAGCATCATCGTAGTTCGTAATTCCGCAAATCTTGACCTTAGGTATCAGCATGACAGTGATCCGAAATACAGAGAAAATTCACCCTTTGTTGGAGACCTCGATCAGTGTTTCGAGACAGTTCATGGCCTTCCCGTCGTCGATCGAATACTCCGCCAGCGGGATGGCCTGTTGAAAGTCGTTCACCAGTCCGGCCACGATGATCGCGGCGGCCGCGTTCAGGACAACGATATCGCGGCGAGGCCCCTGTTCCTTGCCGCTGAGGATATGGCGGATCAGAGCGGCATTGGTGATGGCGTCACCGCTGCCAAGCTGGTCGATGGACGCGCCGGCGAAACCGAATTCGGACGGGTCGAGCTCTAAGGATTCGATGCGCCCATCACGCAGCTCGATGACCTTCGTCTTGCCCAACAGGCTGATCTCGTCCATGCCCTGGCCGTGGACGACCATTGCCCGTTTGGCGCCCAGCAGCCGGAGCGTTTCGGCGATGCGGTCCAGCAGCTCGACGTCGGAGACGCCCATCACCTGGGCGGTCGCGCGGGCGGGATTGGCCAGAGGCCCTAAGATGTTGAACGCGGTCCGAAAGTCCAGGCTCTTGCGGATCGGCTGGACAAAACGCATCGCCGGATGGAACTTCGGCGCGAACATGAACCCGATGTGGGCCCGTCGAATGCACTCGGCGACGACGTCCGGGCCAGGGTCGATCTTGACACCCAACTCGTCGAGCACGTCGGCGGAGCCGCACCGGCTGGTAATGCCGCGGTTGCCATGCTTGGCGACGTAGACGCCGGCGCCGGCTGCGACCAGAGCGGCGGCGGTCGAGATGTTGAATGTCTTGATCACCGCGCCGCCCGTGCCACAGGTGTCAACGAGGTTGTCGATTTCCACGTTGACGGGCACCGCATGATCGCGAAGCGACTGTGCCAGGCCCGCCATCTCCGCCGATGTCGCCCGCTTCATCCGCATCATGGCCAGGAATGCCGCGATCTGCACCTCCGTGACTTCGCCCTCGAAGATCCGGTCTTGCAGGGCCTTGGCCTGCTCGAACGTCAGGTCGTTTCCGTTCAGGATGATCTCCAGGTACTCGGTGATTGTCGCCATGGCTTAGCTCCCTACCGTTTGTCTCTTCTGGGCCGCGATGCGCAGGATGTTCTGGATGATCTTGCCCCCGGCGGGGGTCAGGATGCTCTCGGGATGGAACTGGACGCCGTAGATGGGCAACTCCTTGTGCTGGACGCCCATGACGACGCCCTCGAATTCTGCGGTTTTCTCCAGGCAGTCGGGCAATCGCTGGGCCATCAGGCTGTGGTACCGCCCGGCCTGGAGCGGGTTCTCGATGCCCGCGAACAGCCCTTTCTCGTTGTGGCTGACCCGCGAGGGCTTGCCGTGCATCGGCTCCGGGGCGTGGCCGATCGTGCCGCCGAAGTGCTGCACGATGATCTGGTGCCCCAGGCAGACGCCGAAGATGGGCAGCTTGTCCTGGAAATACGCCACCGCTTCGAGCGACACGCCGGCAGTGTCCGGGTTGCCCGGTCCCGGGGAGATCACCAGTAGATCGGGATCGAACTGGGCACAGACCGCAATCAGATCGTCGAGGCTCGTGTCGGCGCGGTACACGCGGGTCGCGCAGCCCCGCTTGCCGAAATCGTCCACGAGGTTGTACGTGAACGAGTCGAAGTTGTCGATGAACAGGACTCTGGTGTCGTTCGTTTGCATGGTTTCGTCCTTCACGCGGTGCTTTCGGTGTCACCTTGCGATCATTGTCCTCGAATGGCGCGGATGCAGGATCGGGCCTTGTGCTCGGTCTCTTCGAATTCGGTCTTGGGCACACTGTCGTGCACGATCCCGGCGCCGGCGCGGATGTAGGCGGTGTGGTCGCGGACCTGGAGGCTGCGGATCGTGATGCAACTGTCGAACTGACCGTCCACCGTCAGGTACATGACGGCGCCGCCGTAGTAGCCCCGCTTGTTCTTTTCGAGCCGGCGGATGATCTTCATCGCCTCGATCTTCGGCGCGCCGGTGAGCGTTCCCATATTCATCGTCGCCAGGTAGGCGCTTAGCGCATCGAGGTCGGGCCGGAGCGTGCCTTTGACGTTGCTGACCAGGTGCTGGACAGATTCGTATTTCTCCACGGTCAGCAGCTCGTTGACAACCCGGCTGCCCGGATCGGCCACGCGGGCGATGTCGTTCCTCGCCAGGTCCACCAGCATCATGTGCTCGGCCAGTTCCTTGCGGTCCAGCTTCAGCTCCGCCTCGTATCGGAAGTCGGTGTCGGGGTCGATCTCGCCGTCGATGCGTCCTCGCGGCTTGGTGCCCGCGATGGGCCGGATTTCGACATGGCGTGGACCGGTCCCGCTGACACGGAGGTTCAACTCGGGGCTGGAGCCCATCAGCACCGCGCTGGGCATGTTCAGATAGAACATGTACGGGGACGGGTTCAGCTTGCGCAGCCGTTTGTAGACGTCCAGCGGCTCGTCCGGGCACGGCTCGGTGATCGTCCGGCTCAGAACGACCTGAAAGATGTCCCCGTCGAGGATGTGCTGCTTGGCGGCGCGGACCATGGTCTCGTATTCACTCTGGCCTGTGTCGCTCGACGCGGCCGGCAGGGGGCCGTCGTGGCGTCTGCCCTTGGGCGGCTCGAACCGCGCCATGTTGAAGTAGTAATCGAAGGCGTCCTGCGCCTCGGCGACGACCGCCTCGCGGTTGCCGTTGGTGACCATGCAATTGACCACGACGTAGCCCTGGTTGTGTTCGTGGTCCATCAGAAAGATGTTGTCGGCGAAAAAAAGCTCGTAGTCGGGATTGCCCAGGACGTCCTGCTCGCTGGCCGGCAGCTTCTCGAACTGGTCCACGAAGTCATAGCTGAGGGCCCCGAGCAGGCCGCAGGTGACTCGGAAGGGTTTGCTTGCCAGCCGGAACGCGAACGCCACCGCCCGCAGAACGTCCATCTGATTTGTGCTGCGAAGCCGGGTCTGTTCGTCCATCGTCCCTTCTGTCGGCCGGATCCGCCCGATGATCCGATCCGCCTCGAACATGACCGTTTCGCAGAAGGCAAACCGCTTCTCGTCACCGGCCAGGTAACCGAGCATCCGCTTTCCGGTCTTGCTGAGGGCCTGGATGCGAAAGTCCAATCCTGTGCCGGTCAGGTACAGGGCCGGTCGGGCGGTCCCGAAACTGAGTGCCCCCGTGCCCGCCAGGTACTCGCGGGATTCCAGCAGGCAGCAATTCTTGGCCCGGCCGTAGTCGGTCAGTTTCGCGAAGAAATCGAGGGGATCGCCCACGTCGATCCGCTTGACGATCGGGACGATCTGGCCCGGTTCGGCCCCGCGTATGATCTGTCGATAATCATCCATAAGTCCGGCTCTCAGAATAGCGAAGTTCTACTGACACAGCCGCCGAAACACCAAAAAAAAACGCAGCCTGCTGGTTCCAACAGGCTGCGTCACAAGGTCTTTCTTAGCGGTTTTTCTATGGCAAATTATCGCTCGCCCGTCGGATTTATCTCCTCAGGCCACCACCAAAAGTTGCAGTAATAGCGATAGTTCAGCGTCATAGTGACCCTATTAGACCCGTTTACCCCGAGTTTGTCAAGCGGGAAAAAACAGAAATTTTTGTCCACCCGGTTCCGCAGCTACCATTGGGCCTCGATATAGGGTCCTATCGGACCTTCGGGTTTGGGTTTCGGGCGGCTTTTCAGGATCGCCTCGGCGATGGCGATGTCGCTCGGGACCGTGATCTTGATGTTGGACGAATCCGTGCGGACGATGGAAACCTCGTGGCCCAGCGCTTCGACCAGGAAGGCGTCATCGGTGACTTGGGCGGGGTCGAGCCGGGTCAGATTCTCGTAGGCCTTGCGGAGCAGGCCGGCCTCGAAGACCTCGGGCGTCTGGGCTTCGAAGAGATTGGCCCGGTCCACGGTCCGCGTGATGACGCCGTCCTTGGCCTCCTTGAGGGTCGCCGTGACCGGACAGGCGGGAATGGCGGCGCCGCTCTTGCCGGCGGCGGCGATGACCTCCCCGACGAGCTGGTCGGTCGCACAGCATCGGCACGCATCGTGGACCGCGATCAGATCGATGTCGTCGTTGACCAGTTCGAGGGCCTTTCGGACGGTATCGAACCGCTCGCCTCCACCGAAGAAGATCTTGACGCCGAAGAACTTCAGGTTGGCGCCCCATTTGACGTTGACGATCTCCTCGTCTTCCTTGGAGATGCCCAGGAGCACCTGTTTGACGTCGTCGCGGTTGGCGAACAGCTCGATGCTTCGCACGAAGACCGCCCGGCCGTCAACGTCGGTGAATTGCTTCTTTCGCTTTCCCCCGAACCGGGTTCCCGGTCCGGCGGCACAGATGATCGCTGCCACACTCTTGGCCAACGTCTTCTCCTTTATTTGTTGGTGGGGGCGAATGATCATTCGCCCCTACAGGGCTTACGGCTAATAATCGATTCCGCGCCGGGCGCCGATCCCCTTGTCGAACGGGTGTTTGATCTTCTTCATTTCCGTGACGAGATCGGCCAGCTCCACCAGTTCGACGGGGGCGTCCCGTCCCGTCAGGACAATCTCCACAGCCGGATCGCGCCGTTCGATCAGACGCCTGACGTCTTCCAGACTTGCCAGTCCGTGGCCCAGACAATAGACGATCTCGTCGAGGATCAGGACGTCATAAGATCGTTTCTGCGCCGCTTCGGTGAGCTTGGCCAGAGCTTCGCGAATGGCGATCCGCGTCCGTTCCACCGCCTCCTTGTCCTTAAACGAGACAGCCATGTCCCAGTCCTCTTCCATTGCCTCAATCCGGATTTCCGCCGTTGATTGCAGGGCGAGACGCTCCCCGAGGTCAAGCGAAGGGGGCTTGAGGAACTGATAGACCAGCACTCTGTTGCCGCGTCCGGCCGCCCGCAGCGCCAGCCCGAACGCCGCCGTCGTCTTGCCTTTGCCGTCACCGGTATAGATCTGAACCAATCCTTTCTCCAGCATCGCCGTATCTTATGCTCACCCGCAGCGCCATTCAAGCGTGGAGCTCCGTGGCATTGCGTAGCACACGCGGGCTTTGATCCTGGGGGCCGCTCTGGTATATTGTGCGGGTCGGCCACCTGTAGTCTGGGGGTGACGACACCGGAACGAAGTCCTGACAGGAGGATAGATACGCATGAGTCTGACGCGATTCTCAATTGCTCCGATGGTTTTGGCTGGCGTTCTGATCCTGGCGGTTGTGGCAACGGGAGCGCCGCAGGAGACGCCCGCTTCGTCTTGTCCGGGGCTTGATGGGGCGGCTGGAGCCTTTGCCGAGGGCAGGCTGGAGGAAGCCATCAGGGGATTCGAGACGGTGGCGCGCGACGCCTCCGTTGCGCCATTCGCTCGCAGTTTGGCTTTGTTTGGACTGGCGGAAGTGGCGCTGGCGAAGCAGGATACAGCAGGAGCGCTCGCGGCCTGGGAACGTCTGGAGGCGGACGCGACGTTGCTGCGGTTCCATCGTGACATCGCGAAGCGACGGATATCTGAGACCCGACGCATCGCCAGGGGCTTACCCGCGCGCGACCCGGAGACCTACCGCGAACCGTTGCCCTTGTTGCCCGAGCCGGGAAGAGTGTTCTATGTGACGCCGACGGGAGATGATGCTGCCGACGGTTCGCGTCGGAGGCCGTTTCGCAGCATCGAGAGGGCGCGCGAGGCGGTACGTCAACTGAAGAAATCGAGTGGCGGACTGCCCAGAGGCGGAGTGAAGATTGCCATCGGCCCCGGCGAGTATGTCTGGGAGCGCACCCTGCAACTGACCAGCGAAGACTCGGGCTCTGCCGAGGCGCCGGTGGTCTATGAAGGTCCGGCGGCCGTCCTTTGCGGGGGCGTCCGAGTGAGCGGATGGAAGCCGATCTCCGATGCGGCGGTTCGCGAGCGACTGGATCAGGCCGTTCGCAGTCGCGTGCTCGAAGCCGACCTCAAGCCCCTGGGCGTTGAGGATTGGGGCGATGCCACGGAATTACGTCGGCGGCCGGAGTTGTTCGTCGATGGGAAGCCTCAGACGCTCGCCCGATGGCCCAACGAGGGCTTCGTCAAGACCGGCGAGATTCTCGGCGACGACAACTTCAAGCTCTGGAACACGATTGAAGGTTGTCGCGATGGGAAGTTCCGTTACGTCGAGGACCGCCCGAGCCGATGGCTCGACGAGCCCGACGTGCGTCTGTATGGCTACTGGTTCTGGGATTGGTTCGAGGAGTATCAGAAGGTCGCCTCGATTGACGCGGATGCGAAGACGTTCACGTTGACACCGCCCTATTCCGGCTATGGGTATCGCAAAGACCAGCGTTACTACGCGTTGAACGTATTCCGCGAGCTCGATGCCGAGGGTGAGTGGTATCTCGACCGGCGGACGCAGACCGTCTATTGGCTGCCGCCGCAGGGGCTCGACGTGTCGAAAGCGGACGTGGTCCTCAGTGTGTTCGACCAGCCCTTTGTGGCCTTGACCGACGTTGAGCATGTGATCCTGCGCGGCCTGACTCTCCAGGAAGGACGCGGGGACGCGATCCACATCCGCGGCGGAGCTGATTGCCTCGTCGCGGATTGCACGATCCAGCGGTTCGGTGGCGATGCAATCGTCGTCGAAGGCGGTCTGCACCATGGCATCTTCGATTGCACGATGCGCACACTCGGCTGCGGCGGAACCCGCGTGGCCGGCGGCGACCGCACGACGCTGACGCCGGGCCGGCACTTTGTCGAGAATTGCACCGTCTCGAACATTTCCAGGCTCAAACGCACCTATGCGCCCGCGGTTCACCTCGACGGCTGCGGCAACCGCATCGCGCACAACCTGTTCGAGGACATACCCTCCTCGGCGATGCGCATCGAGGGCAACGACCACGTGATCGAGCTGAACCACATCCGCAACGTGGTGCGCGAATCGGACGACCAGGGTGGGCTGGACATGTTCGGCAATCCGCTTTATCGCGGCGTGGTGATCCGCTGGAATCGCTGGAGCGACATTCGAGGTGGCACGCAGCACGGGGCGGCGGGGGTGCGGCTGGACGACATGATCTCCGGCGTCGCGGTCTACGGGAATCTCTTCGAACGGTGTGGCGCGGTTCACTTCGGCGGTGTTCAGATTCACGGGGGCAAGGAAAATCTCATCGAAGGCAACCTCTTCGTCGACTGTCTGGCAGGTCTGAGTTTCAGCCGCTGGGGCCAGTCGCGCTGGCTCGAGGCCATCGAGCGATTCCTGCCCCAAGCGGGAGAGCCTGCCTATGCGAGCCGCTATCCCGAGCTGGCCGACCTCAAGAGTCATGCCGACGTCAATATTATCAGCCGTAACCTCTTCGCCCGGTGCGAGAGTATCTTTCTGCGCGATGGGGGGACCGGGCAGGTCGCCCTCAACGCCACTACCGACGGGACCCTCGCGACGCAGATCGCCTCCGGCGGGCAGATCCCCAGTGATTCCAGCCTGCTGAGGTCCGTTCTATTCGAGCCGATTCCCGTCGACGAGATCGGACCGTATGAGTCGAATTAGGGCTGTTCGGCGCACCCCTCACGGACGGATTGCGCTGCGCGCACGATGGCGGTGAAACGTCACGAGATTCTTCTCAGACGGCACCCTCATATCGCCGATAATCCTTTGACTGAGCGGATTTTGCGATTGTTTGCAAAAGCGCGGCCCCCGGATTAGGATAGGGCCTCGAAACAGCCCGGCAGACATGCTTAGGATATCGCCAACGTGACGCACGACAAAGGTCAGACGGAGTTATCGGTGGTGGTGCCGCTGCTCGACGAGCAGGAGAACCTCCGCCCGCTGTACGACCAGATCCGACAGGCTCTGGACGGACGCTACGCATACGAGATCATCTTCGTCGATGACGGCAGTACCGACGGCAGCTTCCAGGTCCTGGAGGAATTCCACGACGCCGATCCGAATGTGCGGGTGATTTGCTTCCGCAAGAATTTTGGGCAGACCGCGGCCCTCAGCGCCGGTTTTTCCCACGCCAGAGGCGGTATCGTGATCGCGATGGACGCCGACCTCCAGAACGATCCGGCGGACATCCCCATGCTCGTCGCCAAGCTCCGCGAAGGATACGACGTCGTCAGTGGTTGGCGCAAACAACGGCACGACAAGGCTTTAACGAGGCGGCTGCCCTCGCGGATGGCCAATTGGCTGATCTCGAAGATCACCGGCGTCAAGCTGCACGACTACGGCTGCACGCTCAAGGCCTACCGGCGGGAGGTCCTGGCTCAGACCAAACTCTATGGCGAGATGCACCGGTTCATCCCGGCACTGGCCAGTTGGAGCGGGGCGCGGATCGCCGAATGCGTGGTCAACCATCGACCGCGGACCGCCGGGGTGGCCAAGTACGGGCTCGGCCGCACCTGGAAGGTCATTCTCGATCTGATCACCGTCAAGTTCCTCGGGTCCTTCTCGACCAAACCGATCTACATCTTCGGCGGTCTCGGCGGCCTGATGGCCCTTTTCGCCTTCCTGCTGGGTCTGATGGTCATCTCGCAGAAGGTCAACTCGGGCGTGGACATGAGCGGCAATCCGCTGCTGTTGCTCACGGCGGTGCTGTTCCTGACGACCATCCAGTTCATTCTGATGGGCCTGCTGGCCGAGTTGCTCGTACGCACCTATCACGAATCCCAGAATCGCCCGACGTATGTGATAAGAGAAATCCTCGACGCGACGGACGGCCGTGGAGACAACGTGAATGAGTAAGATGCCTCAGCGAAGCAAGCATTCCCACGGACGTTCAACGCACGCCGGCGAGAAGCGCATTGCCCTTGGCGACGGACGCACCAGGCGATTCCTGATGGCGGGCCTGATTCTCCTCCTGGCCGGCGTCCCGTTCGTTCTGGGCAAGTACTTCGAGCTGAGCTACCCGGACCCGTTCGACAGCGGCTCGTACGTGTATTCCGCCCAACACATCCTTGCCGGGGCGCGGATCGGCCACGACGAGAAGCCCAGCGCGCAAGCTGGCACGCTGTTGGTGAACATGCTCGGCGTGACGCTCTCGGGCTTCAACGAAACCGGCTCGAAGATCCTCCAGGGCCTCTTCCAGGCGGTCGCCCTGGCACTCATGTTCGTTGCGGTACGTCGGCTCTATGGCACTCTGGCGGCGGCTGTCAGTGTGACAGTCGCGTCTGTGTATCTCTCGGCGCCGCTGATCGCCAAATACGGCAATGTCAAGGAGCAGTTCATGATCGCCTTGATGATCATGGGGATCTGCTCTTTCGTGTTCTATCACCTGAACGGGAAGCGGTGGTGGGCGCTGCTGACCGGGGCCCTGTTGATTGCCGGACCTCTCTTCAAGCAGACGGGTGTCTCCGCCATCGGGGCGGTAGGACTGTTCACGCTGGCGCAACCGATTCTGCATCGCTGCGGCTGGAAGAAGGTGGGCGTGGATGTCCTGCTGCTGATCGCGGGCGCCGCCATCACCATGGCGCCGATCGGTGTGTGGTATGCGAGCATGGGCACGCCGCTGTATTACTGGCCTTATTCGTGGGCCTTCGCCCCGGCGCTCAAGCTGGTCGGCGTCAAGATGGAGTACAAGGCCGACACGGGGAAGGCTGACGACTCGGCTGAGGCCCGTGGCGACGACACGGCGTCCTCAGACGTCGGACACAGCGCTGCGGCCTCGCGGGATGACAGCCTGATCCTGAGGCTGCTGCCCGGCTACGTCAGCGACAGTTGGCGGCTGCTCGGTCCGGCCGAGCGAAAAGAAGCGTTCCGGCGGGTGCTGCGGTATTACGCCTTGCTGATTCTGCCTATCGCCATGGCCGCCGGAGCCGTCGTGGCAAGAGCCGTGGTTCTTCTGCGGCGTCGGCGGGCGAAGGCACACGTTTCGACCGAGCCTGATTCCAGCCGGTTCGTGCTCTTGTTCGCGCTGTGGTGGTTTTTCGACATGGCCTTTGTGTGGATCAGCCCCCATTCGTACGAGCAATACTATCTGCCGCTGAACGCCTCGGCCGCCATGCTCGGCAGCTATCTCGTCGGTCTGTACAGCCACCGCTGGTACGCCGATCCGAATCGCAGCCGTTGGGTGGTCGTGGGGCTGCTGTCTGTCGTGCTGATGATCGTTCTGTCCTGGCACGTCTTCTTCGGGATTCGCAAGAGCCCGCACACCGGCGCTGCGTACAAGGATTCTGAGGGTCGCCAGATCCTCACGAGAGGCTACGTGCAGAAGTGGAACGAGGTTGCGGAGCGGTACCGACCGCCTCGCGCCGGCCGGATTCCCGCCCAGCCGTTGTACGCCGCTTGGCGCAGCGTCGACGAACGGCAGAAGGGCGAAAGGGGCGCCTGGGAGCAGGTGGGTCAGTACATTCGCGAGCACACCGAGCCTGACGACACGATCTACGTCTGGGGCTGGGTTCCCGGCATCTACGTTCAGGCCCAGCGGATGAGCCCGACCCCGAAGGCATTCGAAGGGACGATGCACACGCTGCCGCCGCCGCAGCTTGCCGAGAGGATTCAGGAGATCCTGACGGCGTTCGGGGAGCGTCCTCCGAAGTTCATCGTCGATACTCGCAAGCGGCATTTCCCCTGGAACGTGCCGCCTATGGAACTCTGGCCGCTCATCAGACAGCAGTTCCTGCCGACGGACGAGACGACGGTCAAGCAGTACGAAGAGGCCTATGCCCAGCAGTTGGGCGAGGTGATCGGGCCGGACGAGGCGGCGCGCTTCAAAGTGATGAAGCCTCTGCGCGATTATGTCATGAAGAACTACAGGATCGTGGGCCTGTTCGGAGAACAGGTTCTGTTTCAGCGCAAAGACTGATGACGAGCCGATGGCGATGGACCCACAGCTCAAGGAGCAGCAGGATTTGTACGACCGCGGCTGGCGTGGTGGGCTCGAAGGGGGCAAGGAGCAGCGGGGCAACCTGCAGACGAACCTCGACTTCCTGGCCCGGACGAACTTGCTCAGGCCGGGCGATCGGATTCTCGAGATCGGCTGCGGCATCGGCGCGGTGGTCAGCGAGTTGACGCGGCGAGACTATCACGTCACCGGCACCGACATCTCCCGCGTCGCCATCGAGTACGGCCTGGCCAAGTACGGCGACCTCGATTTGCAGGTGCAGCCGGCCGAGGAGCTGGCCTTTGCCGACGGGCAGTTCGACGCGGTCCTGAGCTTCGATCTCTTCGAGCACATCGCGCGGATCGATCGGCACGTCAGCGAGGTGCGTCGGGTGCTGAAGCCGAAGGGCTATTATCTGTTTCAGACGCCCAACAAATACAGCAACGCACCCTTCGAGACTCTCGCGCACAGGTCGCTGAAGTGGAGACGATACCATCCATCTCTGCACACGCCGCGGCAGCTTCGCCGACGGCTGGTCGAACACGGATTCGACGTGCAGTTTGCGAAGATGAATGCGATCAATGAGTTCACGCGTCCGAAACTCCAGAAGCTCGGGCCACTTGGCTCGTTGGTCGCGAGGGTCAACTTTGAGAAACTGCCGCTCGTGCTCCAGACGAACCTTTATGTGGTCGCTCAGAGGAAGGATTGAACGAATGCCTCCGCATGTCTCATCGATGGCCCGGCCACGACTCTGTCATTCCGAGCGCAGTCGAGGAATCTGGCTGCGAACGGGATCTGTACTCTGTCTATGGCCAGATCCTTCGACTGCGCTGCGCTCCGCTCAGGATGACAAGAAAGACGTCGTCACGCTCCCTGTGGGGCAGGTGACAGGCGGTGTAGATCGATGAAGCTGCTCATGCTCAACTATGAGTTTCCGCCGATCGGTGGCGGAGGAGGGCAGGCCCACCATGCGCTGCTGAAGGAATTTGCGGGCCGGCCCGATCTGACGGTCGATGTGCTGACGTCGGCCCCGAAGCCCGGCTTCTTCCTCGATCAGTTTGCCGACAACATTCGTGTCCACAAGGTGGGCATTCGCAAGAAGGAGCTGCATTTCTGGCGGCGCAGCGAGGTGCTTGCCTGGCTCCTCAAGGCTCGCCCGCACTATCGCCGGCTTCTGCGGGAGAACACCTATGATCTGGTCCATGCGTTCTTCGGTTTCCCCACGGGCTGGCTGTGTTACCGCACGGCAGGCAGGCTGCCCTACGTGATCTCGCTTCGAGGCTCCGACGTGCCCGGCGACAATGCCCGCCTGCAACTGGAGTACAAGGTGCTCGGTCCGTTGGTGTTCAAACCGATCTGGCAACGGGCGTCGGCCCTGGTGGCGTGCAGCGAAGGGCTGCGGCAGCGGGCCTTGCGGTTCCTGCCTTCGGCGCAGATCGAGGTGATCCCCAATGGTGTGGACCTGAGGCGTTTCACTCCGGCCGAAAGACCCTCCGGCGGGCCGGGACCCCTGCGGCTGATCACGGTGGGCCGGCTGTCTCCGACGAAACGCCTGCCTGTGCTGATCGAGATGATCGAATTGCTCCGCAAGGAAGGCGGCGACGTACAACTGACCATCGTTGGAGGCGGCGCCCTCGAAGCCGAGCTTCGCCGCAGGATCGCCGGCGAACGCTTCCGGGGTGCGATCACGATGACGGGACGATGCAATGCGGGTCGGATGCCCGAGATTTACCGGCAACATGACCTCCTGGTCAGCGCCAGCGCGCAGGAGGGGATGAGCAACGCCATGCTCGAAGCGATGGCCTCGGGGCTGCCCATTGTCACCACCCGCTGCGAGGGCGTCGACGAACTGATCTCGGACAACGGCATCGTCGTGGACGATCCGACTCCGGCCGCCCTGGCCGCGGCCGTGCGAAAGCTGGCCGACCAGCGGACGATACTGACCGCCATGTCCCTGGCCGCCCGAGAGAAAGCCAAAGCCTTCGCCTGGAACGCCGTAGCGGAATCGTATCTGCAACTGTGCGCGTCACTGCTGTCGGAGGGGAAACGATGAGGATTGCCTTCTCGGCGCGAGGTCTGAGTATTCCCTCCGGCGGCGCCCGGCAATTCATCAAGTCTCTCGTGCCGGCCCTTGCCGGGTCTCGTGGCGAGGATCAGCTCTTCTTTTTCTACAATCGCGAGCAATTCCGAGGGCTTGCGGCGGATTGTACGGAGATCGTGCGGGAGGGCCGCAGCAAACTCTGGTGGGATTTCGTTCTACTTCCGCGTATGCTTCTCAAGCTGAAGATCGATGCCGCGATCTTTCCCAAGAACGTGATCCCTTCGTGGACGGGCTGCGCCAACTACGTGGTGATTCATGACCTGGCCTACTTTCTGCCTGAGTTGAATGCCTATCGCCGGCTCGATACGCTCTACATGCGTACCTTCCTTCCTCGCTCGGCGCGAAAGGCCGCTGGTGTGTTTGCCGTCAGCGAGAACACCAAACGCGATATCGTGCACTACACCGGTTGCGACCCGGCGAAGATCACGGTCACCTACGAGGCGGCTGATTCGATCTATCGGCGGATTGACGATCCGGATTGCCTGGCCGTGGTGAAGGCGAAATACGACTTGCCGACGGCCTTCCTGTTGTACACAGGTTCGTTGTCACCGCGAAAGAACCTGGTGAGACTGTTGCAGGCTTTCGCGCGGACTGGCGATGCCGTGCCGCACAAGCTGGTCCTGACAGGCTCGAAATCCTGGAGCGACCGGTCGGTATACGAGATGATGGACACGCTGAGACTTCGGGACCGAGTCCGGCAGATTGGCTATGTAGAAGAGCAGGACATGCCGGTTCTGTATACGCTGGCCGATGCGTACGTGTATCCCTCCCTGTATGAAGGTTTCGGGCTCCCCGTCCTGGAAGCGATGCGGTGCGGCTGCCCGGTGGTCGCGTCGAATGCGAGCAGCGTTCCCGAGGTCGCAGGGGATGCGGCGATTCTGGTCGATCCATACAATGTTGACGCCATGACCGCCGCTATTCAAACGGTTTTGACGGACCGGCAGGTTCGTGAGAGACTGGTTGCCTCGGGCTTTCGTCGTGCGGACATGTTCTCATGGCGACGGTGTGCCGAGACGATGCTGAACGTCATCAGGGCTCGGCACGCACGCAGTAGCTCGATTTCCGGAGGACGCGCATGAGACTGTCAAGGCGCATTCTCCAGAGGCTGGATGCCGACCGGGTACGGCGGGTCAACGAGATCTATCACAATCTCGAAAACGCCAGCTACGACCAGTTGCATGAGGACATCCCACAGTTCGAGGAGCGCTTCTGGAGGGAAGCGGCCGGGAAGTACATCGACCGAAGTACGCCGATCACGTGGCTTGACTACGGTGCCGGTACGGGCTTCGTCGCCGTATCCGTGGCGGAGCACCTCCGGGCCGGGGACACTCTGATATGCTGTGATGTATCTGGGGAGATGCTTGCGGTATGCAAAGAGAGGCTCGATGGCAAATCTCTGCCGTGTCGTCACCTCTTCGAGAAGATCGACGGCACGGCCATTCCGGCCCCATCGAGTGCGGTGGACATCATCTCCGTCAATTCGGTGCTGCACCATATGTATGACCTGGATGGTTTCGCCGCTGAATGCGTGCGTGTACTCAACCCCGGGGGGTTGTTGATTGTGGCCCATGAGCCGAACGCCGACAGGAGTCTGCCGTTCTCGGGCCGCCTCCTGCGGTGTCTCGCCACCGTGGTCTTTCGACCCAGGACGATCCTCTTCCGAATTACCGAATGGAGTCCGCTCAGCGAACGTCTCCTGCGATGGGTAACCAGCAGGATCAGTCCGAAATACCGCAAGAGGAACGCCATGCTGGCCGAGGTCGCGCGGCAGATCAGGCAGCAAGGTCTGTTCGATTTCGACCTGCGCGGGACCGAGATCCAGCAGATCGTCGATTTCCACTCGCAGCAGGGCTTCGTGCGCGACGATCTTCTGGGGCGGGTGTTCGGCCGGTTCACGCTTGTCGAGTTCCGGACCTACGGGCATCTGGGGTTCTTCCCGGGCGGAAGGGCGGCACAGGCTATCGAGCGGTACCTTCGCGGTCGCTGGCCCGGCGGGGGGCGGGAGATATGCTTTGTGCTGCGACGAATGCCGATAACGGAAGGAGTATAGGAACACCGCCAATGCCGACGGATAGAGAGAAGACGACATTCTACGATCACTTCGCGCAGGACCGCCCGACGCGACTTGGCGTGTGGCTCGTCCAAGGGGTGTCCCGGCGGATCTTCGAGTTCTCGGGCATCCGCAGAGGAGATCGTGTACTGGAGATCGGCCCGGGCCGCGGCGTGTTCACCGACCTGTGCCTGGAGGCGGGGGCTGAGTACCAAGCTATCGAGCCCAATCGGGAGATGGCCGACCAGCTTCGCAATCGCGGCGTCAATGTCGTCAATGCGATTGTCCCGCCGATGCCGGAGTTCGGAGGCGCGTTCGATGTCGTCGTCATGAACAGCGTTATCGAACACATGAATACGATGGTCGACGCGCTGGAACTGAGCAAACAGGTCCTGGGCATGCTCAGGCCGGGCGGCCGGTTCGTCCTGTATGCTCCAGACTACGCCAACTGGAGGCATCACTTCTTCATTGGCGACTTCAGCCACAGCTACATCACTTCGTGGCGAAGGCTGGAGGAGTTGCTGATCAGTGCCGGATTCGATCGTGTGGACGGCTGCTATCAGGCGGCCACCTTCCGAGGCATTCCCTGCTTTGTGCTCTCGGCCCTTGCGGCGTGGATGCCGTTCGGCTGGCTCGACGTCCTGTTTCCTCACAGCCGGATCGCACACAAACTATACAAGATCCAGATCGGTCTTCTGAGACGCGTGCTCATCGCGGGTATCAAGGAGGGCGGGGATATCAAAGGGTTGAAATGAGGGCTGAGGTCAATAGACTGATTCGGTTCTTTGCCCGGATCCTGGTGGCGGTGGTCCTGCTGGTGTGGGCCTTCTCGAAGGTCGACCTCGACCAATTCCTCCAGACTGTGCGCGCGGCGAGGTGGGATTACCTTCTCGGCGTATGGCTGTCCACAGCCGCCTTCTTCTGGATGCAGTGTCTGGCCATGGAGTTGATCCTGAGGAAACAGGGCTGCCGGGTCGGTGTGAACACACTATTCGGCATCAGCTCTATCACGGCCCTCTATAGCCTTGTCCTGCCCGGCATTCTGAGCACCGGCGTCAAGTGGTACATTCTCAAGAGGCTCACGGGAAAAGGCGGTCATGTTCTGAGCAGCATGCTGTACAATCAGGTGACGCTGTCCGTTGTCATGGCGGCCATCGGACTGGCGGCCCTGATGGTGACGAATCCGTCGGGTATTCTCTTTCCGGGTTTGCAGCGGACGTGGATCGTGCCGGTAGCCAGCGGGGTTCTGCTGGTCCTGATCGTTCTGATCAGTGTGCTTCTCTTGAACAGCCGCACCGGCGCACCGGTCACGAAGTTACTGGCGGCCACGTTGAGGCTGTTACCCGGTGGTGCTCGGGAGAAAGCGTTGACGCTGCTGACGCAGATCGCTGACTTTCAGAACGCCGGTTTGGTATTCCACCTGATCGTCGCCGGCATCAACGCCCTGAACACTCTGCTCGTCGGTCTCCTGATCTACTACTGCGCCGCACGGGCGGCCGGCATCGGTGTTTCTATCGGCGTATTGATGTGGGTGTGTGCCGTGATATTCCTGCTGAGCAAAATCCCGATCACCGTCGCCAATCTCGGTGTTCGAGAGGTGGCTCTGGTGGGACTGCTGACCGGGTATGGGGTAAGCCGGTCGGAGGCGTTGTTGATGTCCATGATCCTCCTGTCGTCGCTGGTCTTCATGGCCATCCTCGGTGGTGTGTACCAGTTGCTCTGGTGGGGCAGGATCGGACATATAGCGCCGGGACCGACCGCTCTCGAAGCCCCGAGCGGTTCCGACACGGAGAATGCAGAGGAAACCAGATGAACAAGATGATGCGAAAAGCCCTGCGGGCGTGTCACCTGTACGATGTGGTTGTCGATCTCAAGCACTGGCTCACCGGCACAGAGGCGCAGTATGCGAAGTTCTACAGCCAGTTCGTTCGCCCCAACGACCTTTGCTTCGATGTGGGCGCCAATGTCGGTCGTCGAACGCAGGTGCTCCTGCGACTGGGCGCCCGCGTGGTGGCCGTGGAACCTCAGGAGCAGTGCATGGCGAGGTTGCGCCGCAGGTTCTCAGTCAACGACAAGGTGATGCTGATCCAGACTGCCGTGGGTGCGAAAGCGGGTCAAGCACAGATGCAGCTCTGTGACTCCCATTCGCTCTCGTCCCTTTCGACTGGATGGATCGAGAGAGTCAGGGCCAGCGGGCGATATGCGCAATGTACCTGGGGCAAGACGGTGACGATCGACGTGACCACTCTGGATGCACTGATCTCTCAGTATGGTTGTCCCGCCTTTCTGAAGCTCGACGTCGAAGGCTACGAACATGAAGCCCTCAAGGGACTCTCCCGACCCGTGCCGGCCGTCTGCTTCGAATTCACCCCGGAGTTTGTGGAATCGACGCGCAATTGCGTCGATCATCTCTCGGGGATCGGTCCGGCTCAGTTCAACTACTGTCTCGAAGGCACGCCGACTACGCTGGGGTTGGCACAGTGGGTTTCGCGTCCCGAGATGGATAGTGTGTTGCGCACACTATGCACGCAGAAGCAAGCCGGGGATATCTACGTCCGATTCGCTTCCTGAGCTGGCACGCCGCCCCGACTCCGAGGGGAGGTGCAGAATGGCCCGAAGGAGTCGAGAGGTGCACTGGCGAAAGCTCCCCTCATTCGGTCCGGTTTTGGAGGGTCCAAGCAAAAAGAACTGTGGATTTGCTTGACTTGTCTTCCTCTTGTGGGCATACTTAGAGGTAAGCGGTGGGTTGTGTCCGGCCTGTGGCGGTGGACCGATTGCGACGGTTGAGGCGTTGAGGAGAAAAACCAGATGGAAGCGACGCGTGTACTCCCGGTGACATCTCTGGTGCTGTGCATCGTACAGGTCGTCGTCTCGAGTGTGCCCCCTATCTGCGACGCGCACCAATGGACCGAGCCTGTCCCCATGACCGAGGTGAACAGCAAATATGACGACAAGAGTCCCTTCTTGTCCTTTGACGGTTTGACACTGTATTTCTCGGTCGAGCCCGGGTGGGGCTACACACACATCTATCAGGCGGTGCGTCAGAGTCCCACCGGCCCCTTTGCCGCGATCCGGGAGATCAGCACTCTGAACTACACGCAGGGACACGTGGATTATCCGTGGGTATCGCCGGACAACCTGCGCATGTATTACTACAGAACGGAAATAGGTGGCAAGCGTCTGAAAGTCACGCAACGATCTTCGGCGAGCGCCTTCTGGATGGCCGGCTCGAACATCTCCGAGTTGAACAGACTGGGTGATGTGGCCAATCCCACGCTGACGCAGGATGAGCGGATCATTGTCTTTAGCGGAAACACGCTGCCCGGCGGCAGAGGCCAATGGGACCTTTGGACGGCCAGCCGTGCCGACCGGGAATCGGCGTTCACAAACATCCAGAATCTGCAGCTGCTGAACAGCAGCGCGTCGGACATGCATCCCTACGTCGCGCCGGACGGGTTGACCCTTTACTTCGGATCGAATCGAAACGAGACCTTTCAGTTGTTCCGGACGACCCGAACGTCTCTCGACAGTCCTTTTGGCCCGCCTGAGCATCTTTCCATGTTCGATACACCCGGCGGGAACTCGTACTACGCGCGTCTCAGTGCCGATGGAAAGACGTTCTTCTTTTGCCGACAGGAGCCGAACGCAAAGATGGACATCCACGTCTCGTATGCCAGCGACCTCGATGGCAACCAAGTCGAGCTCGTTCGCAGCGCCGATTCGAACGGCGGTCGATCTGTCATGCTGGCCTGCACCACGATTCAGGAAGCCATCGACGTGGCAGAGGACGGGGATGCCGTGAATGTCTTTCCAGGTGTCTATCGTGGAACCATCGACTTCCTGGGCAAGGCGATCACGGTTTGCAGTGTGGGCGATGCGGCGGTTCTGGAGGTGCCGGGTGGATACGCGGTGTCGTTCCATCGGGGCGAGGGGGCGGACAGTGTGCTGAAGAATTTCGTGATTCGGGGCAGCCGGGTCGGCATTCTGATCGCCGACAGCTCGCCGACGATCGTTCACGTCACGGTCGTCGGGAACGAGTGCGGCATCGAGGCGTTTGGAGACGGCAGTCCGGACATCCGCAGCAGCATCTTCTGGGACAACACATGGAGCGATCTGTACGGGTGCCAGGCCGCGTACAGTTGCATCGAGCGAGGCGCCGAGGGGCAGGGCATTTTCAGCGAGAATCCGATGTTTGCCGATCCCGACGCGGGCGACTATCACCTGCGCAGCACGTGTGGCCGGTACTGGCCCGAGCACGATATCTGGGTGCTCGACGACGTGACGAGTCCCTGCGTGGATGCGGGGGACCCTGACGCCAATTTCTCAGGCGAGCGCCAGCCTAACGGCGGTCGAGTGAACGTAGGCGCCTTTGGCGGAACCGCCTTCGCCAGCATGAGCCAGACGCCCGTGTCTGCCGACTTCAACACCGACGGTGTCGTGGACGCCAACGATCTGGTTTTGTTCATGGACCGTTGGGAGCAGCAGGTGCAGGAATAGACCTATGGCCGGCGACCTCCTGCCGGGGGGCTACCCTCAAGGTGGCGTCAGGGAAGTCGCGTCGATGTCGTCCCGGGACGGCAATGACTGCAGGGCGCTGGAAGAAGGTGGTGTCTTCGAGGTGTGTCTTCCCAGGCTCCAAGGTGTGCACGAAAGCTGCGATGGGTGGCAGGCTGGCCTGCCGATGGCCGCCCGGGTACCGCAGACGGACGTCTGCAAGCTCCGGCAAATGGTCTTCGATCCGCCTGTGGGGCAAATTTCCTTTGCGTGCGGCGCCGCTGAAGAGGTACAATCCATTTCGCACAGTCGTAGTGTTTGTGTGTATCTGGGACAAGATTGCTGGCTGACAGACCCCGTCGGGGGCAAAAGGAGGCAAGCCATGTACCCGAAACGGCACGCATTTACGCTCATCGAACTGTTAGTCGTCATCGCCATCATCGCCATCCTCATGGCCATCATGATGCCTGCTTTGCAGCGGGTCAAAGAGCAGGCCCAGGAAATGACCTGTCGGGGCAACCTGCGTCAGTACGGCCTGGCCCAGGTGCTCTATCTGGACGATTGGGACGGACGCTATCCCAATGCGTGGACTTCCCTGGTCAAGACCGAGGCCCCGGTGAGCGGGTACCAGCGGTACTGCCGATGGCACGATCCAAGGTACAAGGCCGACGGTCCGTTCTGGCCCTATCTCAAGAGCGACAAAGTCCATCTGTGCCCGACATTCAACGTCGTCGCCAAAAGCGAGGGGCACAGGCATCCCAGTCACGATCCGGCCAATCCCATGGATCCCTACTACAGCTACAGCATGAACGCCTACCTGGGTTCCAAGTCCGGCGCCGCCGGCGGCGGCGTTTTCAAGCAGAGCGAGATCACCCGAGCCAAGAACGAGGTGTTTTTCTTCACCGAAGAGAACATGTGGACGCGGCCGGGTTGCAGCAACGTGCTGAACGACAATGCCCTTTGCGGCGATGGCCGCGACTGGTTCGGCACCTTCCACGGCGCCAAGCGCAGCGACTGGAACGGAGGCACCGCCAACGCCGTTTTTGTGGACTGCCACGTGGAGCAGGTTCGCTCGGGCCTCCAAACCGACCACGGCCAGGCCGACTATTCGGACGCGGAGTTTGGGCGGTTCGAGAAGTTCAGTTGGCCCTTCAAAACCACACCTCCATAGCCGGTCGCGAAGCCCTCGACCTTGGGTCCGGCCGGGCGCAAAACGGCCTCTACGCCTCCGGGAACGCCACATTCCGGCCGGTGGGGGCATGTCCGCCCCGGTGCAACCCAAAAATACGTAGTTTCCACATATCAGGTCGCTGCGCCTTGCGGTCGATACGGACAAAGCACACCAAGAAATGGTGTTGCTCTCCGTCGGCGGATGTGGTACAGTCAATGGGTACGGAAATGTGCTGTCCGATGCGTGCCACGGAGGCACGGATCATGGAGTGGGAGTAGGGACGGTGCGGAACGGAGGCAGTTCAAATGAAGGCATCACTTCAGAGGTCTCGAACGCGGTGGATGTGGGGCTCATTCGACCGGCAGGACCGATAGAACCCCATCTTGAGCGTCTGCCTTGCGCCGGACGCAAGAGCAGACCAGGCAGTTGTATGTATCTTCGATAGACACAGCGCTCCGGTATGCGGCCGGGATGCTGATGTGTTGATTCACTTACTGTCTGAAGGAGGATACTCATGTGCAGGAAATCTGTCTGGTGGGCCGTTCTCTGTGTGCTGGTTGTGGCGGGAACGGCGATGGGGGAGCTGGTGGGTCACTGGAAGTTGGATGAGGGCAGTGGCACCACCGTCTTGGATTCATCCGGCAAGGGCAACGATGGGACCATCGTTGGCAACCCCACGTGGGTCCCCGGCGTGACCGGCAAGGCCCTGGAATTCCACGGGCTGGGTGCGGCCGGCGGTGGGGGCGACTACATCAACTGCGGCGCCGACGCCAGCCTGGACATCACCAGTCTGATCTCCATTACTCTCTGGATCAGACCCGGAGCGGACGACCCCGAAGGAAAAGGCACGGAAACGGCGCCGATGGCCAAGGCGGACCAGAACGCCAGTCCCAGTTGGAGCTATCAGGTTCGCTACGGCTGGGGCAGCACGCAGCCCTACATGGCGTTCACGTTCAACACGTCGCCCAGGGCCTGGGCCTATGTCGGGCAGAACCTGGTTCGCGACGAGTGGTGCCACATTGCCTGTACGCACGACGGCTCGACGTTGACCAGCTTCCTTAACGGCGTGCAGGCCGAGACGACCCCAATGGGCGCCATCACCGCCAGCAACTGTCCGGTCCTGATCGGCTCCGACGGCTGGGGCTGCGACTGGATTGGCAGCATCGACGACGTCCGGATCTACAGTCATTGCCTGACGCTCGACGAGCTGATTGAGGCGATGCAGGGCGCCGGCCCCGAAGTGGCGGCCGATCCGGTTCCCGAGAATGAAGCCATCGACGTGCCTCGCGATGTCGTTCTCGGCTGGTCTGCCGGCAAGTTCGCCGCGACACACGATGTGTACCTGGGAATGGTCTTCGACGATGTCAATGACGCGAGCCGCGCGGATTCGAGCGGCGTGCTGGTTAGCCAGGGGCAGACCGACACGACGTTCGATTCACCCGACCTGCTCGATTTCGAGACCACCTACTACTGGCGGATCGACGAGGTGAACTCCGCCCCCGACAACACGATTTTCAAGGGCGAGGTCTGGAGCTTCACGACCGAGCCGTTCGCCTATCCGGCCGAGAACATCATCGCCACCAGCAACGCCAGTTCGGACGCCGCCTCCGGTCCCGAGAACACCGTCAATGGCTCAGGGCTCGATGCCGACGATACGCACTCGACCAAAATCTCCGATATGTGGTTGGGCCTGCCCGCCGGTACCGATCCGGTCTATATCCAATACGAGTTCGATCGGGTCCTCAAGCTCCACGAAATGTGGGTCTGGAACTACAACGTCGAGTTCGACCTGGTGCTCGGGTTCGGGTTCAAGGACGTGACCGTCGAGTACTCGCTGGATGGGACCGACTGGAGCGTTCTGGGCGATGTGGAGTTTGCGCGGTCGACTGCCAAGCCACACTATGCTCACAATACGGCGGTCGATTTCCAGGGTGTGGCCGCCAAGTACGTCCGGCTGACCGTAAAGAGCAACTGGGGCTCCATCCCGCAGTACGGCCTGAGCGAAGTTCGCTTCTACCATATTCCGGTGTCCGCAAGGCAGCCGCAGCCGGCTGACGGGGCGACCGACGTGGATCGCGCCAGTGCCCTCAGTTGGCGCGCCGGTCGCGAGGCGACCTCGCACGAGGTCTATCTCGGCATGGATCCGGAGGCCCTGTCTCTGGCCGGAACCGTGGCCGAGCCCAGCTTCACGCCCCAGACGCTCGAATTCGGCGCCACATACTCCTGGAGAGTGGACGAGATCGGAGACCAGTCGAATTGGGCCGGAGCCGTATGGAGCTTCACGACGCAGGAATACGCGCTGATCGACGATTTCGAGAGTTACACCGACAACATCGAGGCCGGCGAGGCCATCTTCGATACATGGCTCGATGGCTGGGTCAACAGCACCGGCTCGACGGTCGGCCACCTCAATGCCCCGTTTGCCGAGCGCACGATTGTCCACGGCGGCCGGCAATCCATGCCCTTGGCCTACGATAACGGCAATTCGCCGTTCTACTCAGAGGCGGACCGGGTCTTCGATGATCCACAGGACTTGACGGTCGGAGCTGCCGACAGCCTGAGCCTGTATTTCCAGGGCAGTGCGACAAATGAGTCCCAGCCGCTTTACGTCACGTTGGAGGACAATGCCGGGCATGCCGCAACGGTCGTCCATGCGGATGCGGACGCCGTCCTGGCGGCTGAGTGGCAGCAGTGGCAGATTCCGCTGAGCGGTTTCACAGGTGTCACGCTGAGCCGAGTCGAGAAGGTGACGATCGGCGTCGGCAACCGGACCAGTCCGGCCGCAGGTGGCAAAGGCACCATATACATCGACGATGTCGCCTTCGGTCGGCCGGTCGCCCCGTAGGCCCGTCCGCAGGAGCAGCGGTGTCCTGCAGATTCTGAAGCATTGCAGGGGGCCTGCCCAACGATATCGGGGCGGGCCCCGTTTCGACTCTGCTGACGGTAGCGATTGTCGTTGTGTTGGTGTCACGGAATGTGGTACAAGTGATTGTGCGAAGTTTTCACCTGGCATTCGCGTTTTGGCCTTGGAAACGCCAAGCTATGTGTCTACCGAGGAGCGGATATGGCCGGGAGTCCTGCTACACGCCGAAGTGTATGCATTTTCATGTCTGCTTCTTGTGAGATCTGTTCTCTCTCGGGAAGGAGGTGAACGGAAGGGGAGTCGCAACGCTCGCAGCGGGTATCGGAGTCGGCAGACTCCGGATATGTGTCAGCAATGGATCTTCACATTGCCGTTGCAGACAGAGACACGCGTTAACAGAGAAAGAACGGGCGGTACACACGACTCTAACCTTTGCGTGTTAAAGAAGCAGGAGTCGCTCGGTTGGTGTGCACACGATGCTGGACAGCCCATAAACTCTTTTTAAGGAATGGAGAAATGAAAAGAACGAAGTACTTGCTGTTGGCCCTTGTCCTGGCCTTTGTCGGCATGGCGCAGGCCCAGGAGACCTTTGTGTTGTTGTCGGAGGATTTCGAAGGCCTGCCGCTGGGGCCGAACGTCGACGAGGGGGTGGCTGGAGATGCCGTCTGGACCGACATCCCGCCGGCCGGCTGGATCAACGATGCCAGCGAAGTCCCGGGAATTGAGGATCCGGCCAACGATGGTGTGACCGAATGGGCCGGGTGGGGTTTCGCCAACAAGGATTGGTGGATCGAAACCGCCGGCGATCAACGCCGTGTGGAATTCACCTTGGCACAAGGTACTGTTGCCATCGCCGATTGCGATGAGTGGGACGACGCGGGGCATCCCGCTGTGCCTGCTACGGGCACGTACAATGTTTGGCTCAGCACAGCTCCGATTGACCTGTCCTCCGCCAGGCCGGGCACCGTCAAGCTCCAGTTCGACTCGAGCTGGCGTCCGGAGTATGACGACAACTACCGTCAGACCGGAACCATCAGGGTCTCCTTTGACGGAGCCGAGCCGATCACAGTGCTCTTGTGGGAGTCTGATTCCAGCAGCCCGAACTTCAAGGATGACAACTCCACCAACGAGACCATCGTGGTCGACATCCCGAATCCCGCCGGCGCCACGAGCATGGTGATCACCTTTGGGATGTACGATGCCGGCAACGACTGGTGGTGGGCCATCGACAACATCCTCGTGACGGGCGGATGGAGCGGTGTGCGCGCCTCCAATCCCGACCCTGACAACGGAGAGGTGGAAGTCGCCGTCAAGACCGCCCTGAGCTGGACGCCGGGAAACTACGTGGGTGCTGCGTCGCCCAAGCACAGAGTCCTGCTCAGTGACGACGTTGCTGCGGTCGACAGCGGAGCAGCGGTCGTCGCGACGCTGGATCCCAACAGCTTCGACGCCACGGGACACCTCGATTTCAGCACGACATACTACTGGAGAGTCGATGAGGCCAACGGTGTCGGCTGGGACGTGGGCAGTGTCTGGCGCTTCACCACGGAGTCTTTCGTCTACACGGTGGAGAACGTAGTGGCCACGAGTAACGGCGCCTCGGAGGCGACTGCCGGGCCGGAGAATACCGTCAACGGGTCGGGACTGGATGCCGACGACCAGCATTCCACCAGGACCACCGACATGTGGCTGGCTACCGCTCCTGCGGATGAGGACCTCTATATCCAGTACGAGTTCGATGGTGTCTACAAGCTCCACGAGATGCTGGTGTGGAACTACAACGCCGAGTTCGAGTTGATTCTCGGTTTCGGGCTCAAGGACGTGGCCGTCGCCTACTCGCAGAACGGGACCGACTGGACCGCCTTGGGCGACGTCGAATTCGCCAAGCCCACCGCCAAGGCCACATATACAGCGAACACAACCGTCAGCTTCGGTGGTGTGGCGGCCAAGTACGTCCGCCTGACCGTCAACAGCGGATGGGGCGTGATGGGCCAGTACGGCCTGAGCGAAGTCCGCTTCATGTTCATTCCCGCCCAAGCCCGCCAGCCCCAGCCGGCCGACGGCGCTGCCGACGTGGCGATCGACACGGCTCTGAGCTGGCGCGCCGGTCGCGAGGCCGTCTCGCACAAGGTGTATCTGGGGACCGCTGCAGACGCCGCGACCCTGGCCGGGACGGTGAGCGCCGCCGCGTTCGTTCCAAGCGATCTGGAATTCGGCACCACGTACTACTGGATGGTCGAGGAGGTCAACGAGGCCGACGACGTTCCGGTGTGGGCCAGCGTCCTGTGGAGCTTCACGACGGCCGAGTTTGCGGTGGTGGATGATTTCGAGAGCTACAACGACGACGTCGATGCCAAAACGACGATCTTCGACACCTGGCTGGACGGCTGGGTCAACAACACCGGCTCCACCGTCGGTTACCTCAACGCCCCGTTCGCCGAGCGGACCATCGTCCACGGCGGGCGGCAGTCGATGCCTCTGCAGTACGACAACTCGGCTTCGCCGTTTTACTCGGAAGCGGAGCGGATCTTTGATTCGGCCCAGGATTGGACCGTTGGCGGAGGCGACAGTCTGAGGCTGTACTTCCGTGGCGACGCGACGAACTCGGCGCAGACGCTCTACATCACGCTGGAAGACCGCGCCGGGCACACCGCGACCGTCAGCAATGCGAACCCGGACGCCGTCGTGGCGGCAGAGTGGCAACCGTGGCAGATTGCGCTGAGTGAGTTTGGCGGCGTCGATCCGGCGTCGGTCGAGAAGATGACCATCGGCGTCGGCAACCGGACCAGCCCGGTCGCCGGCGGCACGGGCACCGTCTACATCGACGACATCGGCTTCGGCAGACCGGTTGCAGCGCAGTAGTCGGACGTTGCCACCTCCAGCCATACCAGCAGTTTCAGGCTGGAGACAGAGGATTTCGTGGGGCTGTGAGCACGCCGCTCACAGCCCCTTTTCTATGGCCATGCGGTGAGGGCTTGGGATTCGGCCTGTTTCTGTGGTATCATAGATGCACGAGATGCCATTTGTGGTGACGAACGAGAAGTCATGGTTCAGGCCGTGGGGGCCGTTCGGAGGACCCAACCATGATCAAGTTCTCCTGTCCGAAGTGCGGCCAGTCGATCCGCGTGGACGACAAGTACGCGGGCAAGAGTGGCAAATGCCCCCGATGCGGGACCGCCGTGGAGGTGCCTTCCCAATCGAGCATCATCACGTTTCGCTGCGGCAGTTGCGGCACGAAGATCAAGGTCGCCAGCCGCCACGCCGGAAGGAGGGGCAGGTGCCCGAAATGCCAGGAAGCGGTGGTGATCCCCGGTGGTGAGCCGGTGCGGACGGAGGAAATACTGGCTCGGACGATCGCTTGCCCGATGTGCGGTCGGGCGATTGACGTGCCCGCAGACGCCGCAGGCATCTTCGTGGAATGCCCTGTGTGCGGGAGCTTCCTTGACGCTTCGACGGGTTTGGTCGCCTCCGCACCCGTTGCTTCGGTCTCTTCCGAGGCGGTCGCGAAACCCCACAAGGAGCCTGCGACAGCCTCCGCAACGCCGGCCAGGTCGAACCGCCGCCGGCTCATCCTCGTTGTCGGCGTGCTTGCCGCCGCGACGGCAGCTCACATCGGCCTCGTTCTGTTCCTCCGCTCCCGGGACTCCGCGCCTGTCGGGGAATCACCGATTCGGCATCGGCAGCAAGAGGTTGCTGAAATGGGGCCTTCGGCCGAATCGGCGGCTGGCGAGGTCGCGCCTTCCGAACAGATCGCCTCGCCTGAAAGGGTCTTGTCGCCTGCTGCCGAGATGATTCACCTGCGATTCCACCCACGTCCGGGAGCCGGACCGACCCTGTGCGTGACCACGCGGCTGGATATCTCCTCCCAGGAGGCTGGGCAACAGGTGGAGCTTGTGAACACCCAAGCGTTCACGGTTGCTCTCGAAGCGAAGAGGGCGCGAACCGATGGGGCTATCCCCGTCGTGGTCACGCTCCGTGCGATACAGGTCCGGACCCAGATGGATGGAACAGTCCTGGGCGAGTACGATTCGGACAAATCCCTGAGCGAGGCCGACTCGATGGCGGGAATCTACGTGCCCTTCGTCGGAAAGTGTTTCACAATCCACGTTTCGGATCAGGGCGAACTGCTGGATCCGGGATTCGACGAACTGTTCCTGGCCGTTGCGGCCGACCGCGTCGAGGTTGAAGACGACATGATGCGGGAGCAGCTCAAAGAAAGGGCTGAGGAAGCCATTGCGAAGACCGACCAGCGCTATGGCTCACGCCGGAGCAGGACCCTGGCGCTGAAACAGCAGTTCGAAGAGTCCTTCATCTTCGGAGCCGATGCGATTCGTGGCCTGCTCGACCATTTGATCGTCCGCCTGCCCGAAGAGCCGGTGCAAAAGGGCAGCCGGTGGGATGGGCCCGTCCCGCTCCGATTGGAGGCACGCTTTGAGATACCCGGCAACTATACGATAACGGTCCTTGAGGAGGACTCCTGCGAGATCGTTGCCGAGGGACGGCGAGGCATGGAGGACGAACCCATCATCTATCAGGTCGGCGCGACGACGGTCAGCAGCCAATTGGGAGGTTCCTCACAGATCGATCGGACCGTGGACCGCGCGACGGGCTGGCTGCGCTCCGCGGAGCAGAGGACTTCGCTCCGCGGTCGCGTCCTGAGGACCACCTCCTCCACGCCGGGTCAGGCGGCGTTCTCCGACGTCGTCATGGCGATCATCACCACCGTGACGGCGGTCGAGTAGCCACGCCCCGATACAGCCGCCTTGTCCTGCACACGGGAGTCCAAGCCACCCGGCTGTGCGCATGGTCGGTCGCAAGAAGGCTTGCCTGATTTCCGGTCGCCGCTCATAATAGGGACGCACGACGCCGCAGCGAAGGCGGCGCGATCCAGGACATTGGGGATGTGATTATGCCGGCTTCATCCGAAATCATGGGGACCTCTTTTGGCGAAATCACGATCGGCAAGACAACATATGAGACCGACGTGTATGTCCTGGCCAGTGGCGAGGTCAAGAGGCGCAAGAAGAGACTTGCCAAGGAGGTTTACGGCACGTCGCACAAGATTGGCCCGGCGGAGCTGAAGAGGATCTGCAAGGGCGGCCCGAAGAAGGTGTTCATCGGAACAGGCCAGTCCGGCGTCGCCGAACTGACGCCGGAGGGTTGCGACTTTCTCCGTGAGCATCGCATCGAGTTCTGCGCGCTGCCCACACCCGAGCTGATCGATGCCTACAACAAATTCGCCAAGCCCAAGGCGGCCTTGATCCACGTGACTTGTTGACGCAGGGCGGTCTGCCTGCGGCGTTTATGCAACGATCCGGCGGGGTGCCGAGAGCGTCGGCCAGCCCGCCGATGCATCGCGAATATGGCCGTTGAGAAAGTACTCGGTCTCCCGCCGGGCCCGCGCGCTCCATGCGAAAAGGTTCTCATAGTCGGTTGCCGCGCTCTCGCAGGCCGAAAGGTCAGCTTGAACAGAACGGTCTTCACGTCCGTCGGACATCAGAGAGCAGTTCCGTTTCATCGCAATGCTCCATGCAAAAAACCATGACTCTCATACCGGCGATCTGTCGATCTCCTTATCTACGTAGACGCTCTCCACAGCATCTTCTGACATCCAAACCAGGAATTCTTTGAAGATTCACGGCTCATCGGACGAGACAGAGCGGTCAAGGCGGAATGGAACAGCACAGAGGCGAAACAGGGCTCCAGGAAGTACGTGCCGGCGGTCGGCAGGGCGGCTATTGCAGGGCGACGTCACGGTAGATCCCAGCAAGCCGTATCGCTTGCTTTACCGCATCATATTCCTGCTCCACGCGTTGGCGGATGCTCGTGGTGATCTCGTTCCATGCGTCAGGGTTCTCCGCCAACCAGAGGATACGTTCGGCCACGCCGCCCACGTCCTGCTCGTCGGCCAACAGATACCCACGGTCTGATCCGAAGACCTCGGGGATGTCGCAGTGCCTTGTGCTGACCACGGGCATGCCGGAAGCGGCCATTTCGATCATACCGACCGGCGCGCCTCCCTCGCAGTCGCCGTTGGAGGTTGTGAGGCTGGGAGATACAAAGATGTGATGTTTGTACGCTTCCTCCAGCAGCCGGCGGTGAGGCTGGAACCCGAGGAGTCTGACGCTCGAGGTCAAGTTGTGCTTTTGGATCCCCTGCATGATCCGGGCTTTCTCTTGCACCCCCTCTGCGGTCGACCCACTGTCTCCGATGATTGTGACCTCAAGCGGAACGTGATCCCGGATCCGGCCCAGAGCCTCCAACGCAAGCGGAATCCCCTTCTTCTCGCGGAACGAAGCGGCGATGAGCACGCGAAGCGGCTCGTCGTCACGGCGGCGACGCGGCTGGAACGGGATTGTATCGATTCGAATGCCGAGGTGGTGGACCGTGACTTTCTCTTGCGGGCAGCCGAGTTGTACGACCAGCTTCGCCAGGTGCGGACCCTCGCAGAGTACACGATCGACATGGCGGAACAGAGCGTGATACCGTGCCCTCCATCTTGGGTCTTCGCAGGGCAGCCGATTCGCGTCGACGCCGTAGAAGGTAACGACATGCTTGAGCCCGGCTCGACGTACTGCGTCTTTGTAGCTCCAGCCGATGTAGCCGAAGTGCGAGTGTACTACCGAGGCGCGGTGTCTTCTGGCGACATCGACGAGATGGGCACTGTGCCGACGGAAACGCGTTCGTAACGTCAATAGTCCTTGCAGGACGATCAGGGCACGACGGGAAGCGCTCTGATCCAGCCAACAATGGATGTGGGGCACCTCGAATGCATCGAGATTCGCGGTTGACCGACAGACAACGTGGCTCTCCACCTCCGCGGGCAGATACTTCACCTGGGTATAGAGCCAGTTCTCGGTCAGATGGACCCAGGTGTGGACGTTGTGAATAACAACCTGCTTGTGCATGGTCTGCCCTTCAACATGCACGGCGCGAAATCCGATCTCGTAGAGGACGCATGGAGCAGCCGCAGGCTGCGCGGCGCGCCGGTGCGATCCACCGAATCCCTCCGTCGGGCGCGCTACGCATGGAGTACTCCCTCCACAGCGCGAATGACGTTGTCAACGTCACCCTCTTTCAGCTTGGCCGAAAGGGGCAGACTGACGGTCTGCCGACCGATCCGCATGGCCTGCGGGTAGTCCTCCGGTCGCCAGCCGAATCGCTCCTGATAGAACGGGTGTTCGGGCAGGCTCAAATAGTGCACGCCGACCCCGATGTTTCGAGCCGTCATGGCCTGCAGAAAGGCATCCCGATCGATCCCGCAGCGGGCCTGATCGACAAGTATCGTATACAAGTGGCGAGCATGGCGGGTTTCAGGTTCGATCGGCGCCGGCACAGTCAGCGGCAGGTCTGAAAACGCTTTCGTGTAGCGATCCCAGATCGCCTGGCGGCGCGACGCGTACGGCTCTATCCTGCGCAACTGATGAACGCCGATCGCCGCCTGCAGATCCATCATGTTGTACTTGAAGCCGCAGTCCACGACATGGTAGTGCTTGTAGCCCTCGTCGCCAAATCGCCGCCACGCATCCTGCGTCATGCCATGCAGAGCCAGTCTCTTGATCCGGGCGGCACCCTCCTGATCGTTTGTGATCACCATTCCCCCCTCGCCGGTGACGATGTTCTTGGTTGCATAGAAGCTGAAGCACCCGAAGTCGCCGAAGGTGCCGGCATGCTGCCCTCGGAACTCCGTCTCGATGGCATGGGCGCAGTCCTCAATCACCTTCAAACCGTGATGGCGGGCGATGTCCATGATGGTGTCCATTGGACAGGGTCGCCCGGCAAAATGTACGGGTACGATCGCGCGGGTTCTTTCGGTGATCTTGTGCGCGACCTGCTCGGGATCGAGGTTCATCGTGACGGCGTCGATGTCTGCCAGGACTGGTTTCAGTCCGGCATGGATGATCGCATTCACCGTGGCGCAGAACGTCATCGCGGTCGTGATGACTTCGTCACCCGGCTGAAGTCCCGCCGCCAGCATGCTCAGGTGCAGGGCCGCCGTGCAGGAGTTGACCGCAATGGCACACCGGGCCCCTTTGTAGCGTTTGAAGTCTTCCTCGAATTGAGCGACCTTGGGTCCGGTTCCCAGCCAACCGCTTCGCAAGCACGCGACGACCTCCTGGATTTCCGTCTCTTCGATGGCGGGCGAGCCGTAGACAAGGAATCCCCCGTTCATAGAGGTCGCAGGAAACTCGGGCGTCTTCTTGTCCTTCATCTGGTCTGTTTCCCGTTGCTTCTGGTGTTATCACACTTGCCGAGACCACGCCAGGTGGCCACACACGACTTGCCTCTGGCTCTGCTTGAGAAGCCACGGAATCCGGGGGGGCGTATATACCGGTATCGTCCGCCTGCCCCAGACATATCTCCGGTATCGGCACGATCAGCCCGTAGCTTTACGAAGATGGGAATGCGTGGATCAGGCCGATAATCGGTGCATTTGTCACAGGCCCGGCGGATCGCACGCATCCTGCTCGCAGGTTGTCACCGGTGGCCGTCGCGACCGCGTCGGTCTGATCTGAGACGGCATGAACCGGGTTCTCCACGTCGATAGCTTGGTGGTGGCGGAAGACGCCTGGGCTGATGGTCCCCCAGATTGCCCCAGCAGCCTGAACATCGGCGGTGACCGAAGCACAGTCCCCTGAGTCTATTCCTGGGCCTCTACGGGCCAGGCATCATGTGGGATACTCTCGCAGGACGGCGTGACGCCGAATCTTGCCGAACAGGTTGATGCCGACGGCCAGCCAGAGAAACCGGGCGCCGAGCTTCTGTTTGAACCGGACGGCAGAAGAGTTGAAGCGATGGGTGACGCTGTAATATGTGTCCCGCCCCATTCGGCGCAGGGCCTCGTAGGTGCGGCGTCGCAGGTAGGGGGCGATATTCATCCCTCGGAAAGCGTCCAGTGTGAACTGGTCGAACAGGTAGACCTCGTTTTCACGCAGGGGAACCTGGTGCCACGGATAGGTGCACTCCGCCAGATTACACCAGACGAATGCCGCGATCTGTCCGTGGTGCTTGATACCGAAGCAGAGTTTCCCCTCGTCAAGCCGTTGGAGCAACTCGGCTTCCGACCGCCAGGGGACCAGGGTCACAAAAGTCCGGATCTCGTCGGGGCCGAAGGCGCCGAAGGTGCAGTCCTCGGTGCCCGAGTTGCAGCCCTGCGTCGAGTCGTCGACCAAACCTTCCTGCGTCCAGTAGTAGAACTCGATCCGGATCCTGAGCCGGGGCAGGACCCGCTCCGTCAGCTTTTCCAGCACGAGCCGGTATCGGATCGCCCGGCCCACCTTTTCCCATATGTTCATTGTCAGACTCTCAGAAGTCTCTGTTTCGTCCGCTCCGATGCACCGCCTGCAAGTGCAGATACGGTTCATGCAGCCAGGGCATCACGCGGGATACTTCCTGATGACATAGTGGCGACAGATCTTGCCGAACAGGTTGACGCCGACGGCCAGTTCGAGAAATCTGGCATTGACCTTCTTTCTGACCCGGACGGAAGACGAGTTGAACCGCTCGACCACACTGTAGAAGGTGTCTCGCCCCATACCTCGAAGGGCGTCATAGGTCTGACACAGCAGGCAGGACGCGACGTTCTTTCCCCGAAACGCATCGGGCGTGAACTGATCGAACACGTAGACCTCGTTTTCTCGCAAGGGGACGCGATGCCATGGATAGGTGCACTCGACGAAGTTGCACCAGACGATCCCGGCAATCTGCCCATGATGCTTCAAGCCGAAACAGCGTTTTCCCTCATCGAGCCGCCGGAGCAACTCGGCCTCCGACCGCCACGGGACCACGGTGACAAGGGTACGGATCTCGTCGGGCCCGAAGGCGCTGAAGGTGCAGCCGTCGAGGTCTGGAGGCAACCCTGGTGGCTTGCTGCCGTTCAGACCTTCCTGTATCCAGTAGTAGCATTGAATCTGGATTCCGAGCCTGGGCAGGATCCGTTCGGTCAGCTTTTGCAGCGTGAGCCGGTATCGGATGGCCTGAGCTGCCTTCCTCCATGTATTCATCGGCGTCGTTCCTGATCTGCGGTGTCCCGGCGAAGATGGGTAGCGCTTATATGGGGTTCCACCTGAGAGTCTATATCGGACAACGTCCCGGAACACTTGACTGGAACGGACCGGTATCTTCAAATGTGCTCGTCCGGCGACGTCCCCCGGTGGGCCTTTGGAGTCAGATTCCGCTTGCATGCGGACGCACAAAATTGTACATTCCTCCCCTTGGCCTACAATTTTGTGGGCCGTTTCCGCAATGGACGAAAGGCATGGCCGGCATGAAGGCAAAGCAATCGGCGGAAGTACGACTCCTGAGCGATGTGGCGAAGGCGTTTGCCGAGTCGCTGGACCTTGAGGAAACGCTCAAGAGCATCCTGAAATCGCTCGACACGCACCTGAAGCTGCGGCGGGGGACGATCACCCTGCTGGATCCGCAGACCGAGACGCTGACGATCCGCGTCGCGCACGGGCTCAGCGAGAAGTCCAAAGGCCTCGGCAGCTACAAGGTTGGAGAGGGCATCACCGGGCGAGTCGTGCAAACCGGCGAGGAGATCGTCGTAGCCGACATCTCTAAAGACCCGCGATTCCTCGGCAAGACGCAGGCGCGGAAGCCGGCGGATGGCACGCGTACGGCGTTCTTCTGTGTGCCGATCAAGCTCGACGGCCGGACGGTGGGCGCCCTGAGCGTGGACCGGCAGGCCCAGCGAACGGACAGCTTCGAAGCCAACGTGCGGCTGCTGAACATCCTCGCGGCAATGGTGGCCCAGGCGATCAAGCTCAACAAGCTGGTCGAGTCGGAGCGGAAGTTGCTGCGGGACGAGAACGTGCGGCTGCGGCGCGAACTCAAGACGCGGTTTGACCTGCGCAACATGGTCGGGACCAGCAACGCCATGCAGGAGGTCTACCGCCTGATCGAGCAAGTGGCGGAGAGCTCCGCCACCGTGCTGATCCGTGGCGAGAGCGGAACCGGCAAGGACCTCGTCGCCCACGCCGTTCACTACAGCAGTCTCCGCGCCGACAAGCCCTTCATCAAGGTCAACTGCACCGCCATGCCCGAGACCCTGCTGGAGAGCGAGCTGTTCGGGCACGAGAAAGGCGCCTTTACCGGCGCGGTCGAACGCAAGCTCGGCCGCTTCGAGAGGGCCAACGGCGGGACGATCTTCCTCGACGAGATCGGCGATTTCCCGCCCAGCCTCCAGGTCAAGCTTCTTCGCGTCATTCAGTTCCGCGAGTTCGAGCGCGTCGGCGGCATCGAGACGATCAAGGCCAACGTCCGCATTATCGTCGCCACACACAAGAATCTCGAAGAGCTGATCACCGAAGACCTGTTTCGCGAGGACCTTTACTATCGGATCAACGTCTTTCCGATCTATCTGCCGCCGCTGCGCGAGCGCAAGGACGACATCATGTTGTTGGCCGACCACTTCCTCGAACGGTTCGCGGCCGAGAACGGCAAGCACATCCTGCGGATCTCGACGCCCGCGATCGACATGCTGACGCATTACCATTGGCCGGGTAATATTCGCGAGTTGGAGAACTGCATCGAGCGGGCGGTCCTGCTGTGCGCGGACGATGTGATTCGCAGCGAACACCTGCCCCCATCGCTCCAGATGATCGACCGCACACAGGTCGTCGCCAACCCCTCGCTGACCGAGATCATCGCCAACAAGGAGCGCGAGCTGATCGTCGATGCTCTCAAGAAGGCCGCCGGCAGCCAGCGCCATGCCGCCCAGGAGCTTGGCATTACCGAGCGCATCCTCGGCTACAAGATCAAGAAGTACGGCATCCACCCCAAGTACCTGTAGCGGCTGGTGGTCTGCGATACGGATCTCGCGTACGCCGGAAAGAGCCGGAGCACGGGAGTCTCGCGCTTCAGCTTTCGTCCGGATTTCGTGCTTCGGGTTTCGAATCAGCTCGGCCGTAGCGGCCGTTGCCCGGCTCCAGGTGCAGCAACCGCCGCAGCTTCGCGGAAGTCATGAGCGACCGTTCGTTCGCTTCTGCAATCAGGTGTACTCGGTGCAACAGGTCTGCGTTGCCGGCCAGCTTGCTGCGTTCTCGGTCATAGTAGATGTTGTCTTCGAGTCCCACGCGGACGCCGCCGCCCATCGCAATCGCGACGGAATTGACGGGCAGTTGGTAGTCTCCGATGCCGGCCAGCGACCAGTACGAATCCGCCGGCAGGTCGCGGATCATGATTCCGGCGTGCAGCAGATCCGCTTGGGCGCACGCCACGTTGCCCAGCAGGAGGTTGAAGTAGAACGGCGGCGAGATGGCCCGCTTCTTCTGGAGGTAATGAGCGTAGTTGATCATCCCGGCGTCGAACGCCTCCAATTCCGGGACGATCCTCCGTTCCTTCATCCGAGTAGCCAACGACAAGATTGTATCCGGGGCGTTGATGCTGGCCACCTTGTTGAAATTCAGCGAGCTGAGCGTCAGGCTGCCCATATCCGGCTTGACGTTGCCGTCGAGGCGGAGGACCTCGCCTCGCTGCGCCAGGTCCTTGAAATTGCGTCCGCTGGTGGAGACGCAGATAATCAGGTCGCCGGCGAACGACCGGATGGCGGCGATGATCTTCTCGTAGACCTCGGCGCGGTACGTCGGCTCCCCGGTGGCCTCGTCCCGTGCGTGCAGATGCACCATTGTGATGCCGATCTCGACGGCGCGGTGCACGTCCTCGACGATTTCCTGAACGCTGACCGGGACGTGCGGCGTCATCGCCTTGGTGGGGATCATTCCCGTCGGCGTGAAGTTGACAATCAAATCCATAAGCTCGTTCCTTGTGGACGGTTGCGCCGGAAACCACGGGCGCGAACCGCCGGGCGAGCGGCGCAAATGACGTTGTCGCTCGTACCGAACAGGCCGTCGGAGCTGCGTACGTTCACGCTGTCGTTGCCGGCCGCATTTCGCCGCAGACGGCTCGGACGAATCTCCTGAATCGTCTGCGGCGACTGACATACTGCTGCATCCATCTCCACTATTCATCGGATAAGCCGGCGCCAAAACTCCGCAGAAAAATCGAAAGTCCTGCGGAGCCTCTCGGCGGTCTTCGCGATCAGGCGCGTTTCGAAGCCGCGTCTGGTCCGATTGGGGAGAGATAGCGAGGGCAGGGCCCTGGCGGGCGCCCTGCCCTCGATGTGGGACTTGATTGCCTTGCTTTGGGCGTTGCCTGCGCCCGATCCGGTTTCAGAACCCCTTGTAGATCGGTCCCGGACGGTCCACGAGGCCGGCGACCTCCGCCATGCTCAGGGCGCGGTTGTAGATGCGGACCTCGTCGATCCGGCCGTTCATGTACTCGGTCCCCGAGCAGTTGCCGATACGAAGCTCCTGATCGGGCTTCATGAACAGTGGCGTGCCGCTGAAGGCCACGGTCGCCGAAAGCACGCCGTCCAGATACAGGCCGGCGGTGTCGGTCGCATCATCCACCGCGTAGGCGATGTGATGCCACTCGTTCAGACCCACAACACCGCCATGCGCGGCGTCGATATCGACGCTTGTGTTCAGCCAGACGCTGCCGTCGCCGATGTCGCCGTGGACGCGCGTTGCCTCGACTTTCACGTCGAACGTGTTGTCGCTGTTGAATCGCGTCCCGAGGATCGCGCGTAACGCGTCCAGATCATTTACGTTGATCCAGGCGGCGACGGTAAACGAGTTCATGGCGAAGTCTGCCGAATAGGGCACGGATACGTATTGCGGAACCGTGGCGCTGCTGGCCAGATCAAGGGCCTGGCCTTGGAAACCCGGCACGAAGTCGGGGGTTCCGGAAATGGTCCCATGGTGACCGCCCGCGGCATCGCTGGCGTCCCCGTCGAGCGGATAGTAGGCGACCAGGCTCGCATCGTCCGGCTGGACCGGCTCGATCAGCTCACTGGCGTAGGGATAGACGCGGATGTTGTCGATCAGAAGCATCCCCGATGCGCCGGCGCCTTCGATGCCGATTGTCAGCGTGGTCACGTTCCGCACGTTCAGCCCTGTCAGATCGATCGCCCAGGGAATCCACGCCGCGATCTTCAGGTCCTCGGCCGAGCCGCCGTAAGAAACCTTCGTGCCGTTGATCTTGACGTAGAGCTGTCCACCGCTGTTGGCGGGGGCGCCGAAGAAGACCAGCGACAGGCTCTGGATCCCGTAGCCGGACCAATCCTGCGGCTCGTCGAACGAACGCTCCGCCTCGGAGATCGTGGCGCCGTTGGTGTTCTCATAGGCCAGCGGCATGGATTGCTTGCCGCTGTGGGCCAGCGTCGTCTCGGCGAACGGGGCATTGAGATAACCGACGGTCGAGCCAGTGTCATTGACCCACCCGTCGAGCCACGTGTCGTAAATATGATTGTTGGTGTCGTTGTAGGTCTCGAAATCATCGACAACGATGGATTCAGCGACGGAGAATGTCCAGACCTCGCTGCTCCAGACGGCGGGTTCCTCGACGTCGTTGATCTCGTCCACCTTCCAATAGTAGGTATGGCCCAGTTCGAGAGCGGCGTCGTAGCTGGGCTGCGAAACGGTCTCGGCGGCGGCAGTGCCGTCGATTACGGCCTGCTCATCGGTGCTCACGTACACATTATGCTGTTCGGCCTCACGTCCCGGCCGCCACCTCAGGGTGGTCGCGGGATGCACATTCGTCGTGCCGGAAGCCGGCTGCGGCTGGCGCGCGAACGCGGGAACGTGCAGGAAGCGAACCTCGCTGAGGCCGTACTGGCCCATTGTGCCCCAACCGCTGTTGACGGTCAGACGGACATACTTGGCCGCCACGCCCGCCAGGTCTATGGTGGTATTGGCGGTGTAGGTGTCGGTGGTTGTTGCCTGAGCCAGCTCCACGTCGCCCAGAGCAGTCCAACCAGTCCCGTCGGTCGAGTGCTCGACTGTGACATTCTTGAGTCCGAAGCCGAGAATCTTCTCGAATTGCACGTTGTAGTTCCAGACCAGCATCTGGTGGAGCCGCAGAACACGCTCGAACTCGTACTGGATGGACAGGGCCGTGTCCGCCGGGGCGCCAGCCAGCCACATATCGGTGCTCTCGGTCGAGTGCTGATCGGCTGCGTTGAGTCCGGAGCCGTTGACGGTGTTCTCCGGGCCGGCGCCGGCCTCAGAGACGCCGTTGCTCGTGGCGATGATGTTCTGGACGGCATAGGCGTACGGCTCGACCGTGAAGCTCCAGACGTTGCCGGGGAAGACCGTGTAGTCGGGCGCTCCGTTGACTTCGTCGACACGCCAGTAGTAGGTTTGGCCCAGTTTCAGCCGACCCGGGTCGTAGCTGTCGGCGGTCTGGCCGTGACTGACGAGCACGCCCAGCGGATTGGCGACCGTCGCGGCACTGACATCGTCCCGAGAGGTGCCGAGGTAGATATCGTGGGTGGCCGCCGAAATACCAGGTGTCCAGCTCAGTGTCGTGTCACGCGACACATCGGTTGCTCCATCTTCCGGGTTGGGAAACGAGGCCAGAAGCGTGGCGAACTCCTGGTTCGTCAGACCATAGAGGTGCCATGACTGGTTGAACAGATCCTGCGTCACCGTGATTACCAGATCTTCGCCGGCGACCGCGGTGAACTCGTAGTTGATGTAGTAGGCGTCGTTGTCGTTGGGCATTCCCACGGTCGTCGCATCGTCCTCATTGATTGTTTCGGTGGCATCGGAAATCGGACCTGCGCCGTCAGGATCGAATTCGAAGATCACCGTACGCTGGTTATTCGCCGCCCACTGGCGGGTATAGATCCGAGTGTGGTACGTATACCCCGCGGTGAGCCCGCTGAGCGTCCACGTCGTCGTCCCATCGATGGCGTTATCGCCGTTGTAATACATGTCCGTCAGCAGGTCCGCCAGGCCGCCGGAGACGTTGTGATCGGCGTTTCCGGCATGATCGTAGAGATATCCGGAGGAGACCTCTCTGTTGAAGTTCAGCGTGCCATTGGCCGCTGCGTTATAAGCATCGAACTGAACCCCATTGATCAAGGCGCCCGGGGTGCCGGTCCCAAAATCCAGTTTGTGGGTGTAGGTGTTGTCGGCGCTTATGCCGCAATCAGCGTCCCCCGTGATCTTGACATAGCTGATGCTCCCGGCATCTGCCGCGGTGGCCGCGAAACCGAGGATGACCATCGCCACGGCCGCGAGAGCTGATCCAATTGCAGGGCGATTGTTTGTAGACATGGCAATTCCTCCAGATCACATCAAAGTTAACATTCTGCAATCGTGCACGATCCCATGGCGGCACGCCGGCCGATTGCCTGCTTTCCCTGTGAAACGTCCTCCGTTTGCGCCACTGCCGTCCGTGACGGTGTCTTTCTCGGGTCCATTGTCCCCTGTCTGCCATAGTATCGTCCGTTCGGGGCGGATGCAATAGAACGAACTTTAGTTCCCGCGCGTCGGGCTTGTGGTGGCCGGGGGGGAGAGAGAGCTGGCTTGGATACAAAAATGTAGTCCTGTGGAATAGGGTCTACATTTATGTACATCCGCTGGTACCGGGCATTCCGGTGCGCGGTTCTTGTATCTTGTTGCGGATGAGGCGGTTACGTGCATTCCAGTCATGGTGTCGACGGCTGGCACGGTGCTTGCGTTGGACAGAGAGATCATCATCGATAGTCCATGGATCAAGCGTAATGGCGCAAGTGACATTCAGAGATGGCAACCGCAACCGGAAGTAGGAGAGAAGAAGAGATGAGCAAGTCCAAGGCGGCATGGTGTGTGGCAACCCTGATTCTGGGCCTCCATACGGCCGGTTTCGCCGAGGGCGACGTGACTGTCGGCGTCGGAGCCGATCTTCTCAGCAAGTACGTCTGGCGCGGCCAGAACCTTGTGGACGATTGGGTGTTCCAGCCCAGCGTCAGCGCCGGCTACAAGGGCCTGACCGGTTCGATCTGGGGCAATCTCGATCTGACGGGCGATTTCGTGGACGACGGGGAATTCAACGAGGTGGATTACGCCATCGACTATAGCAACGACTTTCCCGGCCAGCAGATGCTCGGCTATTCGGTGGGCGTGATCTACTACGATTTCCCCAACACGCCGTGGGAGGCGACGAGCGAATTCTACGGCGGGCTGTCCGTCGATGCGCCGCTCCGTCCGGCGGTGAAATGGTTCTACGATTTCGACGAGGCCGACGGCAGCTACCTCCTGTTCTCGATCGGACACACGGTCGAGAAGATCGCCTCCTGGCGCGAAGGGCGCTCCTGCGTTCTCGTCCTGAGTGCCAGTCTGGGCTATGGGACGGACAACTACGACGAGTTCTATTTCGGCGTCGATGACGCGGCGCTGAACGACGTGACGCTCTCGGCTGGGGTGCCGTTCACGTTCGGCTCGCTGACGGTCAAGCCGAGCGTCGCTTACTCTATGATGATCGACGACGACATCCGCCGAGCTACCGGCGAGAGTGACAGTCTCTGGGCGGGCGTCGGACTGTCGTACAGCTTCTGACCCGATAGGAGATTCCCGGCGGCCGACGTGGCGCGCCCCCGGGGTGGTGTGCTCTCGCCGGAGAGCGACAAGAACGTGGACTATGTCCCGCGCCGCGTCGGCGCGGTGTCTGGCTGATGAAGGGTGGAAATGATGGATCCAAATGTGAGAGTCATTGTGGACACGATGTGGGTGCTGATCACGGCGATGCTGGTGTTCTTCATGAACCTGGGTTTTGCCGCCGTGGAGTCCGGGTTCGCCCGTGCGAAGAACACGGTGAATATCATGTCGAAGAATCTCGTCGTGTTCGCCGTTTCCTCGCTGGGGTTCCTGGTCTTGGGCTGGGGGGTGATGTTCGGCAACGGCAACGACCTGTTCGGGCTGGAGGGATTGCTCTGTGTCAGCGGCGTGGACAACTCGCCGGCCACGGGTGACGCGTACCGGGGGGCCTATTCGGCGATCTCCTGGACCGGCGTTCCGCTGTGGGCGAAGTTCTTCTTCCAACTGGTGTTCTGCGGGACGGCGGCGACGATTGTCTCCGGTGCAGTGGCCGAGCGGGTCAAGTACATCGCGTTCATCCTCTTCTCGTTCGTGATGGCCATGTTCATCTACCCGGTGGTGGGCCACTGGGTCTGGGGCGGCGGCTGGCTCGCGAAGCTGGGCATGTTCGACTTCGCCGGCTCGACGGTCGTCCACAGCGTGGGCGGCTGGGCGGCCCTGGCCGGCGCGGTCATTCTGGGTCCGCGCATCGGCCGGTTCGACAATGGGGATATCAAGGCCATCCCGGGTCACAACCTGTCGCTGGCAACGCTGGGCACGTTCGTGCTGTGGTTCGGATGGTTCGGGTTCAATCCCGGTTCGACCATGGCCGCCGATCCCGGCGCGATCAGCCACGTGGCGGTGACGACGAACATGGCGGCGGCCGCCGCGATCATGAGTGCGACGATGACCTCCTGGATCCTGATGGGCAAACCCGATCTGGGCATGACCCTGAACGGGTGTCTGGCCGGCCTGGTGGCGATCACGGCGCCGTGTGCCTTCGTAGGCGCGGGTAGCGCGATTCTCATCGGCCTGATCGCCGGCGTGCTGGTCGTCGTGTCGGTGATGATGTTCGATCGGCTGCGCGTCGACGATCCGGTCGGGGCGCTGTCCGTGCATCTGGTCAACGGTGTGTTCGGGACCCTTGCGGTCGGGCTGTTCGCCCAGGACAAGATCGCTGGCACGGCGACCGGCAACGGCCTGTTCTTCGGTGGCGGCTTCAAGCTCCTTGGCGCACAACTGGCGGCGGTCGGCTCCGTCGCGGTCTTCGTGTTCGCGGCCGCAGCGGCGGCCTGGCTGGTCCTCAAGGCGGTCATGGGCGTCCGGGTCTCGCGCGAGGAAGAGTTGCGCGGTTTGGACATCGGCGAGCACGGAAACGAGGCCTATGCCGGCTTCCAGGTGTTCACCACCGCCTGACGGACCAGAGCAAATCCCGGAGAATCCAGGGGCGACAAGCCCGATTCAGGAGAGTAGGAACATGAAACTGATCATCGCATACATTCAGCCGCACAAACTCAACGACGTGAAACAGGCCCTGTACAAAGCCGAGGTCTACAAGATGTCCGTGACGAACTCGCTGGGTTGTGGCCAGCAGAAGGGATATCACGAGAGCTACCGTGGGGTCCAGTTTGAGGTTAACCTTCTCAAGAAGGTCCGGCTCGAGATCGGAGTCAACGAGGACTTCGTCGAACGGACGATCGAGGCGATTATCGCCGGGGCGCGAACCGGGCAAATCGGCGATGGGAAGATCTTCGTGCTGGACCTGCCCGAGTGCATCCGCATTCGCACAGGACAACGCGGCGGCGAAGCTATCGGATAGCCGTCACACGCACGGCAGGGGGCGGCCGAAAAAGGCAGACCTGAGCCACGCGCCATCATCGTCTGTGCCCACTCCTGTGGGCCGGCGATTCGAGCCTCGTCCGCCCGGGCGAGGCTCGATCTTTGCCGGGCGGATCATGCGCTACAATATTGTAGGCGGCCCGGGGGTCGGTCGACATAAATGTAGTTTGTCGCAAGGCGGCCGGCGCGAGTCAATGGACTGTAAGATGTTGTTTTATCGAAGGTTGTGTATCCGCATTCCGCGTCCGGTCGAGTTGGCACGCAAGTTGCTAAAGAGTATGTCGTGTGTGTCAGTGTCGCCTCCGGCACATACCAGAGCAGACGATGATGGAGTCTTCAGTTCGATGGTGGCAAGGAGCATGCAGGCTGTTCGGCCGGTGCGGCGGTCTGCTGCGTCGCTGTTGTGCGGGCACGACGCCGAAGTTGCGTCAGGCCTCCGGCCGGTAGCGTCCGCTGCGGCCATCGATCGCCGGAGATCGGCTCTTGCTCCATGCGTCGCCCTGCATTCGTGGATGAAGTGCGTGCTGCACCGCGCCGTGCGGTGGCATTGGACTGTGGGTGAGGCTTGCTCGCCGCCGGCGGGTTCTGCTGGGGAGCTCGCCGTGCGGCGCGAGCCTCGCCCCGTGTTGACAGTCCGGGCCGACGCCGATAGCATGGCCGCATCATCTCATCGGCTTCGAGGAGGCGCAGGCATTTGGGTGTGGTGCGCTGGACCCAACAACAGGTGTGATGGCAATTGAGGAGTCAAAGATGTCGATTACGGTCAATGAGGCATTCGGACGCAACGTCTTCAACGAAGCGACCATGCGGGAATATCTGCCCAAGAACGTGTTCCGCTCGCTCAAGAAGACTCTGGACGGCGAGCAGCCGCTGGATCCTGTCACGGCGGACGTGATCGCCAACGCCATGAAGGACTGGGCCATCGCCAAAGGCGCCACGCATTACTGTCACTGGTTCCAGCCGATGACCGGACTGACCGCGGAGAAGCACGATGCGTTCATCTCGCCGACCCCCGACGGGCGCACCATCATGGAATTCAGCGGCAAAGAGCTGATCAAGGGCGAGCCCGACGCCTCGTCCTTCCCCTCCGGCGGCCTACGCGCCACGTTCGAGGCCCGCGGCTATACCGCATGGGACTGCACCTCACCGGTCTTCGTCAAGGAGAACGGCAAGAACATCACGCTGTACATTCCCAGTGCCTTCTGCTCGTACCGGGGCGAGGCGCTGGACAAGAAGACGCCGCTGCTGCGGTCGATGGACGCGCTCAACAAGCAGGCGGTCCGTGTGCTGAAGCTGTTGGGCAACACGACCACCTCCCGCGTTACGGCGACGATGGGCCCGGAGCAGGAGTACTTCCTGATCGATCGGGAGTTCCACAAGAAACGTCTGGACCTGGTGCTGGCCGGAAGGACGCTGTTTGGCGCCAAGCCGCCTCGCGGACAGGAGTTGGAGGACCACTACTTCGGTTCCCTGCAGGAGCGGGTCGCCAGCTTCATGAATGAGGTCAACAACGAGTTATGGAAGCTGGGCGTCACCGCCAAGACGCAGCACAACGAGGTCGCGCCCGCGCAGTACGAGCTGGCGCCGGTCTTCTCAACGGTCAATGTGGCCGCCGACCACAATCAGTTGACGATGGACACGCTGCAGAAGGTCGCGCTGCATCATGGATTCGTATGCCTGCTGCACGAGAAGCCGTTCGCCGGGGTCAACGGCTCAGGCAAGCACAACAACTGGAGCATGGTGACCGACGACGGCGTGAATCTGCTCGATCCGGGGGACACGCCGCACGATAACATGGTCTTTCTGGTGATGCTCTGCGCCGTGGTCAAGGCGGTGGACAAGTACGCTCCGCTGCTCCGCGCCAGCGTCGCCAACGCCGGCAACGAGCATCGGCTCGGCGCCAACGAGGCGCCGCCGGCCATCGTGTCAGTCTTCCTGGGCGATCAGTTGACCGACATTTTCGAGCAACTGGCCAACGGGCCGGCCAAGAGCAGCAAGAAGGGCGGCCAGCTCAAGCTCGGCGTCTCGACCCTGCCGCCGCTGCCGAGAGACTGCACCGACCGAAATCGCACGTCGCCGTTCGCTTTCACGGGCAACAAGTTCGAGTTCCGCATGGTCGGCTCGACTCAGTCGGTGTCGGGCCCCAGTTTCACGCTGAACACGATCGTGGCCGATGCCCTCTGCGATATCGCCGACGAACTGGAAAAGGCCGACGACGTCAAGGCGGCCGCGCAGAAGATCCTTCAGGACATCGCGGTCAAACACGCGCGGATTGTGTTCAACGGCGACAACTACACGGCCGAGTGGGTGGCTGAGGCGGCGCGGCGCGGACTGCCGAATATCCGTTCGGCCGTCGAGTCGCTCGTGGGCATTCCGTCGAAGGAAAACATCGCGGTGTTCAGCAAGCATGAGGTCCTGTCGGAGCATGAGCTGAGAGCGCGGACGGAGGTTCTTCTGGAGGTCTACAGCCGGCAGATCAACATCGAGGCGCAGACCATGCTGAGCATGGCGAAACGGCAGATCCTGCCGGCGTCGTGTGAGTACTCGGCTCGTCTGGCCGGCGCTGTAGCGGCAGTCTCCGGCGTAGGCGGCCATGCGGAGACGCACAGCCGGATGCTTGCTCGCGTGTGTGAGCTGATCACGGCCCTGGAACACGGGATCACAGAACTGGAGAAAGCGACGGCCCGGGCGGCTGCCACGAAAGGCGTCGAAGCTCAGGCGGGAAGCTACTCCCATGACGTCGTACCGGCGATGCGCACGGTGCGGACGGCCGCTGACGAGCTGGAGACCCTCGTCGACGCCAAGCTCTGGCCGATGCCGATCTACGCCGAGATGCTGTTCATTCGATAGTGCGCTACGGATTCTGTTCGGGAGGGCGACGCAGGCGCCGCCCCTGTCCCGATACGATACGAGCGTCGCGTGAAGCCGAGCGGGAAACAGGGGCTTGCTTTTGTCTCCTGGGCGACGTAGATTTGTCGCGCATGGAATTCGCGATCGAGACAAGCGGGTTGACGCGTCGCTTCGGTGACCTGGTGGCGGTCGACAGCCTGGATTTGCGTGTCCGGGCGGGCACGTTCTACGGCTTTCTCGGCCCCAACGGCGCCGGCAAGTCCACGACGATCAAGATGCTCACGGGCCTGCTGGCCCCTACCTTCGGGACGATGCGCATCCTCGGTGAGGACACCGCAGACCTGCACACGGCGCGCCAGGTCAAGCGGCGCATCGGTGTGGTGCCCGAGGATCTGGCCTTGTTCGACAACCTGACCGGGCGGGAGTACCTGACCTTCGTCGGACGCATGTATCAACTGCCTGCGGCCCTGGTGCGCGAGCGCTGTGACGAGCTGCTGGCGATGATGACGCTGGCGCACGAGGACAGGAAGCTGACGCTCGAATACTCGCACGGCATGAAGAAGAAGCTGGCGTTGGCCGCGGCGCTGATCCCCAATCCGGAGCTGCTGTTCCTGGACGAGCCGTTCGAGGGGGTGGACGCCGTCTCGTCGGCGGTGCTGCGGGATACGCTCAAGCGGTGCGTCCAGCGCGGCGCGACGGTGTTCCTGACCTCCCACGTGCTGGAGATCGTCGAGAAGCTGTGCACCGACGTCGGGATCGTCGCCCAGGGCCGGCTCGTGCACCAGTCCACGATGGACGAGATTCGGCAGGGCGGTTCGCTGGAACAGCGATTCCTCGAAGTCGTCGGAAGCGGTCACATCGAGCGGCAGAAGCTCAGTTGGCTGGAGGGGTAGATGGATATGGACCAGCTCCGCACGATCCTGTGGCTGCGGTGGCGTCTGAGCCGCAATCAGTGGTCGCGAGCCGGCGGGCTGGCGGCCACCCTCACGCTGATTGTAGTTGCCATCGCGCTGGCCATCAGCGCCGGCGGCGCGGTCATGGGTTTTCTGTGCGGCGTCTTCATACTGCCGAAGGTTCCGTCCCTCATCCTGCTGATCATCTGGGACGGGCTGACGCTTATGTTCCTGTTTCTCTGCGTGGCGTCCATCGTTTCGGACATCCAGCGTTCGGAGACGATCGACATCGGCCGCATGCTGCACCTGCCGATCTCGCTGCGGCAGATCTTCGTCATCAACTACCTGGCGTCGCATCTGTCGCTGAGCGTGGTTCTGCTGGTTCCCAACATGTTTGGGCTGGCCCTGGGGCTGGTTCTGGGCAGGGGGCCGGCCATGATCTGGATGTTGCCTCTGGTGATGGGCTTTGTCTTCATGATTACCGCGTGGATCTACTGTCTTCGGGGCTGGCTGGTTACGCTGATGATCAACCCGCGACGCCGGCGGGCGATCATCGCGGGCGTCACCGTTGGTTTTGTCCTGTTGACTCAGCTTCCCAATCTCGTGGTTCAAACGGTCTCGGACCGCGGCCGCCATCGCCAGGGGGCCCCGGCCGATGCGCCGGATGCGGCGACCTCGCCGGGCAGGCCGGAAGCGACGATTCCACCGCTTGTGCTGACCGCGCACAAGGTCGTGCCCCTTCTATGGGTGGGCAACGGGGCGCTGACGCTGGCCTCGGGCGACGTCCGGCCGGCGATCCTCGCGAGCATTGGCGTCTTCGGTATCGGTGCGCTGGGGCTGCGGCGGGCCTATCGGTCCACCATTCGTTTTTATCAGGGTGGCGAGACCGGCCGGCTGGCCGGACGCAAAGACAAGGCCAGACAGGTCGCGCACGTTCAGGACGATTTCGGCAGACGCCTTCCGGGCGTGCCGCGCGAGGCTTCCACGCTGGCTCAGGTGTTCTTCCGCTCTCTCAAGCGAGCGCCCGAGGTCAAGATGGCGCTGGGTACGAACCTGATGTGGCTGGTGATCTTCGGCGGGATGGCGCTGTTCAGGCGATCGTCCGCCCCTCCTGACGCCGTCAAACCGTTTCTGGCGACCGCCGCCATTGCCGTTACGTTCTTCGGCATGGTTCAGCTCATGTTCAATCTGTTCGGCTTCGACCGGGGCGGGTTCCGCACGCTCGTATTGCTGCCGATGCCTCGTCAGTGGATCCTGCTGGGAAAGAACCTCGCGTTGTTTCCGATCGCGGCGGTGATCGGCTTGGTCCTGTTGGCCCTCGTGACGATCGCGATGCGCCTGCCGGCGATGGTCGTGCTCGCCGCCGTCCTGCAACTTCTTGCCGCGTTCGGCCTGCTGAGCATGATGGGCAACCTCTTCTCGGTGCTCGTGCCGTACCGGGTGGCGCCGGGCTCCATGAAGCCGACCAAGACGCGCATGACGACGACCCTTCTGATCCTGTTCTTGCACCTGCTGTTTCCTGTGGCGATGATTCCGATCTTCCTGATGCCCCTGTTGGGGTATCTGTTTGAAGGCGTTGGCTGGGCGGATAGCGGACCGGTGAACATCGCGGCGTCGGGGCTGCTGCTCGTAGCGCTGGCCCTGTGCTATGGGCTCAGTCTTGCCCCTCTGGGTGGCTTGCTTGAGCGACGCGAGAGGGCGATCCTCGAGGTCGTCGCCCGCGAAGTGGAATGACGTGCCGGCTGACACCTCGGCCCGGATGCTGGCCGTACTCGAAGCCAAGGCGAAGGCATCGGGCCTGGACCACGTCCGGCCTCTCCTGCTCGATGACGGATACCCGTCGCCGGTGGGCCTGCAGTTCGACGCCATCGTCAGCAGCATGGTCCTTCACCACATCGAGGACATTCCGGCGTTGCTGGCGCGGCTGGCTCAGTGGGTCCGGCCGGGAGGGTGGATCGCTATTGCCGACCTCGAACCGGAGGATGGGACCTTCCACAGAGGCGATGCGCACGTCGTCCATCGCGGCATCGACCCCGCTTGGCTCCGAACGCAGGTCGAAGCGAAGGGTTTCACGGTCGAAAGCGCCCGAACGGTCCACGTGGTCCGCCGTCAACCCGAGGGGGCCGATCGGCCCCGAGACTACCCTGTCTTTCTGGTCGTCGCACGCCGGGTGCATTTCTGACCGGCGCATCAGACTACGTGCGCCAGGTGAGTGACGTCACCTGGCCATCGATGCTTGTGTTGCCGGCAACCGCGTGCAGGGTGAATTGACCGCCACGAGCGCTCAGGTTCGCCTCGACCCAGCCCACGGGTATCTCGCGGTTGAAGCTGTAGCCGACGGCCGGCAGGTTGATCAGGGCAATCCCCTCATGCATGCCGAACGCGTAATCGTGTGAATGGCCGTAGACAAGGGCCTTGACCTTCGGCACCGGCTCGATGATCTCGAACAGCCTCGGTGAATCCAGCAGTTCGCCGTCGGTGTCGCGCAGGGAATGGTGGAAGCACAACAGCAGGGGGGTGTCGTCCGACTCGGCGAGGTAGGTCTTGAGCCAGTCCCGCTGCACCTTGCCCAGCAGCCCCGGCGTCTCGTTCGTCTTGACGAGGGAATCGAGAAGGACCAGACGCATGGGACCGGCGTCGACGATCGTCACGTATTTGCCCTTGACTGGCTGGATCCGGCCCGGCGGATTCCTGAACTGCGCTAAAATGTTCGCACGGTTGTCGTGATTGCCCAGCGCCATGTAGACCGGCACCTTGCCGTCGAGGGGCGCCAGCAGCCTGTGGACCTGCGCGTAGTCGTCCGTCAGGCCCTGGAGGCGGGCCACATCGCCGGCGATCATCATGCCCGCAGGCGGCTGGGCCAGCACCTGCTCCAGGACCTTCTCCAGATTGCGATGCGGATAGAATTCGCCACTGTGGTCGTTGGGATCGGAGGCGATGTGAATATCGGCCAGAAACGCCCATCGACTCGTGTATGTCGGCGTTTGGCTTCGCCGGCTGGTGGCGCAGCCCGGCAAGCCTAAGGCGGGAAACGCCAGTGCCGCAGCGCCGGCACGAAGGAATTCTCGTCTTGTCAGCCATCGATCCGATCGCATCGTCATTGCCTGCTCCTTCGAGTTGTAGGATGAGCCTTGGTCGTTCGTAGTGTGCCCGTAAGAGCACAGAAGCAAGGTAACGCCTTACGGCGTCACTACGAGCATGGGCCGAAAACCCATCTTACATAGCATCGATGGACCCTGTTGTGCAACCCCTTAGCAGAGAATCAGGCCGCTTTCTTCTCCTCGTCGGGTCCGCGGATTTGCCGTGACCACAGGGCGGTCCATACGCCTCTTACCTGCAAAGCCGGCTTTGTTTGACATGCGGAACAAATCCAAGTACGCTGTGACGTGCGGTGCGTCACAAATCGTCGGAAACGACGAACTCCGAAGCAATATGACCTGAGAAGAAGGAGCGAAGAGTATGTGCAGGCGGGAGCCAGCGGCATCAGCGTGTGTCATTGTTCTGTGCGTGGTGTTGGGTTTCGTTCTGAGCGGGTGTGTTTCGGGCCGGTCCGACGTCAGCTACGGTTCGAAGGGACCGGTAGTGGGAGGTGAAACGCTCCGGCAGATCAAGGTGGGCGTCACCAGCAAAGAATGGCTGCTCGGCACGCTGGGAGAACCCACGAGCGAGACCCAGACGCCTGAGGGGACCGAGATTCTCAAGTACGCCTATACCAAGAAGGTCGAAAGCGATCTCGACGTCTTCATCTTCCTGAGCTTTGACGACCGACGCGAGGAGCGCACATCGCTCTATTTCGAAATCACCGACGGCATCGTCAGCCGGTACTGGAAGGAAGAGCGATAGACTCGGCGCGCCGCTGCGAGCCACGCCGAGACGCGGCAGCACAGGGCTTGTCGGGTGGTGCCGGAACCGTTAGAATCTGCCCATCTTCTTCCGAAATGGTTCTGGTAGTCGCAGGGAAACATCTGTGGCAGGCAGGTTTGCCGACAAGCGCGTGATCGTTACAGGGGCGTCCTCCGGGATCGGGGCGGCGACGGCGCGGCAGTTTGCTGCCGAGGGGGCCTGCGTGGTGCTCGTGGCCAGACGGAACGACGCGCTCGAAGCGATTGCCTGCGAAATCGGCGCCGACCGGACGCTGGTGGTCGCCGGTGACGTGACGGATCCAGCCGCCATGCAGATGATGCTGGAGCGAACACGGGGGCATTTCGGACGCATCGACATTCTCGTGAACAACGCAGGCTTCCACGCCAGAGGTCAACTCGAACAGTGTTGTCCGGAGGACCTGGCGCGGATGATCGACGTGAACCTCAAGGCGCCGGTGACGTTGAGCCGCATGGCGCTGCCTTATCTGAGGCGGGCCGGTGGCGGCGCAATCGTCAACGTCGCATCCCTGGCCGGGCGAGTCCCCGGCGGCGGTGCGGCCACCTACAGCGCTACGAAGTTCGGACTGCGGGCCTTCAGCTTGTCGCTGGCCGAGGAACTGGAAGGCAGCGGCATCACGGTCTCGCTGGTCAGTCCGGGTCTGGTGGACACGCAGTTCTTCGCGGACCAGGTCGAGCTCGTCACGCCGATGGCCTTCTCCCAGCCGATGAGCACGGCCGAAGAGGTGGCCGAGCAGATTCTCGCCTGTGCCTCGGACGGACGGCGGGAGAGGGCCGTCCCGCAACTGGCAGGCTGGTTGTGTACGGCCGGCTACCTTCTGCCTCGCGCCAGACGTCTGCTGCGACCGTGGCTGCAGCGGCGAGGCCGGGCCCGGAAAGAGCAGTACGTCCGCCGCAAGAGGCTGCATCACTTCTCGCCGGCGCCTCCGGCGCGGGATGCGTCGGAGGGTGTCTCTGATTTCAGGTGAGCATTGAACGTTGAGGTGACATCTCGACCCTTCAGGCAACGGACCGGTCCGATCGACTTGGTTCATGCTGTGCGCTATGCGCAACGTTGCCGTCAGGTGCGGCGTCTGATGGCCATGACGCCGCACGAGCTGGAGCAGTTCCGTCTTGAACGACTGCGAGACCTCGTTGCGCGCGCCTATGCAAACGTCGAACTCTACCACCGCAAATGGCGACAGGCGGGCGTGCGGCCGGAGGACATCCGGACCCTGGGAGACATCCACAAGCTCCCGGTGGTCACGAAGGACGATTTCCGGCACAGTTTCCCCGACGGTGTCCTGTCGCGCCGATGCCGGCCGAGCCAGCGGTATCTGGTGGGGACGTCGGGTTCGACCGGCAGTCCCGTGACCGTGTTCGTCGACTTCGACAAGGTCCTGCTTGATTTCGCCGTCAATCTGCCTCAGATCATGGCGGGCTGCCGTCCCATCACCGTGCTCTCGGGCCTGCGGGATTTTCTGCTTCGAAGGAACATCCGGCAGTTGTTCATCGTGGTGGACCAGCCACGGGCGTATGAGAGCCTGCAGGGGCGCGTGTTTCCGCAGATGCGGCATACGGTGGTGGATTCACTCCTGCCGGCGACAGAACACATCGCGGCGCTGAATCGCAAGCGGCCTGTGTTCCTGATGACCTACCCGAGCGTCCTGCGCAATATCTGCCTGACGCTCCGTGCCGGGGGTGCGACCGTCCATCAGCCCGAGCTGATCATGGTGATCGGCGAGGTTCTGGACGAGCCACTGCGGGCGCTGGTCCGCCGAACCTTCCGATCGCAGGTGATGGATGTATATGGTTCCACCGAAGCGGGATTCATCGCCGCCGAGTGTCCCGAGCACTGCGGCCTGCACGTGCTGACGTGGAAGGTGCTCGTCGAGCTGCTGGACGATGACGGCAAAGAGGTCGCGCCAGGTCATACGGGCAGGGTGGTGATCACCGACCTGTTCAATCGCGCCACGCCCATTATCCGCTATTCGGGTCTGGGCGATTATGCCTGCCGGGCAGTCGAGCCGTGTCGGTGCGGCCGGACGCTGCCTTTGCTGGCCCGCATCGAGGGACGGTCGGTGGACTCGATCGTCCGGCCCGACGGCCAGCTCGTTCATCCCTATCATCTCACGTTGGCCCTCGAAGACGTGCCGCACCTGGCCAAGTTTCAGATTCGGCAGGAGCGGCGCGATCACATTCGGGTCCTCCTGGTCAAGGACCTTGTCCCCGAGGCGGCGAACGTCTCATTCGCTCCCGATGGCGAGGTGGGGCAGGTTATCCTCGAACGCTTCGGGCGCATTCTCGACAACCAGATCACAGTGGAGCTTCATACCGTCGTGGACATTCCCTCTCGTCCCGGCTCGCACAAGCACGCGACGGTGCTGTCCCTGGCAACCTGAGACGCGGTGATCCGCATCAGGAGATGGTCTTGCGGACATACGCCGGGCCGAACGTTCTGGTCAGCACGCCCGGCAGCCGTCCCCGTCGGCCCAAGCCGACGACCCATGAGACCAACGGGTTCTTGCGTCGCGATCTTGCCTGCTTCATCGCTTCGAGGTTGATGCCGGCGATCTCTCGGGCCACCTCCTCGATGGACCGATCCGTCTGCCGAGTCTGGGCCATCAGGTTCTCCACCCTGGGCACGAAATGCTGCCGGATGAACGGAACGATCCTCTCGTGGTCGAGAGCGAGCGAGCCAAGGATACTGCCAAGGACACCGCCACTGTTTGAGACGAAATCCGGGAAGTACGTGACGCCCCTGGCGCCAAGGGCCTCCCGGGCTTTCTGTGTGATAGGGTTGTTGGCCCCGCAGACGATGGCCCGGGCCTGCACCCGATCGGCGTTGGCGCTGCTGACGCTCCAGGACAGCGCGCACGGGACGAAGAAGTCGCCCGGCACCGCCGGCACGTCGGCCGGTGCGATGCGGCGCGAGGGATCATATCGGTTCACGCAGTCGCTGCCGGCGGCGGCCCGCTCGCGCAGAAGACGCGTCACGTCGAGTCCTTCGGAATCGTAGACCGCGCCGCGGTCTGTGGAGACAGCCACGATCCGGCATCCGATCTCGGCAAGCTGTTCGGCCAGCGCGCCACCGACTTTGCCGAAGCCTTCGATGGCCACGCGACAGTCGTTCAGCGATAGCTTCCGCGCCGCCGCCACCTGCTCGACGCAGAGCCGCACGGTCAGGGCCGTGTAGTATCCCGAATCCCGCGCCGACCGCGGTCGCATCAGACCGGCGGTCCGGCAGATCAGACGCAGGTCCTCGTCATCTGTGCCGGCGTCTTCGCCGGGCAGATATCGCCCTCTAAACGGCGCGAGCCGCTCGGCAAACGACCGCACGATCTCTTGACGCTCCTGTGGTGACATCGTGTCTCGATGCGTGAGAATCGCCGCCTTGGCGCCGCCGAACGGCCACTTCAGGAAAGCGTACTTCAGGGTCATGGCGCGGGCCAGATGGCACAGGTCGGCTGTGAACATTTCCGGGACCATCCGAATGCCGCCGCCGCTGACACCGCCGATGCTCGAATCGATGACGAGATGGCCCAGCACAGACCCATCGGGCCGGTAGAACGAATGCAGCGCCTCCGGCGTGACCTCAGGATTCTCGGTCTGCATATGGATGCGTCCTCATCTTGACCCCGATGCACGTCGGGACTGCCGGAGGAGGGACTCGAACCCTCACCCTGTTGCCAGGACGGGATTTTGAATCCCGCGCGTCTGCCAATTCCGCCACTCCGGCTCAGTCGTTACTTTCCATCAGGGCGGACATCATAAGGAATCGATTCGGGCCCGTCAACAGACAATTCACCCGCCGGGCGAAAACGGGGCTGGTCGGAGGCGCCTGCAATTGCCCGTGCGCGGGCGAGGGGCTATAATCGACGCCGGTAGGCCGTCGAAAGGGGGCTTGTGATGGGCAGCCGAATCGGTAGAAGGAAGTTTTTGAAGACGATTGGCACAGGGGCCGCCGCGGGCGCTCTGGCGACGATGCTCGGACAAGGACCGTCGGGGGCGCAAGACCGGTCCGACGAGCGCGCCAGGCCCAACCTGCTGTTCGTCTTCGCCGACCAGTGGCGCGCGCAGGACACCGGCTACGCCGGCAACGCCGACGTCCGAACGCCTCATCTCGATCGGCTGGCCAGGACCAGCGTCAACTTCCGAAACGCGGTGTCTGGTTGTCCCGTGTGCAGTCCGTTCCGGGCCAGCCTGGTCACCGGACGGTATCCGCTGACGCACGGGGTCTTCCTCAACGATGTCCTGCTGAATGACGAGGCGGTCTCCATCGCGCAGGCCTACAACCGTGCGGGGTACGACACCGCCTACATCGGCAAGTGGCATCTCGACGGCAACCATCGAAGCGCCTTCATTCCTCGCCAAAGGCGGCAGGGCTTTCAGTTCTGGAAGGCCCTCGGCTGCACGCACGACTACAACAACTCGTTCTACTACGGCGACGAGGATGTCAAGCTCCGATGGGAAGGCTATGACGCCATTGCGCAGACCCGCGAGGCCCAGCGCTACATCCGCGAGCACGCCGCCGGCAGGCCCTTCACGCTGTTCCTGTCTTTGGGGCCGCCGCATGCGCCGTACCACACCGCGCCGGAGAAGTACAAGGCCCTGTTCAACCCTGATGCGCTGGCGGTTCGGCCCAATGTTCCTGAGTCTGACAGGCAGAAGGCCCGCGAGGTTCTGGCGGGCTACTACGCCCACATTGCAGCGCTCGACGACTGCCTCGGCGATCTGTTGGCGACGCTGTCGGAAAAGGGAATCGCCGAGAACACGATCCTGGTCTTCACATCCGATCATGGCGACATGCTGTATTCCCATGGCCGCCAGAAGAAGCAGCAACCCTGGGACGAATCGATCCGGGTTCCGTTCCTGCTGCGGTATCCGGCGGCATTGGGTCCCGGCGGGCGGACGATCGACATGCCGATCAACGCGCCGGACATCATGCCCACGCTGCTTGGGCTTTGCGGTATCGACGTCCCCGATACCGTCGAGGGGACTGATTTCTCACTTGTTGTGAAGGGCGCCTCGCCTGCGCCTGACAACGCCGCGTTGATAAACTGTCCGTCGCCGTTCGGACAATGGACGCGAAAGGCAGGCGGCCGCGAGTACCGAGGCGTCCGCACGGAACGATACACGTACGTGCGCGATCTCGACGGCCCCTGGCTGCTCTACGACAACATCGCCGATCCGTACCAGTTGACCAACCTGGCCAACCGGCCCGAGCATGCTCGATTGCAGGAGCAGTTGGAGGAGCGGCTGAAGAGCAAACTGGCGCAAACCCGCGACGATTTCCGCTCGGGTTGGGACTACATCCGACAATGGGGCTACGAGGTGGACGACTCCGGCACGGTGGTTTACACGAACTGAATCCAGTCGAATTGGCAATGAGGTGACATCATGCGGCGATCGATATGGAGAATGGCCTTGTGTCTGTCCCTGGCAGCGGTTCCTCTTTGCCGCGCGGAGGCAAAGCGGCCGGCCAGTTGGACGCGGACGGAGGCGCTGGGATCTGTCCCCACGCCAACCTCGGATCGCCTGCCGCTTTCCGATCAGGGCAATGAGGGCCGCTGGCTCCCGTACGAGCCGATGACGGACGAGTTCGAGGGCACGGCGCTCGATCCGGACCGGTGGTGGCCGCGAAACCCCGGGTGGCTGGGTCGCCAGCCCGCCTACTTCTGGCCGGGCAATGTCACCGTCTCGGACGGCAAGCTCCATCTGGTCATGCGTCGCCAGGAAGTGCCCGAGATGCCCAAAGACAAGGGCTACCATACCTACACATCCGCCGCCGTGCAGAGCAAGGGCCGTGTCAAGTACGGCTACTTCGAGGTCAAGGCCAGGGCGATGAAGTCACACGGGTCCAGCTCCTTCTGGTTCTACGACAGCACACCCGAGGAGTGGACGGAGATCGACGTCTTCGAGATCGGCGGCAGATCGCCGGGATACGAGCGCAAGTACAACATGAACGCACACGTCTTGCATACACCTACCGAGAAGGAGCACTGGTCCTGCGGTGGCGTGTGGATTGCGCCGTCGGACCTGGCGGACGACTATCACGTCTACGGGCTGGAATGGGACCCGAACCGGATCAAGTGGTACTTCGACGGGGTGCTGGTCCGCTGGGTTGAGAACACCCATTGGCATCAAGCCCTGACGCTGAATTTCGACAGCGAGACGATGCCGCAGTGGTTCGGCCTGCCCGATGACAGCGATCTGCCTTCGACCTACAGCGTCGAATACGTGCGGGCATGGAAGCGGGCGGATGCCGCTGAGCAGCCGGTGCAAGCCACGTTGCCGGTGGGCAACGAATACAAGCTCATCTGGTCGGATGAGTTCGACGGGCAGACGCTCGATTCGACCAGGTGGGACTATCGCGGCTTGGGGCCACGCCGCGATGCGGTCAATGTCAAGGAAACCGTCTCGCTCGATGGCGAAGGGCATTTGGTCCTGACCACAAAGCGCGCGGGCGATGCGTATCATACGGCGATGATCGGCACCCAGGGCCGGTTCGAGACCACCTTCGGCTATTTCGAGTGCCGCGTCAGATTGCAGGAGCAGGTCGGGCACTGGTCGGCCTTCTGGCTCCAGAGCCCCAGCCTGGGGCAGCCGCTGGGCGACCCTGCCGCCGCGGGCACCGAGATCGACATCTTCGAATACTTGCGCAAGGACGGCGACCGCGTTCATCACAACCTGCACTGGGACGGCTACGGCGAGCACCACAAGCACGCCGGAACGACGGTGACCGTCGCCGGGTTACAGAGGGGCTGGCACACCTTCGGCCTGCTCTGGACCGACCGCGAATACGTCGTCTATGTCGACGGCAAGGAGACCTGGCGCAGCGACAAGGGCGTCTCCCATCGCAGCCAGTACATCATCTTGAGCCTGGAGGTCGGCAAGTGGGCCGGTGACATCGCGCAGGCTCAGTTGCCCGACCACCTCTACGTCGATTACGTCCGCGTCTACCAGAGGCAGGGGCAGTAGCCCGCGTGCTATGCGAAGCTGTGATGGACGGGCTGCTTTTTCAGTTCCGCCAGGGTGGGCAGCAGATCGAACGACGGGATGGGAAACGCCTCGGTGAAGCGGTCGATGGTGTGCTGGATTTGCGCCATGGTTCGGCCGTGCATCATGGCGAAGAGGTTGTAGGGCCAACGGCTTCCAAGGGATGCCGGGACCTGTCGCTCGTAGCAATGGCTTACGGCGCCCGAGTGGGCGAGCCAGCGGCCGGCCTCGACGATGTGCCCGGGATCGACCTGCCCGACGAACATGACATTGGCGGTGAAGCCGAGCTTGTGATGGTTCAGCACGCCTGCGATGCGGCGGATCACGCCGGCCTCGATCAGCTCGGCCAGCAGCGCGAACATCTCGGGCTCGGCCATCGTCGCCGGACACACCGCATCGAATGGCCGGCTGGTTACATCGAGACCGTCAGCGAGATGCGTCAGCAACTGCTTCTGTTCTTCGCGCAAGACAACCGGCTCCGTCCCCGGCACCCGCTCGACGTCACGCAGCAGCACGTCGTCGTCGCCCTCGGCGTCGAAACGCACGTCCAGTTTGAAGACGCGCGTCACCGGAAGGCTGTGAAACTCGATGTCGAAACGGGCCTGTAGCTCGATCAGATTGTGACGGAGTTGCTCGTTCGACGCGGCCTGGAGGGTGAACCAGAGATTGAACTCGTGGCAGCGCAGGTAGTTGTGTGAGACGCCGGGAAGGGCGTTGATCGCTGCCGTTACGGTCGGCACCTGTTCATCCGGCACGTGGGCAGCCACCAGCGTGCTGGCCATGCCCAGCGCACGCTGGTTGAGGACGGCGCAGATCCGCCGGAGCACGCCGTCGGCCTGGAGCTGCCGCGTCTGATCCAGAACGTCGGCTTCGGTACACCCCAGATCCGTTGCCATCTGCGCAAAGGGCTGCGAAACGAGCGGCAAGCCTCTCTGAAGGCGATTGCACAGGCGTTTCTGGAGATCGGTCAGAGGGGCGGTCATGGCTTGCCCTTTGGCTCGTACCAGCAGATCGGGTCCGTAGCGAGGTAGTCGCCCGTCATGGTGTAAGCACGGGCTCGACAGCCGCCGCAGACCTTGACGCAGGCGCATCGGCCGCACTCGCCCTTGTAGGCGGGCAGATCGCGAATCGCATTGAGAAACGGCGAGCGGTCCCAGATTGCCGCAAAGTCGTAGCCGTTTTCGACGAGATTGCCCGCCGAGATATCGAGAAAGCCGCACGTCTGGACGTCGCCCCGGTGGCTGATGAAGCCGAAGCCTCGGCCGCCCATGCATCCGCTGACGTGTACCTTGGGCAGTTCTGCGCTCATCTCGCGGAAGAGCCGGGCGTACTGCGGTCCGCAGGTCACTCGCAGCTCGATGCCAAGATCGGACCGCAACTGGAGCAGGTCGGCCAGCAGTTCGGCGTATTGCCGTGGTTCGAGTATCTCCTCCGTGATTTCCTCGCCCCGCCCGGTCGGGACCAGGATGAAGGGGTTGTAGCAGTAGGCCCCGAGCCGGCGTGCGAGATCGGCGATGGCGGGCACCTCGTGGAGGTTGCTGCGCGTGATGGTTGTGTTGATCTGGAAGCGGACGCCCACTCTCCTGGCGGTTTCGGTGGCCCTCTGGACTGTGTCGAACGCACCATCGGTGCGGCGGAACGCGTCGTGCGTCCGGGCGGTGGCGCCGTCGAGGGAGAACGACAGAGCCATCACGCCGGCCTCCTTCAGGGCCGCCAACGAGGCGTCGTCGATGGCGTAGCCGCACGTGGCCATCACCATGCGCAGCCCCAAGTCGCGTCCGTGCCGCACCAGCTCCACGATGTCCTCCCGTTCGGTGGGCTCGCCGCCGGTCATGATAACGACGCACTTCTCGTAGGCGGCCACCGCGTCGAGAATCCTCTTCCATTGCTGCGTGCTCAACTCGTCGCGTCGCACCGCGCTGTCTGCGTCCGCCCGACAGTGCCGACAATTGAACCGACAACGCCGCGTCACCTCGAACGCAAGCAAGCGGGGTTTGTTGTTCTGCTCGTCCTTCATGATCCTCGATCCTACGCCTGCAGGACGCCCGCGGTTCACGGCCCGCCTGGGCGCGTCAGGCGGGGCTTGCGGCGCAGCACTTCGCGCCAGGATCGCGCGCCCTTTCGATCAGGTGAGCGCAAACAAAAACCGCGTTTTCGATACCGAGAACGCGGTTCTTGTACGAGGCCGATGGGGATCGAACCCACAACCTTCGGATCGACAGTCCGATGCTCTAACCAATTGAGCTACGGCCCCAACCGATAGAACCGCGAATATAGCGATTGCCTGGCAACCGTGTCAAATCTTTTTGTCCCGATTCCACTCAGATTCTGTGGCTTGGCTCCCCCGGCGGCGGGACTGCCGGCCTCGGGCCGGGCGGGATTACCATCGGCCGGCAAGGTACCCTATTGATTTCTGAAACAACTGTTTTAAACTGCTGTATGAAACGTCTGTCCTACTGAGGGTGACGCAGTGAACGTGTTTCAGTGATCGGCGAGGAGCCATGGACGAAAGAACCGTTCAAGATCGATTGGTAGAAGCGGCTGAGGTTCTGTTCTGCCAGCGAGGCTTTGATGACACTGGCGTTCGCGAGATCGCCGCGGCGGCCGGCTGCAACGTGGCGTCGATCAACTACTACTTCGGAGGCAAGGACCGGCTCTATGTCGAGGTATGGCGTCGTCAGCTTGGCATCATGCGAGAGACTCGGACGGCCGGCATTCGCAAGGCAATGTCCGGCAACGAGTTGCCGTCCCTGGAAGAGCTGCTCAAGTCCTATGCCCGGTCCTTCTTCGAACCGTTGGCTGATGAGAGTGGACTGTCTGTTGGGCAAGGGCACTGCCGGTTCGTGGAGCTGATGATCAGAGAGATGGTTGATCCGCGTCTGCCCGCCGATATGTTCGTGACCGAGATGGTGTCGCCGGTGATGGCGGTCCTGACTGAAGCCATTCAGACGGTCTGCCCGTGGTTGAAGCCGCCGACGGTTCAGCGTATGATCCTGTCGGTCGTCGGGCAGCTTGTGTACGTGGTGGCGGCCCGAAGGATGTTCGAACGATGCGACTGCGCGAATCTCCCCCGCTTGAATCCCGAGGAGATGATCGATCACATCGTCAGGTTTTCGGCCGCGGCGATTCGCGGCTACGAAAAGGGAGAGAGAGAATGAAGGTTCAGGCTGGTGTGGTTCTGCGTTTTCTATCGTATGGCATCGTCGTTGCGCTGGCTGGCGGCTGCATGATGGGCCCGAAGTACTCCAGGCCCAAGACGCCGGCCGAGACGGCGCCGAGCTTCGTCCATGCCCCGGAACCGGCCCAGGACACGAGCGATTGGCAGCAGGCGGATCGCTGGTGGGAGCGTTTTGGCGACCCGGTCACCGCCGATCTGGTCCGCTTGGCGCTGGAGAACAACTATGATCTGAAGGCCTCTGCGGCAAGGGTGCTCCAGGCCCGGGCAGGCCTCTCGGAGGCGAAGGGGAAGCTCTGGCCCGAGATTTCCTATGGTCTGACCCGCAACCGCAGCAAGAGCTATTTCAACTTTGGCGGTGGCGGTGGCGAAGAAGACCCCAACAATCCCTTCTTGTCGATGTTCAGCGGCGGCTTCAGTCCGTTGACGACGACCTGGTCGCAAGACATCTCGGTGTCGTATCTGGTGGACTTCTGGGGGATGTTGCGGCGGTCGCAGCGTGCGGCGTGGGAGGAGTTGCTGGCCACCGAAGCCAACCGGCAGACGCTGGCCAACTCCACTATCGCCCTGGTGATCCAGGGCCGGATCAACGTGGCCATCGCCCAACGGCGTCTGGCACTGGCGACGGCCAACGTGGCGAGTCTCCAGAACACGCTCGACATCACGGAGCGGCGCTATCGCCAGGGCCTGATCGGGCCGGTGGACGTGCGGCTGGCCCGCGCCAATCTGGAAGGCGCCAAAGTGCAGGAGCCGGCTATTGCCTCGGCGCTGGCGGTTTCGCGTCATTCATTGGATGTGCTGGTCGGCAGGCAGCCTGGGGTTTCATCTGCTCTGACGGAGACCCTTCCCGACCTGCCGGAACTGGGGTCGGTTCCGGTCGGGGTGCCCGGCGCGTTGCTGGATCGGCGCCCCGACGTCCGGGCGGCCGAGTTCGCCCTGCGTGCGGCCAACGAGCGGATCGGCGTCAGTGTCGCGCAGCTCTACCCCAATCTGGTGCTGACCGCCAGCTATGGCCGCAGCGCCGACACGTGGGAGGACATCTGGCGGGATTTCTCCGAGACCTATTCCGCTATGTTCAACCTGGCACAGCCCATTTTCAAGGGAGGCCAGCTTCGGGCCCAGGTCCGGGCGGCCAAGGCCCGGTATGAAGAGGCGGCTGCCACCTACGGCGGTGTGGTGCTCGATGCCATGCGACAGGTGGAAGACGCCCTGATCAGCGAGCAGTTGCTCCAGCGTCAGCTCGAATACACCCAGCTCCAGCTCCAGGAGTCCAAAGCCGCCGAGGACCTGTCGAGGCGACGGTACGAGCAGGGGGTGGAGGGCCTTCTGACGGTGCTGGAATCGGAACGGTACCGGCGGGTGGCGGAGGAGCAGGTGGCCGTCCTCCAGGGACAGATCTGGACGAATCGCGTGAACCTGCACCTGGCGCTGGGCGGTGACTGGGCCGGTGTCGATGCCGCGGAATCCCAACTGGTGAAAAAATGAGCGGGCAGGCGACGAAAGGCGAAGGCAGGGAGCAGGATCGGCGCCGTGACACGGCGCCGACGCGGGCAGGCGTGCGTGCGTGGTTGTTCGTGTTCGTCCTGGTCCTGGGTCTAATCGCCACCGCGCTTTTCGTCAGATTTCGCAGGCTCCCCCAGCGCGCCGAGCAGGGCGCCCCGGCTCCCCTGGTTCAGGTTCACAAGCTCGTCGTCGCCGACATCCCTGTGGTCATTCAGGGCTCCGGCGTCGTCCGACCCAAAGTCGAAGTGAACGTCATGCCGGAGGTGGCCGGCACGGTGGTGTTCATCCATTCCGAACTCAAGGCCGGCGGCATCATTCGAGCCAACGAGAAGATCGTGCAGATCGATTCACGTGACCACGAGCTGGCCGTTCGTCAGGCGCGGGCGGCTGTGGCCGAGGCGCAGGCCGCACTGGAACTGGAAAGCGCCGACACGGATCGGGCGCCGGCGTTGCGTGAGCCTCGCATTCAACGAGCCATGGCCACTCTCGACTCGGCCAGGACGCAGTTGGAGATGGCCGAGCTGAAGCTCCAGCGGACCACCATTTCGCTGCCGTTCGACGCAATGATCGCCGGCGATGCTGTGAACCTTGGCCAATACGTTGGGGTCGGGCAGCCTCTGGCGACAGCATGTGGGATCGATGCCTTCGAGGTGGAGGTCCTGCTCGAAGGCAGCGAATTGGCCTGGCTCGACGTCTTTCCGCTGCCGGCCCCTGTCGGCGGGACGGATGGGAATCTCGCCCCGGCCGAGGTCCAGGCGGAGCTGGCCGGCGGCACGCACACGTGGGCCGGACGCGTCACTCGAACGACAGGGCAAGTGGATCGCGCTTCACGCAGAGTCCCGGTCGTTGTGGAGGTCCCCCGCCCGTTGGATGGTTCCGAAGGCAGGCCGCCTCTCTTGCCCGGGACCTTCGTCAGTGTCCGCATTGCCGGAAAGACGCTGCATCGCGCTGTGGCGATTCCGCGCGAGGCCATCCATGAATCCAATCGCGTCTGGCTGGTTCGCGACGGCAGACTGACTGCCCAGCCCTTGGAGATCGTTCGGACCGATGACAGGCATGCCTATGTCACATCGGGCCTTCCCGATGAGGCGCTGATCGTCACCGACAGGCCTGACGGGTTTGTCGAAGGGATGGCGGTCCGGATCTCCGACCAGGCGGGTGAAGGGCGGTCTGCCGAACGCACAGCCCCTTGAAACAAGCGATCCGGCCGGCGACGCACGTCGCCTCCGCCGCCGTGTTCGACGCGTGCCGGCCTCGATGATGGTCCGACCGGCGACCTCTCTGCAGTCCTGCCGGGTTTGCCGTGGATTTTTCTGGCAGCGGCTGGATACGCGTCGGATAATGACCGGGTGGTTTGGTCGCGGCCGAAGGCGGCCAGGCATGGAGGTGACCATGGAAACCACGGCGAAGTATCGGCCCAACATCCAGATCGTCTCGGACGTCGAGGATCTGGCGTCCCGGACGGTCAATCTGTTTGTTTCGTGTGCGCGCGAGGCGCTGGAGTCGAGGGGCGCGTTCAACGTGGCTCTTTCCGGCGGCCAGACACCCCGACGGGCCTTCGAGAAACTGGCGGCCAGTCCTGCGGCACAGGCGTTGCTCTGGCAGCACATTCACGTGTTCTGGGTGGATGAGCGATACGTCCCTGTGGATTCGCCGCACAGCAATTATCGGTTGGCCGCCGACGCGTTTCTGAGGAAGGTGCCGATCCCGCCGGACAACATTCACAGGATTCCAACCGAGTACGAGGATATCTCCACGGCTGCACGCTCGTACGAGACGATTCTCCGCAATGTGTTTGCGCTCGAAGAGGGCCGCATCCCGGAATTCGACCTGATCGTTCTCGGCATGGGCGCCGACGGACATACGGCGTCCCTGCTGCCGAATTCCTTCGCTCCGTTCGACACGGACGACCTCGCGTGCGCTGTCTACGTCATGGACGGCCGGCTCAATCGAATCACCCTGACCCATCCGGTCCTGCTCGCCGCCAACCGCCTGGTTGTTCTCGTGTCGGGAGCGGAGAAGGCCGAGACGCTCAGGGAGGTCCTGAACGGCGAGCCCGATGAGGTCCATTACCCGATCCACATTCTCTGGCCGGTGCTGGACAAGGTGATCTGGTTTGTGGACCGTGATGCGGCGAGCGCGATCTGACGGAACGGGGCCGGCGCCGCCAGGCGCTGATTCACTCGGGAATAATCAGCTTGGTTCCGGGGCGGATCTTGTTGGCGTCCTTGATGGTTTGCTCGTTTGCGGCCAGGATCTTCTGCCATCGGCTGGCCGTGCCGTAGTATTGCTGCGATATCGATGAGAGAGTCTCGTCCTTCTGGACGATGTGGAACCGGGTGGTGGTGATTTTCTGCTCCCTCTCGTGGACCGTCAGGTCAGGTTGCGGGACGTGCGTCTGAGGCGGCGGGACGTTGACGGATGGCTCCGGACGAACGGTCTCGACGAGTCCGGTGACGGGCGAGGTCTCCGCGACCTGCGTCGGTCTTTCCGGAGCCGCCGATGCCGCCGACCGGCTCGGTTCGGAGATGAGGGGCTCCGTCTGAGGCCGGCTGTCCTGCGAAGTGGGGGCCGAAGGACTGACCATCCGCGCCTGTGTAGTCAGGGTCGGGCGTGTCACCACCCAGAGCAGGACCACGCCCGCCAGGACCACGCCGCAGATCATCCCTATTTTGAAATCTCTGTCCACTGTACAGACCGGGCTGCAAAACTGTGCTCATGTCCACGAAACGCAAGCACCCGGGCGGCGGGGCGTGGTTTGGCCCCACCGCCGTCGGTACGATTGACAGCCTATTTTGCCTGTTGCTTTTCCGCGCCAATCAGCAGCAGCGGGGCCGCCACGGCGATCGACGAATACGTTCCGACGATCAGGCCGACCAGGATGACGTAGTTGAAGCCCCGCAGGCCGGAGCCGCCGAAGATGTACATCACAAACACGACAAACAGCGTCGTCACGCCGGTAATGACCGTTCGAGAAAGGGTCTCGTTGATACTGTTGTTGATCGTCTGAGGCGTGAGCTGGGCTTTGTGCCGATTTTCGCGGATCCGGTCGAAGATCACGATGGTGTCGTTCAGCGAGTAGCCCAGCAGGGTCAGGATGGCCGCGATCAGCGTGCCGCTGATGCGGAAATCACCGACCAGCAAGGCCGACCCGATAGCCGTCTTGGCCAGGAACGCGGAGACCGCGACAGCGCCGACCGCGATGGAGACGTCGTGGAACAGGCACGCGATAGCCGCCAATCCGAACCGCAGACTGCCGAACCGCAACCAGATGTAGCCGACGATTGCCGCCAGCGACAGGACGATGGAAATCAAGGACCGCGTCTTGGCCTCCGAGCCGACGAACGGATCGATCTGAGTGACGCGAGGAAGTGTCGTTTCCCTCTGGGTGGCCAGCAGAACGCGGTTTTTCTCGTTGTTGACGAACCGTTCCCACTCCTGTTCGCTAAGCGTTCGCAGTCCGGCTTCGGGCTCGACGCTCACGAATGTGAAGGCGTTGACCGGCTGGTTCGGGTCGGTGTTCTTGAGTCCGGAACCGTACACAGCGTATGGATACCAGGCCAGATTCTGTGTGTCCAGTCGGAAGCGAAGCTCCTGAATGCGCTGACGGATCTCTGCCAGTGTCGCCGAGGTCTGGAGCGTCGTCTCCAGGCGGATGCCGCCGACGTAGTCCGCCAGTTCCGGATAGGTGTCGACGACTTCCTCGGTGATCCTCTCAGCGGAGGCGATCGCGGGATGCAGGTTCTGCTGAATCTCCAACTGACCCTGGAAGGCCTGTCGGATGGCATCGGTGACGACCTCTTCGACTTCCGGCTCGGCGACTGTCGCGTTGGGGAACGCCTTGGTCAGGACGTCCTGGACCATGGCCGGATTGACCCGGCTGGTGGAGACGACGTACGACTGGGCTCCGTCGGGCGCCAGCTCGAACATGCCCATCCGCCGGCCGAGCTCGGATTCCGCTTTGCGGATCTCGGAGGTCGCCGCATCGACCGCCGGGCGGCTGCCGCTGAATGTCACCACCGTTTGCAGCTTGTTGATCGCGGTGGTGGTGATCTCATACTGGCTGTAGATCTTCTCTCCGCTGGGACTCTCGCCGATCGGTTCGCCGACACTGTAGATCGTGGCCGCCTGGAGACCGGGGTTGTTCAACTGCACGCCGATCTCCTGGATGTGTTTCTCGACGTCCGCACGCGTGAGGGATACGCCTTCTTTGAGATCCATCTGCACGCTCGTACCACCGGTGAACTCGATGTCGTACTTCGACTGGCCGCGGACGAAGAACAGCGTCAGACCGCCGACCACCAGAAGCGCCGAAACCGTGATGAATACCTTCCTCATGCCCATCCAGTTGATGTTGGGCACGCTGATGAGACGCAGCATGACCAGACGCTCCTTGACGATTCGCTTGGAGACCAGCAGATCGAGGATGACGCGCGTCACGAAGATCGCGGTGAACATGCTCGATGCGATGCCGAGCATCAGCACGATGGCGAAGCCTTTGATGTCCTCGGAGGCCACATAGTAAAGGATGGCCGCCGTAAGGATCGTTGTCAGGTTCGAGTCGAAGATCGCGGAGAACGCCCGTGCGTAGCCGTTGCGAATCGCCGTGGTCAGGCCGACCCCCTTGGCCTGCTCCTCGCGGATGCGCTCGAAGATCAGCACGTTGGCGTCCACGCTCATGCCGATGGTCAGGATCAAACCAGCGATGCCGGGAAGGGTGAACGTCGCACGCAGCCCGGCCATGATCGCCAGTGTGAACAGGACATTCAGCAACAACGCCACGTCGGCGATCGAGCCGCCGACGGCGTAGTAGACGATCATGAAGCAGATCACCACCACCAGACCGATGAGGCCCGAGCGGATACCCTTCTGGAGGTTCTCGGCGCCGACGGACGGGCCGATGACGCGTTCGGAGATCGGCTGCTCAATCAGCCGTGCCGGCAGAGAACCGGCGTTGAGCTTGTTGACCATGTCCGTGATCTGCGTCATGGTGAAGCTGCCGGTGATGATGCCCTGGCTGCCGATCGGGCTGTCGGGATTGATCTCGGGCGCGGAGATGGCAATGCCGTCGAGCAGGATACAGAGGGGCCGTCCGGGGTTCTCTCGCGTGACATTGTAGAACAGAGCGCCCCCTTTGTCGTCCAGGCGAAATCCGATGGCCCTTCGGCCCATCTGGTCCGACGACGGGAACGACTTCTCCAGCTTCCAGCCGCGTCCGCCGGTCGCGCGCAGGATGGCCTCGTTGGGTCGGTTGCTCGCGAGGACATAGCTTTTGTCGCCGAACTGGCCGAAGACGGCGTTCCCGGCGCCGAACTGCGCGGGGTCCTCGATCTCGCACCAGACGTACTGGCTGTCGGAGGCCGACTTGGGACCTTTCTCGCTCAGTTCCTGGGTGTAGCGTTCGATCTCCGCCTCGCTCAGCTCGGTGCGGCCCCGGGTCGGCAGGATGCGCCATTCGAGGATGCCGGCGCCTTTGAGCATACGTTGAAGGTCCTTGGGGTCATCGAGCTGGCCGCGATAGGGGCGGTACTCGTCATAGGTGGTCACGAGGTTGTCGAGAGCGGCGGCACGATCGGGGAACATGGCCTTGAGCTGCCCGATCCTCTTGACCCGGTCCGACAATCTCTGATCCATTTCCAGGACGTAGGTGACCTGATCGATGGTCAGATTCAGCTGATCGAGCTTGCGTCGGGCAGCGTCGTATCGATCGTTCAGGCCCCCCTCGGCGGTGAGCTGATTCAGCACGTCCACCAGTTCCTTGTACGCCGTGACATACTCGGTCAGCGGCGCGACCTGCTCCTCGGAACCGGCAAAATCCTTGAGTGTGCTCGCCAGCTCGCCTGCGGCCAGCCTGGTCCAGTCGCCTCGGTTGGCCTCAACGCGGTCCACCGCTACGCCCGCGTCACTGAGGGTCTTCTTGAGACCGTCGAGCTTCTGATAAAGGGCGTCCCGCTTTTCCTGGGCCTGCCGGCGGGCGTCATACGTCGAGACCAACGTATCGATGATGGCTGCGCGATTCGGATCGCCCTGCGCAAAGCGGGCCAGGGTCTCCGTGCGTTCGGCTGCCGGCTCCTGGAGCGCGCGCATGATGGTCGCCGGGTTGGTGTTCCTGGCGAGAAGATCGTTCAAGGCGGCCTCGTACGCATGGCGGAACTGCTGCGTCGCCTTGCTGGCCAAAGGCATCTGGATCTCGAAGCGCGTGTTGCCCAGAGGCCGCCAGACGAGGTTCTGGATGTTGGCCGGATCGATGCGCCGGCGCAGCACCGCGATCATCCGCTGGGCGAGGTCCGTCTCCTCACTGGCGGTCAGGCCCTCCGTGTTGATCGCATAGATCAGGCTGGTTCCACCGGCCAGATCGATGCCGGGCTTGAGCTTCTTGTCGGGCGGGTACAGGCCGATCACCGCCAGCGCCACCAGAATGAGGATCAGGACAATCTTCGGTACCAGATTCTTGTTCATAGCGTTTTCCTGTTAGGTTGTTTGCTGAGTCAGTCTCTCTTCGACCATCCGCCAGAGGCGCTTAATCTTTCCCCTCCTGGGAGAGATTCTTGCCGATCGCGGAGGTGCTGACTCGTATCTTGGTGTTGTTCGATTCGTCGATCTTGAGCACGACCTCGTCGCCTTTGACCTCCACGACCGTTCCGAAGATCCCCCCGATGGTTCGGACCCGGTCATTCTTGCTGAGCGACTGCACCATCTGCCTGTGCTTTTGCTGCTGCTTGCGAGGCCCTCGCATCAGGAACAGGTACATGATCACGAAGATGAAGATCAGAGGCAGATACGAGATCAGCGGCGAAACCTGCTTCGTCGGGGTCGGCGCTGCGGCATCTCCGGCGGGGTCCGGCACGACGGCGGTGCCCTCGTTGCCGCCGGTCACGGGCTCCGAACTGATTCGCGACGGCGCTTGATTGCCGTCTGCCTGCGCTATGATCCACACGTTTGCCATGATGAATTCCTTTCTAAGGCCCTGGGTATATTCGCGATAGCGTATACAGTGGGGACAGAATTGTCAAATTCAAATGGGATTCGCCGGTCGAAAACCCTTTGAGCGACGGTGCTTATCGGACGCCCTCGCCTCGGGCCAACTCCGCGGCGGCCCATCGCTCGAACCCGCCCTCCTCGATCTGCCGCCGAATCTCGGACATCAGTCGCTGGTAGAACCTCAGGTTGTGCAGGGACAGGAGGATGGGACCGAGCATCTCGCCGCAGTTGAAGAAGTGCCGGATCGCTCCGCGTGTGAAATGCCGACACGCGTAGCAGTCGCAGTCTGCTTCGATCGGTTCGCCCGAATCGATATGGACACTGTTGCGGAACCGCAGGGCGCCCTGACGGGTGAAGGCGAAGGCGTTGCGTCCGTTGCGAGTCGGCAGGACGCAGTCGAACATGTCCACACCGGCCCGTACCGCCGCGATGATGTCTGCGGGCATCCCGACGCCCATCAGGTAGCGGGGGCGGTTGGCCGGCAGCAGGGCGGCGGTGTGCTCGACGGTGCGGACCATGTGGTCGTGGCCCTCTCCGACGCTGAGGCCGCCGATGGCATATCCGTCAAAACCGATACGAACGATTTCCTCGGCACAGCGGCTGCGAAGCGCAGGATCGATTCCCCCCTGAACGATGCCGAAGAGCAACTGTCCGTCGCGTGCGTGGGCCTGCTTGCATCGCCGGGCCCAGGCGATGGTCCGGTCTACGGCCTTGTGGACGTGCTCGGGCTGGGCCGGAAAAGGAGTGCATTCGTCGAAGCACATGATGACGTCGGCGCCGAGCCGGTTCTGGATGTCGGTGGCGGTCTCGGCATTCAGATGGACGCGGGCGCCGTCGACGTGACTGGCGAACTCGACGCCGTCGTCGTCGATTCGGGTCAGCTCGCCGAGAGAGAAGACCTGGTAGCCTCCACTATCGGTCAGTATCGGACAATTCCAGGCCATAAAGCGATGGAGACCTCCGAGCCTCTCGACGACCTCCACGCCCGGGCGCAGCATGAGGTGGTAAGTGTTGGCCAGGATGATCTCTGTGCCGGTGGCCTCAATCTGGTCGGGCGTGACGCCTTTGATGGTTCCGGCGGTGCCGACGGGCATGAACGCCGGGGTCTGGACGGGCCCATGGGCCGTGTGCAAGACGCCCCGGCGGGCGCCGCAGCAAGAGTCGGTTGCGATGGTTTCAAAATGCCGCATATGCAATTCGTCACGCTCCGGCACAGCCATCGGCCTGCGGTCCCATACGACCGATAAGACCTGCAGGACCAGTGCTTCAGTAAAGGCTCGCGATGGTCGAGCCGGGGTAATAGTGTTCCAGTATTTGTTCGGCGGTTCTGCCCAGCCGGGCCATTCCTTCGGCGCCGCACTGGCACATGCCGACGCCGTGGCCCCAACCCCGTCCGGAGAGGAAAGCCCAGCCGTTGCCCCAGGAAACGATATGACAGATCGTGCTCTGGATCTTGCGCCCGCTCGGATCGAGCGCCAGGCGGAGGTCTTCGCCGCGAAGGGTGTCAGTCTGGCCCGTCGAGCCGGTCAGGCGAATCCGGGTCAGCCGGGCGAACTGGCCGTAGTCGCTCTTCTCGATGGCGACGATGCCGGTGATCTCCCCGAGCTTCTCGAGGCTCGGATATCGGGCAACCAGGCGATTCGTGACGGTGGTCTTGTCGAACTGGGCCATCGGCCAGAAGAACAGCCCCATCTTGGCGACCTCTTTGCAGTAGGGGCAGAGCACCGCTTTGAGCGGTCCGAACGGCTCGCCGAAGACACGTTCGCAGTCTTCGGTGTGCCCGCCGCAGATCGAGCTGTAATAGGCCGGAAACAGATCGGTCCGGCCGGTGCGAGGGTCTTTGGCAACCAGCACTCTGCCGTAGGTGGCGTTCACGGCGTTCCAGACCTGCGCCGATTCGGCCCCGATGCCGCCGTACACCTGGCTGGCCTGTGTGCTGCTGACGTCCCAGTCCCGATTTGCCCCGAAGCGTTTCTTCGTGTAGAGGCAGTAGGTCCTGGCGGCTATGGTCTGGGCCCGCAGGGCCTGCGGCTCCCAGTAGCTCGGCATCTCGGCGCCGATGACACCCGCCAGATAAGGCTCCAGGGGCACGAAGTTGACCGCGCGGAAGGTTCGCCCGTCTTCATTGAGGATCAGCTTGAGTCGGCCGCGGTAGTTCTGCCGGTTCAGCGTGAACACGTGGGGCCGCTCGGAGCTGATGACCAGCCTGTCACCCGGTTGGACCGTTGTTCCCAGCACGATTCGTCCGTCGGAGAGCGTCACCTTGACGGGACCTTCCAGCGAGGAGGCGACAGGCTCGCCGCCCGGGACCACGGCGAAGAAGTCGTGATGGTCAACGTGCATGACCGACGGCGACGCCACCGTGCATTCTGTGGCGCTGGACAGCAGCAGAACGCGGACCCAGAACTGGGATTCGACGTCCATCTGCGGCGTCGGGCGAACGATCTCGCGCCGGCCGCACCCGGCCAGAAGGACCATCGAGCTGACGGCAACCGCCAGCGGGACCGTGCCACGTCTGTTGCGTGCCACGGCACGGAACCTCCCCGTAGAGGCCGGGCTCGATAATGGCTGGTTACGCGACGGCACAGGCATCCGGCACAGGCGGGTCGACTACTCAAGATTCCGTAGCGACAGGCCAAGACCCGACAGGGCTTTCTTGATCTCGTTCAGACTGGTGACGCCGAAGTTCTTGCACCCCAGAAGCTCCGCATCGGTCGTGCGCGTCAGTTCGCCGACGCTGTGGATGTTGAGTTTCTGGAGACACTTGCGGGCCCGCACCGACAGTTGGAGGTCGTCCACGGGCTTGTTCATCAGCCCCTGGTCCTCCGGGCTGCTCGGGCTGGCGAGGTCTCCGGCGGCAAGACTCTTGTCCTCCAGGGCCATGCCCAGGCGAAGCCCCTTGCTATCCAGGATGGCCTTGATCTCGCGAAGAGACGTTTCGCCGAAGTTCTTGTAGGACAGCAACTCGGCCTCGGTGATGTTGAGCAGGTCGCCCAGCGTGCGGATGTTCATCTTCCTCAGGCAGTTCCTGCTGCGGACGGAGAGTTCAAAGTCGGAAATGGGCGTCTCGAGAATCTGGTTCTTGCGGCTTCTCTTCTTCTCCCGCTCCTCGTCATAGTACATCGTCTTGGAGCTGTCGACGTCCTTCTTGAAGAGCAGGGCGCGCGGGTGATTGGGATGGCACTCCAGGACCTTGTCGACACAGTGGCAGGCCTTTTCGAACTCCCCGCGGTCTTCATAGAGCACGGCCAGGTTCAGCAGGGCGCTGACATAGGCCGGTGCGCAGGCGATGGCCTGCTTGTAGTAGTCGATGGCCGTCGACTCGTAGCCGGACAGATCGTGACGATACGCCAGGTGAAACAGCGCCCGGTGATGGTCCGGGGCCAGCTCCAGAACCGTCTTGTAGTTCTGCACGGCCTTGTCGTATTCGCCCAGGGTTTCCTGGAGGCGACCGAGCTGGTAGTGGTACTCGGCGCTGACGTTCTCGAAGTTCTTGCAGGCGTCCAGCTCTCGGGCGGCCGCGTCCAGGTCGCGGCCTTCTCGATAGGTCGCCGCCTTTTCCAGATTGACGTTCAGAGGTTCCGCCCCGAAATCGATCGCGCGTTGCAGGCAATCAACTGCCTCGCCGTACCTCTTGCGTCGGCGGAGCGCATAGGCCAGGTAGGTGAACTTCTCCAGGCAGTCCTTGGCCTTATGGAGCTTCTCCACGGCCTCGCTGTGCTTTCCGAGCATGAACAGGCCGATCCCCACTGCCAGGTTCGCTTCTGCCGACGTCTTGCCGCGTTCGGCCTCGACCTGTTGGGCGAATTTGACGCGGTTGGACTCATTGGAGTTGACGGCACGCGACAACGCGTGCAACTCCTTCATCGACGGCAGTGGCTGGGCAAAAAGGTTGATCTCCAGTCCGGCGGTTTGCTCCATGGATATCGTCTCCCAAAAGGATCTATTCACGTCGGTCCTATGTCGGCCCTTGAAACGGACAAACCGGTATTATAGGCAGGCTGCCGCCCTTTGCAACAGCTTTTTGCACGGGCCGCGGCACCGTGTCTGTGCAGATTTCGCGGCAAGGCCCGTTTTCCACCACGGAGCGCCCTGTGTGGCAGCGGCAAACGGAGCAAGGCGGAGTTTGCCGATGGCTTCGACGGCATGCGTCTAACCATCGGCAAGCCTTCGCTTGCCGCTGCCACACGGATGCCGAGGTGCCTTCACATACGCGTGCTGTCTGCTGTCCACCGAAGACACGGGCAGCGACTGGGGGCCTGTGTCAATTCAGACACAGGCCCCAGGACAGACGGGCAAGAGGGTGGCAATTGCGAGGTGTCCGCACACGAGCGCGACGACCTCGCGTCCGTCGATTCTACTGGCTGGAAGCCGGATGGCCGAATGCGATGTCGTCGATGTAGATCAGACCGTTGCCGCCTGCGGTCGGATTGTCGCGGTCGCCGACTCCGATGTACATCTTCTCGATGCTGTTGACTCTGACAGCGGCCGAGCTGAATTCGCTCAAGGGGATCCGCCACTCCTGCCAGATGGGTGTTACCGTCACGGCCGGATTGCCATGCGCCACCGCCTTGGCTTTGCCGCTGGTGTCCTCAAGGGCCACGTAGAGCGTGTCCGGCGTGTTGCCGGTCGGCTGTTCGGCGCCGATGCCGGCGTCGAGCCACTGGCCCGTGACGTCACCGGTTGTGGCAACATTGGAGAACTCCGCCAGCGTGGCCACGTTGGCGTTGTGGCTCGTCACGGCCAGGCCGATGTACACGTCGGCAGCCATCGCGATCTGCACGGGAGCCGCCGGCGCAAGGTCCACCCAGGCGTTTCCGTCTTCGGACCGTTGCGCGGTGAACGTGTTGCCCGTGCGGGTCAGCTTCACCCAGTACGGTGCGGCCAGGCCGGCCGCGTCGGTGCTGGCGCTGGCGGCGTCCGCTTGCGGGCGGCGCTGGAACGAAACGCCGTTCGAGGGGGTCACCACCACCATCGCATGGGTCGAGCCGACTTCGAGGCTCTCGCGGATCATCACGCCGGCTTTCGCCCAGACGTCGCTGGGCGCGATGTTGTCGACGCGCGCGACGATCGAGCCGTCCCCGCTGAGCTGCTTGTAGACGAGACGGAACTGATCCGAGTTGCCCCAGATGTCGCTGCCGATGGCGCCCACGAGGATGCGGCCGTCGGCTTGCTCCAGAACGCCCGGCGCGCCGCCGCGCACATACAGCACGAGGGTATCGGCGCTGTGGATCGTCCAATCCTGGGCCGAATCGAAAGTCCGCTCGGTCTCGGAGTACCAGGGCGATGCGGTGTTGTCGTAGGCCAGCGGCATCGACTGCGCGCTGTTGTGGATGATCGCCTGCTCGGCGAACGGCGCATCGAGATAGCCTACCGTCGAGCCGGTGTTGTTCTCCCAGCCGTCGATCCAGGTCTGGAAGATGGCCTGGCCGGCGTCGAGATTGTCGGTGTACCCGGCGAAATCCTCGATCATGAAGTACTCCTTCGTGGAGAAGCTCCAGACCTCGCCCTCCCAGACGGCTGGCGCGCCGGCTTCGTTGACCTCATCGATTCGCCAGTAGTACGTCGTGCCCAGGTCGAGCGAGCCGGGATCGTATCGGGTCTCGGCGACGCTGCCGACCAGGGCGCCGCCGCCGGCGACGGCCTCCCGGTCGCTGCCGAAGTAGATGTTGTGCAACGTCGCGGATCGGCCTGGACGCCAGGCGAGCACGACTTCCGGGTTCAGGCCGGTCAGGCCGGAACCGGGTTCCGGATCGCGCGCCGCTGCGGGGATCTGGTAGAAGCGGACTTCGCTCAGACCGTACTGGCCCAACATGCCCCATCCGCTGTTGACGGTCAGCCGGACGAACCGGGCCGCCGCCCGCGCCATGTCGATCCGGGTGTCTGCGGTGTACGTAACCAGGCCGTTGGCTTGAGTGAATTCGAAGTCGCCCAGCGCGGTCCAGTCGACGCCATCGGCGGACGTGTCGATGGTGACGCTCTTGAGACCGAAGCCGAGGATCGGTTCGAACTGGACGTTGTAGTTCCAGACCCGCATCTCCGCGAGCATGTACAGCCGGTCGAACTCGTATTGGATGACGATCGGCTCGCCGGCAGGGGGGGCGCCAAGCCACATCTCGGGTCCGTTCGTCGAATGCTCGTCGTTGGCGTTCAGGCCCGATCCGTTGACGGTGTTCTCGATTCCGGCGCCCGCCTGTGGAATCGCATTGGTCGTGGCGATGACACCTTCAATGGGATAGGCATAAGGTTCGGCGGTGAAACTCCAGACCGCGCCCTTGAAGATCTCATTGCCGGGGGCCGCGTTGACCTCATCGACGCGCCAGTAGTAGGTCTGGCCGAAAGCGAGCAGGCCCGTCGGGTCGTACGCGTTGGCGTCCTGGCCCTGACTCAGAAGCACGCCCATCGGATTGGCCCGGTCAGCGGCGCTGACGTCGTCGAACGTCGTGCCGAAGCAGACGTCGTGTGCAATCGCCGTCTCGCCGGGCCGCCAGCTCAAGACCACGTCGCACCGCACGTCCTCCGCGCCGTCCGCCGGGTTCGGAGCCGAAGCGGTCGGATCGGCAAATCCGTTCATGGCCGCCGCCACATGCTCGGCGGACAAGGGCCTGTCGAAGATCATCACCTCGTCGAGGATGCCGTTGAAGGTTCCGAGTCCATCGGCCGTGTTGACCACTCCGATTCCCACGTTCAGATTGCTGAAGTCACCGCTCGGAAGGCTCCACGAACCAGTCAGCTTCTCCTCGCCGTTGAGATAGACCGCGCCGGTTCCGGCCGCCGCGTCGTGGGAGCAAGCGTAGTGCGTCCACTCATCCTCGATCAGGTGCTCGCCCGTCAGGTATAGATTGCTCTGAGGGCTCGTGTTGGACTTGAATCGCAGTTGGCCGCCATCGGGGCTCAGCTCCGTCCACCAGTACATCGTGCCTTGCCGCTGACTGATCAGGCCCTGATAGAGGCTGTTCGAACCGGCCCACTTGACCCACACGGCCAATCCCAGACCGGCCGGGCCGTTCGTCTGCCAGGCGCCGAGGTTCACGAAAGGCGAGCCGTTGCCGCCCACGAATTGCAGGGCATTGCCGTCCTTGCCGGGGACCCAGGTCAGAGGGCCAGTCAGCGTCCCGTCGTGGGCGCCCGTCTCATCGACGGCGGTCAGACCCGACGTCGCGTCCAGTTTGTAGTAGGCGACCAGCCCGTCCGGCACCGCAGCCTGCACTGCGCATGCCGTCGCCAGTACGCACAGACCGGCCGTCATCAGCCACAAGCGATTCATTCTCGAACGTCTCATGCCAAACCTCCTTAACCGTGCACTGTCGCGGGGCTTGTGCCGTTCCGCCCTCAGCTCCTGTCGATCATGGCTACTGGCGCTTGCCCGGTTGAGACAGGATCTTCACGATAGCTTCTATGGTAACCGATGGCAGCCGGCCAGAAGACACGAATATATTGAGCAAAGGCGACTTCGCCCCCAAGAGGGTGAATGTGAGTGTCCGGCTGAGGCCGAGAGTCCTGCCGACCATAGACAGAAGCGTGGCTTCGGCCGGTGAGGACCGAAGCCACGCGGCATTGCTGCTGCCGATGGAATGGGGCCGTTCGCCCGCATCCCGTCAGGGCGAATGATCATTCGCCCCTACTGGTTTGAGACCGGGCGGCCGTAGCCGATATCGTCGATGTAGACGGTCCCGGTGCCTCCGGCGGCTGGAGCATTGCGGTCACCGACGCCGATGTACAGCTTTACGATCCGGCCCAGATTCACGCCGGCCAGGTCGCTGTACGGAATCTGCCACTGGTTCCAGCCGGTCTTCGTTGTCGCGGCCGGGTCCGGGTTCTTCGCGACCGCGATCTTGCCGGCGGCGTCCTCCACGGCCACGTAAAGGGCCTCGGGGGCATTGCCCTCCGGCTGTGTGACGCCGATGCCGGCGACCTGCCATTGCCCGCTGACGCTTCCCGCCGTCGAGATGTTGGAGAACTCGGCGCTGGTCGGAATGGCCCCGTCATGACTGGTCAGCGCCAGCCCGATGTAGACATTGCCGGCCATCTGGATCTCCAGCGCCGGACTGACGGTGATGTCCGCCCAGTTCGTCCCATCGGCCGAATGCTGTGCGGTGAACGTGTTGTTCGTCCGCGTCAGCTTGACCCAGTACGGCGCCGCCGGGCCGGCCGCGTCGGTGTTGGCGCTGGCCTGTCCGGCGACCGGACGCCGCTGGAAGCTGATGCCGTGGTCCGGCGTCACCGCCACGAAGGCGTGCTTCGAGCCGGCTTCCAGCGTCTCGCGAATCATCACGCCCGCTTTGGCCCATTCGTTGCTGCGTTCGAGAGTGTCGACGCGGGCGATGATCGAGCCGTTGCCGCTGAGGCTCTTGTAGGCAAAGCGGAACTGATCGGCGGTGTCCCAGATGTCCGTCCCGATCGCGCTCATCACGATGCCCTGGGCGGTCTCGATGAAGGCCGGTGCGTTGCCTCGGAAGTAGATCGCCAGCGTGGTTGCCCCGTACGCCGTCCAGTCCTGGGCCGTTTCGAAGTCGCGTTCGGTTTCGGAATACCAGGGCGAGACGCTGTTGTCGTACTGCAACGGCATGGACTGCCTGCCGCTGTTGACGATCGTCTTCTCCGCGAACGGCGCGTTGAGGTAGCCGACCGTCGAGCCGGTGCTGTTGACCCATCCATCCATCCACGTGTCGAAGATGGCTTCCCCGGCATCGACGTTGTCGGTGTAGGTCTCGAACCCGTCGATCACCGCGTACTCTTTGGTCGCGAAGCTCCAGAGATCGCCTTCCCATACGCTGATCGCCTCAGCCTCGTTGACCTCGACGACCTTCCAGAAGTAGGCGCCTCCGAATTCCAGACCTGCGGGGACCAAGCTCGGCTGAGCGGTCGTGCCGGCCAGCGCCAGCGACGACTCATCGGAACCGAGGTAGACCTCATGGGAGACCGCCTCTCTTCCGGTTTGCCATCTCAGGACGACGCCGGGGTCCACGTCGGCGGCGCCGTCGGCCGGCTGCGGCTTCTGCGCGTAGACGGGAATCTGGAGGAACCGCACTTCGCTCAGGCCGTACTGGCCCATGATGCCATAGCCGCTGTTGATGGTCAGGCGGACGTACCTGGCGGCCACACCGCCGAAATCCACCGTCGTGTTGGCGGCATAGTCGGCCTTCGCTGTGGCCTTGGCAAACTGGACGTCACCCAGACTGGTCCAGTCCGTGCCGTTCTCGGAGTACTCGATGGCGACATCTTTCAGACCGAAGCCGAGGATCAGCTCGAACTGCACGTTGTAGTTCCAGACCAGCATCTGATAGAGCTTCTCGACTCTCGGGAATTCGTACTGGATCCAGGTGGCCTCGCCGGCCGGAGGTGTGGCCAGCCACATGTCCTTGGCCGCGATCGAGTGTTGGTCCTGGGCATTGAGTCCGGACCCGTTGATGGTGTTCTCGATGGGGCTGTCTTCCTCGCTGGTCGCATTGGTCGTCGCGATGATGTTCTGGACGGGGTAGGCGAAGGACTCGGCGGTAAAGGTCCAGACATCTCCCTTGTGGATCGAGTTGTCCGGCGGCGCGTTGACCTCGTCGATTCGCCAGTAGTACGTCTGATCGAATTCCAGGCGTCCGGGCGGATCGAACGTTGCGGCGCTCTGGCCCTGGCTGACCAGCACGCCCAGCGGATTGGCCCGACTGGCATTGCTAACGTCGTCGAAGACCGTGCCGAAGTAGACGTCGTGCGTGTTGGCAAACTCGCCGGGCGACCATGCCAGGACAACTTCTCGCGAAACGTCCGTGTCGCCGTCCGCTGGATCGGGGGCCGAGGCCTTCTCGCTGCTGCCTTTGGCGAGAATGGCGGTTCCCCAGGAGGCAGGGATCTGCCAGTCGGCATTGCTGCCTGAGAAGGTCGAGACCTGGGCCTCGCGACTGTCGCCGCCGTCGTCATCGTCGTTGATGAAAACGTCGATCCCGATGAGATCCCCCATGGTGGGCGCCGAACCCTGGAGCGACAGCCACGGGAGCCTCATCTCGATGCGCCAGCCGGTGTCGGTGTTCACCTGCGCATGCTCGACGCCGTCCAGACTGGTATTCGTCCCCTGGACGTCGTCGGCGGTCCAGCCGAACGTGTACTGGCGATCGTCATCCGCCAGCGGCGATCCGGGGCCTTTCGTGTTGCCTCCATCGAAGTAGAACTCCACGCTGTCGTCCAGGTACGCGCTTCCGGAGTTGTTCTGGAGGGAATCGTCGTTGACGTCCACGATCACGTAGATGTACAGCCCGTCCCACATGGCTCGCCAACTGCCGGAACAGTCCGCGGGCGAGGAGACGGTGCCGTCGATGGTGGTCTTGATGTACTGCGTTCTGGCGATCGACCAGATCGGGTCGACCTCCCCATCCAGGACAGGGGGCTTGATGACCGAGGGGATTTCCATGTCATAATCCTGGGCCGCCGCCGACCCGACCAGGCCCAGAATCAAGACCAACAGACACATGATTCTTCCGCACATACTTGTCCTCCTTTCAATCAGCCTATGGAATGGCATGGCGCTGCATTCATTTCTGATCGATTCGTCAGGCCCCCGAGGGGCAAAGTGCGTGCCGCGGCACCTCCTTTCCGAAAAAGCGACAGGAAAAATCGTCAAATGACGGATCATCTTTGGGAATGAACATGGACCCGGCGCATCCCCCCTTGCGCCATGTGTGCAACGCGACACATTGCATAAGGGCCTCCGAGTCCGATTCGCCGCAGGGTGGCTCGCTTCAGACCCTCGCGGCTGCATCAGGAACCCACACATCCGTATATCCTTTATACCAGACGCTGCCCCTTCAAGCAACACGGTTTTGCGTCAAATCGGAGCCCGGCGGCACATTACAGCCACCTTTTCCCGTTGCCGGGGTGGCATCGGCCGGTCGGAAGGTCGACCCGGACGACGGCCTGCTGTGCCGGGGCCGGCGCAGAAGTGGTCATATACCTGCGGGAAGGTCGAAATCAGTATGGAATGCGGCCGATGTGGTCGAATGTGGAGCGCACGACCAGCGCCACCCAGTCTTTGTCGGTGTCCACCGCCGGCTGGCCGATGGTTACCACGCCCGGGCCGGAGGTCATCGCCAGCGTCCCGACCTGAAGCGGGCCGCCTTCGCGAGGGTTGAACCACCGAATGCGAAAGGTCTCCGTCGCGGTCCCGAGGTCCAGATCGGTCGTTCCGCCCGAGGGCAGATAGATGGCGTACACTGCTCCAGGTTCGGCCAAGCAGTAATCGTCTTCGGCCGACGTCAGCTCGTCGTGGTGGTTCATCCTGGCGAAGGGAAGGTCCCGGATGAACTCCACGGCGTAACGCGTCAGGTCCCACAGGCGCTCGCGGCTGCGCCAGCTCTCGCAGTTCAGGTCGTTGTGGGCGAAGCGATAGCCGAAATACCATTCGACACCCGCGCCGCCGGCCATGAGGTTGGCCCAGAGGTGCTTCTTGCGCGCCTCGTCGTGGGCGTAGTCGTCGTTGTCGGGCTTGACCCCCGTGTGGGCCGGACCGATTTCGTCGAGACAGACGAACCACTGCCGTCCGGCCTCCTTTGATGCGTCAAGCCACTTGAGCGTCTGGGCGTGCGTGTCGTTGGTCTGGAGCGAGGGCCCCTCGAAGTCGGGGAAGCCCAGCAGCGGTGTGTAGACTTCGTCGTACTTGCCCGGATAGGTGTGGCAGACGATCGGATGATCGTACGGGTCGATGTCCCGGATGTACTTGCAGAAGGCCTTCCGCTGGGCGTCGGTATTGGTGTTCTCCTCGCCCAGATTCCAGACGAGCGCCAGGTGGTGGCCGAACCGCGCGATCAGCTCGCGGTAGTAGAGCTTGCGCAGCGGGCCCAGTTCGCCTCCGTCGAGCGCCTGATCGTTCTCCGTCTCCTGCGTGACGACGTGGAGCATCAGGCCGAGCTGATCCATGTGCGAGAACACGATCTCCCACTGATCGAGTTTGCTGCAATCGAAGCGCAGCTTGTCGCCCGGGACGACCCAGGGCCACACGTCCTTGCCATCGCCGCCGTCGACGTTGTAGGTGAGGAAGTAGACGCTGTTCATGCGTTTGGAGGCGAGGTAGTTCAGGGCGCCGATGATGGCCTTGCCCTTGCCGTCCTTCCAGGTCGGGTCGCCCTCGCGCCAGTCCTGCAGGTGCGGCTCGTAACGGTGAATGAACTTGGGGCCGGCCGCCTCGCCTTCCCGCAGCAGATCCTCGGTGTCGTAGGTGTCGTCGAAGTCGGCGTAGGCCAGGAAGTTCTCGGGGCTGTCGGCTCCGGCCTTGATGAAGTACTCTTTCGTCTGCGCGAATTGCAGGTAGCGTCCGCCGGTGTATCGCAGCAGGCCCTTGGCACGCAGGTCGGGGGCGAGCTTGTCGCTGGCGTTCACGACGAACGTGCCCGTGAGCCCGTCGAACGCGGCGGGGGTCCCGACGTTCGGATCGGTCATCAGGGCCACCTCCGGACCGGCGCGGAACGACGCGGTGTAGGTCCACAGGCCGGCTTCGTCGGGGACGAAGTGGACGCGCCAGCGGTTGCCGCTGTTGGCGCTGGTATTGGCGGCGTCGCCGTCGGCGGCGTAGTAACCCGGCACGACGTGCTGCCGGTCCCAGCGGGAGAACGTCACGTTCAAGCGGTAATCGACAAAGGGATTGGGATCGGCGATCTCGTTCGTCTGAGGGCCTTCGAAGGTCAGCGTGACGGCGTGCCATTGCATCATGGGACCGGCCACGACCGCCGCCGCTTGCGGCGCGTGCGTGGCGCATCCACAAGCGAACGTCAGCCAGGACAGGACGAGCAGAATCGGCCCGTGTCGCTTCATGTCGAGGCTCCTTATCGGATCAACCATTCTCAATCGTCCCGATATGTTAAGGGTCGGCCCGAAACCTTGGCAATAGAATTCCGCCCCGCTCGTAGTGTGGTGTCTGTGCGAATTTCGCGGCAAGGCCCGTTTTCCACCACGGAGCGCCCTGTGTGGCAGCGGCAAACGGAGCAAGGCGGACTTTGCCGATGGCTTCGACGGCACGCGTATCACCATCGGCAAGCCTGCGCTTGCCGCTGCCACACGGCTGCCAGGATATTTTCACAGACACGTAGTGCGCCCGTGAGGGCATACAAGACAGTAGCGTCTCACGACGCCACTACAAACGATCGCCTTACCGTGTCCCTGCGGCCAGTGCGGCGGACAACTCGGCGTCGAGCAGCAGGTCGGAGCTGGACAGAGACTGATTGTGGACCTGGATCGCCAGTACGTTGGCGCCGGGCACGAGCACGTCGAGACGGTCGGTCAGATCGACCGGCTCCGGCTCGCAATCGCCGCAGCAGGCTTCGTGACTGAGCAGAGCAGGCTGATTGTGTGCAGGCTCGTCCGGTTCGGCAAAGCCAGCGACGCGGACGCCGTTGACAAAGGCGATGTACCCATCGTCGAAGTCGACAGCGAGCGTCAAGCGGCTCAGTTGCGAAGGGTCTTCGACGTGGAACTGCCGGCGGGCATACACGCTGAGGTAGCCGTTGCGCATGTCGGGCAGGTCCGTGGCGATGCAGGACTCATAGCCCGAACCGGTCTCGTAGCCGATCGGGGTCGGGCCCGACGGCCATGTGCTGTCATCGAACGACAGCGTGTTCCAATCGGCCGCTGGCTCCTGCGTCCCTTTGAAGTATCGCCAGGAATCGCCCGAGACGACCAGAGGCTCGATGAAGGCGGCGGCGTTGAGATACGTGATCTCAGAGTTGCCGGTCAGCTCGGCGCCGATGGCATTGCGGAGCGTCACGCGGATGCGACGAATGCCTTCTACGGCCGTGACGCCGAGGGGGATCTGTCTGACGGTTTCGCCCGGGACGAAGTGCAGCGTGTCACTGCCTATAGTGCTCCCATCCGCCTCGACTGTGTAATCGACGGAGACATCGCTCGTGGTGAAGGCGCTCAGGCGAACGGCAACGGCCTCGCCAAGCTCCGAGACGTCGAGCACGTTCGCGTCGACGGCCAGGCCGATGCCGACGGTGCCGGCGTCGGTCGGCAGAAAGGGCGCCAGGCGGGCCGACTGATTCGGGTCGGTCTGCGGGTTCCACGGTGCGTTGTCCGGGAAGTACGGGTCGGCAAAACTCAGATGGTTGTCGCGTATGTCCATCTGCGAAAGGTGCACGGACCAGTCGTCCCACGCCTGCCCCCAGACGTCGCGCTGGTTGAACAGCAGCAGCGAATCACGCACGCGCAGGAATCCGTGGTAGCTCCAGTCGTAGTTGTCGCCGAAACGCGCGCCGACGAGATTGGCGGTCGACAGACAGCGGACGACGTCGACCTTGGGCGAGCCGAACCCGCACTCGATGCCCTGGCCGCAATTGAGAGCGACCGTGTCGGTGACATCGGCGTCACGCGCCTCCGACCAGGCCATCGCCTCGTGATAGCACGATTCAAACCAGCAGCGTTCGACCTTCACCGAACCGCCGGAGCCGGAGCCGGCGTCGATGCCGTCGTCCAAGGCCCAGCCGATCAGGCAGTCGGTCAGGACGTGGGCGCCGCCGGTCAGGTAAAGCCCATCGTTGTCGTCGTCTGCGAAGGGCGCGCGGGCCGATGGAAACTCGATCAGCGCGCAGTCGTTCAGGACGACCGAGCCTCCGTTGTACTGGCCGGCGGTGATGCACTTTTGCACGAGGCACCGCGTCATCGTCAGGTACGCGTCCTCCCCGTGCCCGGCCTGGCCCTGGTTCTCGACGAGAAAGCAGTCCGTCAGCGTCAGGTGCGCATCGTCGGCCAGGAAGAACAGGCACTGCTCGTCGCGGTGGCTGTGGCCATAGTCGGAGTGGTTGTCGAGCCAGTCGAGGTCGGCGCCGCTGCCGGTGAGGATGGTTCCTGTGAAGGTCCCTCGCGAGCCTCCCGCCTCGAACAGGAAGCCGCCCCACGGGTTGTTGCGGTCTCGACAGGTGAACACGACCGGACGCTCGACGGTTCCGTTGACGATGATCTCGCCTTCGACCACGATGTCTGTGTCGGGATCGACGAGAATGACGCTGCCCGCTCCGATGGTCAAGGTCGCGCCCGGTCTGATGGTCAGCGCATCGCCCGCGATGCGGATGCGGGCGTCCTCGGGCCAGGTTGTCGCTGCGGCGACCTCTCCGGAGACTGTCTGCCAATCGGTGGTTGCTTCGATGGCGATTGGACGTGAGGCCGTGAGGGAGTATATCCGAGCCGTGTAGAGCAGGGGGCCTGGGTCGGTCGCCCCCTGCAGGAAGACCGAGCCAACGCCGCGCAGCAGGTCGAGCGGGTGGTCGGGGAATTCAAGTGCCTCGATCGCGCCGTTGACGCCGAGACGCCTTCCCGCCTCGTTCTCGACTCGGGCGACGACCGGGATTTCCATTCCGGCCGGGTACTGGGCCGGCGCGACAAGCTCCAATCGTGCGCCGGCGAACTCGCCGGCAGCCGAGGCGATTGTCGGGTAGGGCGTCCAGGGCGGCAGGCCCCATTCGGCGTTGCCCCGGCTGCTGTCGCGAACGATGAAGCGGACCACCTGGCTCTGCTCGGCCCCCGAGGCCGCTTCGGCCCGATGGATGTGCAATTCGTAATAGTCGGCCTTGTCGACAGTTACGGAGACATCCGTCGCGACCGGCTCGCCGTTCAGCGAGGCGGTGGTCTCGAAGCCCTCCTCCGATGGCACGACGAAGGAGATGTGGTCCCTGTAGACTTCCCGGTCCTCGACGCCCTCGACCCAGGTCTGTGCCCATCCTGTCTCGATCCAGACGAGAACAAACACCAGCCAGAGCAGCATCGCCGGCGCACCGGCACGGCGGCGCACCGATTCCCACAAACCCTTAAGAATGCAGCACTTAGTTCTCCGTCCCATGTCCCTCACTCCACAGGCAGGGTCCCGATCTGCCCAACCCAGCCCTTCCGGACCCGCTGTCCTGGCTGGAAATTGGCTTTCTTCGTTCGTTGCCGAACTGCCATAAAATAATTGATAACAAGGAGTTAAAGCTTGTTATCGCCTCCGCAATTGGGTTTGTTTCGCACGAATGCCTGCCATAGATTTCCACGCTTTGGGGCCATGACCCGGCCCGCTTCGGATCAAACACCCAGACCGGGCCGTGTTCGTTAATCAGAATACTAATCCCGGTCCGGCACGTCAAGCCAAAATCCCGACATTTTCGTCCATCCGAAAGAGGAGTGCGGGTGTGTGTGGACCCTTTGCCCGGCGCAGCGGGAAGGCCGGACCTCCGCGGCCCGGCCTTGGTCGGTTGACTGTTCTCGAAGGACTATGGATTGAGGGACGAGTGAATCTGTCTCGCGAGGGTCATGACGTTCTCATATGTCACATGGGCTGGCGCCACGCTGTTGTCGCTCAGCTCCGCCATGGCCCCGATGACCCAGGTCTTGAACTCAACGTCCGACGTGATGGTCACCTCCTCCGCCACGAGATTAGGCCGGCCGCCGAAACTCCGGGGTTCCACGCCACTGTATTCCGAGATGACCTTGTAGTACTTGAACGTGTTGCGTTCCGGCACCTTCCTGTCTGGCACATAGAGACCCCATTCGTAGAACTTGCCTCTCTTCGCCGTCCAGGCCAGATGATAACCCGCCAGGATCGTGTCCTCTTCTTCGATGGGCCAGGGCTTCAAGGCCACCACACGCGCCGGTAGCTGGGGCAGAGACTCCGCCGGCCGCAGATTGGCGAAGACGTCGGCCTGGGATTCCTGGGGCAGATGATTGGCATGCCAGCCGAGGATGACGCTTCCGTCGTTCAGCGTGAATCCAACGCACGTGTAGAATCTTGACCTACCGTCATAGTCACCAAGCTCTCGCGTGACCGCAGTGGCTTTCGTATTGACCAGCTCATAGCCGTCAGGGAGATCGGTGCGAAAACAATCCGGCGGTGGTAGGACGTCGTATTCGATCGTGTGGGCCTCCTGCCTCAGCATCCATTCTACCGAGTCCTCCTTTTCGTTCAACCATCGACGGATGCGGAGTATCCGGCCTGTCGAGGGGGACAACCATATTCTCAGCTTCGTGTACGGGACAGTCTCGTCCGGCGCAACGATTTCACCTTCCCACACATCGGTCGCGGTCCCTTCGATCTGCTCGCGTCCGGTCCGGGTGAATCCTTTCACCTCGCGGAGGTGTTTCATGAACGCGGGGAACGCCCCCATGGTGTGCATCTTGAGACGTCGCTGGAAGGGACTCAGCTTTGCGTATTCTATCGATAGCGTAGTCCGTCCCGTGGCGGGATCGGTGGAGTAACCGCGCGTATCCATGCAATACTCGCCGTCAAAGACCTCCAGCATGCACAGCGGCCGGTTCGGGTCCGAATCGGCGTACCCGATGGTGTAGTCGTCTCTGTAGCGGCCGTTCCTGCGGTCGATCCAGTGCTCGAAAGGCAGTCTCTTGAGTTCTCCGCTATCGACGGACTCCCGCAGGTGCCATCCCTTGATGTGGATGACATCGGCATTCTGTGAGTGTTCCAAGGCCTCGGTGAGTCCGTAGGCGGCCGTCCCCAGGCCGATCCAGCGAAGACCAAGTCCGGCCGCGACAAGGATGGCTGCGGCAACGGCCACTTTCCTCAGGATTCGCCTTCGCAGGGATGGGACTGCCAGCCGAGGCTGCTCGATCGCGGCTAACACCTGCGACCGGCGAGCGGCCATGCCGGCGTCGATCCGGGCGAAGTGGTCGGCCAGAGAGGCATGTTCCCGTGCCAGCGATTGGGCATACCGCCGGCAATCGGCACAGTCATCGAGGTGCTCTCGAAGGGCTTGTTCGTCGGCCTCGGGCAGGGCATTTGAGATGGCATCTGAGATATGGTCTCTAATTCTCCGGCAATCAGGGTTCATGACAACTTCCTTCGCTCAGCAGAGCGTGTAACTCGTTTCTTGCTACGCGGATCCGCTGACAAACCAACGAGTGCGAGACATTCAGTATTGTGGCGATCGTTTCGGCGTTCTTCTGCTCAAAGTAGTACATGGTCAGTGGGACGCGGAGTTCCAGAGGCAGCCGCCGGATGGCGCGCTCCAGATCATGGTCCGCATGCGGTTCTCGTACCTGCTCAACTGCTTGCTCGGCGGCCCTAGCCTTGAGACGTTTCCGCCTTCGCAGGGCATCGAGGCACAGATTTCTGGCGACCTTCAGTATCCAAGGCTCAAACCGCCCGGCGTCGGACAGCTTGCGGATATTCGCAAAGCCCTTGAGCATCACCTCCTGGGTGAGGTCTTCGGCGTCGTGCGCGCTGCCCATCATGCCCAGACACAGGGCAAAGACGCGTCGATAGTGCCTCTCGACCAGGGTGGCGTACGCCGCCTTGTCCCCTTGCCGGCAAGCTTGCACTGCGTTGTCGTCGGCCGCGTCGTTCAATCGGGGTTCCCCAACCTGTTCTGCCAATCAAGACGAGCGGCGCGCCGCCTCCATGCAGAAAAGGCTGCGCGCTCGGCCAGATTCATCCCGCGAATCGCACCAGGTAGGCCGGGTGCGTTCGTATCGCAGGCATGGGCCCTCGTCAATGGAAAAGGCCGGACCTCCGCGGCCCGGCCTATGGGGTTGCTGTGAACTTGGCAGGGCGAATGATCATTCGCCCCTACGAACGTGCGCCTGGTTCGCGCCGGCCTCCAGCGCTGCTCTATGGCTCCTCCTCGCTGGCCTCCGCCAGGATGATGTCGCATGTCGTGTCCACGCCGGCGCGCAGAACCACCTGTTGCGCACGTCCCTGTCCGTCGGCTTCTACGACGAGTGTCGCCTGCGTCCAGCAGGACGGCAGATGTCCCAGGCTGTAGCGGCCGTTGGGATCCGTTTGCGAAGCAAACCCGGCTTTCCACTCTTTGTCGAGCCCCCCTGCGCGGAGCGTGTTCGATCCGATCTGCAATTCGATCGCTTTGGCCAGAACCAGGGCATCGGCGACTGGAACGCCGTTGACATCGGTCACCTGTCCCGTGACGACGCCGGCCGGGCCGGTGACGAGCACGACGTCGGCAATCTGAGGGTCGCCGTCCATAGACCCGTTGCCGGCGAGCTGGCCCGAATCGCCGGGCAAGTTCGCGAGGAATTCCTCTTCGCTGCGGATGGTGAGAACCACGCCCTGATGTGTCTCTTCCACGCGTTCGTCCGAATCGTCTGGCTCATCGGAGATTCTGCGCCGAACCGGTGCGGGCTCAGAAGGCGGTCGGATCACGGTCCATGCCACGCTGTACGGATCGCTGTCCGTGTAAGCCCAGACGAATATGGGCAGGTCCACCGGTCCTATCGACTGGCTGCCGTCTGTCGGCGGGGCGGGCAGAGCGAACGTCCCCTGGGCATCCGTCTGACCCGGTGCGGCGTAGGATGCGAAGATCCACGCATCGGGTACGACGTTGCCTTGCGGGTCGACCACCGCACCGGCCAGGGCTACGGAGTACCCCCCGGAGGTGTCGTCATCATCCTGCATCGCCTTGACCTGTTTGTCCCTGGAGGGGATCGGGGTGGTGTGTGCAATGAACACATACCAACGGCCGGGGCGACCATTCACGGCGAAGACATAGAACTCCTGGCTGGTGACCTCCGTTTGCCCATCACGCTCGATCTCGTACTGACATGGAATCCTGAACCTGGGCGAAATGAACCGGATCGGCGCCGGCTGTCCAATGGAGAGGATACGTACGGGCCGCAGGTGGGCATAACGCTCGCTCAGCATTTCGACCGGCGCGCCGCCGCAGAGATTGCCCGCCGTGGCGTAATCCCCTTGCGCCCAGGCTTCCAGCATCTGACGGAGAACCTCCACGGCAGCCTTGTCGTTGGTCATGTCGCCTTGCGCCATCCCCACCTCCTGCGTCACCTGGTCTATCAGGACGGTGCCCTCGGGGAAAGCGCGCTCGAAGAGTCCGGGGTCCATCACCTCGTTGTATTCCAGCACCTCGATGCCGTGATGGATCGTTCCTCCGTCCTCCTGGCCCCAATAGTCGTCGATTCTGACGACGAACTTCGTGACGGGATCGACCACCAGAGTCTGTTTCAGCGGTTCGCCGTCCGTGCGCCTCACGTGAATCGTCATCCGGTACGCATCGCGCACAGACTCTTCCATCTCCATGACGGCCTTGCCCTCCGCCACCAGCGCATCAATCCCCGTGACGATCGTCTCCGGATCGAACTCCTCCAGTCCCTCCAGTCCGCCGCCGGTATTCTCGACGTGGGTCATCAGGTGAACGCCCCACGGCGGGGGATAGTACTGGCTCATGACGTTGTCTTCCCAGATCGTCACCAGCGTGTTCTCCGGACCTTCGCCCTCATGTTGCCGGAAGCGAATCAGGTTTCCGTCTTTGTCGAACTCGGCCCAGAATTCATCTTTGCGTTGCTGTTGCCAGTAGGTTTGTATGTGGAACGAGCGTTTGCCCTGCATGGCCTCCACCGTCTGTCCGAAGGCGTAGGCCGGCGTCGTTGTCCTGACCATCATGGCGATCAGCACCCCGGCAACGCCCAGGAATACCGCCGCCGCAGCGAACCTCGTGACTGGACTTCTCATAATGCTTCTCCTTCCCTTCGGCGGATCGTACGCCGCCGAAGATCTCTTCTGGTTGTCGGGTAATTGCTCGAGCAGGTGTTCCAGGACCGCCCGGTCGGCGCCGGGGGCCGTGCGGATGCCCGCCTGGGCTACAGATTTCTTGATATCTCTAAGCAATCGCATTGTGTGACCTCACCATTGAGCAGTGACCGAAGCTTCCCGAGTCCGCACCGGTATCGGCTCAGGACCGTCTTGATCGGCACGCCTTGCAGTTCCGCGATCTGGCGAAACCGCAGCGCGCCCTGAAGGCGCAGGGCGATCACCTCGCGCTGTTCGTACGAGAGCAGGGCCATCGCGCGGGCGACGCGCTCCAGTTCCTCGCTACAGATGGCCCACTGGTCCGGCCGGACCGATTCGGAGGCGACCGATCGAATCTCGTCGAGGCCGACCTGCCCGCGCCGCCGGCGGTCGCGGTTGGCGTTTCGCACGCGATTGGCCACGCACGTCGCCAGATAACTCTTCAGCGAGCCGGTCAGCCGGAACTGAGGCGCGCCGCCGATGAACGCGACGAACACGTCCTGGACGACGTCCTCCGCCAACGTCGTCTCATTGGACAGCGAAACCGCCAGCCGGAGCAGATCGTCTCTGTACTTGCCATAGATGCGGCATAGCGCGTCGCGGCTTCCCTGCTTCAGCCGCCAAACGAGATATCGGTCTTCCAGCACGGCGCCGAGCCTCTCGCACGAGTGAATCGATCCACCTGCACCCATATAACACGCACGAGCCCCGTTTTACTCAAACGAAAACTCCTCGCGTGCGAATTCAGCGCAAAGAGAAGGCCGGACCTCCGCGATCCGGCCTTTCACGATGGCGCAAGGCTCCATCTATTTCTTGACGCCGTACTCGAATGTGTAGGGTTCGTTCTTGTCCAGGTCCTTGCCTGCGCAGCGCAGGGTGAAGCCGCTCGCGGTCTTCTCGTACTGGAACGGTTCACCGCTGAACGGGTCCTGTGGGAGACCGGCGGGCAGGGCGTCGGGCAAGCGGCCCGTTTTGGCATAGGATGAGTACACGTCAATGGCATTCCGCAGCGCATTCGAGTCGGCGGCCAGTCGGGTGGAGAGAGCGTAGACGCGTTGGAACGTCGGTGCGAAACAAACCGTCAAGACTGCATCCTGGTTCGTATCGCAGTCTGCTGATAGCGTCTTGCTCAGTTCCCCCAATTTCGCGTACGCTTGCGGATAGGGCATTGCGAAAGCCGCTTCAACGCGATCCATGAAGTCGTTCCAGTAGGCGATGTTCCTGGTGTAGAACTGTGCATCGGCGGTGCGAACGAGCTCCAGAACCTTCGTCTTGAAATCGCAATCGTCCAACCCAGCCTGCACGGCGTTGCCGATCTTGTCGGGCGCCATGGAAACGATCGCCGCCTCGCGTTTCCACTTGAGCACGGGCCCGATTGAGAACGGCTGCTTGTCGAGTTCCGCCAATTCCGATTGCAGCCAGGTCAGCATCTCAGCGTCCGGCGGCATCCGGGACAGGAAGCGGGTAACGCACTTGTGAGTCGCCGCATTGATCCCGACGCCGACGAGATAGCAGATCAGCGGACGCTCGTTGAGATGCCGCGCCATGCGGTACATGGCGATGCAGTGTTCCATCGCCGTCCTCGGGTGCCCCTTGTCGAACTGCATGGCAGCCTCGGCGGCGATGAGGAAGAAGACGTTCCTGGCCTGATTGTGGGGGGGCAGCAGCACCTCGGTGCCCTGGGCGTAGTCCAAGCCCCAGTCGCAGCGATCGATGCGCGTGGCATCGAGCACCATGTCGATAACGGGCCGGTTCTTCGCGAGATACGCCTCCAGTGTCTCATTGCGTTCGATCCGGCCATGCCAATAGTCATCCAGCATCGGCTTGATCTCGTCTTCGGCTTGATAAAGCATGAAGGCCTGGTAGTAGAGCACGGCGGCGTTGTCCGGCGGGTACGCCGCGGCCGGCGAGGCCCAGGGCGCGAATGTCACGGCAAACAGCAATCCCATCAGGTGACTTTTTTTCGTTGTCATGGTCCTCACCTCTAAAGGTCTTTCATCTCGTTTTCCAGGTGCGTCAGCAACTCATCGACGGATGGAGACTTCGCGTCTGCTCGAAAGGCTCCAAAAGTCTCTTTGCACTGCTTCTCCACCGCCTCGATTCCGCCTTGCCGAAACGCCTTCTCCAGCGAGATGGCGGTCGCCAGTTCGATCTTCGAGGCGGTCCGCTCTCCCGGCGGCGCCGGTTCCGTCTCCGGCGGCCGGCTGCGACCGACGAGCAACACGATGATGGTAGTCGCTGTCACAACCGCAGCCAGGCTCACCGCCCAGAAACATGGCGACGGCTTCCAGACGGCACGCGACGAGGCGCACTTGCGCTGCATTTCAACCAGTTCGTCCAGAACCCGGCGGTCACGCTCGGCGCCGATTGTGACCTCGAGATTCGCCTGTTTGAAGGATCGTTCAATGTTTCTTTCCGATCTCATGGTTTCAGCTCGCCATTGAATGTGGACCGAAGCTTCGCCAGTGCGTAACGATAGCGCCCCTTGACGGTATTGACTGAAACCGCCTGCGAACGGGCGATCCGACGGAACGTCATGCCCGCTCGCAGGTGCAGTGTGACGACCTCCCGCTGCTCGTAAGGCAACTCTGCCAGTGCGTCGCTCCATCGCTGCAATTCCTCGTTGTATGCGATCCACTGCTCGGGCGTCTTATCCGGCGAGGCCGCCTCCGCCGCTTCGTCCAGCCCGACGGTCTGCTTTCGTTGCCGGGCCCGATTGCGGTTGCGTGCGTTGTTCGCGACGCAGGTGAGCAGGTACCCCTTGAGACTGCCGCTGAGCTTCAGCGTCTCGGCCGACCGGGCGAAGGACACGAAGGCGTCGTGCACCGCGTCCTCGGCGTCGCCTTTGTCCCTCAGCAGCATGGCGGCCAGTCGGAGCAGGTCGGTGCGGTACTTCTCGTAGATCCGGCACAGCGCCTCGCGGCTGCCGCGTTTGAACCTCCAGATGAGCACCGTGTCTTCCAGCATCCGCACCGACTTTCCCAAGCTCAAGATCACCGTCATTTATACCACAAACCAGACGCCCCTTTGGGTATGAGAAGACGCGGATTTTCCGCTCCGGCGGCCTCCCGCCAACGCCCGCGCATGAAAAAGGCCGAACCTCCGCAGTCCGGCCTGGATGGTTCCGTCGTCAGCAACGGGCTATGGCGTAGTGGACTCACGGATTTGTCGTGCCAGCGCCATGACATTCTCGTAGGTGACGTGGCCTGGCGCGACGCCGTCGTCACTCAACTCCGCCATCGCGCCGCGCACGAACAGGTCAAACTCGTCGGGGGCAATCGGATTCTCGTGCACAGGGTTTCCAACGGCCGGCTCCTGCTCCACGGGGAGATTGAACCGACAGAGCATGCGAACGACTTCCGGCCCGGTGGCCGCCGGCGGGGATGGCCGCGTGGGCACGAACAACGCCCACTCGTAATACCAGCGGTCGGATTTCGTGTAGGCCAAATGGCGACCTGTATAGATGACCTCCGGACGCGAATAGGGCTCCAGAGGAATGGTCTTGAGCCCATAGACCACCATCGGAAGCTTGGGCAACTCTCCGCCAGGCGTGAGGTCCTGGAACAGATGCGTCTGATCGACGTAGCGATCCTGCTCCAGGTCGTCACTGTGCCACGCGACGATCATGCTGCCATCGGCCAAAGTGAAGCTGACGGCGACACAGACCCGGGCCCTGCCCATGAAATACCACCCCGTACCGAGACCCTCGCCAAGCGTGGCCGTTTCGAGCGTGTTCTGGTACTCGTAGTCTGGCGGCGGATCGAAGGCGAAGACCTCTTCCGGGACCTCGACGTCCCGCTCGATGGTCTCGGCACACCAACTCAACCGCCAACGATCCTCATGGTCCTTGGCCCAGATGTAGATTCGCCCCAGTTCCCCCGTTGCCGGCGCCATCCAACAGCGAGTCTTCTTCTGAGCATCGATCCTTTCCCATATATCGAATAGGACGCCCTCTATCGTCTCCTGGCCCACCCGGACGAAGTGTTCGAGGTGCTCTTCCGTGATCCGGTGAAGGCGATCCTCGATCTGATCTCGGATGGTCAATCGTCTCATGATTGGGCTGGTTTTGTTGAACCAGACGAGTCTCCTCGTGTGGTCGATGTCCATCGCGTACTTGGCGGTGCGAACGCCTTCGATGCGGCTTATGCCACGCGTGCCATCCGGTCGGCTCCACGAGGAAGACGAAGTAAAGTACTCGCGCAAACCGGGCACATCGAGCCAGAGTTCACATGGAATGACGATGGCCTGCTCGAATTCGGGCTGGTTCGAATCGGTCTCGTAGAGCCAGACCGTCGACTGGACGTGCAGCGTTTGAATCTCTCCAAGCAGCATGGGCAGGTCCGTGATGGCATAGGCGGGCGCGCTGGACCGGCTCCAGAACGTCAGGGCCAGCGCCGCCACGGCGATGACCGCCGCGACGGAGGCTACTCTTGCGATTCGAGTCTTCATGAGTCTTCTCCCGATACCCGGCCCGCAGGGGACCGGTCTGATCGGCATGGATTCTTCTCGTGCGTTCATGACATCCGTCAACAGTCGGTCGCGTAGCGTCGAGCCGGCGGTGAACCACAGCTTGTTGCGAATGGCCTTCTCGACTTTCTTCTTCGGTTTCATTTTTCCACCTCGCCGTTCAGCATCGACCGCAACCGGTCCAGGCCGTACCGGTACCGGCCTTGGACCGTATTGATGGATACTTGTTGGAGCTTCGCGATATCGCGGAATTTCATGTCCGCCTTCAGCCGCAGCAGTACAACCTCACGCTGCTCATCGGGCAGTCTGGCGACAGCCTCGTTGAGTCGGGCCGCCTGTTCGGTGAAGCTCGCCACGTGGTCTGGTTCGACCGACTCGCAGGCGGACCTGGCTTCGCGGCCCGACGCCTGCACCTGCCGCCGCGAACGCCGGCGATAGTCTCGAACGCGGTTGACCACGCTCGTCGCCAGGTACCCGCTGAGCCGGCCTCGCAGGCGAAACCCCGGGCCCAATCGGGCGAACGAGACGAACACGTCATGCACCACGTCCTCGGCGGCCGCCCGGTTGTTCAGCAATCCCATCGCGAGGGTCAGCATCGAGTCGAGGTACTTCTCGTAGATCCGCGCCAGCGCCTCCGGGCTGCCCCGGCGGAACTTCCATTTCAACAGCTTATCTTCGGCTATCGCCATCGGTTCACGCCGCCGTCAAGAACGATCATTCTCACAATGTACCACGCTCGAAGCCCGTGTTTCGTATTCTGCCCGCGAATTTTCTCCGCGCAAAAGAAAAGGCCGAGCCAACGGCCCGGCCTGTGGAAGCCGTGCATCTGCGAATGTGTGCGGCGAGATACTGAGGCGCTTAGCCCCTGCGTCCTCGCCCACTTCCTTGGACTACCACTCGTCGGGCGAGATGTCGATGTACCCGGCTGGGACATTGGGCTCGAAGAGGCTCCTGTCCAGTTCCACGTCCCACTGGAACTGATCCTGGACGTACGCAAAGTGTCTCGGGCCGTCGTCTCTGGCACATTCGCCCTCGATCCGGAGGGGATAGCCTGTTTCGATACTGCTCCAGATGCGTGCGACGAGACTGTCCGGCCGGTGTTCGCCCGCCGTAGCGGCCAGGGCATCCACCCGCCGCTGCCGGTTGCGCTGCCGGCGGACCCGGTCCCGCACGCGATTGACCACGCTCTGGGCCAGGTACGCCTTCAGGCTGCCTTTCATCGCAAAGCCGTCGGCGCCTTTGGCGAACGAGACGAACACATCCTGCACCACGTCTTCGGCTTCGTGCGGATCGTTCAGCAGACCCATCGCGACGCTGAGGTGGTGGGTGTGCATCGCACACCAATCTCCTGGTGGGAAGGTGTGCGATGCACACCCTACGATCTATCTTACGCAACCAGCGCAAAACAAAAGGCCGGATCGTCAGAATCCGGCCGGGGAGCCAGGCGGAGCGCATGGAGAAGGGAAAGCAGCCTCTTCAGAGCCGCTTTCCCTTGTATACTGCCGGCGCGATTGTCGTTATGGCTTTCGCTTGCCCTGCGAGCAGATCACGTCGGTCCCGTCGCGGAGGGTGTAGCGCGTGCGCGGGAAGACGAACACCACCCCGTTAATCTCTTCCTCATAGCTGCCCAGGTCCTCGCCGGCGCCCTGTACGGTCAATGCCTTCAACTCGTCCCAATCGGCCTCGGTCAGAGTGATCTTGCCTCCCACGGGCGTGCCTTCGGCGCAGGTCACGACGGTGCCGTCGGCGAGCGTGAAGCGACGCGTCTGGAAAGTGAAGGTCTTGCCGTACATCTGCCTCTGGGATGTGCCGAGCGATTCACCTTGTCCGAGGGTCTTGATGCGTCCTACTTCGAAGATCTGCTCCGGGGCCAGGATCTTCGTCGGTGGCGGCAGCTCGGGATCGCCTTCTCCCATGCCGATCTCCCGGCCGTCGGCCAGCACATAGCGGCATGCCAACACGCGCATGACCTGCCCGTCCAGATCGTACTCGGTCACCTGGGTCACCTCGCGGCGGCCTTGCTCGCGCAGACGCGCCACTTCCGCATAGTCGTTTTCCCTCTGGACGGGGGTCCGCTGTATGTCCACGTTCGGTGCATTCTCGCCTATGGTGATGGTGCGGCCATCCGCCAGCGTGTACTTCATGCTATACGCTCGGGTGAAGTGACCGTTGACCTGGGTGTCGAGCACGCCCACCAGTTCTCCGAGGCCCTGGGCTCGCAGTCGGGCGATCTCTTCCAGATCGCTCTGCATCTGTTCGACGTTCACCTCCTCGGAGTCACGCCCACCCACCACCACCGAACTGCCGCCGGCGACGCCCACGCCCTCGGTGTAGCCATTGGCGTCCTGGCTCGTCCTTTGATAGACGATTTCAGGTTCCGACTCGAAGTGGTATCTGCCCTCGGTGTCCCGGCCTACAAAATGGTACCGATACGCTCTCACACCGATAGTCGCGCCGATCGCTCCCGTGACGATCAGGGCCAGCACCAGCGCCACCTTCAAGATTCTCGCGTTCATGATAAGTCTCCCTACGCTTGGATTCGTGAGTTCCGATGGGGCGGTCGACGACGCCTGTTGCGTCTGAACGATTGACTGCCACAGGCGCTGTCGCATCCGTTCGGAGGCCTCACAGTTCGTTTTTTCGATTGCACGCTCTGTCTTTTCTGCCGGTCTCATCTCAGAGCCTTCCATTCAGAAGTGACCGCAGTGTCTCGATGCCTCGTCGGTAGCGCGCCTGGACGGCCACATACGAGGCGTTCTGCATCCGGGCAATCTGCTTGAATCCCAGGCCGGCCTTGATCCGCAGCGCGATCACCTCGCGCATCTCGTACGGGACCTGGGCCAGCACCTCGTACACCTGCCGGGCCTGCTCGTCGCAGATCAGGCTTTCCTCGGGCGAACCCGCCTCGCGCTGCGGCTCGGCGATCGCACGAACCCGAACAGCGTTGCGCTTGCCCGCTCGAAGATAGTCCCGGGCCTTGTTGGCGACGCACGTCGCCAGATAATGCTTCAGGCTCCCGGTCAGCTTGAACCGGTCCGGCGAGCGGGTCAGCGACACGAAGACGTCGTGCACCACGTCCTCGGCCGCATGGGCATCGTTGAGGAACGCCATCGCCACGCTGAGCATGTAGTTCAGGTACTTCTCATAGATGCGCCGCAGCGCCTCCGGCCGGCCCCGTTTGAGCCCGAATTTCAGTAGTTCATCTTCAATCATGAACCGCTCGACACTGTCGGAAACGATCGTTTTCCATCATTATCACGCTGGAGGACTCCGCTCCAATACCGGAAATCCTTGTTTTCTGTGGTCATTCGCGCAAAAGAAGAGGCCGACAGTTGCCCGTCGGCCTCGGAATCGGCGCAGAACGTCGCCGGAAGAACACCCTCCGATGTGTCGATCTCCTACGGGACTCTGTCCGGAGGGACAGTCTCAACGGCCTCGGGTGCGGGTTCATCCATGATGCGCCTCGCCTGCCTGGTGAAGTCTTCGTATAGGCGTTTGTCGCCTCGAACGCTTCGGGCCAGCCTCAACAGATCCTCATAGTTCACGGAAACCGGAATGCTCGAATCGTTCGACAGTTCCCGAAACGCTTCGGAGATGTACCGTGCAAACTGCTCCGGCGTGACGGGTGTGCTGATCAGGAAGTCGCCTGATATCGGACGGTCTTCAGGGTCTTCGTTGCTCTTGACGACCCCGACGATATTCAGAGGCCTTGATTTCTGGTTTGGAGTCACCTCTTGCGGTACACAGAGGGCCCATTCGTACGTCCGATTCCCCTTTCTTGTGCAGATCAGGTGCCGTCCTACGGCGGGGATCATTGGGGCGGCCATATTCTCGTCCCCGTAGGCCACGGACCCGTAGACCTGTGCGCCCGGTGCAAATACAAGTCCGAGCAGCGAGAGGGGGGGCTGCGGCAAGGGGCCTCCCCAGGTCAGGCCCGCGTAGACCTTGTTCGGGTCGATCTGTGTTCTTCCTCCGACGACCGTCCAGATGGCGACGATGCTTCCGTCTTCGAGTGTGAAGCAGGGCAGAACGCTTAATTCGGAGCCTTGGCGTGTCCGACGCAGCAGGAAGTCGCGTCTCAGGATGTCCGCGGTTTCCTTGGTGCTCTCCAGGGTGTAGCCGGGCGGGGGCTCGGTGGCGAAGATGCCTGCAGGCGGCTCTTGATTGATCTCGATCTTGTCCGTCTCCAAGGAGAGAAGCCAGTCCGAGGGGCCTTGGCGCACCCACCGCCTCGTTCGCCCGATTTCGCCGGTCTCTGGAGAGACCCAGATATCAAATCGCACGCGGACCTCAGACTTGAAGGGGATTCGCCATTCCCTTCGCCAGACGTCGTACGACTGCCCATCGATTGTGTCTTTGCCGATCTTCGTATACCGATTCAGATACTGCGAGACATCGGGAAAGGCCACGGTCACGGCTAGGTCGGCCATTTGGAGTCTGTGAAACTCCTGCTCCCATGACAGCAGTCTCTCGAATCGAACAGCTTGTTTCTGGTGGTCTATCTCCATGAGGTACTGCCCATCGCGCACCCTTGTGGTCTTCTCCCTGTAGGTGTCGGGCGAATTGGGCGCTTTGGGATAGGTGCCGTCGTGATGCCTGTATTCTCTCCCTTGTTCGAGATCATACCAATACTCGAAGACCCTGTCCTTGTACTCCGTCGTGCGGATGTGGATCGTCCTGGCTTGACTGACGGCAGCGATCGCATCGGACAAGGCGTACGCCTTGCTGGCTACATCGAACCGTTGCCAGAGAACCAGGATCGTCGCAAGGACAACCACGGCAGCCACTCTCGTCAGAGGGCTTCGAAATACCACTTTCAACGGACTCCTGCGAGTTGCAGGCGTCTCGGGCTTGTTGCGTGCCGTCAGCAGATCGGCCCAGAGGCCTCTGTCCGTTTCGGGACTGGCTTCAAAGGAAGCCGCCTTGACCCATCGTTCTATTTCGTCCGTCGGTCTCATGTCACAACCTCCCATTCAGGATAGACCGCAGTCTCTCGATTCCGTGTCGATACCTGCCTCGCACGGTCGTGACCGGGACATTGTGAAGCTTCGCGATTTCGCGGAGCTTCAGTTGTCCGTTCAGGTGCAGGGCGATGGTCTCTCGCTGCTCCTCGGGCAGTCGGGCCAGAGCCCGTGCCACCAGACGCGATCTCTCGTCGGAGAGCAGTCGCCCATCCGGCGGGTCGAAGTCCGACTCCAGGGACAGCCCCATGTCGAGCGACTGCCCCTGGTGCTTGCGGGCCCGCATCCGGTCGCGGACGCGGTTGGTGACACACGTAGCCAGGTAGGCACGGAGACTTCCGTGCAGGCGAAACCGGGAGCCGGATTGGGCGAACGAGACAAATGCGTCGTGCACGATGTCCTCGGCGCCGGCGGTGTCATTCGACATCACCATCGCCAGGGTCAGTAGATAGTCGCGATACTTCTGGTAGATCCGCTGCAGCGCGTCGATGCTGCCGGCTTTGAACCTCAGTTTAAGCAGCTCATCTTCAATCATCCGCGAACGCCTTGGCTCCCATCACAACGGCTGTTGTTCCCCATTATCACGGTCGAACCTCCGGCGCGGGCACAAGAATCTTCGAGAATTTATGTCATTCGGATCAGGGAACGGCACTGTGAGCATGAGGTGGAGCCAATTGCGGCGCAATACAGAAGCCGGGCCTCGCGGAAGCCCGGCTCTTGTGTCAGGAGGAGAATTCGATCTTGAGGCTATTGGCCGTCCTTGGGCGTACCAACGGACCAGATCGCTTCGGTGCCATCGCCGAGGACGTACCGTTCCCGTTTGAAGGAGAAGACACGGCCCTCCACGGTTTCCTCATGCGTGCCGAGGTCCTCTCCCGGTCCTGCGTCGCGGAGTCCCCAGAACTCCTTCAACTGCGGACTGAATTCTCCCCATTGCTCCTGGCTGTACATGGGCGTGTCGGCGGCAGGTTCGCCCATCTCCTGGGTTCGCCCGTCCGCAAGTTGATACCGGTACTCGTGCTTCTTCAGCCGATAGCTGCCGATGACCGTCTCTTTGACCTGGAGCAGTTCCTTCTTGCCCTGCTGACTCAGGCCCTGCATTTCTTCCAGGTCCGTTCGGGTCTGCTCCACGTCCGTGACGCCGTTGGCATCCATGGTGATGAAGAGCTCGCCCGAGGTCCCTTCGCCCCCTTCGCTGTAGAAGATGTGGGCGGCGCCGTCCTCGGTTTTGCCCCGGTAGTAGATCCTTCCGATATTCACGCCGACAGCGGACAGGGCTCCGGCGCCCAACACAACGGCAGCCACCGCTGCCAGCTTCCAGTTTCTTCCTCGTGCGGACATGGTCCGTCTCCTTTCGATTTCATTGAGCACCTGCCGGCGCAGCTCGTGCCGATGGGGACCGGGCACAGGCTCCGGCAGGGCAACGGTTCTGAGATAGTGGTCGATTCGTTCGATGTTCTTGCTCATGGTCCACCCCCTATCGGGGCAATACGCCATAACGTGAAAGGATATCCTGCAATTGGGCCAGCCCGCGATGCAAGTGACAGCGGAGCGTTCCTTCCTTGCGGCCGGTGATTTCGGCGATCTCCGCGATCGTCCGATCCTCGAAATACCGCAGCACGATCACCGTGCGATACTTCGGTTTCAGACGCAGCAGAGCCTCGTGCAGCAGACGATACTCTTCCGCTGCTGCCGACCGGTCACTGGCCGGTGGGGCGGTATCTATGCCGCTGCCGCCCGTCGTCGTACGCCAGGCTCGGATGCGCTTGGCCCTGCGATACTGCATCCGAATCTCGTTCGTGGCGATCCGATAAAGCCAGGCCTGAAACCGCATCGGTCGCCAGCGAAGGCGCTTCAGATGGCGGAATGCGGCGAGAAAGACGTTCGAGGTCAGGTCTTCGGCGGTCGCGCGGTCCGGCGTGCAGCGACAGATATAGCGGAAGATCGCTTCATAGTGCTTGTCGTAGAGCCTTCCCGCTGCCTGCGTGTCCTCGCAAGCGGCCGCGACGAGCATCTCGTCCTCGTCGAAAACCTCAGTATGTGATTCCAATCCAACCTCTGCTGCTTCGTTCGCCATTCCACGGCTCCGGAGTCGGTGTTCACCTATCATAATGCACGAGCTGTCGTGCTGTTGCGTTCTCCTGGGAGGTGAGCGCAAAAAAAGAGCCGGGTATCACGGGGACCCGGCTCGGGTGAGGCTTGCGGGCTGTGGCGATCAGTCGTCGATCTGCCACCAGTCGTTGTCGAAGTGGTGCCATTGGGGCCAGATGACCGTCATGCCGCGATCGGTCTTGCGGGTGACGCACTCTGCCTTGGCGTGGGCGCCGTCGGCGCTGAGCGTGACCTGTCGAATGTAGACCGTGGTCGGTCCCGCGATGTTGATGGCGCCGAGAAAGGTTTTCGACATCTCCTGAGGGCTGGTGATGTTCGCGGTCATCTCGCCGAGCCGCCTGGCGTCTTCCTCGCTGCCGCCGAAGCGGAGCGGATCGTACTGGACTTGGCCCTTGGCCAGCTTGAAGAGGTAGTCGAAGTTGAAATTGGCGGCCCAGGCAGCCCGGTCACCGGCCGCAAAGGCGGCGACCATCGCCCCGATCCGTTCTTTCAGTCGGGCGGGCAGCGTCTGGTCCTGACGGAAGTCATACGGCGCCACATCCTTCCCGACGATCGCGTCCTGCTTTGCCTCCAGCATCGTTGCGCCCTTGGCGTTGCGGACCTCGACCTTGCCCTCGGTGACCTCGACCGCCAGCAGTTGGACCTGCTGACCGGTGTCGGCGACGCCGTCCACGAGGTCCAGCGTGAACTGAGTGCCCAGCGCCTTGACCTCGCCGAAGGGGGTCGTGACGATGAACTCGCCCTTGCCCTTGGCGACCGTGACATCGATTGCGCCGGCAAGGTGCTCGAAGCCGCGCCGGCCGGCCTGGCCATAGGTGCGAATTCGGGCGCCGTCGGTCAGCGCGACCACCGATCCATCGGCAAACGTGTGATTCATGGGACCGGTCAAGATCGTGGCTTGTTCCATATTCTCGCGTTGGTTCAACTGGGTGATGCCGACGATTCCTGCGATGATGATCGCGGCGGCGGCCGCGAGTTTGACAAACAGACCGTTCATGGCGATTCTCCTTATGACGGGCGGGCGCTGCTGCTGCGGCGTCCGCGAGGTGAGCTCTTGCACGGCCTCGCGATGGCGGGCCTTCCACGCCTCGAAGTCGGGCTGCGTATCGTCCGAGCCGATGGCCTTGTCCAGCGCCTCGTCCAACCAGTTGTCGTCGTTTACGCGTGCCATGACTCAGCTCCCGAAACCATCACGTTTCAACCACTGTGCCACCTTGCGTTTCGCTCGTATGAGCCGGCCGTTGACGGCCGATGGGGTGATGTCCAGGACCGCCGAAATCCGGGCCTGGCTGAATCCATCGAAGTACCGCATCACGATCAGCTCTCGCTCGGCGTCGGGCAGATTCCACACCGCCCGGCGGACCGCCTCCCATCGTTCGTCGTCCTCGCACGGCCGCTCGTCGGCTGGTTCGGCCGGCAGCGAAGCGAGCCGGAATCGCTGACGCCGCATCTGTCGGGTGACGTTGCGGCAGATCCCGCCCAGCCAGGGCCCGAACTTGTCGCGGTCCCGCAGCGAAGGCAACTCCCGGCAGGCGATGGCGAACACCTCCTGGGCGGCATCCTCGGCCGCGTGCCGGTCGCCCAGCTGAGCATAGGCCAGGGCCACGATGGGATTGTGATAGCGCTGATAGAGAGCCCCGAAGCTGTCCAGGTGGCCGCCCTGGGCTGCTTCGACCAAAACCGCATCCGATCGTTCCTGCGATTCGATTCCCATGTCAAATCTGCTCGTTTCACCGGTGCGCTGATCTCAGCGTTCACCCTGATAGTGTACCGCCACACGCGAAATGTGCGCGAAATCTGCCTGTCTTTTTTCCGCCAATCGCCTGTATCTCGGGCCTCGAACGGGCATTGGGGAGAGGAGGTCCGCCTGTGGAGTCTGTGAGAGGGAACGCGTTCGCGGCGTACCCGTACGGGCATGAATGGAGAGATCAACGCCTGACGGCGTCACTACGAACGGGAACGTTACGGGCCGCTCAGCGGGCGACGAGGATGTTGGGGACGAGCGGGACTTCGATGACGGTTTCCTGGCCGTCGCGGACGACGGCGAGCATAGCCTTCTCGCCGACGGACCATCGCATGGACTGGCGGAGCAGTCCGTTGGTCTCGAGCACATCGACGTTGTTGACGGCCAGGACCTTGTCTCCGAGCTTCAGGCCGGCCTCCGCGCAGCGGCTGCCCGGGCGGAAGCGGCGGATGATGTACTTGCCGAGCAGCATGTCACCCGGCTCCCACTCGATCCCCAGCGAAGCCGTCGGGACCATGTACAGGTCGGCCACGAAACCGATGAGCGACTCTTCGACATCGCGAAAGCGGGCGGTCCCGTGGATGCGGGCCGGTTCGTCTTCCACCACGATCGCATTGGCGCCGTACCTCGCGGCGATCGGCTTGGCAGCCTCGACGAAGTCGTCGACCGTCGCCAGAGGATTCTCCAGGTCGGCGTAACGGCCGACCCATGTCCCGTCCATGTCGAAGCCGGAGGTGCCCCGAATGATGTACTCGACGTCCTCGACCGCGATCGGCTCGGCCGCGTACCATGGCGCGACGCGGAACTGGACCGAATCGGGGGCCGGCGTGAAGGGACCTCGCTTGGGCTGGATCGGTTCAGCGCCTCGCTTGAGTTCGTACTTCAGGGCCATCTCCGCAAACGCGTCCGACGCCTTGTAGACGTCGTACGACGGGCGGGCATGTTTGGGGTCCTTGCGGAAGCAGGCGACGAGCAGCTCCGCAGACGGCTTGCCCAGGCCATTCACCTCATTCTGAGAGGCGATCACCGCCAGATACTCGAAGCCGTGTTCCAGGGTCACCTCCGCGGCGCGCATGAGCACCAGATCCGACGCCTTCTGCTCCGAGACGAATGCGTTTCCGGCGTACCGGACGCTGAAGAGGTTGAAGTCTTCCTGCTCGCTGGCGTATCCACCGGTCATGGAGGACTGCCCGGAGCGGTACCCGCTTGCACAGCCGGCGCCCAGGACGAACATCGCCAACACTGCCAGTGCGATGGGGGATCTCATGCTCTGACTCTCTTGAAACAAACCCTATTCGGCCGGCAGGGCGGCGCGATCACCGCGGCGCAGACACCAGCCTGCCTCAGCCGCGACCATTGTCGTCGAATCTCCGCCCCGCGACAACGAAAAAGCCGCTGGACTACTTGAGCCGTCCGAGGTCAAGCAGTCGTGCTCCGTGGAATACGGTCAATATCTCCGCCAGTCCGGCTTGAAGGCGATAGATGATACGATAATTGCCCAGGATGATCTCACGAATCGCGGCGTCGTTGATCTCGGGGACTATCCGGCCGCACTGGGGGAAATCAGCGAGTCGCTCGGCGGCCTCGAGGATGTCCAGCACAAAGAGGCTGGCGAAGTGAGAAGAGTCTTCTGCGATGAATTCGGCGATGTTGTCGAGGTCGTCTGCTGCCTGAGGGGTCCACCTCACTTGAGCCATTTCGCCATGCGCTCCTTGACCTCTTCATGGGGGATCAGTTGTCCGGCTTCGGCCTGTTGGAGCCCCCGCTCGACTTTGGCCAACAGCAGCAGACGCTCCATGGCGTCCTCGATGGAGGCGTCATCGGGCAGCGATTGAACCGTGCGAATGACCTTCTCTTTTGTCGTCATGGCATCAGTATACCGGATGAGACCATCGCAATTCAAGTCTGTCGTATTGCCCATGCAAATGCGGCGTACGTTCCACCCGCGCCTATGGCGATTGGGTACACAGAGAACGGACCGCTAACCCGCGTTCTTCCTCGGCGCCGGTCTTGCCTCCGGCGGCTCGCAGTTGCGCTGCGATGTCGTCTCGCCCGGCTCCGAGCGCGTAGTCCAGCGGCGTCCGGCCTTCGTCGGTCGCCGCGTTGACGTCTGCGCCGTGCGAGAGCAGAAGGGCGACGACGTCAGCGTGGCCCTGGAAAGCGGCTGTGTGCAACGCGGTCCGGCCGTCCGGCTTTGCAGCCCGGACATCGGCGCCGTGCGTCAAGAGCAGTTCCACGACCCTGGCTGCTCCGTCTCTGGCGGCCGAATAGAGGGGCGTGTCGTTCGCGTCGTTTTTGGTGTTGGGCTCCAGCCCGGCGGAAAGCAACTCACTGGCGACATCGGCCAGGACGTCGTCCGTGGCGTAGTGAAGGGCGGTATCGTTGGCGTCGTTGCAGGCCGAGACATCTGCGCCGCCACGCAGCAGCAGAGCCGCCAGGTTCGGCTCTCGGAAGTCCAGCGCGCAAAGCAGGGGCGTGTTGCCATAGGCGGTCCTGGCCTCCATGTTCGCCCCGAGGCTAATGACCAGTTCAGCAGTGTCTTCCCATCCCCATTCCGTTGCCAAGTGCAGGGCGGTCTTGTCATGCCGGGCTTTCACGTCGATATCGGCACCGTTGGCCAGCAGCAGTCGCACGACGTCATCATACATCCAGCAGATCGCCAGATGGAGCGGGGTCAGGCCCTCCTTGTCCTGGGCGTTGACGTCGGCGCCATTGGCTATCAGGTACTCGGCCACGTCACAGTAGCCTTCGGAGGCTGCACAGTGCAGCGGCGTCGAGCCATTACTATTCTGGACATTGACGTCGGCGCCTGACGCGATGAGCGAAGTCACGCTCTCCAGATTGCCTCGGCGGGCGGCAACGTGCAGAGGGCTGTCACTACCACCCGGTCGCGCGGACTCGTCGGATGTCTGATCGAACACCTCCTCGCCCGGGATGGGCAGTCGATACCAAATGACCATCGGCCGGCCGTTCATCGTTACGACACCTTCGCTCTCCTCCAGGAGGGCCATGAACTCGTCGTATAGCTCAGCGGGCAGGTAGACTGACCAGACCTGCGACCGGCGAACGGTGTCGGGGGAATTGAGGTCGGGCCAGCCTATGGGCCACTGCACAAACTGCTCATCTGTGGGAAACGCGTCCCAGACGATGACCTCGATCCTCTCTGGGACCCAACGGGCCGCTCGGCTGTTGCGATAGCGCTCGACTGTGTTGAAGCATCGCCGCAACGACTGGGGGATCTGGAAGTCGCCTTCATCGTCTCCGTAGCTGGCCGTGGGATGTCCGTAGACGTACACCATGCGCCCGGCGGTGCCGAAACAGAAGTAGTACACATTCTGGCAGGTCACACAGGCGCGCATGTACCCATCGTTCAGCATCGACAAGTCTCTGGGGACGATGTCCTCCATGAGCCTGGTGTACTCGCCTTCGCTGAGCTGAACACAAACGTACCCGTGTGCCTGTCGATCGAAGTAGATCAGTTCTCTGGAGTCGTAGAGAGTGAAGGCGGGCGCATCGGCCCCCAGGACCGGCGCCCAGTGGACCCATTCCTCGATCGAGAAAACCACGTTGGGCTCAGAAGCGGTTTGAGAGAAGGAAAGGCCCGTCCATGTCAGGACGCACAGACAGAAGCTCAGAATCCAAAATCGCCGTGTCGTCTCCATCGCTATCGCTCCCAAACGACATCTCTCCGCTGTCGCAGGGCCAAGGACTACCGTTGCCTGCCCCGCGACGAACACATCCTATCAGAATCGCCCTGGAAGGGCAAGCTGGAAACCGACAGATGGAAGGTCCGGGAGTATTCTGTTTGCCCGCCTGCGTAGGGCGGGCTACAATGGCCGGCGGTGACGAGTGGAGCATCGCGCGGTCGTACGGATGATCCGAATGGCGTAGCAGCGGAACTGATGCGTTGAAAGGGAACGGCCATGTCTATATCGATCCGGTTTCGTATCGTGACGTTACTTGCGGTTGCCGTCGCATCGGTCTCGGCGATAGCGGGTCCGGCGGCGGGGCAGTGGCGGGGCCTGCACGTGCTGAACTACGGCAGCGATGCAGCGCTGGTTGAACTGGGCGAGCAGATTCCGACGCTGGCGGAGATGGGGATCAACGTTCTGATTCTCGAGATCAACTACGGCTTCGCCTATCAGTCGCATCCGGAGCTTCGCATGGGCGATACGCCGGCGACACGCGACGGGGTGCGCAAGCTGGTGGCGACCTGCCGCACCAACGGCGTTCGACTGATCCCGCAGTTCTCATGCCTGGGGCACCAGTCCTGGGCCAAGAGCACGTTCCCTCTGCTGACGAAGTACCCGGAGCTGGACCTGACGCCCGGCGCGTTCCCGAACAACGAGGGCATCTACTGCCGCGAGTGGGACCCGTTGAATCCGAAGGTCTACGAGATCGTGCTGCCGATGCTCGATGAGCTGCTCGACGCCTTCGACGCCGACGCGATGCACGTCGGGATGGACGAGGTGTTTCTGATCGGCTCGGAGCACTCGCCATCCACGAAGGGCAAGAACCCGGCCGAGGTCTTCGCCAAGGCCGTCAATGACTTGCGTGCGCATCTGGTCGGCAAACGACACGTGGAGATGCTCATGTGGGGCGACCGATTCATCGACGGTAAGGCCACCGGCTACGGCAAGTGGGAAGGGTCCGAGTGCGGGACCGCGCCCGCCATCGACCTGGTCCCGAAGGACATCATCATCTGCGACTGGCATTACGGGCAACGGGACGAGTACCCCTCGGTGCCCATGTTCATCGAGAAGGGCTTCCGCGTCTGGCCGGCCGGATGGAACAAGGTGGAAGCGACGAACGCCCTGATCCGGTACAGCCGGCGCTTCGACGATCCGAAGATGCTCGGGCACCTGTTCACGACGTGGAGCGGGCGCAAGAAATGGAGCGAGTTCCCACCGCTCGTCGAAGGGCTCAAGCTGCTCCAGGCGGCCGACTGAACGCGTGGAGACCGGACCCGGTGAGCGAAGAAGACCTCCGTCGCGAGCGCACAACGTCCGAGCCTGACGGCCGGATCGCATCGGTGGATGCGCTTCGCGGCCTGATCATCCTGCTGATGATCTTCGTCAATGACGTGGCGAGCGTCCGAGGCGCGCCGAGCTGGCTCAAGCACGTCAGCGCCAAGGCCGACGGCATGACGTTGCCCGACGTCGTCTTCCCTGCTTTCCTGTTCATCATGGGAATGTCGATCCCTCTGTCGCTCGGCCGGGCGCTGGAGGCAGGCCGATCCAGGCTTTCGCTGGCGCCCAAGGTACTGGCGCGGACCCTGTCGCTGCTGGTGATGGGCGTCCTGATGGTCAACCGGGACCAGCACAATCCCGGCTATCGCGGCCTGTGGGGGCTGATGATGTACGTGGCCATCTTCCTGGCCTTTCCTGTCGTGCCGCGTGGTCCGGAGCTTCGTCGCAGAACGTTCCAGGTGTGGCGCATCATTGGCTTCGTTGGCTTGGCTGTCCTGGCCCTGGTCTATCGCACCGCTGACGGCAAGCGCCTGGTTCTCGGTCCGCTGTTCGATTCGAGTGACACGGTCTGGCTGCGTCATTCCTGGTGGGGCATCCTCGGCCTGATCGGCTGGGCGTATCTCGTGGCGTCGCTGGTCTATCTCGTATTCGGGCGCCGGCGCGAGTGGCTGATCGGCGTCGCCGGGCTTCTGGCGATGGTCTACGTGGCGGATCGCGAAGGGCTGTTTGCGCGGGTCGATTCGCGGGCATGGCTCGTTTGGGCCGCGCCGGCGATCGGGCTTCTCGAACGCGCGTACGGCTGGGTCGGCTCGCACGTCTCGATCGGGCAGTCTTTCGGCTCGCTCGCGTCGATCTCGGTGGCCGGCTGCTGTCTCGGTACAATCCTCACCGGTGAGTCTCCGATTCGCACGCACGCGGAGCGGCTGCGGTGGGCTTTGGTGTATGCCGTTGGCCTGCTTGCCGCCGCGTTGCTGTTCGATCCGCTATATGGGATCAACAAGATTCAGGCGACACCGGCGTGGTGTTTCTTGTGCTCGTCGCTGACGACGCTGACGTGGGCCGCGTTGTACTGGATCATGGACGTGCGAGGCTCTGGCGCCTGGAGCGTGGTCGTTCGTCCCGCGGGGGCCAATCCGCTGATGGCCTACATCCTGCATCCTTTCGTCTTCACGGTTGCCTCGTTCATCGGTCTGCCGCTGGCGTTCTACAAACGTCCCGACCTGCCCGTCATCGTGAGCATCCTCGGTTGTCTGGCGATGGCCTTTGCCATCGTCGGCCTGACCGGTCTGATCGGCCGGATCGGCTACCGTCTCAAGGCCTGATCCTCTCATTGCTTGTTCGTTTGCGCCAATCACGATACAATCCGTTCGCCCGAAGGCCGAAGGTCTGGCGGCGTTGCAGAGATTCTACAGAGAAGGAGCATCTGATGACGATTCGCAGTCTCTTGTGTCTGGTCTTGTTGCTGGCTTCGGCGACCGCGCCGGTTCATGGGGCGGGGCGCGACGAAGTGACATTGCGTCCGCCGGCGGTGCCGCTGGTGGCGTGCGATCCGTACTTCAGCATCTGGTCCTGCGCCGACAAGCTCACCGATGACGGGACGCGTCACTGGACGGGCAAGCCCCACCGGCTCACCAGCCTGGTCCGCATCGACGGCCAGGCCTGGCGTATCATGGGCGATACGCCCGCCGACGTGGACGCCTTGAAGCAGACGTCGCTCCAGGTCCTGCCCACGCGAACGATCTACACGTTCGAGGACGCGGGCATCGCCCTGACGCTGACCTTCATGACGGCGGCTCTGCCCGAGGACATAGACCTGCTCTCCCGCCCGGTCACCTATTTGACCTATGAATTCCGCGCCACCGACGGCAAGTCACACGACGTCCAGGTATACCTCGACGCTTCCGCCGAACTTGCGGTCAACACCCCGAACCAGGAGGTGGTGTGGTCCGGCGAGGAGATGGGCGATCTGGTTGCCGGCAGAATCGGCTCGAAGGACCAGCCGGTCCTCGCCAAGAGAGGCGACGACATCCGAATCGACTGGGGCTATCTGTATGTAGCGGCCCCGAAGAACGTTGTGTCGTCCCGCGTGTTCGCCCCGCGCCAGGCCGCTCAATCCGGCTTCCTCAAAGATGGCATGCGTTCGGTCGCCATCCTCAACGGCCCGACGGCCGCCGAGAACGTATGTGCGGCGATGGTATTGGAGGCTTTCAAGGTTTCCAAGAAGCCTGTCAGTCGCTGGCTGATGCTCGCTTACGACGATCTGTACTCGATCCAGTACATGAAGAAGAACCTTCGCCCGTACTGGCGGCGTAACGGCTGGCAGGCCGAGGATTTGCTCAAGGCGGCGGCTCGGGACTATGAGTCGCTGAAGAAACGCTGTGCGGCCTTCGACAAGGAACTCATGGCGGACCTGACCAAGACCGGGGGACGCAAGTATGCGCTGCTCTGCGCGCTGGCGTATCGGCACTGCTTCGCGGCCGGCAAGTTCGTCGCCGACGCCAACGGCCAACCGCTGCAATTCTGCAAGGAGAACCACTCCAACGGCTGCATCGGGACCTCCGACGTGTTCTACCCGATGGCCCCGCAGTTTCTGCTGTTCGGGCCATCGGTGGCCAAATCGTTCCTCGTGCCGTTCATGAACTACGCCGCGTCCGAGCGATGGCGGTTCCCGTTTGCTCCGCATGACCTGGGCCAGTACCCGCACGCCAACGGCCAGGTCTACGGCGGCGGCGAGCGCACCGAGGAGAACCAAATGCCCGTCGAGGAGAGCGGCAATCTGCTGATCCTCATGGCCGCCGTCGCGCAGATGGAGGGCAACGCGGACTTTGCGGGTCTGTACTGGCCGCAACTGACGGCGTGGGCCGAGTACCTCAAGGCCAAAGGCTTCGATCCGGAGAACCAGCTCTGCACCGACGACTTCGCAGGCCACCTGGCGCACAACGTGAACCTCTCGGCCAAGGCCATTTGCGGCCTGGGCGCCTACGGCAAGCTCTGCGCGATGCGAGGCGACAAGGCCAAGGCAGACGAATACGCGAAGCTGGCGAAGCAGTTTGCCGCCCGCTGGGTCGAGGAGGCCGACGACGGCGATCACTACCGCCTGGCGTTCGACAAGCCCGGCACGTGGAGCCAGAAATACAACCTCGTGTGGGATGAGCTTCTCGGTCTCGATCTGTTCCCGGCACAGGTGCTCCGCACGGAGATGGAATACTACAAGAAGGTGCAGAACACCTACGGGCTGCCCCTGGACAACCGGTCGCGCTACACGAAGCTCGACTGGATCCTCTGGACGGCGACGCTGACACAGAACCAGGACGACTTCGAGGCTCTCGTCGATCCGGTGTTCCGTTTCCTCAACGAAACGCCGGACCGCGTGCCTATGAGCGACTGGTACTGGACGCACGATGCCAAGAAACGCGGCTTCCAGGCCCGGCCGACGGTCGGAGGCGTGTTCCTGAGGATGCTCTATGAGAAGCGCATCTGGCGGAAATGGGCCCGCCGGGATGTGACGGACGCATCGGGCTGGGCGCCGCTGCCCAAGCCGCCCAAGGTGGTCACGGCGGTTCCGACCAGCCAGAACGAGCCAATCACGTGGCGGTACACGACCGACAAACCGGCCGACGATTGGTTTGCGGCGGACTTCGACGCTTCCGGCTGGAGCGAAGGACCCGCCGGATTCGGCACCAGAGGCACGCCCGGCGCCAGCGTCGGAACGGTCTGGAACAGTTCCGACATCTGGCTGCGTCGCGAGTTCGTTCTGCCCGAGGGGATGTGGCACGACCTGCAACTACAGATCCACCACGATGAGGACGCCGAAGTCTATCTCAACGGTGTGCTCGCTCTGACGACGTCAGGTTTCACGTCCAGCTACGGGGAGATGGCGATGACGCCGGCGGCGCTGGCGACCTTGAAGCCGGGCCGGAACGTGTTCGCGGTTCATTGCCGGCAGACCTCCGGCGGGCAGTACATCGACGTGGGCCTGGTGGACGTCATTCGAGAAGACGCCCGGAAACCATAGAGCGGCATTGCTCAACACTTCTGTTGTGACGCACGTCACGGCCGTGAGCGGCCGGCGGCCTTGATCTGTTCCAGCAGGGCCGCCATCTCCTTGACCATCTCGGGATGTTCGGCTGCGACGTTGTGCCTCTCGCCGAGATCGGTTTGGAGGTCGTAGAGCTGCGGCTCGGGGTCGTTGCCTAACTCGATGTTGACGTTGCGGTTGACCTTTGCGCCTTTGCCCGGTGCGATGTATTTCCAGCGGCCCCTGATGAGCGATAGCGTTCCGGCGTGCTCGACCAGGTGGTCGCGGCCGGTTCGTGTCCTGCCTACCAGGGCGCCAAGGACGTCGAAACTGTCCGGCGCCGCATCAGCAGGCAAGTTCTGTTCGGTCAGCGTCGCCAGCGAAGCGAAGAAGTCGATCTGGCAGACGAGGGCTTCGGAGAGGCCCGGCTTGAGCTCACGTGGCCAGCGGACGATGAACGGTACACGCGTGCCGGCGTCGAACGCGCTGTATTTGCCGCCCCGCAACGGGCCCGACGGCTTGTGCCCGCCGAGCCTCTCCACCGCCTGGTCCTTGTATCCATCGTCCACCACCGGGCCATTGTCACTGGTAAAGATCAGAAGCGTGTCGTCGGCCAGCTTCAGACGATCCAGCGTTTTGAGGATTTCGCCAACGCACCAGTCGAGCTGAAGGATCACGTCGCCGCGAGGGCCAAGCCCGCTGGTGCCTGCGAAGCGGGGATGCGGCACACGCGGGACATGGATGTCGTGCGTGGCGAAGTAGAGGAAGAAGGGCCGATCCTTGTGGGCCGAGATGAAATCGGTCGCCTTGGCGGTGATGGTGTCGGCGATATCCTCATCGACCCAGCGGGCAGCTTGGCCTCCTTTCATGTAGCCGATCCGGCTGATGCCGTTGACGATTGTCTGGTCGTGGCCGTGGCTGGGGTGCATCTTGAGCAACTCGGGGTGGTTTTTGCCCGTCGGCTCGTCGCCGACCGGCCCGGCGAAACTGACCTCGATCGGGTCCGTCGGGTCGAGGCCGACGACCCGGCGATTCTCCACGTACACGCAAGGCACCCGATCTCCGGTCGCAGGGATCAGGAAGCAGTAGTCGAAACCGATGTCCAGCGGACCCGGTTTGATTTCTTCGTTCCAGTTCAATCCCTGCCCTTGCGCGCCGAGGCCCAGGTGCCATTTGCCGACGACGCCTGTGGTGTAGCCTGCCTTCTGGAGAAGCATGGGCAGCGTCGCGCGACCCGGTTCGATGATCATCCGCGCATCGCCGGTTGCGATACCCGTGCCCTTGCGCCGCCAGGCGTATTCGCCTGTCAACATCGCGTAGCGCGACGGGGTGCACGTCGCCGAGGCCGAATGGGCGTGGGTGAAGCGAACGCCTTCGGCGGCGATCCGGTCGATGTTCGGCGTTTCGAAGTCCCTGGCTCCGTAGCAACTGACGTCACCATAGCCGAGATCGTCAGCATAGATCAGCACGATATTCTTCGGGCGTTTGCCCTGGGCCGCCCGCAGCGGGGCGGGGATCATGGCCGCAGCCGCGGCCAACGAAAGGGACTTCATGAACGTGCGTCGGGAAATTCTGTGCGGTGACATTGGCTCATCTCCGATCATAAAACTCGCATCGGAACGGTTAGCGGCGTCAATCAACGCCATTGTGACGGCGAATCGACGCAAGGCAAGCGAGAATTTAGGTTCGCAGGGGTGGCGCGGCAGAGCGGGTGTCCTCTTGCGTCGACGTCCCCGGCATGCTATCTATGGGCCCGCTATGGACACGGACGTCAAAACCCATTTCTCGCCCGGGCCCGCCCAAGGCCAGGGGACCACATGCCACAAACGTTTGATGGCCCGGCGGCAGGACCTCCAGCGCGATCTTGTCTTGTACCGGCGTCGCGAAAGCCGCTGGTCGTGGCTGAGACTGGCGACCTTCGCGATCTGCGTCGCTGCGATTACGGCCTTGGCCCTGCTGTATGGGTTCCTGCCCGCGGCGGCAGGCGCGGCCTCTGCGTTGCTTGTGTTTGGCCTGGTAGTCCTGCGGCACATCCACTGGAAGGGCAGAAGAGCCTCGGCCGAGCGGATTCTCGTCGTGGTCGAAGAATCACTGCGCAGCGCCGTCGATGAGGGCAAGCCCATACGCGACTGGAAGCGTCCATCGGACTCGGATCTCGCGGAGGCCGTTCTGCCGGTCGCGCTCGAATCGGGTCCCACGTGGGCCCTGAGCGAGCAGGAGCTGGACGACCTGGATATCTACGCAGCGCCCATCGGCGTATTCGGCCTGTTGAATCGCACGTCGACCGATCTCGGCGCCCGGCGACTGCGCGACATGCTGGACGGACCGTGCCTTTCCGCCCAGCACATTCTCTCTCGACAGGAGGCGGTGCGGTGGCTCGCCGAGCACGATGCGCAACGGATCGACATGATGGCGTGCGTCGTCCCCCTGCGCGGCCAATCCCAACATATCGAGGTGCTCGCTGAGCGTCTTCACAACACGACGTCCAACCCGCATGTGAGCGCATCGAGGTGGATTCGCGTCTGGTCGGCGCTCAGCGGTCTCTGCTTTGTCTTCGCTGTCGTCCAGGTGCTGACGACGCACTACGGCTGGTACCGGCTGCTCGTCGCGCTGATCCTGGTCAACCTGCTGATCGCACGTTTGAACCGAGGCATGCTCACCTTTCTCAAAGCCGCTGCACTGCCTCTGGTCCAGCTGACGTCGGTCTTGCGTGGGCTTCTGACGGTGGCCCAGTGCGCCGAGGAGAGCCTGCCTGCCGAGGCCGATCTGGGCGTGCTGAGGCGTCGTTTTGAGAAGGTGGCGACCGAGACCGAGATTCCTTCGCTGTGCGAGCATCTGGGGTGGATGGCTCTGGGCGGCCTTGCTCGCAGTCTGCTGAACGTGGTCGTCTTCTACGATCTGCACGTGTGCGAAGCCATCGTCCGGCGTTTCGTGTCCGGCCGGCAGATGCTGCTCGATGGCCTGGCCGCGATGGCCGAATTCGAGGCCCTCGCCAGTCTGGCGTGCTATGGCGCCGAGCGAACGGGTACGTGCTATCCGGACCTCGCCAGCGAGACTCTCGTGTCGATTTCCGACGGCCGCCATCCGCTGATCCCGTCCGGCCACGTGACGGCCAACAGCATCTGCCTGACCGAGGCGAAACGCATGTGGGTCATCACCGGTCCCAACGCCGCGGGCAAGAGCACCTACCTGCGAATGGTGGGCGTGAACGTGCTGCTGGCGCAGATCGGCTCGGCTGTGGTCGCGGGGCAGATGTCACTTTCCCCTGTGCGGCTGCTGACGGACGTGCGCATTCGCGACGATCTGGCGCGGAACGAGAGCTATTTCCTCTCCGAGGTCCGGCGGCTTCGCCGCATGGTGGTTGACTCGGGCAGCGAAACGCGTCTGCTGGGCCTGATCGACGAACCTTTCCGTGGCACGAATTCCTCCGAGCGAACGGCAGCCGGCATCGCCCTGGCGGAGCATCTGCTGGCCTCCGGCAACCTCTTTCTGGTCGCGACACACGAAGAGACGCTGGCGCAGACCGCCGCCGCGTCCGATCTGGCCGAGAACCACCACTTCCAGGAGCACCTGACCGAGCAGGGCATCGAGTTCGACTACCTGCTCTGCCCCGGCCCGGCCAGCACCCGAACCGCCATCCGCATCCTCGAACAAGAACACTACCCGCCCAACTTGCTCGACCGCGCCCGCCAGTTGCTTGGCCCGTAGCTCGCAGGCTACCAGATGCGGGGGAGCAGGCGGTAGGGGACGCGGGCGGCGTAGTCGGCGTAGCCGGGCAGTTCGCGGCGGAGGGTTCGGTCTTCCAGACGGGTTCGGACCACGATGGTGACGGCGACGAGAACGACTGGGATCAGGCCGCAGGCAGAGCCGACGATCAGCGGGGCCGCCAGGATCCACAGCCCTGCTCCCACATATCCCGGGTGTCGGATGAAGCGGTACGGTCCATCTGTCACCACTCGGTGGTTGCGATCGGTCTGGATGCGGACGACCGTCTCGAAGTGCGTGTTGACGAGCATGGCCCAGGTGATCAGGACGGTGCCGAAGACGTAGAGCGCCGTTCCGAAGACCAACCACCACGTTCCGAGACTCGACCAGCGGTATCTGCCGACGTCGAGTCCAATGACGATGGGCACCACATAGAAGCCGAGGAGGCCAAACGCGATCACGAGGGACTTGTCCCATCGCTTGGCGTCCCGCTTCTTTTTCCAGCGGCCTCGATGATTGACCAGTTCGGGGTCCTTCCGGGCGACCAGGATGATTTGACCGAGCATGGCGACGAAGCTCAGGACCAGGAAGAACCACGCTCGTGGCAAGGCCAGCGTTCCGGCGGCGGCAAACAGCGGCACGCCCTCGATGAACGCCCCGAAGAACGTGCCCACAACGACCGTGATCCCCGCCGCGTCCAGCCGCTGTCTGTCTCCGTCCTGGGGTGTTTCCTGCATGGTTGTCCTTCCGTCTTCTCGCAGAGTCGAGCCGGCCCATTCGCCGCTCTGATACGCCGGGGCAGACCATGATCCTCCAAAATGGACCCAAGAGCAAGCAGCAGGGCAGACGAGGAATGGAACGGACGGGTCGTGGCATGCCGCTATGTGGCTCGAATCGTGTTCAGGCACCGGCAGCAGATCGAATCCGGCGGCAAGGTTCCTGTCAGCATTTCGAGGCGGAACTGGCGATACGCGTTGCCGATCCAGATGTCTCGAAAGCGATCCATCGTGATATTGCCCAGAGGCCTCTCGCCATCAACATCCAGGCAGCAGGGGACCACCGTTCCATCGGCAAGGACGCAGCCATGCTGAAACGGCGCAGCGCAGGGCTTGTATGCGGTCGACTCCCCCGCATCCGGCACGCGGCGGTCCTCCATGCGGCCGTGCCACATCATGTAGTCGACGACCTTGACCTCGTCGACGCCGCTGGCCTTCCATTCGTCGACGAAGGCGTCGATCAGGCCCTCTGTCTCCTGCATCCGGATGATCTCGATGCACGTTCGGGGTCCTCCATTGGGAGAGCGCCTGCGCAGGTCCAGGTACTGGCGGAGATTGGATCGGACCAGCTGGAAGCTGGCCGGCGGACGCAGCTTCTCATAGACTTCCGGGGAGCACCCATCGAAGGAGAAGGAGATGGAGGATAGCGGCGAGGCCAGGATCTTCTCGGCCATCCGGCTCGTCAGGGTGGTCGCGTTGGTGTGGACTGCGGTCCGGCACGCCTTGGAGGCGGCGTAGTCGATCATGTCGAAGAGGTTCTTGTGGAGCAGGGGTTCGCCCGACATGTAGAGTTTGATCAGCGGTCGATTCTCGCAGACATCGTCGATGAGTTGCCTGAACATCGACATCGGCATCTCGGCATTTGGTTGACTCAGGCCGTCGGATTGGGGGCACATCACACAGCGGAGGTTGCAGGCTCTGGTGATGTCGGCCCAGTACTCTGAGGGCATCGGGGGAATGTAGTAGTCCACCAGTTCAGCGACGTTGTTCCACAGGGTCATGGGCTATCCCCCGTGCAACTTCGCCAGCGGCGCGCGAAGGGAAGCGGTTGAGCCTCCCGGACGGATGCTGACTCTGGAATCGGGTGGGCGCAGAGCATCGCCGTCCGGGCAAAGAAAGCGGAAAGACTCGTACACCCTGGGCCAATCCGGCAGGCGGCTGGAGCCACCACAGGTCCTACCGCAGCTTTGTATGCCGTCGTCGTCTCCACCTGACGCCTCTGATAAAAGGCCCATTATCAGTATAGCAGACGACGCACAATGCGCCCAGTGTGGAGACTACCCGTTTCCCGTAGACAAAACCCTCCCCGCGCAACAGACCTACGTCTGTTGCGTTCGCAACGACAAAACCACTCATGGAGCCGCCTGGCTTGTGTCGCCAAGCGGCTCGGAGGTCTCAGATCGTGAAGATGCAGGCTGTGTTTGCCTTTATGCTCCCCATCCGACTATGGCGGGGCCTCAAGCCCGTTTTCTGTTGCGACAAGGCCCGATGAAGATCACGCAATTCCCATTTCGGCCTTCAATTGGGCCTCAGCCTCTCGCCAGTTCAACTCGTCCTGACCCGGTTGGCATCCCTTCTTGAGCCAGATGGCCTCTGCTCGCCTGGCGATCTGTTCGTGGGTCAACTTCGCAGAAGCGCTGGACGGCTTGGTCGTCGAGCCGACCCCTTTTATCGTAGCGGCTCCAGTCCCGACAGTCTTGATGCCGCCGGATTGGGCGTTACGTTCCATCGTTCCAGTGCCGCTTTTCTGGGCCTTCCTGCCAGCCATTGCGAATCCTCCTTTGATACTAATGGAGTCTTTGTCAATTATAGACTTACGTTGGTTTCCACCGCCTCGGCTACGCAGCCGCGCGAGTCTTTCCTGAAGCATAGTGTACGACTAACTTGGATTCCGCGTTCGTTCGTTCCCCGGTGCGTCGCCCCAAATTGCACATTCGTGGGCCGTCGCACAGAGAAACGGATCACCCCGGCCGCATCAAAGACCTGCGGCAAACCCCCGATGCGGCCCGCCGAGCCGCTTATCTCTTGGCATATTTGACGGGTTTCGGGCTGCAAAGCAAGCTAATAATGGCGCACAGACACCAAATTTTCCCGTGTTTCTGGGCCGGACGCGCTGTTCTTGCCCTGTAAGGCCCGGTTCCGGGGGGCTTTCTGCCGACCGCGGTGGTTGCGGTTGATTCAGGTTAACGGCCATGCTATTATTATCCCTCGTGTCAGTGTTTTAGCGTCCATGGCCAGTGACGCGTATCCCTGGACGGGACGCCGCGGACTTTGCCGAGGTGGAAATGGATGGCGGTGTGTCGGCGTCGGAAGGCAGTGTCACTATGCTCGTGGCAGGGACTGCTCTGGCCTTCCTGGTGTCTTTCTTCTGTTCGCTGATGGAGGCGGCCCTTCTGAGCCTGACGCCGGGGCAATTGGTCCGGCTCAAACGGGCCAACCCCCGGCTTGGCCTGGCCATGGGCCGCTTGAAGGAAGACCTGGACCGACCCATCACGGTAATTCTCGCCCTGAACACGGCGGCCCACACCATCGGAGCCACGATCGCCGGGGCCCAATTCGCCCTGATCTTCGGCAACAAGGCGATCGGCCTGTTTTCCGGACTGTTCACCTTCCTCATGCTGCAATACACGGAAATCCTCCCGAAATCGCTCGGCGTCCGGTTCAATGAAGCCGTCTGTGCGTGGATGGCCATTCCGCTGTCGGTGCTTACGCGAGTCATGGCGCCGGTCATTCGTCTGTTGCGGCTGCTGAACCGGCCCTTTGAGTCACGTTCGAGAGCGGACGCCGCCTCCTTGTCGCTGGATGAGGTCGTGGCCCTGGCCGGACACGCCCGCCTCGTTCGCCTGATCACGCCTCAGCAGGAGAACATCATCACCCAGGCAGCTTACCTCTCGAAGCAGACCGCGGCCGACATCATGGTGCCGGTCGAGCAGATCACGTTCCTTTCGAGCGATCAAACGCTGCCGCAATCGCTCGTAACCGCCCATATGGACCCACACACGCGATTCCCAGTCATCCAGAACGGTAATCGGGATGTTGTGCAGGGATACGTGAACTTCAAGGAACTGGTCTATCGCGTCCGGACAAACCCTGCCGAGCCGACGCTTCATGGGGTGATTCGGCCCGTTCGATTTGTGCCGGCGGATATGCCTTGCCACCAAGTGCTTCGTGCCTTTGTCGATGAGCACGAGCACATGGCTATCGTGCGGGACAACCAGGGTCACACGGCCGGCCTGATCACGCTCGAAGACGTGGTGGAAGTGCTCCTGGGGGACCTTCAGGACGAGTTCGACCGCCTGCCGAAGATGTGCCACAGCCTGGCCAAGGGGGTTTGGATCGTCGGTGGGGGCGTGCCGATGTCGGAGCTGGCGGAGCGGCTGGGGATGCCCCAGATTGCCACCGAGGCCACGCTCGCCAACTGGATGGCCGCCCGGCTGGGCGACAGCCTTGTCGTCGACCAGAGGCTCCGCGTCGAGCCTCTGGAGTTTACCGTACGGAGGATCCGTCGGGGCAGACCCTTTGAGGTGCTGATCTCCCCCGTCGGCCTTCCACCCGGGCCCTGATCTCGTCGAGGCGCACACGGGCCTTCAGATCGAACGGACGATCTTCGGTGTGATGGGGCCCGTAGCTTGTTGTGGGAGGCCGGTTTACCGATGGCCTCCCATACAAATGCTGTGCGAACCGAAGGAGACGCCATATGGCAACGTTGAGCGAGCAGAGATGCAAGCCATGTCGCGAGGGAGGCGCCCCGCTCAAAGGCGAGGCCTTGAAGGCGTATGCCGAGCAACTGAATCCGGACTGGGACGTCGTGGACGAGCACCACCTGCGCAGGGAATTCCGGTTTGACGACTTCCGGCAGGCTCTGGCCTTCGTCAACCGGGTCGGCGAGCTGGCTGAGCAGGAGAACCATCACCCGGATATCTACCTGGGCTATGGCAGAGTCAGGATCGATCTGTGGACGCACAAGATCGGCGGTCTGCACGAGAACGACTTTGTCCTTGCCGCCAAGATTGACAGGCTGTAGCTATATGGGCGCTGCTGTCGGGAGAAAGCCGGGCAGACGATTCCGGGAAGGAGCCCTGAGGATGCAGAAACTGGCGTGGGGAGTGCTCAGCACCGCAAAGATAGGCTTGCAGAAGGTCATTCCCGCGATGCAGAAGGGCAAGTACAGCAGGATCGTTGCCATCGCGTCGCGCGACTCGGCCAAGGCCCACGATGCGGCCAAGCGGCTTGGAATCCCAAAGGCCCACGCTTCCTATGAGGCGCTTCTGGCCGACCCGGATGTCGAAGCGGTCTACATCCCTCTGCCAAACCACCTGCACGTGGAGTGGTCGATCAAGGCCCTGGAGGCGGGCAAGCACGTCCTGTGCGAGAAGCCCATCGGACGGGACGCTGAGGAGGCGCGCCGGCTCCAGACGGCCGCCGCACAGCATCCACACCTGAAGGTGATGGAAGCGTTCATGTATCGATTCCATCCACAGTGGGTCGAGGCGAAGAGGCTCGTGACAGAGGGGCGAATCGGATCGCTTCGCACGATCCAATCGTTCTTCTCCTACTGCAACGTCGATCCGGCGAACGTCCGCAACAACCCCGAATTGGGCGGCGGCGGCCTGCTGGACATCGGATGCTACTGCATCTCGCTGTCGCGGTTCCTCTTCGCTGCCGAACCGCGGCGCGTCCTCGGCCTTGTGGAATACGATCCGACGTTCCGCGTCGACCGGCTGGCCTCGGGCATCCTGGAGTTCGACGCCGGGACTTCGACCTTTACCTGTTCGATGCAGCTCAGCGCCTATCAGCGGGTCAACGTCGTCGGCACGACCGGCCGGGTCGAAATCGAAATCCCCTTCAACGCCCCTGCGAAGAAGCGATGCAGGCTGTGGCACCAAAGCACGTCGGAGTTCCGCGAGATCCGCCTGCCAAAGACCGACCAGTATGCCGTCCAGGGCGACCTGTTCTCCCAAGCAGTGCTGAATGACACCGTCGTCCCGACCCCTCTCGGAGACGCTGTTGCGAACATGCGCGTGATCGACGCGGTGTTCGCCAGCGCCAAGGCCGCCGCATGGCAAGCGCTGTGAGCCGTGCGCGCATCGCGGCCCCCGGCACAGGCAACGAAAGAGGTGGTCGATGTGTGTGAAAATATCGTGGCATGTGGGTGGCAGCCTCAAAGCGTAGTGCAACGGAGCTTTGGGGATGGCGAATGGGAGTGGCGCATCCGTACGGAAAGGCCTCTGCGAGGCGATCCATCCCCAAGTCCTGCGGATCCGTTCGGCTTCGCTCAGGACAAGCTTTGAGGCTGCCACCCCTGGCGGTCTGCGTCCGCAAGGGAATGCTGCCCTGAAATCCTGACAGACACGCCGAGCGAGTGTCTGTGAAAATATCCTGGCAGCCGTGTGGCAGCGGCAAGCGCAGGCTTGCCGATGGTGATACGCATGCCGTCGAAGCCATCGGCAAACTCCGCCTTGCTCCGTTTGCCGCTGCCACACAGGGCGCTCCGTGGTGGAAAACGGGCCTTGCCGCGAAATTCGCACAGACACGTGGTCGTGGAGAGGATGCGACCTCGTTGCAGCCGATGGCGGGATGTGATAGCATGCCACCCGTGAGTCATTTACGAAATCGAACGGTTTGGAGGATTCCATGAAGTTGCACGTCCGGGGGGCTGTTGCCGCATTGACGGTGGTTCTGCTGGTTGCCTCGATCTCGCACGCGGAGGTTCGGGTCCTGTCCGACCGCACCGACGGGTCGGCGGAGTTTGCGTTCAACAAGGTCCCGCCGCCTTCCCGGAGCGATGCGGCGACGCAGGCGCGTTTCACGGTGGTTGACGGCCGGCCGGACGGCAACGGAGGCGGCGTCGAGAAGCTCCACGATGGCAAGGTCCCGACGGAGGAAGATCAACCGGCCGAGAATTTCTTTTTCCGAGCCGGCACGGACGGCGGACGCCTTCTGGTCGATCTGGGCGACGCCATCGACGTCAAGCAGGTCAACACGTATTCCTGGCATCCCGGCAACCGCGGGCCTCAGGTGTACGATCTCTACGCCAGCGACGGGAAGGCCGACGGCTTCGATTCTCAGCCCAAGAAGGGGACCGACCCTCAGACGTGCGGGTGGAAGCTCATCGCCAGGGTCGACACACGCCCCGCAGGAAATATGGGCGGTGGGCAGTACGGCGTCAGCGTCTGCGAATCGGGCGGCACGCTCGGGGCTTACCGGTATCTGCTGCTGGATGTCTTTCGCACCGAGCAGACGGATGCGTTCGGCAACACGTTCTACAGCGAGATCGATGTGGTCGATCCCACCTCGCCGGTCGTCGTCGCCAAGCCGGCGGTCGAGCCGGCCGGAGAAGCACGACGCGAGATCGTCGACATCGAGGGCGGCAAGTACCAGATCACGATCGACACCACCGAGACACCTGACCTGAGCAAGTGGGCGCACGATGAACTGGCGCCCGTCGTGAAGCAGTGGTACCCCAAGCTCGTGGCCATGCTGCCCAGCGATGGATACGAGGCGCCCACGCGCGTCACCATCACGTTCAGCGCCGACATGCAGGGCGTCGCCGCCACTGGCGGAACGCGGGTTCGCTGTGCGGCGCGCTGGTTCCGGGGCCAGTTGCAGGGCGAGGCCAAGGGGGCCATCGTGCACGAGCTGGTGCACGTCGTGCAGAACTACGGCCGGGCCCGACGGGGCAACCCCGACGCCGCCCGCACGCCGGGGTGGCTGGTGGAGGGCATCTGCGACTACATCCGCTGGTTCCTGTACGAGCCCCATGCGCATGGCGCCCAGATCACCAGCCGGAACGTCGAGCGGGCCCGCTACGACGGCAACTACCGCATCAGCGGCAATTTCCTGAACTGGGTTACCGCCACATACGATCGCGACATCGTTCGAAAGCTCAACGCCGCGGCGCGCGAGGGACGGTATAGCGAAGACCTCTGGAAAGAATACACGGGCAAGACCGTGCAGGAGTTGGGAGACGAATGGAAAGCGGCGATGCAGGCCAAGGTCACGGCCGAGGCGGCCGGTCCGGCGCCGAACACGCTGACGGAGCAGGAGAAAGCCGCCGGGTGGAAGCTGCTGTTCAACGGCGAGAATCTGGACGGATGGCACAACTTCAAGAGCCGGAGCATCCGTCCGGGCTGGCAGGTGCGCGGTGGGGCATTGGTCTGCGCCGACCCGCACAACGCCGGCGACCTTTGCACGGATGAGAAATACGACTGGTTCGAGCTGCAGCTCGATTACGACATCAGTCCCGCCGGCAACAGCGGGATCATGTACCATGTCACCGACGAGGGCGGTGCCGCCTGGGCGACAGGTCCTGAATTTCAGCTTGAGGACAACAGGGAGGCCGCCGATCCGGTGCGGTGCGGCTGGCTTTATGCCCTCTATCAGCCTCCAACCGACTCCGCTACGGGCAAGCCGCTCGACGCCACGAGGCCGCCAGGGCAGTGGAATCACGTCCGGCTGCTTGTGACGGGCGAGAAGTGCGTCCACGAGATCAACGGTGTCCCGTACTTCGAGTACGTTCTGGGCAGCGACGACTTCAACAATCGGGTGGCCCGCAGCAAGTTCGGGCGGATGCCTCTGTTCGCCAGGTCAAACACCGGCTACATCACGCTTCAGGGCGACCACGGGCAGGTGAGCTTCCGCAACGTCAAGATCCGTCCGATCGGGCCTGCGAAATAGCCGGTCTACACCGGATGGGATGATCCCGGGAGTTCCGCAAGGGCAGAAGACCACCCAGAGGTGCTCTTGGGTTGTTGGATGGTGACAGCGGGAGGATCGCGCCTGGGCGGAAGCGTCGAGCCCGGCAGGGCTCGATCAGCCGTTTCTCTTCTCCCGCTTGGCCTGCCTCTTCTCTTTGGCGGTCTTCTGCGGTGGTTTCTTCTTCTCTTTCCTGGTGTCCCGAGACTTTGCCATGCCTGTGATCTCCTCTGGCTGCACGAACCACGAAAAAAAGAAGCGGTAACAGAGGGCTGCTACCGCTGCAAAGATGGTGAATGATTATGTAGGAACGTTTACGCGTCGCGAGCCTCAACTCCCCGAAAGCCCTTGCCTCGGTCCGTTGCAAGCTCGTTCGACATGGCTCTCTTGCACCGAACGCCCTATTCTTGCCATTGGGCAGTATCGGGAAAGGGGAGCGGAAAACTTTAGGGAATTTCAGCCTCCCGACCGAGAAAAACAGAAACATCAGGTCTCCCGACCGCCTTCGGGCGGTCGGCGGGCCCGGGACAGGCCATCCGACGCGGAGATTCTCCCTGGCGTCAAAATCTGCTGTGGTTGTTGTTGTGGCCCTCATCCGACGGTAGAATAAGGAGTTGAGCATATCTCTGGAATCTGGCCGTAGAGCAACCGGGCCTGGCTACGCATGGGGCGCCGGGGCATTCGATAGCAGCGTTGAGGCGTGATATTGAAAGGGCCCGCACATGTTCAGGCGTAACGGATTCACACTGATCGAGTTGCTCGTTGTGATCGCGGTCATTGCGATCCTCATGGCGATCCTGATGCCGGCCCTGAAAATCGCCCGCGAGCAGGCGCGGGGCATCAACTGTCTGGCAAACCAGCGGTCCTTGGCGCAGGCGTATATCATGTACGCCGACGACAACGACGGCTCGGTTTGCGGAGGATGGGCCCGACACGACGATGCAGGCGGGGTGCCCCCGTGGGTAAGACCGCCGGGCGACATCAGCGCCAGCGGCGCCTACAGCATCGTCACCGGCGCCGTGACGCTCGAACAGCGGTATAACGGCTTGCGGGCGGGGGCTCTGTATCGTTACGTTAATGAGTTCGACGTCTACCATTGCCCCGGTGACAATCGCAAGAACATGGGTACCAGCCTGGGCAATGGCCTGGAGTTCCGGATCTTCCGCAGTTACTCGCTGTCCGACTATATGCGTGGCACGGACCCAGCCGATCCGAAGAAGCTGCTCACCTTCAAGGACCAGGCCAACAAGATGCTCTTCGTCGAGGAGATCTACGACGGCTCGGCGGGCAACTTCAATCACGACGGCTGGTCGTACACCCCATACTCTGGGAGCATGTGGGACCCGCTGGGCATCTTCCACAGCGATGCCTGCACGTTCAGCTTCATGGATGGGCACGCCGAACGCAAGAAATGGCAGGACAAGCGGACCATCATCTTTTGCAGGAGCCGAGGCGAGGCAGCCGCCCAGGGATTCGGCAAGAACCAGATATTCAACCCACCGAACGTGGACCTCGACTGGCTCGATGCGCACTATCCGGGAAAGACCCATCAGGCCACCGGCAACTGAGACGATCTGGAGCCGTTCCTCCTGTGGCGGAGCGCCTCGGGGGTGCACTTGATGTTTGTAGGTAAGCCTTCACCGGAGGCTGCAATCGACTTTGTCATTCCGACCGGAGCGCAGCGTAGTGGAGGAATCTGGCTGCGAAGGGGCCATTGCCTTATCCTCGGCCAGATTTCTCCGTGCGGGCTTCGCTCTTAGTTGAAATGACATCCGCCACGCTCTCCGAGATGACAGCCCCTTTCCTGGCCTCGGCAGGAACCTACCTGCAAACACGCAGTGCACCCGCGCCTCGGGACGAAATCGAAACATGTTTGCCAATTCCTCCGATTCGTGCTCTACTGGCGGTCTGTTGTGCCGGATTGCGTAGGGGGTGCATCTGCCGGCACATCGGACCCGAGGCGTGCTGTTGCGTGCGGGTCGTTGGGGTTTCCTTGGAGGCAAGGCGCCGTGAACAGCGCTTATGATTTTCGCATCATCCGCGTCCTGCGCCGTCGGCTGAATCTGACCTTGCAGGCGTTGGCGGGCCGCTCGGGCCTGACCTATCCGACCGTCGAATCGGTCGAGACGAACAAGACGCTCCCTTCGCTCAAGACGCTGGACGCGCTGGCCGGGGCGCTGCAAATCTCCACCAGCGCGCTGATCGGACTGGCCGAACGCCGCTTCGTTCAAAGACGCAAGGCCAAGGAAGAGCCGCGAGGTCCGATGTCCAAGTCGGACAAGGGTCTGGAGAAATGCCGCGTCGCCCGCTACGACAAGGGCAAACTCATTCGCGTCATCGCCGAGCAGGGTGATCACGTCCACGTGATGGGACTGCACGAGGACGTCCACGAGTTCTGCTACATTCTCAGTGGGCGCGTGGAGCTGCGAATCGAGGACAAGACCTATCGGCTCGGTCCCGATGACACGATCCTCTTCGACGGCCTGCTCGACCACTCCTACACGCAGGTCGAGGCGGGCGAGTACGTGACCGTACACCTCCCCAAGGACATCCGCGTCATCGAGCGGCTCCTCGAAACCAAGTCGGAAGACGAGACCGAGCCATAGGTCGTTCGGCCCCGTCGGCTCAGCCTGTCACGGTGACAGGCTCTTGCCTGCCAAGTCGTCCGGCGGCAAACCATCCCTCGGGCCGTGGGCCGGTCGGGCGAGGGGTACTCCGAGAAGCGGATCTCGGAGGATACGTTCTATGTCACCTACGTGGCCAACGCCTGTACGCCGGACCGCGTGCTATCGGACTACCTCCACCGCCGTGCGGCCGAGCTGACGCTCCGGTACGGGTACCGGTACTGGTAGTGTAAAGGATGTTTCGCACATTTTCTGGGAGTAGTCACTCGGGTCAAGGGATCGAGGTCCACGTTCCGGTTCCTGGCCCCCTTAAGGGGGCCGCACGTTATCGGATGCTCACGCGCTGACGAGCACCGCCTCCTGGCGTTCTTGCTGGAGTTCCTTCAATCGCTCCATGTTCATATACCGCCGCGTGCCC
>Ga0208458_1000029_pt1 | contig 178848 bp, 160 predicted proteins | sample AD_UKC085_MetaG_FD_184432 | JGI IMG/M metagenome (GOLD analysis project Ga0208458, IMG submission 184432) | Active sludge microbial communities of municipal wastewater-treating anaerobic digesters from USA - AD_UKC085_MetaG (SPAdes) (version 2) | ecosystem: Engineered > Bioreactor > Anaerobic... | reverse complement strand
AAGTGAGGTGACGAAGACGACCGATGCCGGAGGACACTCAGATCAACCAGTACCGCCCGCCACAGGTAGAATTTAGTGGTCAGCTTTTCGATTAGCACGGTGGTCAAGTATTGGGTTGTCATTCACAGTAATATATGTATACTACGACAAATATATGGAAACGCCTCTTTGAGGAACTGATGTTTATAAAATCAAACAATCCACAAGAGTAGAAAGTCGGTTGAATGAAACTCTAAGGCCTAAGTTGACATTTAAACGAGTTCGAAAACGCCTTATCGATTAAGCAAGCGCCTCATTAAAGCATCTCATGGCGCATTATTAGAAGGAATCCTCTGGTTTAGCGGGTGTTGAGGATTAATTGGAAGTAGAAGCAATATCCGTAGCACGGAGTCATCGTGGGAATTAACCACCTGGTAAAAGACTTATAAGTTATACGAATATGTCATTACATGATACAAAATAGAAAAATGTGTTATAATATATACACATAGTCGTATAACATCGCTGAGAGAAGCATGTTCCACATCACACGGCTAATACCAATAAAGGAAGTTCAACGATATGAGACAAGAAAAAATGAACAAGGTAAGGGAAATTTTCGAGAGAGGCGAAGGGTTCGCTAAAGCGGCTGAGCTGTTCACTAACGGTGTCCACATGTCACAGATAACCTATCTAGTGGAAAGCGGCGTAATACAGAGGATCAAGAAGGGCTTGTACATGTGGCCCGAGTTCACGCCCGAGGTAGACCAGCAATATGTTACAGCTTCTAAGATTGTGCCCAAGGGGATCATCTGCCTGAAGTCCGCATTATCCTACCATGGATTGATTCTGGAGACTCCGTGGGAGATTGGAATGGCGGTACCCAGAAATTATAGGGTCACGCTGCCTATTTTCCCCCCGATCTATATGTACACATATAACGAGGCGATGTACGAAGCAGGGGCAAAGACAATCAAAAGGAACAAATCCAGCTTCATGGTGTTCGAAAAAGAGAAGTCCATATGTGATGCCGTCAAATTCGAGAAGTACATTGGAAGAGATGTTATCAAAGAGGCCATAAGCACTTATCTTAATGGTGAAAATAAAGATATGACCCTTCTCATGGAGTATTCGAAGGTTTGCGGTGTTGAGCAAAAGCTCGAGCTGATGGTCTCGATGTTGACGTGATCTTGATATGCTCCCCCCTGGGCAGTCCTTGATCATCTTGATTCCACTTCGGAAGGAGCATACCATCCTGGTGGTTTACGCCATAGTCAGATTATGCTCGCATCATAATTCGAAATCCGCCTTCGCGACGTTGAACACCTTAACAGGACGGATCTTGTCAAAAGGTACTTTGACCGAGTCCAGCGCCTCCTTTACTGCTTCAACGCTAGTGGCATCCCAGTCACAGACGAAGAAGTGGTCCTTGAAGTCGCAGTAGGTGCTAATCCACTTCGCGTTCTTCCTTGAGGGTTCTTTGGCCAGCTTCTTAAGCTGTTCCTCAGTGATGGGGACAGTATGGATCGCAATGAACCTAGGCATCTTCTTCACCTCCTCCTCATTCCATGGCGCCCGCGTCTATGCTTTCGCTAAAGGCCCGCACCTTAGGACGCAGCATCTTTAATCATCATTTGGATTGGAGGCTGTGACGGGTGCGCCCTTTGGCACAATCGATGAATTCCGGGCTAATAGAACTTCGGTATAGGTCTTGCATATCCTTCTTCTCAAGCTGGATCCTCATAAGTAATGATTCATAGATAAATCCCTGATAATCCATACAACTAGACATGAAATACAGAATAGAGAGGTAAGCATTTCTCGCTGCTTTCTCTGCTGTTTCCCCTTCAATAACCTGATAGTATATCTGGAGCCACACCTAAACTAAGGTATTATGTGTAGTTCAATGTAAATATTGATCGCTAACCACACAGAACTACACACTAATATTGACTATATTCACACTAATCTACAGATAACATATCGATCGCACCTAATGGCCGTAATATTGCCGGATACCTTCCACTCCTTAAGAGGTCCACCGATGGGCACGATAAGCTCCTGATGCGATCGTAGAAACTTCGATGATCTATAAAAGAGAAATCATAGGTTGCCTAGAAGTACACTATTAAATATTAGGATGGGAAGGATGGCCAAATGGTGATTACAAAAGCAGAGATCGAGAGGATGGACGAAATAGTCAAGCTAGCCATGCTCTTATGGCCCGATAACGATGAAGAGGAGCTTAAGCGAGAGTTCGAAAAGACACTCGAGGACGAGAAGGCCATAGTGTTACTGGCCATCGAGGAGGACCTGCCCATAGGCTTCGCCCATTGCCAGATCCGCTCTGACTATGTCGAAGGTACCAGCTCAAGCCCGGTAGGATATCTCGAGGGCATATGCGTCGTTGAAGGCCATCGGCATAAGGGCGTCGCCAAAAAGCTGTTCAAAGGATGCGAGGACTGGGTACGGGCAAAGGGCCTCGTGGAATTGGCCAGCGATTGCGAGCTCACTAATAAGACGAGCATCGCCTTCCACGAGAAGCTCGGCTTCAAGGAATCCAATCGCGTGGTGTGTTTCGTCAAGGACATAGATGAATAGCTACTACAGCATCCTGACGCTTGAAGAATTTCGACAATTCGCTTAGAATTCACTTGTGGTCGAATCAAATAAGGGGGCACAGAGAGGCCCGTTTTGAGGAGGACGAAAAGGATATGCGTTGGCCCTTCAGGGTTTATACCAAGACCATCTTCCGTGTTCTCACGGATGGGTCCCCTGACGGAGCCGAATAGAGTTAGCGTTATCGCCGCGACGTCCTAAAGGGCATTGCGGCTTTGGATTTTGTAGAGGTTAAAATCTACAAATGAATATGACGAAAGTGCGCCTAGGGTTCCGTAGCAACGGTATGTACCGAGCTTGCCTGGACCGAGCGGCGCAGGCCTCCTCGCCCTGCGAGGCAAGGCTACACCTAAGGGATAAAAGCCCCGGCGGGCAGGTTTCGTAACCCTGTTCGCGGGGCTATGCGCATTTTCTAGGAGGAGATTGCATGAAAACCAAAGGTCCTGTAGTCGGAATAGTGATGGGCAGCAAGTCCGACCTTAACGTCATGAAGACCGCATCGACGATGCTCCAACAGTTCGGCATCGAGAGCGAGATGCGCGTCATATCCGCGCACCGCACACCGGACACGGCATCCCAGTACGCTAAGGAAGCCCAAAGCCGCGGCATCAAGGTCATCATCGCGGGTGCCGGCGCCGCCGCGCACCTTGCGGGCGCCATGGCGGCCAACACCACCCTTCCGGTCATAGGCATACCGCTAGCTTCCGGCGCCCTCAACGGCCTGGACGCCCTTTATGCCACGGTACAGATGCCCACAGGCGTGCCCGTCGCGACTGTCGCCATTGACGGCTCCGCCAACGCCGCCCTGCTCGCGATCCAGATGCTGGCCATATCCGATAAGAACCTGGCGGCGAAACTCGCAGAACATAAAGAGGCGCTGAAGTCGAAGGCTTTCGAAGCCGACGAAGAGGTAAGGAACCAGGGAAGATAGATTAACGGAGAACATACTTCGATCCCGATTGGAGGAAATGGGAATGGAAAGCAAGCTGCTTTACGAGGGCAAGGCCAAGAGGGTCTTCGCCACGGAGAACCCGGATGAAGTGCTGATCAGCTACAAGGACAGCGCCACTGCATTCGACGGCCAGAAGAAGGGCACCATCGTAGGCAAGGGCAAGGTGAACAACCTCATGTCCGCGGCCATGTTCGGATATCTAGAACAGAAGGGCATACCCACACACTTCGTCAGGTTGGTATCACAGACCGAGATGCTTGTGAAGCACGTGCAGATAATACCCTTCGAAGTCGTGGTCAGGAACGTAGTCGCCGGCAGCCTGTCCAAGAGGCTGGGCATCCCCGAGGGCGTAGTGCTGGACGAGCCGGTGCGAGAGATCTACTACAAGGACGACGAGCTGCACGATCCTCTCGTGAACGACGACCATATCAGGCTTCTGGGCAAGGCTGACCAGAAGACCGTAGATACATTAAGGGATATGGCGACTAAGGTCAATTCCCTCATGAAGCCGTTCATGGCGGCGCGCGGGCTGACGCTCGTGGACTTCAAGCTCGAATTCGGCTTCTTTAAAGGAGAAATCATACTCGCCGACGAGATCTCGCCTGACACATGCCGCTTCTGGGACAGCCAGACCAACGAGAAGCTCGACAAGGACCGCTTCCGCCGCGACCTAGGCGGGGTCGAGGAAGCGTACGAAGAGGTACTGAGAAGGATTTCCGGAGGTGCAATAAAGTGAAGAGCTATCTTGCTAAGGTCGTAGTCACTCTCAAGCCGTCCATACTCGACCCCCAGGGCGTCGCGGTCAGGACCGGGCTTCTCAGCATGGGATATTCAGACGTCGACAGCGTCCGACTGGGCAAGTTCATCGAGGTGCGCCTAAAGGCCGATGACGAGGCCGCAGCGCGCGCCATGGTCGACGAGATATCCAAGAAGCTCCTGGCCAACCTCGTGATGGAGAGGTATGAGTTCACCGTGGCCGAGGAAGTGGCGAAATGAAGATAGGCATAGTGGTCTTCCCCGGCTCCAACTGCGACCGGGACATAGAGAGGGCGGCCGAGGTCGTAGGCTCGGAGTCCGGCTTCATATGGCACAAGGACAAGGATGTCAGAGGCTATGACGCGATAGTCCTGCCCGGCGGCTTCGCGCACGGGGACTATCTGCGCTGCGGCGCGATCGCGCGCTTCTCCCCCGTCATGGACGCTGTGAGCGAGTTCGCGGAAGGAGGCGGCCCGGTGCTCGGCATCTGCAACGGATTCCAGACCCTGCTCGAGTCAGGGCTCCTACCCGGCGCGACGCTAAGGAACACGGGGCTAAGGTTCATCTGCAGACCGCAGAAGCTCAGGATCGATAACGTCAACACACCCTTCACGCACCTCTATAAAAAAGGGGAGGTCTTAGATTTCCCGATAGCGCACGCTGAGGGCAACTACTACGCCGATCCCGACACCATCAAGCTGCTCGAGGACGAAGGAAGGATAGTCTTCCGCTACGCCGAGCCGGACGGCTCCCTTACGGAAGCGTCCAATCCGAACGGAAGCATGCACAACATAGCGGGCATAACGAACAAGACCGGCAACGTGGTGGGCCTCATGCCGCACCCCGAGCGGGTCGTCGAATCGATCCTCGGGGGCACCGACGGCCTAAGGGTGTTCAAGTCCGTCATGAGCTGGTGCGGGAAGGGGGGCGTACGCTGATGGCCGCGAAGGACGTGAAGGACATGGGACTGGACAAGAAGATGAATGGCCCTGCGAACGCCGCGATAAAGGGCGAACGGACAGTGGCGCCCGAGGATTGGCGCGCCATGGGCCTCACCGATGAGGAGTACGACATGATCTGCCACAGGATCGGCAAGCATCCCAACTTCCTCGAAGTGGCGATGTTCTCCGTAATGTGGAGCGAGCACTGCAGCTACAAGAACTCCAGGAAAGTGCTGAAGCTGCTTCCCACCAAGGGCGAATGCGTGCTTCAGGGCCCCGGCGAGAACGCGGGCATAGTCGACGTCGGAGACGGCCTCGCAGTAGCTTTCAAGATGGAAAGCCACAACCACCCCTCGGCCGTAGAGCCCTACCAGGGTGCCGCCACCGGATCGGGCGGCATCATCCGCGACATATTCACCATGGGCGCAAGGCCCATAGCGATCCTCGACCCGCTGTTCTTCGGTCCCACCGACGATGCCAGGAACCGCCACATAATCGACGGGGTCGTTGCGGGAATAGCCGGCTACGGTAACGCTGTCGGCATACCTACGGTAGGGGGCATGAGCTGGTTCGGAAAGTGCTATTCGGTGAACCCGCTCGTGAACGTTATGTGCGTAGGCTACCTTAAGCACGACGAGATTAGGCGCGGCAAGGCGACTGGAGCCGGAAACAAGGTGATGCTGATAGGCTCCACCACCGGCCGCGACGGCATACACGGCGCCACTTTCGCATCCGCGGACCTCACCGAGGAGGCCCAGGAGAGGAAGTCGGCCGTCCAGGTGGGCGATCCCTTCCGCGAGAAGCTGCTCCTAGAAGCTTGCCTCGAGCTGGTCGCCAAGGACCTGGTACTGGGCATACAAGACCTAGGCGCGGCCGGGCTTACCTGCGCGACGTCGGAGATGGCAAGCCGGGGCGGCTCGGGCATGAGGGTCGAGCTAGACCTCGTCCCGAAGCGCGAGACCGGCATGAACCCATACGAGATAATGCTCTCGGAATCCCAGGAGAGGATGCTCATGGTCCCCGTGCCCGGCAAGGAGGGCGAGGTCACCGACATACTCAGGAAGTGGGACTTGGACGCAGCCGTCATAGGCGAGGTCACCGACTGCGGGACGCTGACCATAACGATGCACGGCGACGTCTTGGCCGAAGTGCCGGCCGACCAGCTGGCCGAGAGCGCCCCCGCGTACGACAGGGAGTACGTAAAACCTGCCTACATAGACGAGCTGGGCTCGTTCGACCCGGATACACTGCCGGCTCCCAAGGACGGCGAACTGGCCGGCATCATTGAGAAGATGGCGGCATCGGCGAACCTATGCTCCAAGCACTGGATATATTCTCAGTACGACCACCAGGTGGGGAGCGGCACTGTGATCAAACCCGGCGGCGACGCCGCCGTCGTGAGGATCCCCGGCACGAACAAGGGCATAGCCCTTACGACGGACGTGAATCCCCGCTATTGCTACTTGTACCCGAGGGAGGGCGCAAAGCTGGCCGTGGCCGAAGCCGCAAGGAAAGTGGCCCTTACCGGCGCGAAGCCTCTCGCCGTAACGAACTGCCAGAACCACGGCAACCCCATGAAGCCGGAAGTGTACTGGAGCTTCAGGGAATCGGTGCTGGGCCTTGCGGAAGGGTGCGAGGTATTCGGCACGCCGGTGACTGGAGGCAACGTCAGCTTCTACAACGAGGACGGCGAGACCGCCATATACCCGACGCCCACGATAGGGATGGTCGGCTCGTTGGATGACGTCGAGAAGGCCGTCCCGTCCGGCTTCAAGCGCTCTGGCAGCTCGATCGTGCTCATCGGAGAGACAAAGGACGAGCTGGGAGGGTCAGAATATCTGTCGATCATGCACGGGATCGAGGCCGGAAGGCCCCCGAGGTTCGACGCTGCCGCCGAGAAGGCCCTCATCTCTTTCCTCACCGAGGCGGCCGACGAAGGTTTCATGCTGTCGGCCCACGACTGCGCCGAGGGAGGCCTGGCGATCGCGCTGCTGGAGGACGCCTTAGGAAACGGCATCGGCGCCGAGGTCGACCTTTCCGACGCGAACACGCACGGGCTCGCCTTCTGGAAGATGCTGTTCTCTGAGAGCACCGCGAGGGCGATAATCGAAGTCGAGCCGGTTAAGGCCGCGGCGCTCCAGGCACTGGCCAGGAAGAACGGCGTGAAGGCCTTCTACATAGGAAGGACCGGAGGGGACAAGCTCACCGTCAGGATGGCCGGCAAGTCGCTGGAACTCGACGTTAAAAAAGTGGGCGGATCTTACGAAAAGGCGCTCGAGAGCGCCCTGGCTGGAAGGTGATCTGATGGATTCGTTGGACAGGCATCTTGGCAACATCTACGAGGACGATTCCGTGCGCGACGAATGCGGCGTGTTCGGCGCCGCCCTCGAAGGGCCCGCTTCGGAGAGCATATTCATGGGACTGGTCGCCCTGCAGCACAGAGGACAGGAGAGCGCCGGCATAGCGACGTACGAGGGCACGGAGATCAAGGTGCTCAAGGACATGGGCCTCGTTACCGAGGTGTTCGCAAGGCAGCCCATCACGACCCTGAAGGGTCACACCGGCATCGGGCACGTCAGGTACTCGACGACGGGCAACTCCGACATAATGAACGCCCAGCCCATGACCTTCAGATACATTGACGGCATGATGGCGCTGTCTCATAACGGTAACATAACCAACGCGGCCCAGCTCAGAAGGAGGCTCGGCAAGACTGGCGCGGTGTTCCAGACCACGTCGGACTCCGAGCTGATAGGATGCACGATAGCCAGGCACTACGACCTTGGCATGCTCGGGGCGATAAGGAAGGCGATGGAGACGCTCGACGGGGCGTACACCTTCGTGGTCCTGCAGGGAGACACCGTCTACGCCGCAAGGGACCCGCACGGCTTCAGGCCGCTGGTCATAGGCGAGGCGGCCGACGGCACGGGCTATTTCGTCGCCTCGGAATCCTGCGCGCTGGACACGATAGGCGCCATAAGGATAAGGGACGTCGAGCCGGGCGAGATCATATACATGACGAAGGACGGCATACATTCCGCCGGGATAATGAACGGGGTGCGCCACACGTCCTGCATCTTCGAGCACGTATACCTGGCGAGGCCCGACTCCATGATAGACGGCATCGGGGTGGCCGAGGCGCGTTTCGAGCTTGGCAGGCAACTGGCCAGGGAGAACAGGGACATCGAGGCCGACATAGTGGTGCCCGTGCCAGAATCCGGCATAGGGGCGGCCCAGGGCTACGCCAAGGAGAGCGGGCTCCCCTACGTCATGGGCATGATCAAGAACCGCTACATGGGCCGCACCTTCATACAGCCCTCGCAGAACATAAGGGAGCTGGGCGTAAGGCTCAAGCTCAACGCCGTGGCGTCGCTCATCAACGGCAAGAGGGTCATACTGGTCGACGATTCGATAGTCAGGGGCACGACCAGCCGTAAGCTCGTCGACCTCATGAAGAGGGCGGGCGCGACCGAGGTGCACTTCGTAGTGTCGTCCCCGCCGGTGAAATACGGCTGCCACTACGGCATAGACACGACCGGCCGAGGAGAGCTCGTCGCCACGATAAAGGGGATCGAGCAGATAAAGTCGATGATCCAGGCCGATTCGCTAAGGTATCTGTCGACCGGAGGGCTCGTCGAGGCCGTCGAGAGGGCAAGGCGCGCATCCGGTTCGGGCAGCCGCGGCTTCTGCACCGCGTGCTTCGACGGCAAGTATCCGACCGCGATAGACGCCGAGGAAGGCAAGTACGCCCTGGAAAGGACAGGCGGGCAGACCGCCCCCGGCTCGACCTACAGGGGCGCGGGCGTGGACATAGACGCTGGCAACCGCTCGGTCGACCTTATCAAGCCTCATGTGATGAGGACCAGCAAGAAGGGCGTGATAGGCGGCATAGGCGGCTTCGGGGCCCTGTATGACGTAAGCTCTTTGGGCATGAAGGAGCCCGTGCTGGTCTCCGGGACCGACGGCGTCGGCACCAAGCTCAGGATAGCGATGGGCATGGACAAGAACGACACCATCGGAATAGACTGCGTGGCCATGTGCGTCAATGACTGCCTAGTGTCGGGCGCGAAACCCATATATTTCCTGGATTACATAGCGCTCGGCAAGCTCATACCCGAGCTCGTGGCCGACATAGTCAAGGGAGTCGCCGACGGGTGCGTCATGGCGGACTGCGCCCTCGTGGGCGGCGAGACGGCCGAGATGCCGGGCTTCTACCCTTACGGTGAGTACGACATAGCGGGATTCGCCGTCGGGGCGGTGGAGAAAAGCAGGATAATAGACGGGTCGAAGATAAGGCCGGGCGACGCGGTCATAGGACTTTCCTCGAGCGGCCTGCATTCCAACGGCTACTCGCTCGCGCGGCGCGTGCTTCTGGCCGACAGCGGCCTGTACTTCCACGAGCACTTCGATGAGCTGGGCTGCACGGTGGGCGAGGAGATGCTGAAGCCCACGAAGATATACGCAAGGCCCGTGATGGCGCTGCTGGATGGAGTAGATGTCCTCGGCATGGCGCATATAACAGGAGGCGGCCTGGTGGAGAACCCAATAAGGTGCCTTCCTGAAGGCACGGGCATGGAGCTGGATTACGGCAGCTGGCCCGTCCCTCCTATCTTCGGCATGATAGCAAGGCTTGGCAAGGTAGAGCCGATGGAGATGCTGAGGGTTTTCAACATGGGGCTCGGCTTCCTTGCCATAGTGAGGCAAGAGGACGTGGCGAGCGCGATCAGATCGCTTGAGGCATCCGGCGAGAAGGCGTTCGTGGTCGGCAGGATAATTGAAGGGAAGACCGAGGTAAGGTTCAAGGGGCTTTCCTGACCGCATCATCCGGCATGGTGGAAACGAAGCGCGCTAGAAGCGCCCGGACTGGGGGACCTGCCATGTTCGGGCCTTCGTCCTTGATTAGGCGCCCGTTTTGTACCGTCTTGGAGGCGGGAAGGGGATCCTAGGCGCCGATCGCATATAAACGGCGGTTACGCTGCGCATGACAAGCACAGCTTGACGAAGCGGCAGTACGGAAAGGCGGAAGAAGGTTGACGAAGAAGCTGAGGCTGGTCGTAATGGCATCTGGGAGAGGGTCGAACTTCTCCGCTATAGCAGACGCGATACGAGAAGGCGCCCTGGACGCCGAGATAGCGGCCCTGGTATGCGACAGACCCAAGGCCCCGGTCATCGACAAGGCGATGGCCTGTGGTAATATGGACATCGCGGTCCTGACGAGGAAGGGCTTCGCATCTAGGGCGGATTATGACATGGCCCTTGCGGATTTGGTCTTCGGCTACGATCCCGACGTTATAGCCCTGGCGGGTTTCATGAGGGTGCTGGGGCCCGAGTTCGTGGGGAGGTTCCCCGGAAGGATAATCAACATCCATCCGGCGCTACTGCCGAGCTTTCCCGGGCTCGACGCCCAGAGGCAGGCGTTGGAATACGGGGTCAAGGTGACCGGGTGCACGGTTCATTTCGTCGACGAGGGCACCGACACCGGGCCGATCATCCTCCAGGAGGCCGTGCCGGTGCTGGACGAGGACGACGAGGAGAGCCTCTCGGCGCGGATACTGGAAAAGGAGCACAAGCTCTACGTAAAGGCCCTCAGGCTCATAAGCGAAGGCAAGGTGCGCATGGAGGGCAGAAGGACTCTGACGGAAGACAAGGGATTATGAGGGCACTCTTACTTCAACTGCTAATGAACCACAAGGCATGGGTGACCTATATCAGGGCCCGCATCAGGCTCTTCTTGGACCGCAAGGCAGTACGCGCCGAGCGCGGTGACGGCGGAAGAGGCAGGATACGGGGCCTTTGGCCGGACGCTGCGGAAAAAGGCAGCGAAGGACGAGACTAGCATCTAGGAGGGTTCGTTATGGCAAAGATTGCGTTGATAAGCCTCTCGGACAAGACCGGGGCGGTCGATTTCGCAAAAGAGCTCGTATCGCTAGGATTCGAGATAGTGTCCACTGGAGGCACGGCGGCATCCTTCAGGAAGGCCGGCCTTGCGGTGACCGACATATCTCAGCTCACCAACTTCCCTGAATGCCTGGACGGAAGGGTGAAGACTCTCCATCCGATGGTGCATGCCGGGATCTTGGCCAGGCCCATAGACGAGCACTTAAGGCAGGTCGCCAAGCTCGGCTGCAAGCTGATAGACCTTGTGTGCGTCAACCTCTATCCTTTCCAGCAGACGGTGGACAAGGGGGCGGACTTCGAGACGATAGTCGAGAACATCGACATCGGAGGGCCTTCCATGCTAAGGTCCGCGGCCAAGAACTTCGAGCGGGTGACGGTCGTAACGGACCCTTCCGACTATGCGAGGGTACTAAAGGAGCTGAGGCTCAACGGCAAAGTCAGCAAGCTGACGAGGCTCGAGCTTTCCGCGAAGGCGTTCTCCCACACCGCGGCGTACGACGCGGCGATATCACAGCAGATGAACGAGCGCGCCGGAAGGCGCACGATGGACCTCGCAGGCGGCCCCATCGCGATCGGAGGCACGCCCGAGCTCACTTTAAGGTACGGTGAGAACCCGCACCAGAAGGCCGTCCTCTTCAAGAGCAGCGGGCTGCTGCCCAAGGGCATGCTCGCCATGAAGAAGCTGTCGGGCAAGGAGTTGTCCTACAACAACCTCGGCGACATGGAGACCGCGATGGCCGTAGTAAGGGAGTTCGGGCCGGACAGACCTTGCGTCTGCATAGTGAAGCACGCGACCCCCTGCGGGGTGGGCGTGGCCGACGACATAGGCGAGGCCTACAGGCTGGCGCTGGAATCGGACCCTGTGTCCGCGTACGGCGGGATAGTCGCCTCAAACAGGCAGCTCGACGAGAAGACCGTCTCGAAGATGGCCGAGATATTCCTCGAGGTCGTGGTCGCCACCAGCTTTTCGGGCGAGGCGGTGAACCTGTTCGCCAAGAAGCCCTCTGTGCGCTTCGTCGAACTTCCCCTGGATGAGATGATGAGGCCCAAGGAAGTGGAGATAAAATCCCTACCCGGCGGGTTCCTGATGCAAGAATCGGACACGAGGCAGGTGAACGCCTCGGACCTGAAATGCGTTACTAAAGTATGCCCCACCGAAGAGCAGATAGAACAGCTGCTGAAGGCCTGGAAGGTCGTAAAGCACGTCAAGTCCAACGCCATCCTCCTGTGGAAGGGCCAGTCCACAGTAGGTGTCGGAGGAGGGCAGACCAACAGGGTAGGAGCCGCAAGGATCGCGATAGAGATGGCAGGAGAGAAGGCCGAAGGCTCGGTCATGGCGTCAGACGCGTTCTTCCCGTTCAAGGATACGGTAGAAGAGGCGGTCAAGGCCGGTATCAAGGCGATTATCCAGCCCGGCGGGAGCATAAGGGACAAGGAGAGCATAGAAGAGTGCGACAAGCACGGCATAGCGATGGTATTCACGGGCGTAAGGCATTTCAAGCATTGATGACAAGCTGCGCTTGACGCCGACATGATTAAGGAGGACTCTTTCCGGCGACTCGAATGACAAGACTGCGCGATCCGATACATCCAGGAGGTTAAGCGAATGGAAGGTCTGAAGGTCCTTGTGATAGGCTCCGGCGGAAGGGAGCACGCGCTTGTCTGGAAGATAGCCCAGAGCAAGCTAGTAAGCAAAGTGTACGCCGCGCCTGGCAATCCCGGGATTGCCAAGCTTGCAGAATGCTTCGAGATCAAGGCGGACGACATAGAGGGTCTGGCCGGCCTTGCCGGCATGGTGGATGCCGACCTGGTGGTAGTCGGCCCGGAAGTGCCCCTGGCGCTTGGCATCACCGACAGGCTGGCCAAGGATGGCAGGAAGGTCTTCGGACCCTGCAAGGAATGCGCGAGGTTGGAATCATCAAAGGCGTTCTCGAAGCAGGTGATGATCGAAGCCGGCGTCCCCACTGGGAAGGCGTCAATATTCGAAAACGCGGCGGAGGCGATGCGGGCGCTAGACAAGGCGGAGGGCCCGCTGGTGGTCAAGCTCGACGGCCTGGCGGCAGGCAAGGGCGTGGTCGTCGCCGAGACGCCGGAGGAAGCCTCCCTGGCCCTTTCGAGGCTGGAGATCATGCAGCCGGGAGGCAGGATCATCCTAGAGGAGAGGCTCGAGGGGGTCGAGACATCCCTTCTGTGCCTATGCGACGGTATAAGGGCGCTGCCGTTGATGCCCGCCAAGGACTATAAAAGGGCGCTCGACGGGGACAAGGGCCACAACACCGGGGGCATGGGATCAGTCGCGCCGTCGCCGTTCGTAAGCATGGGGCAGGCCGAGGAACTCGCGGAGCTGACCGTGGTGCCTGTACTGAAGAAGCTCGCGGAGAAGGGCCTCCATTACAGGGGAGTGCTGTACGCCGGGCTCATGCTCACTCAAGAGGGCCCTAAGGTGCTCGAGTACAACTGCAGGTTCGGCGACCCGGAGACGCAGGCGGTCCTTCCGCTCATGGAGGACGACCTCGTTGAGATAATGCTCGAAGCTTGCGAAGGCCGCATGGAAAGGGAGAGCATAAGATTCAAGGACGGAGCCTCCGTGTGCGTGGTGATGGCAAGCAAGGGCTACCCCGAGATGTACGACAAGGGCTTCAAGATCGAACTGCCCAAGGATGACGAGATAGAAGAGGGCGTCGTGATCTTCCACGCGGGCACAATGCAGGACTGCCTTTATAGGCTGGCGACCTCCGGAGGCAGGGTCCTTGCGATCAGCGCGCTGGGCAAGGACGTGAACGAAGCTACAGGCAAGGCCTACAGGATTGCCGATAGGGTGCAGTGCGCCAACCTGTTCACCAGGAGTGACATCGGGAGCGGAAGGAAGAAATGATACGGCATATCTTCACGATATGACGAAAAACGTAACCATATAAGAGGCGAGGGGAAGGATCAACAAGGTCCTTCCCCTTTTCGAACATCATTATCCCTAGTGGACGAGCCTATTCTTGAGGTTTGTACTTGCTCTCCGCAAGATCGATGAAGTTCCTCGCCGCTAGGCTGAGATAGCGGTCCTTGTTGTGCACGATAACGATCTTGCCCTGCACCTCCTGATCCATTAGGGGGAATATGACGGCGCTGTTGTCCATGGAGATGACGAAGCCAGCACCGTACATCCGGGCTACCGATTCGAAGCCGAAAGCCACTCCCATCCCCTTTATGCAAAGAAGGAGTAGTGTCTCCAGGTTCGAGCATTCCAGGATGATCCTTGGATCGATCTCGTGCTTCTTTAACAGGCGATCAGAAAGCTCCCTAATCCTGTTGCCTTTTTCCACCAGAAGGAAGGGCTGATCCGCGAATTCCTTTAGGTCCACACCTTTGCTAAATTGTTCTGCCTTCCTAACGGACTCCTCACCGTACCGCTCGGTCATTATCCTGTTGGGCACGACCAGGCAGAGGCTCTCATGGAGTATGTCCTTGAACTCCACCTTGTCCATTATCTCTTTATAGAAGGGATTAAAGCCAACCACGATGTCAAGGTCGCCGTCCAGGAGCTTCTCCGACAGCCTTTTAGTGACGTCTATGTAGAGCTTCACCTCGACTTCTGGGTAGAGCCTGTTGTACTCGGGCAGTACCTCAGGGAGGAAGACCAGGCTCCTCATATGGGAGATACCTATTGTAAGGCAACCTTTCCTCTGGCCGGATATGTCCGAGAGCTGCGTTACGAACTGACTTTCCAAATCGACGATCTCCTTGGCCATCCTCATAGCACTCATGCCGGCGTAGGTCAGCTTCAACTTCGGTGCCCTCTCAAAAAGCTTCACCCCGAATTCATCTTCCAACCTTGATATGTGGCTGCTCAGGCTCTGCTGCGACACGCAGAGCTTCTTGGCCGCGGAGGTAAAGCTCATGTCCTTTGCTACTTCCAAGAAATACCTAAGATTAGTGAAGTTCATGCTTCTTCCTCCTGTCCCGTGCCGTCAGTTCAATGGCCCTTGTTATTACAATAGAAATATTGTAACCCACTCCAGATAAATAGTGTTAGATATTGTGGCATTCCACAACTATACTTGTTCCAAACAAGTTCAGTACTAGATTATTCTTCGACAGGGGGTAGCGGTAAGAAGATGGTATACGATTTCGATACCTTAGTAGATAGGGATCCCGCTATAAGAGGTACCGGCAAGTACAGGATCATGAAAGATTCCAAAGGCAACAAACCCCCCAAGGGAATAGTTCCTTTCTCCGTCGCGGATATGGAGTTCAGGACCGCACCTGAAATAATCGACGCCATAAAGGCGGAGGCTGACTTTGGCGTCTTCGGTTATCATAGGCTCACTGATGGTTTCAGGCAGGCATGTTGCGACTGGATGAAGCGCAGACATAACTGGCAGGTGAGCCCGGAATGGATAGTCCCCTTCGAGCAGGTTGTACCGGCGCTATACAATGCGATATACGCGTTCACGGCACCCGGGGATGGCATCATAGTACAGATGCCCGCCTACCACCACTTCTTCCATGCGACGCAGCACTGCGGCAGAACGGTCATAGAGAATCCCCTCAAGCTGGTCGATGGCAAGTACTATTTCGACTTCGACGACCTTAGGCAGAAGGCCAAGTCGGCAAAGATGCTCATGCTTTGCAGTCCCTACAACCCTGTGGGTAGGGTCTGGACCGAAGAGGAGCTCAAAGAGCTGGGCGACATATGCATAGAGAACGGAGTGCTGATAGTCGCCGATGAAATCCACCACGACCTCATCATGAAGCCGTTCGTCCATAGAGTATTTGCATCACTCGGGGAGAAGTACGCAAAGAACTGCATAGTAACCACCTCCCTGTCCAAGACGTTCAACCTGGCGGGCCTTTGCTTCGCGAGCATAATAATCCCTGACCCGGAGATCAGGAGCAAATTCACCAAGCAGATGAATGTACTTGGCTTTTTGCACATAAACAGGCTCGGCGTAGTAGCCGCGGAGGCGGCTTATAGATACGGCGACGCTTGGTTGGACGAGCTCATCGAGTACGTCAAGGGCAACTACGAATTCTTGAAGGCTTTCATGGCGGAGAGGTTCCCTAAAGTTAAGGTATACGACATGGAAGGGACCTATCTGGCCTGGTTCGACATGAGCCCTCTCGGTCTTGCCCCGAAAGAGCTGGACGTGTTCCTTACAGACGACGCCATGCTCTACTTCGATCCAGACACTGCCTTCGGAGTAAAGGGCGAGTGCTTCCAGAGGATCAACCTCGCATGCCCCAGAAAGCTTCTATCGGACGCCCTGGACAGGCTCTACTCTGCCGCAAAGGCTAAGGGCTTGGCCTGATGATTAGGCTCATCGATGATGAGCGCTACTGAGTACGCTAAGGAGGAAGCAGATGGAGAAGACTCTCAAGTTCTGTATAGACCATTTCAGCATAGGCACACCCAGAAGGATGGAAGCTTCGCGTGTGCTCAAAGACCTGGGATTCGTGACCGGGGACACATCCAAGGACCGCTCGACGCACTTCGTGCTAGACAACACTCTCGTCGAGGTAAATCTAAGGGAAGAGGGCAAGCCCATAGTATGGCTGGACAACTCCATCCCCGCCGGTGTACTGCCCAGGGTGCATTCCATACGCCTCAGCAACGCCGGACTGGACGCGGAGAAGGCGAGGACGGCCCTTACGGAAGCCGGCATACCCGGGGTGGGACAGGTTAATAAGCCAACGAGCCAGAGGGTCAAATACGGGAAGGTATACGGGACAGCATCATACCAGACGATCTTCATACGCGGGCTCGAACCCTTCACGGATATCCTGTTCGGTGTTACCACCCAGCTCAGTAAGAATCTGATCGTCAATCAGGAGAGTAAATACATCCATACGAACCAGGCTAGGAAAGTCAAGAGCATCACTTTCTTTTGTGAGAGTGACGAGGTTTTCGGTGTTGCTGTAGACTGTATCGAAAGGCTCAACGCCGCGATGAAGAACGTGGAGGACCACGGCAGGGACATCGACGAGGTGCGGTTGGTGGACGCCGAGGCCTACAGGGCCGAATTCGGGGTTGAACCTAGGGATACCCAGCATTTCCCGACAGTAGCCGCCACCTTCGGAGGGTGTGACCTTGAGTACGTCGCAGAGGCTGCCGAAGATGCTGGCCTAGCGTCGTTCTGCAGGAACGGCAAGCTATACGTAGACACGAGGAAGGAACTGGGCATATTCTGCATATTCGAGGATTAACACAAGACGATTGGGGGATCCGGTTATGACAGAGAATGTCAAAGCGAACCCGATTAAGATCGCCATTATAGCACTTTCCATCTGCCTTGCGTTGTTCCATCTCTACACTGCCTCGTTTGGTGTAATCCAGGGCATCGGCCAGAAATCCGTCCACCTCGGCTTCGTCATGGCGATATTCTTTCTTCAAGCCATACTGAGCTCGAAGACTACGGCGGAGAAGATGCTGATGTGGCTGATGCTCGGCCTTTCTATGGCCGGCATCATTTACGTCACGGCGATAGACAGCGGTCTGCAGCATCGAATCGGGCTGGTTTACACCTCGGACAAGGTGTTCGGCGTCATGCTGATAGTAGCGATAATAGCTGCTACGTGGAGGAAGATGGGAAGCGCGCTCGTCATCGTAACGTCTGTCTTCATCATCTATGGCTTCTTCGGGCAGTACTTCCCAGGCTTCCTTAACCATCCAGGCATCACCTTCAGGAAGTTCATAAGCCTGCTCTACCTGACTACGGATGGTATCTTCGGCACACCGCTCTATGCGTGCACCACCTATGTGTATCTGTTCGTGCTCCTGGGCGCGATCCTGGAAGTGACGGGCGTAGGAGACTACTTCACCGAGATAGCCACCAGCATCTTCGGCAAGATGAGGGGCGGTCCGGCGAAGGTCGCCGTAGTCGCGAGCGGGCTTTTCGGCTCAATCAGCGGCAGCCCTACCGCAAATGTCATCGGTACGGGCACATTCACGATACCCATGATGAAGAAGACCGGTTACGAACCAGAGTTCGCGGCGGCGGTGGAAGCTGCGGCCTCGACAGGCGGCGCCTTGATGCCGCCGATCATGGGCTCGACCGCTTTCATAATCGCCGAGCTCCTAGGAGTCCCCTATTTTCAGATAGCCAAGGCCGCGCTCATACCCGCCGTGCTCTATTACATGTCCTTGATGTTCGCGGTGGACATCTACGCCAGGAAGTACGACCTCAAGGGGGCCGACATCTCACACCTTCCCTCCTTCAAGAGCCTGCTCAAGCAGATATACTTCATGGCCCCCATCGTCTTCCTGGTCATCGCCCTAGGCGTGCTCAAGCTTACGATCTCCAGAGCCGGCTTATATTCGTGCCTGCTGTCACTAGCAATCAGCATGGTCAACAAGAGGACTAGGATTAACCTCGATAGGTTGGTTAAGATACCAGTGAGCGCTGCAAGGTCCATGTCGTCGGTCACCATAGCGTGCGCCATCGCTGGCATCATAAGCGGTGTGATCATGGGTACCGGCATGGGCTACAGGCTCTCGTCTCTACTAATCGAGGTGTCGAACGGGCACACTATAATACTACTATTACTAACGATGGTGGTCTCCCTTATCATGGGCATGGGCGTTCCGACGACCGCAGCCTATCTCGTACTTGCCGTCCTGGTCGCGCCTGCGCTAATCAAGATGGGCATCGACCGTACGGCCGCTCACTTGTTCATCTTCTACTTCGGCTGCATATCCTCCATAACTCCGCCAGTCGCGCTGGCCTCGTACGCCGCTGCCGGCCTTGCAGGATGCAATGCCACCAAGACCGGCTACGTAGCGTGCAGGATAGCGTTCAGCGCGTTCCTTTTGCCATACATGTTCGCCTATAATCAGGTCCTTCTTTTCAGGGGCCCCTGGTATGCGATACTCGGCTCGATGTTCACCGCTCTGCTGGGAGTGTACATGCTCGCCTCAGGATGGGAAGGGTACTTCGTGCGTTGGAGGGTCAGTCTCCTTGAGAGGATCCTGCTATTCGCAGGCGCGATTGGGTGCATAGTACCGGAGTTCTACTCCGACATGGCAGGAATCATAATAATGGTCTCGATATTCGTCTACCGCTCGTATAAGTCCGGCCTCGGATTACAGCAGCAGAAAATCGCAACCAAGGCAAATATTGAGTGAGGTGTTGTAAATGAAGCTGTTCAAGGTCCTGAGCGTACTGCTTATCATCGGCGTCCTGTCCACAGTAGGCTATACCAAGACCGTCGTCAGATTCACCACGGGCCCCTTAGGCGCCTATAACCAGACCCTATACAACGGCGTCGCCGACTTACTGAACAAGGCATATCCCGGTGTCTACAGCTTCGCTGTGGAAAATTCCACGGGCAGCACCGAAAACGCCAGGGCTCTCGTGCTTGGCAACGCTGACTTCGGTCCGGCCGGCAACGACGTGACCATAGCGGCATACAACGCTACGGGCGACTTCGCCGGTCTGCCAGCAAAGAAGATCAACTTCGTGTTCTGCCACGGAGGCATGGGCGCGGCCTTGCACATTGCGGTACCCAAAAACTCCAGCATCAAGACAGTTGCGGATCTCAAAGGCAAAAAGGTCGGCGTCGGCACCGGTGTTATGACCGACTACTTCCTTCAGGGCATAGCGCCCTACGGTCTGGCCGAAGCTGACATGAAGATAGTGAAGCTCAGCCTCGCAGATCTCTGCAACGGCCTTTCCGACGGTACGCTCGATGCCATATCCTACGGCACCCCGGCCCCTGCCACCAACTTCACTGACCTAGCCGTGACCAAGGGCTTTAGGCTCCTGGACATCGGTGAGGCGGCTGTAGCGAAGATCCTGGAGAAGTACCCCTACAAGCATATGGTCAAGATCCCCGCGAACACCTACCCCGGAGTCGACTACGTAGTCACCACGTTCGCCCAGTGGACGGTGCTATGCTGCAACGCGGACGTACCGGAGGAGATAGTATACCGCCTTGTAAAAGTGGTCATGGAGAACAATGCCGCCCTGAAGGCGATACATCCCAACGCGGCGGACATAACACTAGAGCGCTCAGTCGACGGCGCCAAGATACCGATCCATCCGGGCGCCCTTAGGTACTACAAGGAAGTCGGCAGGGTGAAATAGCCAGCTTTACGTAGAATTCACGAAGAACCGGCCTACCGGTGCGGGGGTGGACATTTCCTCCCCCGTACCGTGGATGGCCCAGCCCGATGCGAGGGAGGTAACCAGATGAAGTTCGCCACTTTCGTCAAGGAGGATAAAGAGCCCCGTTTTGGACTGTTAACAGGGGAAGGGCTCGTCGACCTGCACGAAGCCGACGCTTCGATACCCAACAACGCGCTGGATTTCATCCGGATGTCTGACGAGATGCTCCCCCGCGCGGAAAGGGTAGCAAAGAAGGCCCTTGGCTTCCATGACCTTGCGGATGTCAAGCTTCTGGCCCCCCTTCCGAATCCTGTGAGTTTTAGGGACTTCATGGGCTTCTCTGAGCACCACGAAAGCTGCAGGAGGAACAAGAACCAGACGGTCGATCCTGTTTACTACCAGATTCCCGTCTTCTACTTCTCGAACGCTAATGTCATGATTGGCCCTGATTCGACCGTAAGAGCACCCAGGAACTGCAACAAGCTCGATTTCGAGTTCGAGGTGGGCTTCGTCATTGGAAAGAAGGGGCGCGACATAACGAAGGAAAGGGCCCTGGACCATATCTTCGGCTACACGATAATCAACGACTGGTCGGCCAGGGACCTGCAGGGCGAGGAGATGAAAGTGATGCTCGGCCCCGCGAAAGGCAAGGATTTCGCTACTTCGATGGGACCATTCCTAGTCACTAAGGACGAATGGGATTCACATCGTGCCGGCGAGGGCTTGAGGTATAACAGGAAGACGGTGCTCACGCTAAACGGTAAGAAGCTAAGGGATAACAACCTTAAGACCATACACCACGATTTCGCGTCGATGATAGCACGCGCTTCTGAGGACGTGGATCTATTTCCAGGGGAGCTGCTCGGCTCAGGCACCATAGGCGGAGGCTGCATACTTGAGTACGAACCGGGCAGCGTACCTTGGTTAAGGAAGGGCGACTGCGTCGAGATGGAAGTAGAAGGGCTCGGAAGCCTAAGAGGTTTCGTGGACTAGTACCATCCTTCGGGGGTGTTCCCATGGCTAAGCTCCTATCCTTGGAACAGGCTGCAAGAATGATACCAGATGGCGCTTCGGTGATGGTAGGCGGGTTCATGGGATGCGGCAGCCCTCATCGGCTTATTGATGCCATCGTTACTAAGGGCGTGAGAGGACTTACGGTCTACTGCAACGATGCAGGATGGCCGGGTCACGGAGTCGCCAGGCTCATAACCGCAGGCCTCGTTAAGACGTTGAACGCTACGCATGTCGGACTTAATCCTGAAGTCGCAGCCTTGATGGCCTCAGGCGGGTTGGAGGTGCGATTGATTCCCCAGGGTACGATGGCGGAGCAGATAAGGGCGGGAGGCAACGGAACGGGAGGGGTCCTTACGCCTACTGGCATAGGGACCATGGCAGCTGAGGGCCGGCAGGTCGTAGACGTTGATGGCAAGAGGTTCCTCCTAGAGAAACCCATAAGGGCGGATTTCGCCATCATCAGTGGCTACCAGGTGGACCATACTGGGAATATATGGTATAAAGGCAGCACGAGGAATTTTAACCCTCTCATGGCGACAGCCGCCGATACCGTCATAGTAGAGGCCGACACATTGGTGGAAGACGGCTGCATCGAACCCGAAAATGTCGTCACTCCTGGCATATTCATCGACTATATCGTCAAAGGTGGCGCTTGGTGATGGACAAGGAGCAGCTGAAGAGCGTAATCGCCGGACGGGCGGCGAAGGAGCTAAAGGACGGGGACGTAGTAAACCTCGGCATAGGCCTGCCTACGCTGATCCCAGGTTTCCTTCCCCCGGGTGTGAGGGTGATTCTTCATTCTGAGAACGGCATCATAGGCATGGGCCCTGCCCTGGATGCTGGCCAGCAACAGCAGGCCTTTGTCGTGGACGCCGGCGGCAAACCCGCGAAGTGCATGGCGGGCGGTGCGTTCATCGATAGCGCCACATCGTTCGGCATAATAAGGGGAGGCCACGTAGATGCATCTTTCCTTGGGGCCATAGAGGTCGATAGGGAAGGCAATCTGGCCAACTGGATCATACCCGGCAAGAAAGTACCCGGCATGGGCGGGGCGATGGACCTGGCCGCTGGCGCCAGGAGGGTGATTGTGGTGATGGAGCACACCAACAAGGGCACCCCCAAGATATTGGAGAGGTGCTCGCTGCCGCTGACCGCGGAAAAGTGCGTAGACCTTATAATCACCGAGATGGGAGTGTTCGAGGTCACTCCCGAAGGCCTGTTGCTCAAGGAGATCAACGACGAGTACAGCCTCGAGCAGGTTAAGGCGGCCACGGGCTGCGAGCTTCTGATTCCCGAAGCGATAGGCAAGATGACCGAGTAGGCTCTTTGGACGGTGTCGGCGGAAAAGCTGGCGCATTATACTATCTACCCAGCAGAAGAACGAGGTACGGCATGCACAGCGGACGTCCTGGGGGCGTCCGGAGGCATGCCTTAGTGTTGGTATACCTTATGACGATATACCAGGAAACATAAGTCGACCGGCGGGTGATCATGAAGGAGGGGAAAAGATTGAGCACAATCTCTAAAGGCCCTGACTGGCAGGACCTTATCGAGCAGGTGGTACACCACTCTTGCACAGGCATCGCCCCCGATGCCGAGAGGCTCCTCAGAAAGGCGGAGGCAAGAGAGGATGGACCGGTAGCGAAGAGCATGCTCGGCTCGATGATAGAGAACATCGAACTGGCTGAGGAGCTGGACAAGCCGGTGTGCCAGTCTCCTGGCTTCCCCGCGGTTTACATAACGTTCGGAAAAAACAGCGTGATGCCCGATTTTACCACCATCTTCAAAGAAATAATCCCCAAGATGGTAGCGGATGGATTCATAAGACCGAGCATAGTACACCCCCTCACAAGAAAGAATACTGAAGATAGCACTGGGCCAGGGGTGCCGAACTTCGAATACGACTACAGGCCAGAGGCCGACTACGTGGAGCTCATAGTTAGCTTCAAAGCGTGCGGAGCAGAGCTCATGAACGCATACAAGACTTTCACATCAAGCACGCTTGGCGAGGACCTCGAGGGCCTCAAAAAGTTTGTCGTTGGCCAGGTCGTGGAGGCGAAGGGCATACCATGCCCGCCGGGTGCAATAGGAGTCGGCATAGGAGGCCAGATGGATGTGGCCGCTAGACTGAGCAGGAGGGCCGTCAGCGTGAGGGAATGGGACGACACAAATCCAGACCCCATGCTGGCCGAGCTAGAGGAAGAGCTGCTGGAGAGCATAAACAGCACCGGCATAGGCCCCGGCGGGACCGGTGGGAGGACGACCGCCCTTGGGGTGAAGGTCCTCATGGCGTACACACACACCGCAATAGCCCCCGTTGCCGTGAACTTCCATTGCTGGGTGGCTAGGAGGGCAGGGGTAAGGGTCTATGATGACGGTAGGATAGAGAGGCTCTTCTGGAGGTGCGATAGATAATGGCCGAGTACAGGTTGACGGTCCCCCTTACGGAAGAGGACGTCAGGAAACTACATGTAGGTGACATCGTATACCTCACCGGGGAAGTGTTCACGGCGAGGGACATGGCCCACCTAAGGGCAAGGTCGCTGCTGGAGAAAGGCGAACCCGTCCCTGAGCCACCCATGCGCGAAGGAGGGGTCCTTTTTCACGCTGGGCCGGTGATGGTGAAAGAAGGCGGCGTGTGGAAGCTCATGGCCATAGGTCCCACAACGAGCATGAGGATGGAACCTCACTGCGACATAATACCCAAGCTCGGCGTAAGGGTTTTGGTTGGCAAGGGGGGCATGGGGCAATCGTCACTGAGCACGTTCAAGGACTGGGGCGCCGTGTACTTGGCTGCCGCTCCCGGTTGCGCCGTTAAACACGCGGGGGCCTTCATCTCCCTGAAGTTCGTCGGCTGGCTGGACATGGGGATACCAGAAGCGGTGTGGGACTTCGAAGTGGCGGATTGGGGCCCTCTCGTGGTCGCGATGGACAGCCATGGCCTCAGCATCTACGACATGATAATGGAGAAGGCACGGAAGATCCTTGGATACTAGACTGCCAGTGTGAAGTTATAAGTGGAAATCGAATCCGGAGGCCGCAATGGGCATATCGCTCAGACAAATAAAGAAAGTACCGCTTTATGAGCAGATGCCGAACAGATAAGGCGGGAGATAAGCGAAGGCAGGTTAAGTCGAATGACAAGCTGCCAGCGGAAAGGGAGCTTGCCAGCACACTCGGCGTAAGCAGGGTTCCTGTCAGGGAGACGCTCGGTATGCTAAGGATTTTGGGTATCATAGAGACAGGATACGGCAAGGGGGCTGTGGTGAAGGGCCTAGAGAAGAGCAGGTTGCTGGAGACGATAGATATGCTGGTCGAATCTAAGAAGGACACGAGGGTCGAAGTCACAGAAGCCCAAGCCGTATTGGAAGTGGCAGCTGTGAAAATCGCAAGTTTAAGAGGACGGAGGCCGACCTCGACCGCCTAAGGACGGCCGTGCGCCAGATGGAAGAAGAAATAAGGAGCAGACGGCTTCCCGTGGAAAGCTCGCTGGATTTCCATAGGGGGGTGATGATGGCGACGAAGAATAAGCTCCTATTCCGTATGCTCATGCTTTTCCAAGACCTAATCAATGAGACGAGGGAAGCTTCGTTGAGTGTCCCGGACAGGCCGCAGAGCGCATTGCGCGAGCATGCGGCTATATTGAAAGCGATAGAGGAAAAGGACGCCACGAAGGCCGCAATGCTCAGGGAAAGGCACCTGGATATCACTTATAAAGGTGTGGAGGGGTTGTCGCACAAGACCCAGGAACTAACGGTGTGATAAGAAGGAGAATAGCTGGCGCGACAGAAAACAAAATCGCCTGATGGATAAAATCGGGAGGATTACGATGGATTACACCAAGACGCTTGCCAGATGGGCTACTGGCGTGGACGGTTTCGTCATCGGTGACGATGTGTTAGCCAAAAGCGCCGAGTTCGTACTCGATTGGGCCGGAGCTGCGCTCGCGGGCTCGGTTCGGCCCCAGGCCGGGATGCTGTACGGGATTGTTCGCGAAAACGCTCCCCCAATAGGCCCGTGTACGATACTTAACGGCAGCCTGGATAGGACTTCAGAGCTGTGGGCTGCGTTCCAGAACGGATTCAACGGCCACATAATGGAGATGGACGATGTCCACAGAGGGGCGGTTTTCCATCCCGGAACAGTAGTTATACCAGCCACCCTTGCGGTTGGTCAGAAGCTGGGCGTCGACGGGCGCAAGTTCCTTACTTCTATTGCGGTCGGATACGAAGTAGGTATAAGGGTGGGCACGGCCGCGGGGGCGACACACTACACTAGATGGCATACCACCGGGACCTGCGCGACTTTCGGCGCATGCGCGGCGGTGGGCTACCTACTGGGACTCACCCCTGAGCAGATGGCCTGGGCTCTAGGGAACGCAGGCTCGCAGGCTGCAGGGCTGTGGCAGTTCCTGGATGACGGAGCCATGACCAAACCCCTACATTCTGGCAAGGCAGCGATGAACGGGCTGCTCGCGGCCCTTGCGGCTAAGAACGGCTTCACCGGGCCGGACAATATACTGGAGGGCAGGAAGGGCTTCCTAGCGGCTACGTCCTTAGACGCGAAGCCGAGCGCGCTGACGGAAGGACTCGGGGAGAGATGGCAGCTCATGGATGTCTCCATAAAGCCGTACGCATCCTGCAGGCACTCCCATCCGCAGATTGACGTGGCCCTGGAGATCTCAAGGAAAGACGGGTTCAGACCCGAGGAAGTATCGGCCGTCAAAATCAGGACGTACAGGACGGCGAAGGACGTGGCTGGTGGGTTCGGCCGCTATCCGAAAGCTTCGCACGAGGCGAAGTTCGATTCCGCCTATTGCGTGGCCACCGCCCTGGCAAGGGGGAAGGTCCACATAGAGGACTTCGAGGCTAGCAACATAGAGTCCGCGACGGATGTGAAGAAGCTGTGGGAAAAGACTACAATATCGATAGACGAAAGTCTGGAGGCTGAGTATCCTGCGAAGTGGGGCGCAGTCATAGAAGCTAGGATGGATGACAGGAGAGTGCTTACGGCATCCACCCTTTACGCAAAGGGAGACCCTGAGAAACCTGTCACAGTAAACGAGCTGTCGGAGAAATTCAAAGACCTGGCGGACGGAGTGCTACCCACGGACGAACTCGACGCGCTCGCCGATAGGATACTGGGTATAGCAGAAACAGAGGACATAGATACCATTTTTCCAACCTAGAAAAGGAGAAGATGGAGCATGGAAAAAGACACCAAGGAGCTTATCTCCAAGGCGGCCAAACCAGCCGCGGACGCAATGAAAATGCATCCCTATTACCGCGGGAAGATAGAGATAATGCCCAAGGCGGTCGTAAGGGATATGAGCGACTTCGCGATATGGTACACACCAGGCGTCGCGGCGTCGTGCAAGGCGATACAGGCTAATAAGGACCTGGCTTACGAGCACACCCTGAAGTGGAACACGGTTGCCGTCATCTCTGACGGTACCCGCGTGCTGGGCCTCGGAGACATCGGACCCGAGGCGGGCCTTCCCGTCATGGAGGGCAAGGCCATGCTGTTCAAATACCTCGGCGGCGTGGACGCGTTCCCCATCTGCCTCGACACCAAGGACCCCGAGGAGATCATAAACGCTGTGAAATGGCTTCAGCCTTCTTTCGGCGGCATCAACCTCGAGGACTTCGAGCAGCCCAAGTGCTTCTATCTATTAGAAAGGCTAAGGGCGGAGTGCCACATACCTGTATGGCACGACGACCAGCAAGGCACAGCGGCCGTCACCGTGGCGGGACTGGTAAACGCCCTTAAGATCGTCGGCAAGAAGCTCTCCGAAGTAAGGATCACCCACATAGGCGCAGGCGCCGCCAACATCTGCACGGCGAGGATGATCATTAAAGCCGGGGCGACGCCCGGCAACATCATCATGTGCGACACGAAGGGCACGCTCCACAAGGGCCGCACCGAGCTCATTGGGAAGGCCAAGGAGAAGTGGGAGATGTGCGAGAAGACCAACGCCATGGGCCTCGTGGGCGACGTAGAAGCCGCGATGAAAGGCGCCGACGTCGTGATTGCCCTCGCACAGTCAGGGCCCGACGTCATCAAGAAGGAATGGATCCAAGGCATGGCAAAGGATGCGATCGTGTTCGCGTGCGCGAACCCCGTGCCGGAGGTCTGGCCGTGGGTCGCCAAGGAGGCCGGGGCCAGGATCGTTGCCACCGGAAGGTCCGACTTCCCCAACCAGGTCAACAACTCGCTAGGCTTCCCCGCGATCTTCAGGGGCGCGCTCGATGTAAGGGCCACTACGATAACCGACGAGATGTGCATAGCCGCGGCCTTGGAGCTGGCGAAATACGCGGAGCTCAAAGGCCTCAGGGAGGACTACATAATCCCGAGCATGGAGGAATGGGAAGTCTACCCCATGGAGGCGGCCGCAGTCGGGCTCAAGGCCATTGAACAGGGAGTGGCGAAGGTCAAGCTCACCCGCGAGCAGCTTATAAAATCGGCCACCGACCTCATCCTAAGGTCGAGGAAGGCCACGAAGCTCGCCATGGAAAACGGCATCATCGCCCCTCCTCCCGAGCTCTGATACGAGAAGGGGGCATCGCCGATGGAGCATAAGGTAAGGCAGATAGACGCTTCTCTCGTGACCGACGAGATAGAGAGGCTTTGCATCAGCGCCAACTGTAACCTCCCTGAGCACAACCTCAAGATGATCGAGGACGCGATGGCGAAGGAGAAGTCGCCTCTGGGCAGGCAGATACTGGAGAACCTGCTCAAGAACCACAGGATAGCGCGCGAGGAGCAGGTGCCGGCCTGCCAGGACACCGGCCTTGCGGTCGTGTTCATCGAGGTGGGGCAGGAAGTCCACATAATCAACGGAAGCCTGGAGGACGCCATAAACGAGGGTGTGAGGAGAGGCTACAAGAACGGCTACTTGAGGAAGTCCGCGGTCTTCGACCCCGTCTTCGACAGGAAGAACTCGGACGACAACACCCCGGCGATAATCCATACGAGGATAGTCGACGGGGACAGGATAGCGATCACGGTGGCCCCCAAGGGCGGAGGGGCCGAGAACATGAGCGCTTTGGCCATGCTCACGCCCGCGGCCGGCGCCGAGGGCATAAAGAGGTTCGTAGTGGATACCGTAAGCAAGGCAGGCCCCAATCCCTGCCCGCCCATCGTCGTGGGCGTCGGGATAGGAGGCACGTTCGACAAGGTCACGCTCCTCGCCAAGAAGGCGCTCACCAGGACGATGGGAAGCCACAACCCCGATCCTCGCTACGCTGCCATGGAAGACGAGCTGCTCGAGGAGATAAACGAGCTCGGCATCGGACCGCAAGGTTTCGGCGGCACGACGACCGCCCTTGCCGTGCACATCGAGACCTACGCATGCCACATAGCCAGCATGCCGGTCGCGGTGAACATAAACTGCCACGTATGCCCCCACGAGAGCTCAGTGATATAGGGAGGAGGGTGCCGGTATGGTCAAGAAGGTAGTGACTCCGCTGACAAACGAGACAGTGGCCGACCTGAAAGCAGGGGACAGCGTCCTCCTAACCGGGTACATCTACACGGCGCGCGACGCCGCCCACAAGAGGATGATGGCCCTCCTGGACGAGGGCAAGAAGCTCCCCTTCGACGTGAACGGGGCCACGGTGTTCTACGTAGGCCCGGCCCCGGCGAAACCGGGGCACGTAATCGGATCGGCGGGGCCGACCACAAGCGGCAGGATGGACACTTACGCCCCGAGGTTGATGGAGAAGGGCCTCAAGGGCATGATAGGGAAGGGCAAGAGGTCGCAGGATGTAAAGGATGCGATCGTGAAGAACAAGGCGGTCTACTTCGCCGCCCTTGGAGGAGCGGGCGCGCTGGGCGCGAAGTGCATAAAATCAGCGAGGCCCGTAGCATACGAAGACCTTGGACCGGAGGCCATAGTGGAGCTGTTCGTCGAGGACTTCCCGCTTATCGTCGTGAACGACATGTACGGGCACGACGCCTATGTGGAAGGAAGGGCGAAATATGAGGTGAGGTAGGCTTTCGGCCGAATAGCGGCGCCATGCTCTATCCGATCGGATGGACTTGACCGGCTTGATCCCCCAATGAAGCCAAAGTGGTTGCATCGAGGGAACGTGCCGGTTTTTTATTTGTCTGGACCGCGTTGCGGCTGAACCTCGGTATATGTGAAGGATTCACAAAGTTCACATATAATACTATTCACGAGGTGATGGTATGAGGTACTTAAGGTTAGCTGCCGTACTGATCCTTGTATCGTTGGTGTCTCTCCTGTCAGGTTGTGGGGAGAAGACCTATTTGTTCGATTTTACCGTAGAGCCTGACCTATCTAGGGCCGACGGAACGTGGATATCGAGCCATTCAGGCTACGAGCTTTCATCGGAGGGCATAATACTCGAGAGCAACTGGATAGCGGCGCCGTATCTGTTCAATGGTGATTTCACGGTCACGTACGATTTCGAGATGAAGCAAGACCTGTTATATACACGTATGGTCTATTTCGTGCTGGCTTCCCAGGCTAACTACCTGTTGGCGGATTGGTCATGGGCGCTGGCGATAAGTGACTACAATTACGAGCCCGGCGACTTTAGGCTGACACAGGTCCTAGACGGCTATTCCACAAACATCGTACCGCCGAAGCCCATGGACGAGGTCCTGAACTATCCGGGCGCGAACACCTTCGTGGTGAAGAAGACGGGCAGCTTCATCACTTTCGAGCTGAACGGTTACGCACTGGGGGACGGTTTCGCCATAGAGGGTTACTACCTAGACTGGCTGTGCCCGCATATCGGTACCTTCTACGAGATGGGTTCCGACATGGATATGGACGTCTTCAAGGTTTTCGAGGTGAAGTACAAGGGCGATTTAGTACCCAGCTCATAAAGAGCGATAGGTAGAACGTCAAGATAAGAAAAGTGAGAGTTGATTTATGCTGAAGAGCAGGCCGCATCATAAACGGCCTGCCCTTCAACATATCCACTTATCCTTGCCACGCCTTGGCGTTTATGACTTGATGAGCCCGAGCGCTTTCAGGTGGTTGTCTATGTGGCCCTCGACGGTCCTTCCCAGAAGGTCCTCGTTCTCCCTCAGGCAGCGATACAGCCTCGTGCGGAACAGAGGCTCGCCCGCCGCCGTCTTGGCGCTTAGGAGCAGGCCGTACGTGATGTGCATCATCTGGCGTACGTTGGGCCTGTCGAATGAGCCGATGCCTATCGCGTCCGGCACGTACGCCTTGTCCACGTCAACCTTATAGTAGGCCTTCGCCTCGTCAAGGTGCTCCTTGGCGTAGGAGTACATCTGCGCGAAAAGCTCGGGGTTGGCCGACATGACCACCCTTAGCGCCTCGAGCCAGTTCGTGCCGGCGGTCTTCAGATGGAAGCGACCCTTGGACAGCTCTGCCACCGAGGGGTAGATGGAGAACTTGTCACTTCCTGAATGCACGCTCAGCTTGTAGCCGAAGGTGTCCGCTATCGCCTGGTGCAGCACGAAATCCTCCCTGAACCTGGCTATGTCTCCGATATAGTCGATGCCCTTCTGGAACTCGCCTATGAACCTCGGCGCCAGGCTGGTAAGAGGCACGCCTTCGTCCACCAGCTGCTTCGCCACGAAGTAGTGCGCCTTCGGGTCCGTAGGCGTCCCGGTCTCGTCTATCGACAGCTCGAAGTCCACCTTCCTGCCGCATCCGACGAGCAGGTCGTGATAGATCGCCGATGTGAACTCTATCGCGTTTTGGTATATGGCGGTGTAGTTTCTTATCTCATTATCGCTGAATGCCATAACCGTGCCGTCCGTCAGCTTGTACGTCCCGCCCGCCTTTATCGACAAAGGCTTCGCCCGTACTCCACCTATGCGCTCCGATCCGATGTGGTTCGAGCAATCCAGCGTGATCATGGAAAAGCCGCTGTCGAGAGCGTATTTCACCTCTTCTTCCGTCTTCAGGTGGTCGCCGTCGGCACCGAAGCCTTCTCGCCATCCCGCCCTGAATGCCCCCCAGAAGGCGTCCGCAAGAACGTCCTTGAACGTCCTTCCGGTCAGGTTCAGCTCCCTTATCGACTGCTGGGCGAAGACGGGGAAGGCTGACGTCTTCCTTACTGAAGCCACGTGCCCGGGGGTGACGAGCCCGAGCCTGTCGCCGAGCCCCACGCTCACCGGATGATCCTTCATCGACTTAGGGCCCAGGTTCTTGTACCTGGCCATGAACCAGTAGGCGTTTGCTACGTTCATGGGGCATCTTGCCATCATGTGCTTCCCCGTGTGGATGGAGGTGTTCGTGGCAAGTCCGGCCAGAAGGTGCGGCTCATCGGTTATTGCAACCAGCTCTTTCGTGAACGGGTCGGTCTTGTTGACCATGAATAGGATCCCGTCGGCAAGCAACAACGAGTCCTTGTAGACGTTGCGGCCCTTGACGTATGATCCGAAGGTGCTGGCATCCTCGATGCCAGGGTATGCGCCTAAAGCCTCTATGATATCGATGAAATCCGTCATGCTATTACCTCCGTAGTGTGCTTACTATATCTTACCTATAAACCTGACTTTTTCCTAATTCGTGACCATTCTTCTTTTTTAATGACATCTTGAAGGATTTCTCGTAGGAACATAGAATAATTATATTGGTATACCAAAAGTATACCATCGGAGCACCAGTTGAAAGAGCACTCATATTAACATATAAGGAGGAATCGGATTTGTCTAAGTGGCAGATACCACCAACTGGCGGACACCTCGACCTTGCCGACGGAATCTACTTCCAGAACATGACCGGAAAGGAAGTTCAGGAAAGGCTCAAGAAGAACGACGTGATCATAATCCCGGTCGGAAGCACTGAGGCCCATGGCCCCCACGCATGTTACGGAGAGGACACATTCCTCGTCACCAGGATGGCTGAGCAAGTAGCCAAGAGTACCGGCTGTACGGTCTCTCAGCCCGTCTGGTTCGGGACCCATCCCTACCACCACATCGGCATGCCGGGTACCATACCGGTGGACGAAGACACTTTCACCGCCTATCTTAGCTCCATAATCGCGGGTTTCTGGAATATGGGATTCAGGAAGCAGATACTGCTCAACGGGCACGGACAGGAGTATGTCATACCGACCGCCCTCCATCGCTTCGCGCGCCGCTTCCAGTTACCGAGCGTGCTCGTGAACCTCAACTGGTTCTACGCCATCCCCGACTACCTAAAGGACAAAGAGCACGGAGGGGTGCTCGAGACGCCTTTCGTGCATGCGGACGAGACCGAGACTTCGATGTCCTTAGCGCTGTTCCCCGAGATGATAAAGATGGAAGACGCCGTAGATACGGAGTTCCATGGCTTCCTGCCCAAGGGGCACGTTGATTCGGCAGGCAACATATACCAGAGGCCGATACCATGGTATGCGCATGTGGGCGCAGGCACGATCGAGATAAAGGGCAACCCCGAAGGCGTTGTCGGAAAGGCAACGTTGGCCGACGTCGAGAAGGTTCGTCCCGCCGTTAACGCTCTTCTTGACTATACTGAGAAGCTTGTCAACGACATACTTGAGAAATTCCCAGCGGGCACCCTACCGCCGGCGGACATGACGACAAATCGCTTTACTGCCGAGGAGCTTGAGGACTACCTCAGAGGGCCCCTCAAGGGCGGAAAGCACATCTACGTAATAGCCTGGCCCCCATATTGATAGTTGACGCTTTTGGGCGCGGTACGTTTAGATGCCGCGCCCAGAACGATTAAGGACGTGTTCAGCATGAACCTGAAGAACGACAACCTTCCGCAGCGCAAACCTAATCTCAGCGTGCAAGTGTATCAGACCCTCAAGAAAGCGATCATGGATAACACACTCAAGCCAGGAGAGCCGCTCCTGGAAAGGCAACTTGCAGAGAGCCTCGGCGTGAGCAGGACGCCCGTCAGGGAGGCCTTCAAACTCCTTGCTATGGACGGCCTGGTGAAGCTTGTCCCGAACAGGGAAGCTGAAGTCGCTGACATCAGCATCATGGACGTGAAGGAGATTATCCAGATCAGGTCCCGACTAGAGACCCTGGCCGCGAGGTTGTGTACGGACAATGCCACTCCGGACGACATCGGTAGGATAGGCGATAGGATATCCGCGATGGAGGAAAGCCTGAAAAACTCCGATTATCTGGGCTATCTTACAAACGACCTTGGTATGCACTCAATAATACTTGCCTGCAGCGGAAACTTAAGGCTCGAAGCGATACTGAAATCCTTGGGTAACCAGATCAGCAGGCTGACCTACCTCTCGGTTGGGGACGTGGAACAGGCGAAAGAATCGCTCGGTCATCATAGGCGAATATTCCAGGCCATCTCATCAAAGGACCCCGAAGGGGCGGAAAAAGCGATGGCAGAGCATATAGAGAGCATTCGCGAACATCTCTACAGGAGATTCGGACTGTAGTCATGGGAGGCGTTCAATTGGACGGGAAATGTATCCTCAGGATGTGCGACATCACAAAGACCTTCCCTGGGATGATCGCCCTCAACAAGGTCTGCTTCGACCTCAATGAGGGTGAGGTGCACGTGCTCGTAGGCGAGAACGGCGCCGGTAAATCTACCCTGATGAAGATCTTATGCGGAGTCTACGGGAAGGACAACGGAAAGATAAACCTTTGCGGGGTGGACGTGGAAGTGAAGGATACCAAACATGCCGAAGGGCTCGGTATCAGCATGATCCACCAAGAGTTCAACCTACTGCCGTTCAGGAACGTGGCGCAAAACATATTCTTGGGAAGAGAACCCGTGAAGGGCCCGCTGAAGGTGCTCGACGAGGAGCGAATGCACAAAGAGGCCAAGAGTCTGCTCTTGTCGCTAGGTCTGAACTTGGACACGAAGACGCTCGTCAAGGAGCTCGGTGTGGCGCAACGGCAGATGGTGGAAGTGGCGAAGGCGCTCTCCATGAACGCGAAGGTGCTTATAATGGACGAACCGACGGCCACGCTTACCACCAGGGAGATCGAACAGCTCTTCGCTACGATCGCAAGCCTCACCAACAAGGGCGTTTCGATAGTCTATATATCCCACCGGATGGAAGAGATATTCCGTATAGCAGACAGGATAACGGTCCTAAGAGATGGGCTGTTCGTCGCCACGGTCGAAGACCCTTCCAGCATTACGATGGATGAGCTTGTGGCGATGATGGTCGGCAGACGCATTGAGAAGCGCTTCGAAAAACCGCCTGTGGAGCTGGGGAAAGAAGTCCTGAGGGTAGACGGCCTCAGCTCTGGTGGTAAGTTCGAGGACATCTCGTTGTACGTAAGGGAAGGTGAGATAGTCGGTATCTCTGGCTTGGTGGGGGCAGGCAGGACCGAGGTCGCAAGGGCGATATTCGGCGCCGATCCCAAGGATAAGGGGAAGATAAGTCTCTTCGGCAAGGAGATAAAGGCGGGAAACCCTGGCACCATGGTGTCAAAAGGAGTCGGCTTCGTCCCAGAGGACAGGAAAGAGCAGGGCCTCGCCCTCATAATGTCCGTGAAGGACAACATAGTCCAAGCATCCCTGGACAAGGTATCCACAGGTCCCTTCATAAACGGCCCCAAAGAGAAGAAGGTCGCAAAGAGATACGTTGACGAGCTCAGGGTCTCGACGCCTTCCGTGCAGAAACTCGCCAAGTTCCTCTCAGGAGGCACGCAGCAGAAGGTAGTGATCGCAAAATGGCTCGCCTCTGGTTCGCGGGTCTTGATATTCGACGAACCCACACGGGGAATAGACGTCGGTGCAAAGCAGGAGATCTACAAGATAATGGGAGACCTGGTCAAAGATGGCGTCGGAATCCTCATGATATCGTCCGAGCTGCCCGAGATCATAAGCGTATGCGACCGTATCTATGTAATGCATGAAGGAAGGATTACAGGAGAAGTAATGCAGACCGACGCGAACCAGGAGCTCATCCTGGGCCTTGCGATGGGGAAAGAGGTGGTCCAATGAAACGGCGCGACATAGAAAGGACCGCCGGCAGGCCCAGGTTCAGGGTATCGGGGGTGCTCATTGCAATCATAGCCGTCGTCGGCGTGTTCTCGTTCACTGCAAAAGGCTTCTTCTCCCTCGCCAACTTCGCGAACATCGCTCTGCAGGGCTCGGTCCTCTTCATAGCGGCATTGGGCATGACGCTCGCTATCCTTTCGGGCATGATAGACCTTTCGATCGGAGGCGTCATGACGCTCGCAGGAGTAATTACGGCGCTTGCGCTTAAGGCAGGCCTTCCGCCGATATTGGCCATACTCGCCGGGCTTGCCGCCGGCTCCCTGTGCGGCGCGTTCACGGGGTATCTTGTATCGAGCTGGGGCTTTCATCACTGGATTGCGACTTTCGGCATGATGGGCATATCCCAGGGGATCGCCCTGGTTGTAACCCAAGGGTCGTCCGTATCGGGCTTCAGCAGGGCGTTCAGGAACATCGGTGATTCTACTATTATCGGAATACCCGTTCCAGTGCTGATCGCAGCAGCGACCTTCGCGATCATAGCGTTCGTGCTCTACCGTACCAGGTTCGGCTCGAACATGTACGCCATAGGAGGGAGCGAGCAAGTAGCAAGGTACTCGGGTATAAACTCAAGCAAGATGAAGCTTTCAGTGTTCGTGCTGACGGGATTGCTGGCCGCTGTCGCTGGTATAGTCCTTACCTCGAGGATGAACTCGGCGAATCCCACCGCCGGCATGGGATATGAATTCGACTCCATAGCCGCCGTTATAATCGGCGGCACTCCGATAACAGGAGGGCGCGGCGGTGTAAAGGGCACCTTTCTAGGAGCTTTCATAATCTCGATACTAAAGAACGGGCTTAACCTGGTCGGCCTGTCGTCCCCGTGGCAGCTGACGATAATAGGGGCCATGATTACGGGAGCGATCATAGTCGACGTCATTACGCACTCAAAACGTTAGGTCGGCAAAGGAGGTCGTCGAATGCGCTTGGCTGCGCAAATACTAAAATACTCAAGGCTTTTAATCATAGCGGCGCTTTTCGTGGGCCTTACGCTGGCCTCACCGGTCTTCTTGACCGGTTCGAACCTCATCAACGTCGTCAGGCAGACGGCACTTCTGGCAGTGCTGGGCTTCGCCATGACTCTTGTCATCCTAGTAGGGGGCATCGATCTTTCGATCGGCTCAGTGCTCGCACTGTCCAGCTGCCTAGCGGCGTCCTATCTTAAGGAACCGTCCACCATCGTCATAGGGACGATCATCTGCCTCGGCGTCGCTTCGGCGTGCGGTTTCCTAAACGGCCTCATGGTCGCCAAAATCAAGCTGCCCCCGTTCATAGCCACCTATGGGATGAGCTGGATGACCAGGGGTCTCGCCCTCGTGTTCATGGGAGGCAACATAGTCTACGGCTTCCCTAAGACGTTCAGGTTCCTGGGGGCTGGGTACATGCTCGGAGTTCCGACTCCAATCTGGGTCATGACCATCGCGTTCACGGTGCTGTACGTGGTACTTCACATGACCAAGATCGGGCGCAACGTCTACGCTACCGGCGCGAACAAGGAAGCGGCGTTCTTATCCGGCGTCAAAACCGACAGGGTAGTGATTGGCCTCTACACCATGGCGGGGTTCTTGGTCGGTCTAGGCGCGCTAATGTACATCTCCAGGCTCAACGCGGCGGAGCCAGGGATCGGAGAATCCTTCGCACTGGAGGCCATAGCGGCGACGCTCATCGGTGGCACCCCGTTCACCGGTGGTGAGGGAGGCATATCACGCACCCTCACCGGGGCTTTCATACTCACCTTGCTGTCAAACGGCATGAACCTGCTCGGGGTTTCATCTCTATGGCAGTCGGCGGTATTCGGCAGTGTGATTATCTTCGCGATAATGCTAGAGCGCATAAGCAAGAAGCTAGGAAACGATTAAGGACCGCAAGTGGCGGTGAATTAGGGGCGGATCCTCTTCTGCGAGGAAAGACATAAGCCCGAACAAAAAAACGAGGAGGAATAACAATGACACTGAAGCGCATCGCAGCGGTAGTGATACTGGCAGCCATGCTCACCATGGGCATGATGTCGGTAGCGGGTGCAAAGACCTACAACGTCGTCCTGGTCCTCAAGAACTTCGTCAATCCGGTCTGGCTCGATATGCAGCGCGGTGGCGAAGCGGCGGCTAAGGAACTGGGCATCAACATCAAGACACTGGCTCCCCTCAAGGCGGACAACAACGAAGAGCAGGTCAAGGCCATAGAGGACGCCATCATTCAGAAAGTGGACGCCATAGTCGTTGTACCCTCTGACTCCAACGGTATAATCCCCGCGATCGAGAAGGCCAACAAGGCGGGCATTCCCGTCATCAACGTGAACACAAAGGCAAACGGCGGCAAGTGCGAAACGTTCGTCGCCGTCGAGAACTATGATGCTGCTTTCATGGTGGCAGAGGCCATGGGCGCCAAGTTGAACGGTAAGGGCACCGTTATAGTCCTCGAAGGCGTACCCGGCGCGCAAAGCGCGATCGACCTCGACGCGGGTACCAAAGCGGCCCTCAAGAAGTATCCCGGTATCGAGATAGTTGCATCTCAGACGGCCAAATTCCAAAGGGCCGAGGCCATGAAGGTTATGGAGAACCTACTGCAGCGCTTCCCCAACGTATCGGCGGTGCTGGCCGCAAATGACGAGATGGCCCTTGGCGCAGTAGAGGCAATCGACGCAATCGGCAAGACCGGCAAGATCCTCGTCTCCGGACTCGATGCCAACGCTGACGCCGTAAAGGCGATAGCCGCAGGCAAGATGACCATCAGCTGTGACAAGCGCTCCTACCAGCAAGGTTACGAGGGCGTAAAGGCCGCCGTAAAGTTCCTGAACGGCGAGAAGCTGCCCGCCAGGGTCGTAATCCAGACGAACGTCGTGGATTCGAGCAACATAGCCAATTACGTAAAATAGGGATCAATCTACCGGGGCGGGATTCGTCCCGCCCCCTTCTTCAGGGAAGGGAAAGGTGCCACATGAAGGGCTTGCTTCTAAAAGAACCGCTTAAGCTCGAGATAACTAAGTCGGATATGGTAAAGCCAGGACCGGGAGAGGTCCTTATTGAAGTCGACAACGTCGGTCTATGCGGATCGGACCTTCATCTATATAAGGGGACCTATAACGGTCCGCACAAGTATCCCATGTATTTCGGCCACGAGTGGGCCGGAAGGGTGGTCGAAGACGGCGATGGCAAAGGGGGCCGGTTTACGGCGGGAGATCCCGTCACGGGCGACTGCTCCCACTTTTGCTCCGAGTGCAAGCTCTGCGCCGTGGACAAGAACCTCTGCGCGCATATAGAGAAATACGGCATCACGATGGACGGAGCCTCAAGGCAGTTCATCACACTGGACAAGAAGTATGTCTACAAGGCTCCCGCCCATGTGAGGATGGACCTTCTGTCGTTGGCGGAGCCGCTCGCGGTGGCAGCAAGGGCCGCTAAGAGGGCGGCAGCCACGATAGGGCTAGATAACATGAGTAGGGCAAAAGCCTTGGTATTGGGCGCGGGGCCCATAGGATTGGGCGTGATGCTTGCCTTGAGGAACCTTTACGGTGCGGCGGGTGTATACGGTGACGACCTAATAGAAACAAGGCGCGCCGCGATGATTAAAGTGGGAGCTACACCGGTAGGGAAGATCGAGCGAATCGGCGGCGAGGACTACGCGTCTCTCTATTCGGACGCTTTATGGGACATCGTGGTAGAGACAACAGGTGCCCCAGGTGCGGTCGAACGTGCCCTCGCCGAGGTAAAGCCGATGGGCGTCGTGGTTCTTCTGGGGTTTTTACCAAAAACCGAATACGAGCTTAAGCTCATAACCGTAAAGGCTCTTACGGTGTTGGGAAGCATAGGAGGCACGGGCAATTTTGAGGACGCCATCGGCCTCATTTCTTCTAATCCGGAAGAAGTAAACACGCTGGTCGGCGGTAAAGTAGGCTACAAGGAAGCGGTAAAGGCGTTCGAGCTCGGCCTTGGAAGGTCGGTTGCGGGCAAGGTGCAGATAAGCTTCAAGGAATGACGGCAACAAGGAGGAATGGTGCATGAAAGCCCTTGTAAAGTACGCGCAGGGCAAGGATAACATGGAGATAAGGGACGTGCCCGTCCCCACGATAGAAGCTGACGAGGTACTCATTAAAGTCAAATACACCGGAATTTGCGGCAGTGATCTTAAGATATTGGCCGATGAGCATCCCTACTACCCCCCGGTGATAACAGGACACGAGTTCTCCGGCGAGATCGTAGAGGTCGGTAAGGCGGTCGAGGGCTGGAAAGAAGGAGACAGGGTGGTGTCGGAGCTGCACACGAAGAAGTGCGGCGTATGCTCTTTGTGCAGGACGGGCGAATGGTACGTGTGCAAAAGTAAGCGCGCCCCGGGATGGGGAATCGACGGTGCCTTCGCAGAGTACGTCAAGATGCCGGCATGGCTCCTGCATAGGATACCCGACAACGTGAGTTTCAAGGAGGCAGCGGTTACGGAACCAGTGGCAGTCGCGGTCAACGCGGTGCTCGAACGCACCAAGGTGGAACCTGGCGATTTCGTCGCCGTCCTTGGCTGCGGCCCACTGGGGCTAATAGCGGCCCAGCTCGCTAAGGCGGTCGGTGCGTCTGCCAGCCTCATCACAGGCACAGAGAAAGACGAAGGTGCCAGGCTTCCCGCGGCGAGGAAGCTTGGGATCGACCATGTGGTGAACGTCCAAAGGCAGGATCCTGTCGCTCTCGTCAGGGAGCTCACCAACGGCACTGGTGCGGACCTCGTCGTGGACTTCGCTGGTGCCCAGCCTGCGCTGCTGCAGGGCTTCGAGATGGTCAGAATCCATGGTAGGTTCTGCGCCGTGGGCGTTCCTCCGACCGATATGGTGGAAGTACCGTGGAAGGCGCTCATCTACAAGGGAGTGGACGTGGTATTCAATTTTAGCTCGAAGTATACGAGCTGGAAAAGGGCGCTTCAGATGATGGCTACCGGAAGGCTGGATGTGAATCCGCTGATAACCCACGTACTTCCGCTCGAGGACTGGCACGAAGGGTTCGAGCTGGCGAAGAGGGGCGAAGCGATAAAAGTGCTCCTTACACCGGAAAAGCTCTAGGAGGAATAAGCCATGTACGATTTACCGAAGAGCATGAAAGCTGCCGTACTGTACGGCGAGGGAGACCTCAGGGTCACCGAAAGGCCAGTCCCTGTTCCAGAAGGGCAGGAAGTACTAGTCAAGGTTGACTCTTGCGCGATCTGCGGCACGGACCCCAAGATAGTAGCGCATGGTTGGCCGAACCACCCTCCATACGGGGAGTTCATTCCGGGGCACGAGTTCACCGGGACGATCGTTAAGCTGGGATCTAGAGCTTTTGGATGGAAGCTCGGCGACAGGGTGGCGGTAGAGCCCCACAAGGGCTGTGGTATATGCGAGAACTGTATCAGGGGCCTCTATACGACCTGCCTTAATTACGGGGACTTGGAGAAAGGGCATAGGCATTACGGTTTCACAGCCAACGGGGGCTACGCGGAATATGCGGTGAACCATATAAATACGCTTCATAGAGTCCCGGAATCGATAAGCCTCGAGGCGGCGACTCTGGCTACTACCGCAGGTACCGTGATATATGGCCTAGAGAGGGCCGGCTGGGTCAGGCCCAGCGACTTCGTGGTCGTGTCCGGTCCGGGGCCCATCGGGCTCATGGCCGTACAGGTCGCGAGGGCGTGCGGGGCTGGTGCGGTCATGCTTTCGGGCACAAGGGAGGAGAGGCTTTCGATCGGAAGGAAAGTGGGTGCCTCCCATACGGTGAACGTAAGGGAGCAGGACTTAGCGAGCGAAGTAACGAAGCTCACCGACGGCAAGGGCGCCGACTTGGTCGTGGAGTGTTCAGGGGATCCAAGTGCGGCCGCCGCTGCGATAGACATCACCAAGAAAAGCGGCAGGATCTCTTTCATCGGCATCTATTCTCAGCCTGTGACGCTTGCGCTGAATAACTTAGTTCAGAAGAATATACAAGCCGCCGGTGGCAAGGCCGAGGGCGGCTGGGCCCTGGAGAGGGGGATGCCCCTCATAGCAAACGGTTCGGTACTGACGGAACCTCTCATTACCCACAGGTTCAAGCTGGACGACATCAACGAGGCCATGGACACGTTCGCCAGAAGGTTGGGCGGTGCCATAAAGGTCATCGTCAAACCCTGAGGAGGCCGATATGTACAAGTACAAGCTCCTGGTTACGGCCAGGTCCTTCGCGAAATACGATGCTGAGCCGATCAAAAGGCTCGAAGCTCACTCCATAGAAGTGGTGCGACCGTCAATATCCGGCCCATTCGACGAAGCTGGCCTGATAAAGGTGATCGAAACGGCAGGTCAGATGGACGCGCTCATGGTCGGTAACGACGATGTCACCGATGAGGTCATACAGAAGCTCCTCCCGAGAACGAAGATCATATCCAGGTACGGCATCGGAATAGACAACATAGACGTTCAAGCCGCCGCGAAGTCCGGCATCGCCGTTACGAACACGCCGGGGGCCAACGACAAGTCGGTGGCGGACCTGGCGATGGGTTTCGTCATCTCCTGCGCAAGGAGCTTACCGCAACAAATGATGAGCGTGCAGGAAGGCTCCTGGGACAGGAAGACGGGCGTTGAGCTCGACGGTAAGGTCCTTGGCATAATCGGCATGGGAAGGATTGGCAAGGGGCTGGCCAGAAGGGCCAGGGCCTTCGGCATGAAGGTGATCGGCTTCGACAAGTACTGGGACGTGGCGTTCGCTGAAGGAAACGAAATAGCGTTCAAGAGCATAGAGGAGATACTGAGGGTCTCAGACTTCGTTAGCCTGCATGTGCCGGCTACCGAGGAGACCGAGAATCTCATAAACGAGGCGAGCCTTGCTACGATGAAGCGCGGCGCTTCGATCATAAACACCGCGCGCGGCGAGCTCATAGACGAGAAGGCGCTGGCAGATGCTGTGAAGACGAAAAGGATAAAGGCAGCGGCGGTGGACGTGACAAGGAACGAGCCCCCGGTGGGATCCCCGCTCCTCGGGGTGGCGGACATACTCATCACGCCGCATATAGGGGCCAACACCGAGGACGCAGGCAAGTCCATGAGCACGATAGCGGCCGACAACGTGATAGACATGCTGATAGACGGAAGATGCGCCAATAGGGTCGGCTGAGGGGGAGTATGCAAGATGAAGAGGCATGAAGTTTTCAAGGCTGTAGAAGAGGTTGGCATAGTAGCCATAGTCCGCGGCACCGGTGCGTCCGATATCGTGCCCATAGCGAAGGCCATGTACGACGGCGGCGTGAGGGCGATAGAGGTCACGATGAACACAAAAGGTGCCATGGACATGATGAGGGAGCTCTCCGGCATTTTGCCCAAGGACATGCTCCTAGGCGCCGGCACGGTCCTGGACCCCGAGACGGGAAGGGCCGCAATCCTCTCCGGGGCGACATTCATCCTCAGCCCGACGTTTTGCAGGCCGCTCGTCGAGCTGTGCAACAGGTACGACGTGATGGCGGTGCCAGGCGTTATGACACCAACGGAGGCGCTGGCGGCATGGGAGTCGGGAGTTGACGTGGTGAAGGTGTTCCCGGCCAGTGTCCTAGGACCGAGCTACATCAAGGACCTCAAGGGGCCCCTGCCGCAGATAGAGATGATGCCGGTGGGAGGAGTGAACCTCGAGACAATACCCGCCTTCATTAAGGCCGGGGCGTGCTCGGTGGGAGTGGGCGGAGAGCTCGTGGACAAGAAACTGATAGCCGCGTGCGACTGGAAGGGCCTGACAGAGAAGGCAGCGAGGTTCGTATCGGCGATCAGGGAAGCGAGGAAGTCGAAGTAGATGCCGGTCTTCATTGGGCTCGACATCGGATCCTCCAGCGTCAGGGCGGCAGCATTCGACGAGGGACTCGATATGCTCTGCTCCTCGCAGAAGCTCTATCCGATGCACTTCCCGCGCCCTGGCTGGGCCGAACAGGACCCGCGGCTGATTCTCAGTAAGGCTAAGGAAGCCCTGGCCGAGACCTCGCGGAAGCTCGACGATATGGGGCTACTAGGGCAGGTGAAGGCTCTGGGGGCATCGGGTTTCATGCATTCGACCATGGCGGTGGGAAAGGACAAAGAGCCGCTTACCATGCTCCTCCCTTGGGCGGACCAGAGGACGGCCGGCCAGGTGGCCTGGATTAGGGAGGAGTTCGGGAGGAAGAAATCCTATATCGAAACTGGCTGCCCAACACACACGACTTACGTGCCCGGGAAGATCAGATGGCTAAGGAAGGAAATGGCTGGGATAACCAAAAGGACTTGGAGGTACATGTCCGTAAAGGAATGGGTACTGGCCAAGCTCACCGGAGAATACGCCTGCGACCTCGGGATAGCATCGGGAGCGGGGCTTTTGGACATGCGCTCACGCTGCTGGGACAAGCTGACCTTGACGGCGGCGGGTATAGACGGCTCCTCGCTGAACCCCCTGGTGGAACCGACCACGGTGATCGGGGGGATAACCAAAGAAGCAGCCGAAGCGACAGGACTGCCCGAGGGCACGCCCGTAGTGGCGGGCTCTTCGGATGCAGCGATGTCCAGCCTGGGCTCTGGAGCCGGCGGTATCGGTGAGACGGTCGCCATGATCGGGACCAGCGGGGCAATAAGGATGACGTCTGACAGACCGATGATAGATGACGGCATGAAATGCTGGTGCTACTACCTGGCGGAGGATAGGTGGATCGTCGGAGGGGCGACCAACAACGGCGGCAACGTGCTGGATTGGTACAGAGAATCACTAACGGGGATAAAAACAAGCCAGGGACATTCTTGGCAAGTCGGGTATGACGACCTGCTTAAAGCAGCAGAATCATCACCCGCAGGTTCTTCCGGCCTCGTATTCTTAGCGTTCCTTGCGGGGGAAAGGGCACCGGGCTGGGACGAGAACGCAAGAGGCGTACTTCTGGGGCTTACGCTATCACATACCGCAGCCGATGTGGCAAGGAGCATACTAGAAGGTACCGTGTTCCAGTTGCATGGCATATTCGAGGCACTGAAGAGTTTTGGGGAGCAAAAAGGAAGAGTCATAGCGTCAGGAGGCTTCGCCAGATCGGACCTTTGGCTCAAGATCCTCGCGTCGGTGCTCGGTTCGGAAATCGAGGTCCCGAGATCGATAGAAGGCTCGGTTGCGGGGGCCGCCGCTATTGCCATGATCGGGACAGAAGAGAAAAAAGGTTTGGAATGGACATCACGCATAAGGAAAGACCCGATGATAATCAGCCCTGCACCTGAGGATATAGAGAGATATAAGAGGGTTTTGAGGGTATATCGTGATTCATACGATGCTATGAACGGGATATTCAAGGAGTTGGTAGACATTGCCGAAAGGTGATAGATGGGAACCGGTGATATCGGCATCGATCGCTCTGGCTGCACCACCTGGTGCTCCTATATTGCTGCGTGGTCCTTTGTCAAAGACTATAGACATGGCCGCTGATATCGGGTTTACAGGCATAGAGCTGCATTTCCGTACGGTCGAAGAGGTCGACTGGGACTTGTTGGACGGAAAGCTCAGATCCAGGGCACTTAAGCTTACTTCCATCGGGACGGGCAGGATATTCACCATGGACAGGCTGTCAATCTCAGACGAGGGCTCGGAAGGGCCCGATGCAGCCGAAGGAAGACTCAGGTCGATGATCGACAAGGTGGAGAGATACGGATCCGACATCATTATTGGGTCCATAAGGGGCAAGTTATCCGAAGATCCTATAAGGAGGCCGGTTGCTTACGCAAGGCTCGTCTCCTCGCTGAGAAGGATCTCGCGATATGCAGAAGAGAAGGGTTTAAGGGTGGTCGTAGAATCGATCAATCGCTTCGAAGCGGACAATATCAACACGACGATGGACCTCCTTAGGCTCATCGAGGACGTTGGTTCACCCAATCTTCTAGCCCACATAGATTCCTATCATATGTACACTCAGGGCGAAGACATTATTAGATCGATTAGATTAGCCGGAGACGCGATAGGGCACGTACACCTCGCTGACAGTGAAAGGCTCGCCCCTGGTTTGGGAGCCATAGACTTCGAAGGTTTCGTAAGGGCATTGGACGATGTCGGCTATAAAGGAGCTCTTGCCTTCGAATACGCACCTTCAAAAACAGGAAGTGAAGCCAAGGAAGATCCGACATACGATGAGCAGCTCCGATTCGGCCTTTTAGGGATAAAGCATGTTATAAGATGCATTGAAAGTCTAGACTAGCCCGTATCCCGATATCTACAATAGCAAAAATATCAGGCATACTCTTCTTTAGGGTAAAGCCTTGATGTGCCCTGACGGGCCCACGCGCAGGATCGGTCTGGGGCTTGGATTCAAGATATAGCTCATCCAAAAGGGCGATTTTACGCAGCTGGCGATACATTTGCTTCAATTATGTAGTAAGTTATTAGTAACAGATCCACGAAGGTCAATTCACCTGATAACCTGCTAGGGGATTGACCAACCCGCGAACCTGGTATGGGCAGGTCCAGGCGCGTGAACTGACAGAAGGGTACCTGAAGAACCCTCCCGATATTCGTACCGGGAGGGTTCTTCACATTCATTGTGCTTCTATTATATCTCGTGCTCTAGATGTCATGTCGCCTACGCCAAAGGGCTTCCTTATCTACCCATCAGCTGTTTGGGATGTTCTAGTGCACTATCCTCTTGATCTCTACGTCGGCCAGCTGCTCGAAGAAGGTCACTATTGCCGAGTGGTCGCTGCTGCCGTGACCCTTGACCTTAAGCGCCTGCATTATCTGCGCGATGAGCCCGGTCATCGGCAGGGGGGCGTTCAGTTCCTTGCCGGTCTGAAGGGCGTTGGCGATGTCCTTTATGTGCAGGTCGATCCTGAAGCCGGGCTTGAAGTTGCGGTCGAGCACCATAGGAGTCTTGGCGTTCATCACGCTGCTGCCTGCAAGGCCGCCCTTTATCGCGTTGAATATGGCCTCCGGGTCGACGCCGGCCTTCACACCGAGAGTCAGGGCCTCGCCAAGGGCCGCGATGTTCAGGGCGACGATAATCTGGTTGCAGAGCTTGACTGTATTGCCCGCTCCTATTGAGCCTACCAGGACCACTGAGCTGCCCATGACCTTCAGGATGTCCACACATTCTTCGAAGTCGGCCTTCTCGCCGCCGACCATTATGGACAATGTCGCAGCGATCGCTCCGGGCTGTCCGCCGCTGACCGGCGCGTCTATCATGCGTACGCCCTTGGCCTTGGCGGCGTCATGGACTTCCTTTGCCGTCGATGGCGCTATCGAGCTCATGTCGATTATTATCGAACCCTTTTTCGCCCCCTCCAGGACGCCCGATTTGCCCATCACGACTTCCTTGACCTGCGGTGAATCCGGCAGCATCGTGACTATCTTGTTGACCTGGCTTGCGACGTCCGCAGGGGAATTCGCCGCGACCGCGCCATTGGCTACTACTTCGTCGACCACCGCCCTAACCACATCGTAGACTATTACCTTATGCCCCGCCTTCATCAGGTTCGCACACATCGGCCTGCCCATGATGCCCAATCCTATGAAACCGATTGTTTCCATATTCTCTCCTCCATCAGATAGATATTTAAATGAGAATCATTATATATAGTATAACAGACCTTTGTGCAGGCACGAAGGGCTCGATCACAGCTACGGCGCAGGCTGGTCGTCGAGACCTACGAAGCGCTCGAGCTGATCGGCATCAAGGCCGGCCTGACGAGGCTGCCCGTAGGACCCATGAGGCCCGAGAAGAGGGAAGAGCTATACAAGGTCCTCATAGGAATGGGACTCCCCGCGAAGATATAAGGGAAGTAATGTAATGAACGCGGCTTGACTTGAGGGCCCCCCAGGCAGATCGCTTGCAGGGCCTTTTGGTCGACGAGGTCTTTCGAGCGTCTCCTTCGTGGGAAAGCCGGTTTACCAGTCCCATCCGTGCATATCATAATTGTCCAGGAGCTTATCCCAACGTTCCTTATCCAGCACAGAGCCTTTATCGATCTTCTTGAGCTCAAGGCTCGATCTTGAAGGGTGGCATGTTTTCAAGAAATGATGCGTGCACATGAGTACGCAGATACCGCAGCCTACACATCCGCCGATGATTTCCATGATGCCCTACCTAATGAGTAGTGCTGATTACATTTTTCAGTAAAACAATCGGATATCCCGGTAGTGGTGCCGGTTTTGGGCTAGATGCTCATATTAATACAATTCGACTGGGCATTAGCTATAGCGGTTAATAGCATCCAACATGCGTTTCGAATACTGTGTCAGTAATATCCCGGAGATGGGGACGGATTTCCGGGAGTGAAATTATGCAGCAATGGTATAAAAAAGGCGATCTATGAAGAAGAGAAACCAATCACAAGAGAATTGATCAAATAAAATTCGGAAGACTTATATACAAGAAATAAATAGGATATGCGAGAAGGAAATTTTCAATGTATATGTAATTCTAATATAAAGTTCAATGATACTGAAATGGAGTGTTGATATTGGGGCTTGGTGAAACAATAAGGGGATTTAGGAAAGAGCGGAACCTTACATTGAAGCAAATATCGGATTCGACAGGCTTATCGCAAAGCCTTATAAGCCAGGCTGAACGTGATATCTCCAGCCTATCGATCGGTTCTCTCAAGAAGATAGCCGACGTGCTCGGAGTTCCGCTGGTCGCGTTCTTCAAAGATGGCGATCCTGAGCCGGGCATGGTAGTAAGGCACGATCAAAGGAAGAAGCTAATCCCCAGGGGAACTGGCATCATCTATGAGCTTCTATCCCCCAGTATGGACTGCAATATTGAGCTGATATTCAACCATTATGAAGAAGGCGCGACCACCGGACCCCAATTTTACACACATAAGGGCGAGGAAGTAGGCATAGTCTTGTCCGGGATCATGGAAGTCACCGTCGGGTCCGAAAAATACACCCTTTATGAAGGAGACAGCATATATTTCGACAGCACTATCCCACACTGCTACAAGAACGTAGGCAAAGGAAAGCTTACGGCCGTATGGGCGATATCGCCGCCATCATTCTGATTAGAATACCAGCCTTGCGCTCAATTATCGGCAGTAACAAGACCATGAAGGAAGGAGGCAGGCAATTCCTGTCAGGGAAGAATTAAGTGCGACAGTGAAGTGACGGACACGTATCAATAACTATGGCAGGATACCGGGAAATACTGAAGGAGAACGAAAATCACATCGTCAGGAGGAGAGCAGATGTCTAGAATTCTCAAGGCAATAATATTGTGCTCAGTGGCTCTAGTTCTATTGGTCTCCCCAGCGTACAGCAAAGTCGATGTAGTTAAGATTGGAGTTATCTATCCTCTAACAGGCACTTCGGCATCCACCGGGAACGACTACGTAGCGGCTTACCAACTTGCAGCGGACATAATCAATAATGTAACCAACATTGATTTCCCATTCGCCAAGACCGTAGGGATACCAAGCCTTGGTAATGCAAAGATCGAATTTGTGCCTGCAGACAGCCAAGGCAATGCAGAAGTAGGTAAAGCGGAGGCTGAAAGGCTCATCACTACGATAAAGCCGGCAGCGCTGATGGGATGCCATCACAGCGCCGTCACGAAAACCGCAAGCCAGGCGGCAGAGCAGTACGGCATACCGTTCCTTTGCCCCGACTCCACTTCACCTGCGCTTACAGAAAGAGGATATGAGTATTTCTTCAGGAGCGGACCTACCGACAACACCTTCATTGAAGATGCCTTCCAGTTCATAGCCGACGTAGACAAGGCTAAAGGCACAAAGACTCAGACGGTGGCCCTTGTATCCGAAGACACAGAGTTCGGCAAGAACATACTCAACGTCGAGAAGGACCTTGCCAACAAGCTGGGATACAAGATCGTAGAGACGATAACCTTCGCCAACAATTCCACTAACCTAAGCAGCGAGGTCCTCCGCCTGAAGCAGGCAAACCCTGACGTCATCTTCATGGCCGCGTACACTTCCGACACCATCCTCTTCATGAAGACGTTCAAGGAGCAGCGCTACTACCCCAGGGCGATAATCGGACAGAGGGCCGGCTTTATAGCACCCGAGCTGTTCCAGACGATCGGCAAGGACGCCGATTACCTGTTCACCACTAATGTCTGGGCCGCTGACCTTGGCGTCGCAAGGCCGATCGTAAAGACCATCAACGATATGTACAAGAAAAAGACTGGCAAGGACCTTACCGGCGACTACGCAAGGGCGTTCACAGGGGCATTTGTCATGGCGGATGCGATCAACCGCGCCGGCTCCCTGGATCCCGAAGCGATAAAGAAGGCCCTTCTGGAGACCAACCTTCCCGGCAAGGACCTCATAGTGCCTTGGGAAGGCGTGAAGTTCGACCAGAAGACCCACCAGAACATGTACGGCAAGACGATAATCACCCAATTCAGCAACGGATCGTATAAGACAGTCTGGCCCCTCAACCTGGCCTCTACGCCTGTAGTCTGGCCTGTCCCGGGCTGGGATAAGAGATAAGGGCACATTGTCCAGGGCTGGGACAGGACCACCCAGCCCTGGCTCTGTAGGTTCATAGACGGGAGGGGTACATTTGAATCCGTTCCAGGTTCTAATCCAGACCATAGTAAACGGCTTGTTGCTCGGTTCGATAATCGCGCTGGTAGCGATTGGGATAGCGATAATAAGGGGCGTCATGGACATGGTGAACTTCGCCCAAGGCGAGTTCCTTATGCTCGGCATGTATGCTTCATACTGGATAAATGTCAAATGGAACTTGGATCCGCTCGTATCTGCGCCGATTACCATAGCGCTGATGTTCATCCTTGGCGTCATCGTCTATAAAGTCCTGATCGCCAGGGTCATCGAAGCACCGATGCTAGCTCAGATGCTGTTGACGTTCGGCCTTTCCATCGTGCTAGTGAATGTGGGGCTTTTCCTGTGGGGTTCCCAGTTCAAGACGATCCCCAATGTCCTAGTAAAAGGCACGATAAGCATCGGGGGCGTTATGGTCAGCCTCAATGCCCTCGTCCCGGCCCTCGTAAGCTTGTTGATGGCGGGCGCGGTGTACTGGTTCCTGATGAAGACCCGAATGGGCAGGGCTTTCCAGGCGACCTCGATGAACAAGAAGGCCGCCGCGCTGGTGGGGATAGACACTCAGACGGTCTATGCCCTCGCATTCGGCCTTGCGGCCGCTTGTGCGGGATTGGCAGGCTCGGTCCTTTCCATCTCATACTACATATTCCCTGGTGTCGGATCCGTCTTCAACCTGTATGCATTCGTAGCGGTGTGCCTCGGCGGATTTGGCAGCATACCAGGGGCCTTCATCGGGGGATTGATGATAGGCGTGTCCGATTCGTTGGCGGGCTTCTACATAAGCGCCGCTTTCAAGTATGTCGTAGCCTTCGGCATATACCTGGTTACGGTCATATTCAAGCCCAAGGGCCTCTTCGGGTGGTGAGACTATGAAAAAATACACTGTATATATACTGATAGCAGCCGCACTGCTTGCGGCGATAGTACTTCCCAGGCTTCTTCCCAAGCCGTTCGAGAAGCACGTGCTTATATTGATTATGCTCTACTCGATACTAGGATCGGCATGGAACATACTGGGAGGCTATACCGGCCAGGTATCGCTCGGCCATGCAGTGTTCTTCGGCATAGGCGCGTATACTTCCTCGATAATGCTCATAAAATGGGGGATCGTCCCCTGGGTCGGCATGCTCGTGGGTGGCGTGATCGCCACTATCGTATCTATAATAATAGGTTTGCCTACTTTCAAGCTCAGGGGCTTCTACTTCGCCATTGCGACCATCGCGCTGGGCGAGATGACGAGGACCCTGTTCTTAAACTGGGAATGGATAGGCGGGGCGGTCGGCCTGGAGCTGCCGATCAAGCGCGGGGACAAGCTTATCAACCTGCAGTTCTACCTGAGCAAGAACAACTACTACTATGTGCTTCTGGGCATCTTCTTGTTAACCATACTGGCCATCTACGTCATCCAGAAATCGAAGCTCGGCTACTACTTCAGGGCAGTGAAGGACAGCCATGAAGCGGCGCTCGCATCCGGCATAGATACTGCCAGGACGAAGCTCGTGGCTATGGGGATAAGCGCTTTCATCACCGCCATCGCCGGCAGCGTCTACGCCCAGTACCTGCTCTACATAGACCCGTACGTTGTCTTCTCCTCAGCCATCTCTACCAGGATATGCCTAGTGGCGATACTCGGCGGAGAAGGTAGGCTCTTCGGTCCTATAATCGGCTCGTCGATCCTGGTCATATTGTCGGAATACAGCAGGGCATGGCTCGGAGGCGGAGGCAAGGGAGTGGACCTTATCATATACGGCACCCTGATTGTGCTAGTAGCTGCGTTCCAGCCCCGAGGGATCCTGGGTATGGTAGAGATGGTCAAGGCCAAGAGGCAGAAGGCGGTGGTCCCCAATGCTTGAGCTTATAGGAGTCACCAAGAAATTCGGCGGCCTTCTAGCCAATGACAATGTGAGCATGAAGGTCGAAAAAGGCCAGATCTACGGGATAATCGGCCCCAACGGGGCGGGGAAGACCACCCTCTTCAACTGCATCACGGGATTCCTAAGACCCGAGGCGGGACGAGTGATATTCGAAGGCAGGGACATAACGTCCATGCCTGCGAACCTTATCTGCAGGGCTGGCATCGCGCGCACCTTCCAGATCGTCCAGGTCCTAGACAGCCTTACCGTGCAGGAGAATGCGATGGTCGGGGCGTTCTGCCATACGAACAGCAGGATGGTCGCAGAGAAGAAGGCGTCCGAGGCCCTGGACATCGTAAGGCTCACGGACAAGTCAACTTCAAGGGCAGGTTCGCTCAATATAGCGCAGAAGAAGAGGCTGCAGATCGCCCGTGCTTTGGCTACCGGAGCGAAGCTCGTGATGCTGGATGAGGCCATGGCAGGGCTGACCGAGGCTGAAAGGGTCCAGGCAGTGCAGATAGTCAAGGACATCAATTCGCTGGGGATAACCATAGTGCTGATAGAGCACGTCATGGAAGTCCTGATGCCAGTTTCTGATAGGGTCCTGGTGCTGAATTTCGGCAAGAAGATCGCCGAAGATGTGCCGTCCAGCATCGTGAACAACGAAGAAGTAATAAATGCCTATCTGGGAGGGCACGGCAATGCTTGACATCAAGGATATATCCGTCAACTACGGAGGAATATCGGCCCTTTCGGACGTTTCGATGCACATAGAAGAGGGTGAAGTCGTCGCCGTCGTAGGATCGAATGGAGCAGGCAAGTCGACGCTCCTCAGGGCGATATCCGGTCTTGTTCCGATCACGGAAGGTAAAATATCGTTTTCTGGCACGGATATTGAGAAGATGAAACCTCATAAAATCCTGAGGCTCGGGATTTCGCACGTCCCTGAGGGCAGGTTGCTTTTCGGGAAGATGAGCGTACACGACAACTTATTGACGGGCGCTTTTACGCTTAGCTCGAATGAGGCCATCGCATCAAAGGTACAGCAGGTATATGAGATGTTCCCGCGATTGAAGGAGAGATGTTCACAGAAAGCAGAGACGCTCTCCGGAGGAGAGCAGCAGATGCTTGCGATCGGCAGGGCGTTGATGGTGAGCCCGAAGCTCCTGATGCTGGACGAACCGTCCTTGGGTCTAAGCCCTATCCTCGTAGAGCAGGTCATCGACCTGGTCAAGAAGCTAAAGGCCGGCAAGCAGACCGTACTTCTCGTGGAGCAGAACGTAAGGAAGGCCCTGGGGGTGGCCGACAGGGCATATGTGCTCCAGACGGGCAAGATCGCCTTATCGGGTACCGGGGAGGAGCTCCTGGCTTCTGAAAGTGTTAAGAAAGCATACCTCGGAATGTGATGGGAGGGGCAAAGAAAATGCACAAGACATCGATGGCAAAAGGCATAAAGACTCTGATCGAAGTAAATGCGGGCGTTAAGCCCGGCGAGGATGTCGTCGTAGTTACCGATACCGAGAAGCTCAGCATCGCCCTTAAGCTGACGGATGCCCTTAAGGAGTATGGGACCGACCCCACAATATGCGTCACATTCCCAAGGAAGATGCACGGTGAGGCGCCTACTGACGCAGTCGCCAGGGCGATACTCGGGGCCGACGTCGTCTTTGCGCCCACTACTTTTTCCCTAGCCCACTCAGATGCAAGGCACCAGGCATGTAAAAAAGGCGCAAGATGGGTGAACATGCCGGATTACAGGGAAGAAATGCTCACCAAAGGCGGATTGCTCGCGGATTTCGTCGGTATTAATCCCCTAGTACAGAAGTTCGCCGATGCATTCACCAATGGAAACACCGTAGAGGTAACGACAAAGCTGGGGACCAGGATAGTCACTAACATAAAAGGCCGCCTTGGTCGCAATCAATCAGGTATCTGCACCGAAAAAGGCTCGTTCGGCTCGCCTCCCGACATCGAGACACATGTGGCGATGATAGAGGACTCAACCGAGGGCGTGATGATAGTCGACGGTAGCATCCCGCTTCCGGAGATCGGCGTACTTGATGAACCTATAGTGGTTCATCTGAAGAAGGGCCGCATAACCTCGATAGAAGGCGGTCGTCATGCCAAAACCATAAGGGAGATCATGGCGAAGCACGACGACCCTTCCGTATACGTAGCGGCCGAGCTGGGTATAGGGATGAACCCGGAATCCCATTTCAACGGAGCGATGCTCGAGGATGAGGGCGTGGCCGGCACGTTCCATATCGGCTTCGGAGACAACCATGGCATCGGAGGCCTTAGCAATGCTCCTTCGCACATCGACATGGTCGTCAACAAGCCTACTGTGAGGATCGACGGGGTCGTAGTCATGGAAGACGGCGAAGTCCTTCTATAAGGCGGATACATCGATTGACCAATTCAGAAAGGGGAGTGGAGACCATGGGAGAAGAACCTGTCAAAGTCGGTGTCATCATCTGTGATAGGTACCATACATGCGCAGGCGGGAAGTGCTTCAAGGCAGCCGAGAAGAGAGAAGGTGGCTTCGCCCGCTATAAGGGCAAGCCGATGCAGATAGCGGCATTCTCCCATTGTGGCGGCTGCCCCGGCGGCAATATCGAATATACCCCCCAGGAAATGAAGAACAACGGAATCCAGGTGATCTATCTAGCGACATGCATGCTGGTAGGATATCCGCCCTGCCCGAGAATCGACTATTTCAGAAGGTTCATGCGTGAGAAATACGGGGTCGAGGTGATCGTCGGGACCCATCCGATACCCGAGAAGTACATGGTGGTGCATGACGGGCTGCACACTTGGGATTCGTCGGCATGGCAAGAGCTGATATCCAATGTGTTAACGGACCCGGAGACAAGGCTTTCATATAACTAAACGAAATCGTTGTATGTGGGGTGAGTGCATTGGACGACAAGAAGAATAGGGGCGAACTGTTCGACGAGAAACTGATGAAACAGATAAGGGAGCGTTTCCTGCATGTTGAAGAGGACCCCGTGCTCAAGGAGAAAAGGCTGTTCTTCGACAATGCAGGCGGGTCGATCCGGCTCAAGGCCGCCAATGAAGCTTTCAAGAAGGTAGACGAGATGCCAGATTGCCCTGAGCATTCGAACAAGTCTGCCCTTGAGCTCGCGGCGATACAGGCCAAAGGCACCGAGGATGTACTGCGAGTGGTGTTCAACGCCAAGACGGGCAGCCTTGTCACGTCACTAACCGCATCCATGGCGATCTTCGAGATGACAAGGGCGATTATCGAAAACGTGCCGGGTACGAATGTGGTGACGACAAAGCTCGAGCATCCATCCGCTTATGACGCAATCGTGCTGAACGCCCAAAGATGCGGCAAGGAAATCAGGGTGGCAGATACCAACAAACGTACGGGCGGAGTGGATGTAGAAGCTATAACGAAGCTGATAGATATGAACACCTGCCTTCTTAGCGTGATATACGCATCGAATATATCGGGCGCCGTCAACGATATGGAAAAAATCGTAAAAGAAGCACGCAAGATCAAGCCGGACCTCTACATCCTTTGCGATTCGGTACAGCATGTCCCACATAAGGCAGTAGACATAGATAAACTGCACGTAGATGGGCTGAACTTCGCACCGTACAAGTTCTTCGGGCCCAGGGGGATGGGATTTGGCTACCTCTCGGAGAGGGCCGCCAAGCTGCCCCATAACAAGCTTCTTGCCAAGCCCTCGGACGTGTGGGAACTGGGCAGTCCCGCGCCGGCCCACTTCGCCGCGATAACGGAGGTCGTCAACTATGTCTGTTGGATAGGCGGTCACTTCGTCAAGACAGAAGACCGCAGGAAACTGTACGAAGAAGGCATGAACAGGATCAACCTACACGAAAGGGCCCTCCTTCATCATGTCCTGAACGGGTCGGACAAGGTCGAAGGCCTCAGGAAGATGAAAGGCGTCAAGGTATTCCTCGATTATGAGGATCTTTCGACAAGGGATCTCATCATAGCCATGGGGATCGACAACCTTGACCCAAAGAAGGCCGTAGCCGAGTATGAGAAAGAAGGCGTGGTGGCCTTCGAAAGGGTTTCTACAAGCATCTATTCGGCAAGGATGCTGAACTCCTTCGAAATCGAAGGTTGCATAAGGGTTTCACCGCTGCACTGCAATACCGTGGATGAGATGGACCGGTTCCTGATGGTTACTAAGAAACTGGCCGACAAGTATAGTCCGCGATAGCTTAGAGCAGGCCTTCGGTAATTCACAGGTACGATTGGATTTATGGTAGCGGACTGATCGGGCTATCCTCGATAAGCATTATGATCTGGAGGTACTGCATATGTCCGGTATAGACGTACAAAGGATCAAGGGGATCTTCGCCCCTATAGTAACGACATTCGATGAAGCCGGTGAACTGGACCTGAAATCCATGAAGGCCAACCTGGACAGGTGGGAAAAGACGCGCATGGCCGGGTATGTGGTCCTGGGCTCCAACAGCGAGGCGAACTACCTGAGTTTCGACGAGAAGATAAGGCTCGTCTCCTATGTGGTTGAAGAGAATAGAGGGAAGAAGGTCGTCATAGCGGGTACAGGGGTAGAAACGACAAAGGATACCATTGCATTGACGAAAGCAGTTGCCCAAGAGGGCGCAGAAGCGGCATTGGTACTTCCTCCCTTCTTCTTCAAGGCCTCTATGAACAACACGGTCCTTGCGGCACATTACCGCGCCGTAGCCGATGCATCCCCGATCCCGATCCTGATCTACAACATGCCGGGGAACACAGGGCTGAACCTGGATTCCAACCTGGTGTCCGAATTATCTTTCCATCAGAACATAATCGGCATCAAGGACAGCGGGGGGAACCTCGTCCAGATAGGCGAGATAATTGCAAAATCGAAGCCGGGCTTTGTGGTATTCGCTGGATCCGGTAGCTACATACTGACCACACTCGTATTGGGGGGCCACGGTACTACGGCTGCCCTGGCGAATGTGTTACCGGACACGCTCGCCGACATCTATGACGCATTCATGGCTAAGGACCTTGAGAGGGCAAGGAAAATCCAGCTGAAGGTCATGGATATAAACAAGGCTGTCACGGCGAAATATGGAGTGCCAGGCTTGAAAGCGGCGATGGACATGATCGGCTATGTAGGCGGAAAACCAAGATTGCCCATGTTGCCTCTTCCAGAGAAAGACAGAATGGATCTTGAGCGTATCCTTAGGGCTGCCATGAACTAGTTAGTAGAGCAAAGGTCCCTCCCCGGCCATGTAGTTGGAGAGGGACCTTAACATTATGAGTTTGCAAAGCGAAAACCATCGGAACGTAGAGGATTGTTATGGACATGCTATAGGTCCGGGTAATTTTCGATCAGCTCGCCTGCGTATTTGATTTCTACTCTTTTTACCACCATAGTGGCCTCCTCTTCCATATCTCCCCAGAGGATGAAGTGGCTGCTCACTCTTTCAAAGTTGGCCGCGTTCCCAGTGTGGAGCTCCCTTCCGTTGACCGACACCTTCAGCTTGTCGCCCTTGAGGGCCAGCTCGACCTGGTTGATGCCGTCGATTATGAACCCCGAGATTGGCCCGTTGCTCAAGTCGATACAATATCCTTTCGGCCCCATCGATACGTAGAACCAACCTTCCGAATAAGTGTCGCCGGCGCTGCCGGGATTCTGAAAATTCAGCTCTATGACGCTGCTTTCTTCGCCAAATACTGCGGATGAAAATCCAAAACCTATGGAACTTTGGCATTCTCCCGATACGGAATAGTCGAAATAGACAGTGGCAGTCAGGTCCCCCGTAAAAGACACCAGCGAGCATATGGAGGAATCTTTGATGTTAAGCCCGGTTCCGTCCAGAGTAAACGTAGGCATATCAGAAGTGTGCCAGTCGGAGATAAGGGCCGAGGGATCGGTAAAATCATATAGCCATGTCTTGTTGAGGCAGCCTGCACTGAAGGCGGCTATAAGGACCAGCGTAATGGAAGCGATGATGCGTATGCGTCTCATCTTAATCCTCCCTAAGCGTATATGATAGGATCCGACGACAAGAAAGGCGGGCTGGCTGTCTGTTTCATTTCCATGCTGCTATGTCTTACTTGTCAAACAAAGGTGCACTGAACATGACGAAACGATTTAAAAGCATACTTATGGTCATGATACCTGTGCTTTTTGCTGCATGGTCTCGCTCGGACCATCAAAATGATGCAAAGACGGCCGTCTACCTTCATCGGTAGGATCCCAAGCATGCCACGAAACGCAAGTACGGATGGCATCGACATACCTTGCAGCAATCGGGTGGATGCTTCATCTTTTGTAAAGAGCCAAAGGCGTCCATATAGGGCGTCGCGTCCTTTGATGGCTCTGATACCGATACGCCTGAGCCTTTTATTTAGCAGGGTATTCCTCGATCAGCTCGCCTGCGTACCTCACTTCGATCCTCTTGACCATCATCGACGCGTTCTCCCCGATATCGCCGTAGATGACGAGATGGCTGCTTATCCTCTCGAAATGGATCGCGTTGCCGGTGTACAGCTCCCTGCCGTTGATCGATACTTTCAAAGTATCGCCTTTGAGGGCGAGCTTGACCTTATTCATGCCGTTGACCACAAATCCCGGGATTGGCCTGTAACCTGCGTTTACGTTATAGCCATTCGGACCGAACACCACGTAGTACCACGCCTCGGGATAGGAGCCGCTCGTGCTGCCCGGATTTACGAGTTCGACCTGGACTACGCTGCCTCCACCTTCATTCGCTACGGAGGAAAATCCAAGCCCGATGCTACTTTCGTTCACCCCCGATGCGGAGAAATCGAAATATACCGTAGCAGTGACATCCCCGACGAAAGATACGGGCGAGATGACGCCGAAATCCACGACCCTAAGCCCCGATCCATCCAGGGTAAACGTAGGCGTATCATCTGCGGTCGTGTACCAATCGCCGATATTAGCCGATGAGTCGGTGAAATCATATGACCATGTCTTGTCGAGGCAGCCTGCGCTGAAGGCGGCAAGCAAGATCAGCGCAACAGAAGCGATGATGCGTGTGCGTCTCATCTTAATCCTCCTCGGTTATTCATAATGGAAGCAGGCGATCTGAAAAGCGAGCTATCCGCTTCGATTCCATAATACTCCAGCCAGCCATCCCTGTACAGGAACGCTTTTAGCGAGATCAATACGTTACTGAGGCATCCAAATCCAGCCCGATAAAATGTCTTGCGGAATCCGTACAGCCTGATGAGGCTTCATCGTGCATTATAGGTGATATCATAATCCTGTAGAAAACAACCATGGACGAGCCGGTGTAACATAACCGGCATGGGATATCACCGAAAAGCCTTGTACGCAAATGCACGACGAGCGTAACACAGAATCTCTTGAGGCGGAGGCCGCGATGCATCGAAAGCGCAGGGTGCTGATCGTAGACGATGAGGACAACATAAGGAGACTCCTTGCATATAGCCTTGGAAAGGCGGGCTATGACGTCGAGGAGGCGAAGAATGGGGCCGAGGCGGTGGAAGCGGCTTTGCGTATTTTACCCGACCTTATCGTCCTCGACATAATGATGCCCGTGATGGACGGCAACGAAGTCGTCATGAGGCTCAAGTCCGACCCGATGACGGAAGCAGTGCCGATCATAATGCTCACAGCCAAGGCATCGGATGCGGACAAGGTCAAGGGGCTGGACATCGGGGCAGACGATTACATCACGAAGCCGTTCAGTGTGAACGAGCTCATGGCCAGGGTGCGCGCCCTGTTGAGGAGGAGCGACGCCTCCAAGGAGACCAAGGACGAGGGCCGGGCGCTTAAGCTGGGTCCTGTCAGCATAGATACTGCGGCGCGCCTTTCCTATGTCGACGGAAAGAAGCTCGAACTTACGATGAAGGAATATGAGCTGTTGGCATTCCTGGCGAAGAACGCCGGCACGGCCTTCTCCAGGGAGAAGCTGCTGGAGGAGGTCTGGGGCCCGGATTACTACGGCGACATGCGCACTGTCGACGTCCATATCACCCATATCAGGGCCAAGCTCGGAAAAGAAGCTTCGGGAGCGATCGAGACGGTGCGCGGTGTGGGATACAGGGCCAACAAGGAGAAGCAGCCATGAGGCAGAAGGCGTTCATCTGGATATCGGCCCTCCTGCTGGTGGCCGTGGCGGCGGGCGGCCTGGTCGCGTTCAGGCTGTCATCGTCGTCCATAAAGGCGACGGCAAAAGCGGACCTCGCCTCCTTCGCTAAAGTCGCGGTTAGCAGATACATGGACAAGCTCCTGCCTGAAGATGCCCTTAAGGCCATCGAGAAGGAATCGGGCACCAGGGCCACGCTCATCGGGCCGGACGGATCCGTGCTGGCCGATTCAACTTATGATCCTTCCACTATGGAGAACCATTACAACAGGCCGGAAGTCCAGGAAGCGCTGAAATCCGGGGAAGGATCCTCAGTAAGGTATTCGGACACCGCGATGGAGGAGATGCTCTACTACGCCGTCTCGCTCGACAACGGGGACATATTGAGGCTCTCCGTCCCGCTTTACTCGGTAAAGGACGCTGCAAGTTCGGACACCCTGTTGATAACGGCCATGACGGTAGCACTCGGGGTCGTGGGCACGGCGGCCTCGTATGCGATCTCGTCGGGCATAACGTCCAAGGTGGACAGGCTGGCGTCCATATCGGCCAAGTACGCCGAGGGCGATTTCGCAAAGAGGATGCCGGAGGGAGGAAGCGGGGCGGAGGCGAAGCTGTCGCGCTCCTTCAACACCATGGCGGAAGCCCTCTCAAGGACCATAACGGACCTCACCCGGCAGAAGGCGGAGCTTAGCGGCGTGCTCTCCTCGATCGGCGACGGGATCATCTTCGTCGACGACAAGCTGAGTCTCGTCATGATGAACGAGCCCGCCGTGAAGCTAACCGGCCTTAAAGGCCCCGCCCTGTACGGCAGGCATCTGCTGGAGAGCATGAGGGCGCCGAAGCTCGAGCAGGCCCTAAAGACGGCCATGGCCGAGTCAAGGGCCTGCTCGTTCGAGGATACGAACCTGGACGAGACGCTGATGCTCGCGGTCACCGCGACGCCGGTCAGGCTGGAGGACGGCAGCATCACCGGCGCCGTGGCAAGCATAAGGGACGTCAGCGGGCCCAGGAAGCTGGAGGCCATGAAGAGCGAGTTCGTGGCGAACGTCACCCACGAGCTCAAGACGCCGCTCACCTCGATAAAGGGCTTCGCCCAGACGCTAATGGAAGAGGACGACTTGAAGACCAGGGCGAAGTTTTTGGGCGTGATCGAATCTGAGGCCGACAGGATGTCCAAGCTGGTGGACGACATAATGGCCCTTTCTGGCATTGAGGCGCTGGGGGCCGGCGAAGGAAGGACCGACCTCAAGAAGGAAGTGGAAGCGGCCCTTGAGATGATCGGCCCGATCGCAAGCGAGAAGGGCATACAAGTCTCGGTAGAAGCAGAGGAAGGCCTTATAATCGAGGCTGATCCGTCCATCATCAGAAGGCTCGTGGTCAACCTGGTGGACAACGCCGTCAAGTACAACGATGCCGGGTGCAAGGTCAAGGTCAGGGCGTCTAGGAAGGAAGGCAGCATCGTCCTCGAGGTCGAAGACGACGGGACAGGCATCTCGTACGAGGACCAGAAGAGGGTGTTCGAGAGGTTCTACCGGGTCGACAAGAGCAGGTCGAGGGAGCTTGGCGGAACGGGCCTGGGTCTTGCGATAGTGAAGCATATAGCGCGCTCCCTTAAAGGCGAGGCCACCGTATCCAGCAGCCCCGGCGCGGGCAGCACGTTCACCGTGACCATCCCGTCTTCACCATGCAAGTTATGACGGTACCCCGAAAGTCCTTGATCTAATCCGCGCACACCTTCTTTTAAATACCTTGAGTCTGCCTGAAAGCAAGGACGATGAAAGGACCGGGCGGCCCGAGCCATTACGTGTGAGCCGGGTCGTCCGGTATCGCTTCTTATGCATTACCCATCGGTTGGCAGATCAGCTCATTTTTGTGGAATCACCATGTATCGGATCTTCAAGGGGTAGGGAAGTCGAGCGTAATCATGCCGCTGCATTTCGCGTTCACTTTCCTCAGCTTGATGTCACCGCCGTCGGTTTCACCGATCGATATCGACAGATAGTAATCCTCGGCCGCGCAGACGCTCATGTCGAATGTCGCAACCAGCGTATTGTTTATGAGCAACTTGATCGTACTGCCTTTTTTATCCAGCTTCAACGTGTTAGTCCCGTTCCTTACTAGACCGGGCACCATCGACCAATGCGCACTGCTTTCCTCCACTAACGGGCCGTAGGCCCCCAGTTCCCAGTTCTCTCCCTCATGACCTAGCTCCTTGAAGCAGACGTACGCACAGTTCTCCTCATATCCGAGCTTCTCATCCATAAGGCAGATCTCAAACCATGCGGCATCCTCGGCATCCACCATGATATCGACCTCTATGGTCATAGAGATGTCCCCGCTGAACAGAACGGGCGAGGAGATCCTTCCGCTAGTGCCTTCGACCATGCTAAGACCTTCATTCGTCAATACGAAGTTCTCAACGATCCCGGCATGGTGCCAGTCGGCCAGCCTGGCGGAATCTGCGGTGAAATCGTACGACCAGGTCTTGTCCAGACATCCAGAACTGGTGACTGCAAGCAGGATCAAAGCGACAATGGCAAAGCAACGTGCGTTTCTCATGCCGAGCCCCCTTTTCTGTATTTTGTTATATTATGGCAACATTAGATGGGATTGATAATAATGTATGAGAATATAATATATACGAATAAAGCATTTATCAATGATGTTATGTCTTATAGATGAATAGTTCAGCATCTATTATAGTTTCGGTACCGATATCAGACGGTCTTTAGGCAGATGGGCCGGCAAAGGATCGGGAAAAGCCGGAGCAAGCAAGCCCACGATCGCCATCCCTTTCTCCGCCCGGTAAATCTTAACCGAATCTTAACAAGCTTCTAATCCGCCCATAACATCCCGTTGTTATCCTGTAAGCGACTAAGAGGATAAGAAGTTACAGGAGGTAACGGAGGATGAAGACAAGGACGAAGATCGCGGTGCTGATCATCCTGGCGGTCACGATGGGGCTGATGATGACCGGCATCTCTGTCGCGGCACTTTCGGGCAAGATCACGATAGCCGGCTCCACATCCGTGGCGCCGCACATCGAAGCGCTGGCCAAGCTGTTCATGGCCAAGAACCCCTCGGTCAAGATAACCGTAGAATCCATAGGCTCGGGACAGGGCATATCGGCGGCCATCGACGGCACGGCGGACATCGGCATGTCGTCGAGGGAGCTGAAGGACGAGGAGAAGAAGTACCTGAAGGAATACGAGCTGTGCGTAGACGGAATAGCGATAATAACGAGCCAGGCCAATCCGGTCAAGAAGGTCACCAAGGCACAGGCCAAGGACATATTCCTGGGAAAGGTGACCAATTGGAAGGCGCTCGGGGGCAACAACGGCACAATCAACATCTATACGAGAGAATCTACTTCAGGCACAAGGACCGCATTCGAGGAGCTGGTGCTGGGAAAGGACGCAAAGGGCGCGCAGCTTACGATAGACGAGGAGCTATGCGCCGCCGTGATGAACTCGACCGGCCAGCTGGCCCAGGCGGTCTCGGGAGATAAGAACGGCATCGGATACATATCCTTGGGAATAGTCTCGAACTACAATGTGAACGCGCTAAGCGTCGACGGCGTGGCTGCCACCATGGAGAATTTGGCCAAGGGCACCTACAAGATAGCCAGGCCGTTCCTGCTGCTGACCAAAGGAGAGCCCAAGGAGCCTGCAAAGACGTTCATAGACTTCTGCCTCAACGACAAGCAGGCGAAGGACTACCTGACGGAAAAGGCCTTCATAGTGAAGTAGCATGGATGGTTCAATAGGATACTCAGATAAGGGGAAGGAGGCCGCGAAGGTGGCCTCCTTGACCCTTTTTCCCAAGGCCGGCAACAAGGCGTCGGCAGAGAAGCGCACGGAGAGGATCATAAAAGGCGGCCTCATGCTGTGCGCTTTGCTTTCTGTGCTTGTGGTGCTCCTGATAACCGTCATGGTGTTCAAGGAAGCATGGCCCGCGATAAAACAGCAGGGGCTCCTGAACATGATAACCGGCACCAGCTGGAAGCCGACCGCGGCGAAGCCCAGATTCGGCCTGCTGCCAATGATTGCCGGCAGCTTCGCGGTGACCGCGCTGGCACTTCTCATCGGAGTGCCGGTGGGGCTCGCCACCGCGATATATGGCGCGGAACTGGCGACGGTGAGGGTGGCCCCGCTCGTGGGGAGGATGGCCGGGATCCTTGCCGGCATACCATCGGTGGTCTACGGATTCTTCGGCCTGATGGTGATCGTGCCCGCGGTGAGGTTGCTGGGAGGCACCGGCATGGGGGTGCTCTCCGCTGGCGTAGTCCTGGCCATGATGATACTGCCGACGGTGATAAGCGTATCGGAGGCCGCCATCAGGGCGGTCCCCGGCGAATATAGGGAAGCGAGCCTCGCCATGGGCGCCACCAAGTGGCAGACAATATGGCATGTGGTCATACCGGCCGCGAAGTCGGGGATAATGGCTTCGGTGGTGCTCGCCATCGGAAGGGCGGTGGGCGAGACCATGGCGGTGATACTCGTGGCGGGCAACATCCCGGTGATCCCAAAGGGGCTTCTCTCCGCGACAAGGACGCTCACGGTCAACATAGCCCTGGAGATGGGATACGTCCGGCCGGGCAGCCTGCACTACTCGGCACTTTTCGCGGCCGCCGCCGTGCTATTCGCGTTCATCATGCTCATCAACCTCTCAGTACGGATGATCACAAGAGGAGGGAGCAGATGATGAAGAGCGTGAAAAAGCACGACAGGAAGAGGGACGAGAGGTTCGCCTTTGCGGTGATCAAGGCCCTTTCGCTGACGACGGCCCTGGTACTCCTCCTTATCATCGGCTATATCACATGGAACGCGATACCTGCGCTGAACTGGCAATTTGTGGCAGGCACGCCGGGAGACCCGCTGAATACGGGGATATGGCCTATGGCGGTCAATACCCTGCTGCTGGTGGTCCTGACGCTCGCCATAGCGCTCCCTCTGGGCATACTCGCCGCGGTGTACCTCAAGGAATACGTAAGGGAAGGCCCCTTCGTCTCGGTCGTAAGGTCTGCGACAGAGAACCTCGCCGGCATGCCCTCCATAATCTTCGGCCTGTTCGGGCTGGTCTTCTTCGGCAAGATGCTCGGCCTGGGCTGGTCGCTGGCGAACGGGACCCTTACTGCGTCCATCATCATCCTGCCGACTATAATGAGGACGACCGAAGAGGCGCTGAAGTCGGTGCCGCAATCCTATAGGGAAGGAAGCCTGGCCCTTGGCGCGACGAGATGGCAGACGGTAAAGAAGGTCGTGCTGGTATCGGCCTTCCCGGGGATAATGTCCGGCTTGATGCTGGCCATAGGAAGGGTGGTCGGAGAAACGGCGGCGTTGATGTTCACGTTGGGATCCTCCGACAGGGTGGCGACCTCCCTCATGGATTCGGGCAGGACGCTCGCCATGCACCTTTACATGCTGGCCCACGAGGGCCTGTCGGTGGAAGGGGCCTTCGCGACCGCGTTCGTGCTGGTCGTAGTGGTCCTGGCCGTGAACGTCACGGCCGAGATGCTCGCTAACCGCGCTTTGGGCAGAGGAGGAAGACAAATTGGCAGGTGAGACGGGGTCTAGGTCCATGGTGAGGGCAGAGGGCCTAAATCTGTATTACGACAAGCTGCACGCCCTGAAGGACGTGGACATGGAGGTGCCGAAGAACTCGGTGCTGTCGCTGATCGGACCTTCCGGGTGCGGCAAGTCGACGTTTTTAAGGACGATAAACCGAATGAACGACCTGATACCCGGAGTCAGGGTGCAAGGGAAGGTCGAAGTCGACGGCTCTGACATATACGATCCGTCATGCGACGTGATAGACCTAAGGCGCAAGGTAGGGATGGTCTTCCAGAAGCCGAATCCGTTCCCTATGTCAGTGTACGACAACGTAGCCTACGGGCCCAGGGTGCACGGGATTAAGGACAGGGCAGAGCTTGATTCGATAGTCGAGAAGAGCCTCAAGGACGCGGCGCTCTGGGACGAGATAAAGGACAGGCTCAAGAAGCCGGCGCTCGGCATATCCGGCGGGCAGCAGCAGAGGCTGTGCATAGCGAGGACGCTCGCCGTAGAGCCCGACGTCATCTTGATGGATGAGCCTACGAGCGCGCTGGATCCAATATCCACAGGAAAGATCGAAGAGCTCATCGACGAGCTTAAGAAGCGGTACACGATAATAATAGTGACGCACAACATGCAGCAGGCCGGCCGCATCTCGGACAGGACCGCGTTCTTCCTCTTGGGACAGGTGATCGAGGAAGGCCCCACCTACGACATATTCCACAGGCCGGCGGACAAGAGGACGGAGGATTACATCACCGGAAGGTTCGGTTGATCGGAGGGCTGAAGGATGAGCGCGAGGACCCATTACGACATAGAGATGGAAGGGCTGCACGAGCAGATACTTAGGATGGGCGGCCAGGTGGAGAGGAGCATCGAGGGCGCGATAAGCTCGCTCGTGAGGCAGGACGTTGCGGCCGCGCAGAAGATCATCGATGAGGACGACATCATCGACGCCATGAAGCTGGCCGTGGAGGACAAGTGCGCGAAGATCATCGCTACGCAGCAGCCCCTGGCGAGGGATCTGCGAAAGGTGCTGGCCGCGAACCAGATAGCGACCGATTTAGAGCGCATGGGAGACCATGCCGTGGACATCGCCAAGGTGGCGATCAAGCTCAAGGGCGAGCGCTATATAAAGAAGCTCATAGACATCCCCAGGATGAGCGGCATGGCCATGGCGATGGTGAAGAAGAGCCTGGATTCTTACGTGAACGAGGACGCCGACCTTGCGGCGGAGGCCTGCAAGGAGGACGACCTCGTGGACGATCTGAGGGATACGCTCATGAGGGAACTATTCACGTACGCCATAGAGATGCCCAAGGAGATGGTGCAGATCATCAACTTCATGTTCGTCGTCTGGTTCCTTGAGAGGATAGCGGACCATGCCACGAACATAGGCGAGTGGGTCATCTACCATGTGACCGGCGAGCACAAGGACCTGAACCCATGAAGGCCCGAGGAGGGTTATAATCCTCTTAAGGAGTACCCGATCGGAAGGGGTGGCCGGTATGGAGGACAAGGGCAAGAGGATGAGGGTCCTGTTCCTGTGCTCGGGCAACTCATGCAGGAGCCAGATGGCCGAAGGCTGGACGAAGAAGCTCAAGGGCGAAGTCATCGACGCTTATTCCGCAGGGATCGAGAGGCACGGCATAGACGCGAGCGCGGCGGCAGTGATGAAGGAGGTCGGCATAGACATAAGCGGCAACAGGTCCAAGACGATGGAGGACCTGCAGGGGATCGACTTCGACTATGTCATCACGCTGTGCGGTTACGCTAGCGAGAATTTGCCCTCGGAGCTGGGGCAGGTGAAGAAGCTGCACCGGCGTTTCGTCCATCCTATGAGACTTGCCCTGAGAGCCGAGAACGAGGACGAGGAACTCGCGGCATACAGGAAGGTAAGGGACGAGATCAGGGAATTCGTCGAAGGGTTGCCGGAACACCTGCTCAATGCAAGGTAAGCTGGCATCGGATCGCGGCAGCGATTAGAATGGATACAAGGAAGAGCCGGGCGTCGGCATGGCCGCCGACGCCGTCTTCATATTCTGACAGCAAGGAGCGAAGATATGAAATTCATCGACCTTCACTGCGACACGCTCATGAACACCTTCCTTTACAAGAAGGACGATATGTACGAGACGGACGGTATGGTGGACTTCAAACGCATGAAAGAAGCAGGGCAGCTCGCGCAGTTCTTCGCGATGTACATGCTCTCGCCCGACGTGAAGCGCTACATGCCGGAAGCCGAGATTGACGGAGTATTGGACGAGGACTACATAGCTCAGCTCAGCGGCACGCTCCAAAGGAACATAGACAGATACTCGAACTTGATCGCTTTCGCCCGCAACGCCGAGGAGATGCTGGCGAACGAGCGTACGGGGAAGATGTCAGCCTTCTTGACCATTGAGGACGGGCGCAGCGTCAACGGAAGCATGGAGAACCTCAAGAGGTACTACGACATGGGAGTGAGGCTGATCTCCTTTACGTGGAACTACGCGAACTGCTTCGGCTGGCCCAACTCGGACGATTTAAAAGTCATGGGAAAAGGCCTCACCGATTTTGGCAAGGAAGCCGTAGGCTACATGAACGCGGCGGGCATGCTCATAGATGTATCGCACCTTTCGGACGGCGGTTTCTGGGATGTGGCCGAGATCTCCGCCAAACCGTTCGTCGCTTCACATTCCAACTGCAGAGCCATATGCCCGCACAAGAGGAACCTTACGGACGATATGATAAGGGCCGTCGCGGACAAGGGCGGCGCCATAGGCATGAACTTCGCGCCGATCTTCCTCGGGCCGGACCCGAAATGCGAGGATAGTAGAGTGGAGATGATGTCCGAGCACATCAGGCACATGATTAAGGTCGGAGGTTCCGACGTCATAGCCCTCGGTTCGGATCTCGACGGTATAAGCGGGAACCTCGAAATTCCTGACATATCGAAGATGTACATGGTCTTCGACAGGTTGGCAGAGGACGGGGTCGGAGGCGATGTCATCGAGAAGCTGGCTTACAAGAACGCGCTCAGAGTGATGGAAGACTCTCTTGCCTGATGCTTGACGATCTGGTTATGCAGAACAACTAGCCAGTCCTATCAATTCAGGGACTGGCTAGTTGCCGTGTGCGACAGAAGCTAAGGCAGCTCTGTGCCTTCGTTCAAGATGTCTATGTATTTCCAATAACTATATATCCTGTTCCTCTTCTTCCCGGTTATCTCCTTTAGGATTCCTAGGCTCGTAAGCTCCGATAGCGCTTTATTCACTGTATTCGGCATAATCCCGATCTTCTTTACCAAAGCAGCTGACGTAATCAAAGGACGTTCGACCAAAGCCTGGTGAACTTTCAGCATCGAAGCCGTGGCTCTTCCGAATCCATGCAGCTTCTCCCTATCCTGGTCCGTGAGCATAAAAAGACGCTTTGCCGTGTCAACGGCTTGATCCGATGTCTTTATCACGGCCTCACAGAAAAAAGATAGCCAAGCTTCCCAGTCCCCCGTCAACCGCACATCGTTCAGCAGCTCATAGTAGCGCTTCCTGTTGGCTTTCAGATAAAGGCTGAGATATAGTACGGGTTTTTGCAGTATCTTCTGCTCGCACAGCATTAAGGTTATCAACAACCGTCCGAGGCGCCCGTTCCCATCCAGAAATGGATGGATCGTCTCGAATTGCACATGTGCGAGGGCCGCTTTTAACAAAGGAGGCGTATAGCCGGGCTTGTCATGCAAGAAGTCCTCAAATGCGTAAAGGCAAGGATTGACTAGATCCACAGGCGGCGGTACGAAGACTGCGTTGCCGGGTCGAGTTCCTCCGATCCAATTCTGGCTGCGTCTGAACTCACCAGGTGTCCCATGCTTCCCTCTGCCATCCTTCAGAAGTATCCGGTGGATGCCCTTCATAAGGCGCAGTGAAAGTGGGAAGCCATCTGAAAGCTGCTTCATCCCGAAGTCAAGCGCGGCAACGTAATTGCTTACTTCCCTAACGTCATCCAAAGGTACACCAGGCACTTGGTCCATCTCAAAAAGGAGCAGGTCGGAAAGAGACGACTGTGTACCTTCGATCATGGAGGACAAGACCGCTTCTTTCCGGACACACATATAAAGGAAGATGGAAGCCTCAGGCAGGAAAGTCGATATGCTGTCCAGCCTGCCCAGCGATAGTAGGGCTTGATCGAACTTCCCCCTTAACTCTGCGGACCAGTCTATTGGCGGCACAGGAGGCAACGGTGCAGGAATGAAGGCCCGCACCGGCTCATCTTTTGTCGATATCGTCCTATATTCTCCTTGCAGTCCTCTTTCCATAGTTATTCTCCTATGTTGTAATAACGGAAATCGTTATTATAGAAAATGCCATTATCCTATAATAACAGTAAAATCAGATTCATTACAATGCAATGCGAGTACATACTAACGTCAGCTTAATATCATTATGCGCAATCTAAGCCCCTCAATGTTCTAATAGCATAAATTGGCAATGTGTTTCGTTGTAGTATAAAAGGAAGTGCGACAGCAATCCTCCGATAGGACCTGCTGCCGCACCCTTGTTCATCTGTCTGTACCCAAAGAGGGCCCTTAGAAGCCCACCTGATGGGATCCTCTACATGTTGTTCCCTAGGACACTTCTGGAATTACCCATGGGAAGGACCGCGCTAGGCTTTATGTTCTTGCCTGGCTGTGCGCTGACATATGATATCTCGTCGAGCCACCACTCCATGGCGTCGGCCAAGCCATTGCCGTTGGTGTCGATGGCGCCGTTCGGTCCGTAGTAGTCGTAAGCGTCTGCGAGAAGGAACGCGTTGAGTATCGTCCTGCCGTCATTCGCCACGAATACGGCTCCCTGGTCCGCGGCCGTCGAGGAGTTGAAGCTGGCTATTGCCCTGCCGCTGCCGATCGCGGATCCCGGATAACCGTTCGTTCCGTACATATCGGTTACGGAAGTGATGACAAGGTCGGGCGCCACGAAGGGGCTATCGATGATAGGCTCTTCAACAGAAAGCCTGTTCACATCGTTGAGGTTGTAGTATGTGGTAGTGAAGGAATAACCCAGCTCCGCCCAGAGGCCATGGCCCGGGTAGTTGCCGATCGACCAGGAAGAGGCTATGAACCTTCCGCCCCTGACCACGTAGTCTTCGAGGACAGTGAGAAGGTCGGGGCTGATGTTCATATTCGGATTGTCGAATATCACCAATCCCCATTCCCTCGATGTCAACGCGTCCTGGAAAGTGGCCGCATCGGTGGTCGTCGTATAGGAGTACATCAGGGTATCAAGGGCTGTCTGGGCGAAATTCAAATAAGAATCGTCATATACGAGGATTGGCATCTGGTTCACGCAACCGGACTGCACGAGAGCTATCAGCATGACAAGTGCGAAGGCAAGGATCAGGCGCTGTGTCGTTCTCTTCATGGGAAAACCTCCTTCAATATGCGCTGAATATGCTGGGCATGGTCGACATAAAAAGCCTCGGGCCTTAAAAGCCGGCTTAGCTTACTCCCTCGGCCTTAGTCCAGAGCGGACTTATCCTACTCTGAATGCACGCGGAGCTCTTTATCTTTGCACCGAAAACCCTTTCCAGACAAAAGCCGTTTTACATGGCGCGTAATGGCCAAGGCATCTATGCCGGTAGGCATCCGTCCTGTCCGGGCAGAAATCCTGTCGGAGACCGCCATCCTTGGTCAGGCCCCTCATGTTAAGGAAAGTGCCGCAATCAGAGGGACATAGCAGGATGATGCCAGGAAATCGGTACTAAGGATAATATACATTAAATGGGTTAGGGGAACTCGATATTTCGCATGCTTTAAATGTTCGTTATATGAACTAAAGGGCCTGGCCTACGCCGCAATCGGCGATGAGGTCGGCAGATTGGGCATTGGCTGCGGTACAGAGGTATCGAGCGGTATAGTATGGGAAGGAGCCGTCCCCGTCGAAGGGGAGCCGGCTCCTTCCCTGCCTACTTGTTCCGGCCCTTTATCCGATGACCTTCACGACCTGTTATAGTGCGTTGTTCCCAAGCTCTCCGATCGCAGAGCCGCTAGAGGATGACAAGCTGGGTTGTATCTTGCTGCCGGGCCTGGTGCTCACGTACGAGATCTCGTCGGCCCACCACTCGGTAGCATCCGCCATGCCGTCACCGTCCGCATCAAGAGGCTCGTCTCCATAATAATCGTAGGCGTCGGCCAGGAGGAACGCGTTCAGTATGGTCCTTCCCGAGTTGGCCCAGATAACAGCGCCCATGTTATAGGCCCCGGAGCCGTCGAACGACGCTATGATCCTGCCGTCGCCGACAACGGAACCTGGGAAGCCGTCGACTCCGAAGAATTCGTCGGCCATTGAGCTCAGCTCAAGGTCGGGCGTCTTATACGGGTTGTTGAGCAGCCATTCGTCCGAGAAGAGCTTGTCTACGTCCACGAGATTCTCGAAATAGGTCGAGTACGAGTACCCGAGCTGTGCCCACAGCCCGTGCGTGTTGTTTACGGCCGGCATCCAGGTCGACATGACGAGCTTGCCACCCCTTGCTACGTAATCCTGAAGCAGGCTAAGTACGTCACCCGGGAGTCCCCAATAAGGATTGTCGAATATTACCATGTCCCAGGCAGCGGACGAGAATGCCGTCTGGAAGTCGCCGTAGTAGGTCGTCAGGGTATATCCGAGGGACAGGCTGTCTAAGGCTTCTTGAGAGAATCCCATGTATGAGTAGGAATCGTCATAGACTAGGATCGCCAGCTGCTTCGTGCATCCCGACTGGATCGATAGGACGAGGGCTATAAGAAGTAGTACCATTATAAGGCGCAGAGTGGTTCTCTTCATAAGATCGCCTCCTTAATAGTATGCCGATAGCACCTTCGTAAAGGTACGGAATTGCTCCTTGACCGTCTTCCCTGCGTTCTTCGCTCGGATGCTGCGATGACCATGAGTCCGATCGATAGATAAGGATGCAAATGAATAGTACATTAACACAATAATATATAACATGACATAATATGTAAACACCTAGTATGCGATGTAAAGCGCCCTTATGCCCCTGCCGTAGGAACGGTTTTTAGACAAGCAGGTCGCATGCCGTCAGGACAAGAAGGCCCCGAACCTATATAATCCATGTAGAGGTATTGATTAGTCGAGTACGCGCGAAGCGCTCATTACATGCTATAAAGGAGCCCCGGTGCAAGGAAGCAGAAAGCCTAGCATAGGCGAATATCTAATCTTCGCATGCCTCGTACTGGCATATTTCGTCACCTTCTTCTTCAGGGTTTCGGCCTCTGTGGTATTGCCGGCCCTTTCGGTCGAATGGGGGATGGACGCCGCCCTCGCGGGCTTCATATCCTCCCTCTATTTCTACACATACGGTCTTATGCAGCCGATAAGCGGCGCACTTAGCGACAGGTTCGGTCCTTCGACGGTGGTCGCGGCCGGCCTTGTACTGGGAAGCCTCGGCTCCGTAATCTTCGGCCTCGCCAAAGGCCCGGCCCTTCTGGCGTTGGGAAGGCTCGTGATAGGGCTGGGGCTGTCGCCGATGCTCACCGGTGTCCTGGTGTTCCAGGGGACCCACTTCGATAAAAGCAAGTACGCGCTCTACTCCGGCATCACGTTCTTCGTGGGCAACGTAGGGGCCGTCGTGGCCGTGACTCCGCTGGGCATGGCATTGGACACGTGGGGAAGGGGAGCTTCCTTCATCGCGATGGCGGTCGTCTCGTCCGCCCTGGCGCTTGTGCTCGTCTTCTTGAGAAGGCACGACACCCTATCTTCCGAAAGGGCCGGCGCGAGCGAGGGAAAGGGCATGCTGACGAAGAAGATGGCCGGTGCTTTCAGGGCCATCAAGGAATCCAGGCAGCTCGCCGCGGCGTGCGTCATGTGGGGCGCCATACTGGGCCCTCTCCTGGCGTTGCAGGGGCTCTGGGCCGTTTCCTGGTGCGATGCCGTCTATCCGGGCGATCTGGCCGCCGCTAGGCTGTGGGCGACTATGATAGGGATCGGCATCATGGTAGGGAACATATTGACCGCGGCATCGAAGTCGATAGGGACGAAGAAGAGGAAGGCCGTTTCGTACGGAGTGGTCGTCTATGCCGTATCCTGGGCGCTGCTTTGCGTCTTGATGCAGATCAAAGCGCCATATGTGATCACGATGGCGCTTGCGAGCTTGGTGGGCGCGTCGGCGGGCGTCAGCCACACCCTCCTTACCGCGGTCGTAGACGAGCTGTCCCCGAAAGGAGAGGGCGGCTCGGTCTTCGGCCTCGTCAACATGATAGGCTTCGCCCTCACCATATTGTCCCAGTCCCTGACCGGCTTCGTAATAAACGCCATGTCCGGAGGATCCGTCTACGCGCCGAAGGCCTTCACCGCCGCCTTCGCCATCATAGCTTTGATCGCCGCCGTTCCGGTCCTTTGCATAAAGGCGCTGGCCGGGCGATCCATGTCAGGAAAATGAGCTTTTGCTATCACCGGTCCGCCAAGGCGTTTTTCGTGAACAGTGCGCCGATGGGGTATACTTTAATAAGATGAAGGGCATCGTCTGCCCATTAGGGAGGTCGGCTTGATGGGCCTCAGGGAGAACGTATCCAAGGAGAAGACGGACAGGCTGTTCAACGCGATACTCACGCTAAAGGACGTGGATGAGCTCTATGCTTTCTTCGAGGACCTCTGTACGATACCGGAGGTCAGTGAGCTGGGCGACAGGCTGGATATAGCCGTGATGCTCTCGAAGGGTAGCACCTACGCCGAGGTCGGCAAGGAGACCGGAGCGAGCTCCGCCACGGTGAGCAGGGTGAAGAGGTTCTTGTCCTTCGGGGCCGGGGGCTACAGGACCGCCATCGCAAGGCTCGAGGAGAAGGGGCTTCTGTAGGGCGACGATGCATACCGCCTGATCGACCCGCCGCAAGGTCCCGTTTGGGATCGTTTGTATCCTTATTAGTACATGAAAGCCGTTGACTCCCCCGATGAGGGGGAGTATCTTTATATCCGTTATACTTCATCGCTTTACTTAGATAAAGCATTAAAGAGTGGTGTTAGTCTTGTCAGAGTTCCTTGAGGGCATATCCTGCCTCCTGCCTCCCGAAGCGATGCTTCTGCGGAGGCTGGAAGCGAGGCTTGCGGCGGTGATGGAGGGCCTGGGCTTCATGGAAGTGCGCCTTCCCATGGTGATAGACCCGGCAGGTCCGGGTTCGGACGAGGGGACGGTTGAAAGCAAGATAAAGTTCGCCGCCCCGGACGGTAGCATAGCGGCACTGAGGTCGGACATGACGCTCCAGGCAGCGAGGCTTTCCGTAAGGGAGCTCGCTTCGTTCGCAAGGCCGCTTCCGATCTTCTATTCGGGAGAGGTCTTCCGCAAGGCGAGGAACAAGGGAGCGTCGTACCTTGCCCGACAGGACATGCACATGGGAGCGGAGGTCTTCTCAAACAGCCCTTCCGAATCGGGCGTGATGGCGCTTACGGCAGCGATTGATGCCTGCAAGACGGTAAAGTCGGGGCTGCAGCTGAGGATCGGGGACATAGCCCTGCTCGACGGGCTGGCTAGGACAGCCGGCATGGACGGGAGGCAGTTGCAGTCCTTCAAGGAAGCGCTTCTAAGTAAGGACATATACCGTGCGTCCTCGGCCCTGAGGGCGATGGGCGGTGAAAACCGCGCAGCCAAGACGATCCTTGAGCTCATGCCGGCCAACGACGCGAAGGTCACGACGAAGCTTCTGGACGAGCTAGCAAAGGACTTTTCCGGGACGGACCTCGCGGTTAAGGCCCAAGACGCTTCGGGACTGGTAGGAAAGGCAATCGTGCTGTCCGGCGGGAAGTTCGCGGTCGCGTTCGAGCTAGGGCTGATAAGGCCGCTAAGTTACTATTCGGGTCTGGTGTTCGAAGCCTACGCCGAGGGCGTGGGGGTTCCGGTGCTGGGCGGCGGGCAGTACGACGGGTTGATGAGGGCGATAGGGTCGAAGGAGAGCGGTTCGGGCTTCGCGATGGACCTCGGCGTGATGCTGAGGCTCATGGAGGAAGGGGCCGTATAGGGATGGAGGAAGAGGCAAGCATGATAACGGTGGCACTTCCGGCGGGGCGGATGCTTGAGGAGGCGGCCAGGGCCTTAGGGCTCGCCGGCTACGACTGCCCTTACGACAAGGACAGCAGGAAGCTGATATTCGACGGCGGCAACGTGAGGTACTTGATAGCGCGTCCGTCGGACGTGCCCGTATATGTGGCAAGAGGGGCGGCCGACGTGGGCATAGTGGGCAAGGACGGCCTTAGCGAATCTGGTGAGCAGGTTTATGAGCTGATGGACCTCGGCTTCGGAAGGTGCAGGTTCGTACTGGCGGCGCCCGAGGATGACGTGCCGGCGCTCAAGGAGGTGCTTGACGCCGGGGGCATGCTCGCGAAGCTGCGGATAGCGACCAAGTTCCCCTCCATAACCAGGGATTACGCAACTGGCAAGGTCATAAGGCCCGAGATCATCGTCCTCAAAGGGGCGGTCGAGCTGGCTCCGGCGATAGGGTTGGCAGATGCGATCGTGGACATAGTGGAGAGCGGCAAGACCCTCGCCGTAAACGGCCTTGCCATAGTCGAGCAGATATCGGAATCCAGCGCAAGGCTCATAGCCAACAGATCCAGCTACGGGATCAAGGCGAAGCCGATCGCTGATTTGATGGAGCGCATGGGTGCATCGGGGAGGACAGGCGGTGGGATAAGATGAGAGACCTTCTTAAGATAGTGGGGCCGAAGGAGGCCGATTCCATAAGGCCTTCCATCACCGACGCCGGCTACGATGCCACGGTGAAGAAGATAATAGCGGACGTGAAGGCGAGGGGCGACGAAGCCCTGGTCGAGCTGACGAGGAAGTTCGACTGGGGGGAGATCGGCGGGGCGGCCGATTTGGAGGTGGCCCCGAAGGAGATGGAGCTCGCCTTCAGGAGGATGGGTCAAAAGGAAAGGGATGCGCTTGAGCTTGCGGCCGAGAACATCACGTGCTTCCACATCGCCGCCAGGCCCATGCCCGTATCCTACGTAAAGGAGGACGGCACGAGGCTAGGCCAGCTGCTCGTCCCCTTGGACAGCGCCGGCATATACGTGCCCGGAGGGAGGGCGTCGTACCCCTCGACCCTCATGATGTGCGCCCTTGCCGCAAAAGCGGCCGGCGTAAGTAAGGTGTACTGCTGCACGCCGCCCGGCAAGGACGGCTCGGTCGGGGACGCGGTCCTGGCCGCGGCCTACCTTTGCGGCGTGGACCGCGTGTTCAAGGTAGGGGGCGCACAGGCGGTGGCCGCCATGGCCTATTCCACGAGGACTATACCTAGCGCCGACATCATAGTCGGCCCCGGCAACGCCTGGGTGACGGCGGCGAAAAAGGCCGTCATGGGCGACGTCAGGATCGATATGCTCGCCGGGCCCTCGGAGTTGATGGTGATAGCCGACGAGACGGCCGACCCGGATTTCGTGGCCGCCGACCTTCTCGCCCAGGCGGAGCACGACTATCTCGCCTGCACCGTCCTGGTCAGCACCTCTAAGGAGCTCTGCTTCGAAGTAAGGAAGCGGCTTGGCATCAGGCTCGCCGCGTCGCCCAGGAGGGACATTGCGTCCGAATCACTTTCCTACTATGGCGCGGCTGTGCTGGTCGATAGCGTCGACGAGGCGCTGGAAGTGGCCAACGGCTTCGCCCCGGAGCACCTGGAACTATGCCTCGACGGCGCAAGGGGCTTGCTCGGCAAGGTGAAGAGCGCCGGTACGGTCTTCCTGGGGCGCTATTCGGCGGAGGCGATGGGCGACTACGTCGCAGGCCCGAGCCATGTGCTTCCCACGATGGGGACCGCGAAGAGCTTCGGCACTCTTTCGGCGCAGGATTTCATGAAGAAGATCAACACGGTGGAGTATTCCAAGGAGGGTTTCCTGGCAGAAGGCCCCGCCGCGGTAAGCCTCGCGAAGGTGGAGGGCCTGTACGCACACGCGGAATCCGTGCAAGCAAGGCTTACAAGCCTCAACGAAGGGCAGGACGAGGTCTTCTTGGATCGCGCAAGGCCGGCCGTCAAGCTGGATGCAAACGAATGCAGCGCGGACGTGCCGCCGGGGACCAAGGCCCTGATGCTCGCCGCCCTTTCCAAGGTGCCTTTCAACAGGTATCCGACGGAGGATTCGACTAAGCTGAGGAAGGCGCTCTCCTCCTATTACGGTATATCAGAGGACAGGTTCGTTATAGGGGTCGGCTCGGACGAGCTGATACTGGCCGTGATGCTCGGACTGAGGGGCTTCGTGGACGAGGTCGTGGCGCCGGGGCCGACGTTTTCCATGTACAGGAGGATAGCCAGGATGTGCGGCCTTCCCTACCGGGAGGTCGGACTCGACGAAAAGGGCTTCCCTGACGAAAGAAGGCTCGAGGAGGCGCTGGCCAACGGCAGAAGCCTCGTCTTCCTGTGCGTGCCCAACAACCCCACGGGGGTGAACTGGCAGGACATGGCAAGGCGGCTGGTCCCCAAGTCCAGGGCGTACGTAGTGATCGACCAGGCCTACGCCGAATTTAGCGGCTTGGACATGAACGATCTGGCTACCGGCCGGATCATAGCGATGAGGACGTTCTCCAAGGCCCGGCGCCTTGCCGGCATAAGGGTCGGCTACAGCATATCCAGCCCCGAGACGGCGAAGCTGATACTCGCAGGCAAGCTCCCCTATAACATGCCTTCGATATGCGAGGAGATCGCTATCATGGCGCTGGGGGAAGAATCGCTGCTTAGATCCTATGTGGAGGAGAACAGGGCGGAGAGAGGGCGGCTCGCCGAAGGACTGCGCTTAATGGGCCTTAACGCCTTCGAGGGAGACTGCAACTTCGTGACGGTGAACACCCAGAAGGGCATGGCATCGAAAATCGGAGGGAAGCTGGCCGAAGAAGGGATGCTCACCAGGACCTTCAAGGACCGGCCGGACATCCTGCGGATCACGGTGGGGACCAAGGGAGAGAACGTCTGTCTTTTGGACTCTATGGCGAGCATCAAGGCGGCGGTCGAAGGACCGGGCTCCGGCGCAGGCAAAGAAAAGGACGCCGGAGAGGGCGCCAGGGCTGCAAGCGAAGACGGACCTGAAGACAGGGGCGAGTTCGATTGATAAAAGGCTCTGAGGAGGGTCGCGGCATGGCAAGGTATGGGACCTATTCGCGAAAGACGAAGGAGACGGACATAGAGGTGGAGATCAAGCTGGACGGCACGGGCGTCTACGATGGCTTTTGCGGCTACGGCTTCTTCGACCACATGCTCGAGGAGCTGGCCTTCCACGGCCGCTTCGACATCCGCCTAAGGGCGGTCGGCGACATGGCGACGGGATACCACCACCTGTGCGAGGACGTGGGCATCTGCCTCGGTCGGGCCTTCGACAAGGCCATGGGGAGCGAAGCTATGGGCGGTGCTTCGGCGGTGGAGAGGTTCGGCTGGGCCACGGTGCCCATGGACGGCTCGCTCGCTAGGGTATCGCTTGACATAAGCGGAAGGGGAGGCGCGTACGTCGACGCTTCCGGGATGGAAGAGGATATTGAGGAGTACGTGAAGGCGTTCGCGAGGGAATCTGGCATAAACCTTCACATGGAGGTGCTCAGGCGCGACAACGCCCACCATGCGACCGAAGCCTGCTTCAAAGCGCTCGCTCTGGCCTTAAGGGCAGCCATAAGGCCGGATCCGGGACGGTCCGGGGCACCGAGCAGCAAGGGGGTCATAGGATGAGCGGGAGCGAATCCGTCAAGGACCGAATAGGCATAGTGCTGTACGGTGTGGGCAACGTAACGAGCGTCGTCAGGGCGGTCGAAAGAGCGGGCGCGGTACCCGTCCTCATAGAAAGACCCGGGGACCTGGAAAGCGCTGGCTCGTTGATACTGCCCGGCGTCGGGGCCTTCGGCGAAGCAGCGATGAGCATGGAAGTGTCCGGGATGGCTGACGCGATCAAGGATTTTGCGCAATCTGGGTCCTTGGTGCTGGGCATCTGCCTTGGCATGCAGCTGCTGTTCGATTCCAGCGAGGAAAGCCCGGGGGCCCGGGGGCTGGGCCTCATCAAGGGAGGGAGCAAGCTTCTCGGCGGGGACGATTTGCGCTTCGGGGCTTGCGACATAAGGCTCAAGGGCGAAGCGAAGTTCAAGGTCCCGCATACGGGCTGGAACGAAGTGCGCTTCAAGAGCGCGTGGCCGCTGGGCGGCATGGGCGAAGGCAAGTTCTATTTCACCCATTCGTACCAGGTCGTACCGAAGGACCAGAGCGTGGTGGCCGGCACGACTTCCCTAGCAGGAGACGGAGGGGATGAAGGACGGCTCATGGTCTCCGCCGTCGTCCAGGAAAACGTGATGGGGGTGCAGTTCCACCCCGAGAAGAGCGCCGAGGCGGGCCTTGGGCTTATAAGGCGTTTCGCCGAGAAGGCCGCGGGCCTTCAATGACGAGGCTTACTAGGCTTAAGTCCTAAGCGTAGACGGCGAGGCCGCCTGGGCGGCAAGGGCAGGATACTGTTTGAACGGGCTGATCGGACGAGGCATCGGAGGGCTGACTGGAATAATATGGAAGATAGAACGCGATTTACGATAATACCGGCCGTGGACATCATGTCGGCAGGAGCGGTGAGGCTCACCGGCGGCGACTACTCCTCGGCGAAGTTCTACTGGAAGGACGCCGGCGACGCCGCCGCTTACTGGCAGGACCGCGGGGCGGTAAGGCTCCATGTGGTCGACCTGGATGGGGCCCTAAAAGGGGAAGTCGTGAACAAAAAGACCCTGGAAAGGATAAGGTCAAGATTCACCGGCTTATTGGACTTCAGCGGAGGTATCAGGGACCTGGAAGGCGCCAAGTTCGCGTTCGACGCCGGCGCGGACTTCGTCGACTTGGGGACGATACTGCTGAAGGACACGGACTTCGCAGGCAGGATGGCCGCCTCCTACCCCGGGAGGATCTTCGCGTCCGCTGACCTTAAGGACGGATCCTGCATGGGCGAGGGCTGGACAAAAGGCTCGAGGCTGGGCCCGGAGGAGCTGGCCGGGACCTTGAAGGACATCGGGATAAATACGGCCATAGTGACCGACATATCCAAAGACGGCAGGCTCAAGGGCGCGTCGGTCGGGATACTGGGACCGTTCATAAGCTCGGGGCTTAATGCGATAGTCTCTGGCGGCATAGGCACCCTGGACGATATCAGGCGTGCGGCCCGTGAGGCCGCGTCCATGGAGCGCTCGTACGAGAAGGGCGGCCGGGTACTGGGCCTCATCGTCGGAAAGGCGCTCTATGAGGGGGCCTTCGGCTTGGAGGAGGCCATCGGGGCGGCCTCGTCGGCTACCGAGTAGATGGCAAGGCCGGGCCCTCAAGGATGCCGGCTATGATGGGAAGGAGAGGTTCTTAATGCTCTGCAAGAGGATAATCCCATGCCTCGACACTGCCGGGGGCAGGGTGGTCAAGGGAGTCAGGTTCGAGGGCCTGAAAGACTGCGGCGACCCTGCGGAACTCGCCTTGAGGTACTACATGGAAGGCGCGGACGAGCTCGCCTTCCTTGACATATCGGCTTCCAGTGAGAAGAGGAAGACGGCATCGGAGCTGGCCAGGAAAGTATCCAGGGAGGTCTTCATACCGTTCTTGGTCGGCGGAGGAATCTCCGGCCTGGACGACATAAGCGCTGTTTTGGGGGCGGGCGCCGACAAGGTCTCGATCAACACGGCAGCGGTCGCGGACCCAAGGCTCATAGAGAAGGCCGCGTCGCGCTACGGGAGCCAATGCGTGGTCGTGGCTATAGACGCGAAGAGGAAGGCCCGCGGCAAGAAGGAAGCGAGCTGTGATCCTCTGCCGGGCTGGGAGGTCATGACCTTCGGCGGCAAGGTGGGCACCGGGCTGGACGCGATAATGTGGGCCAAGGCCGCGGCGGGGCTGGGCGCTGGGGAGATCCTGCTCACTTCGATGGACTCCGACGGGGTGCAAAGAGGATATGACATGGCCTTAACCAGGGCAGTCAGCGATGCCGTGGACGTACCGGTCATAGCATCCGGAGGGGCGGGCGTACTGAAGGATTTCAAGGACGTGCTGACGGAAGGCGGCGCGGACGCGGCCCTTGCGGCGTCGCTGTTCCACAGCGGCCAGCTCAGCATCGGCCAGGTCAAGAGCTATCTCTTCGAAGAGGGATTAGCCGTGAGGACGGGGGTGGCATCCGATGGAAAGGGAAGGGAAAGGACGGCCTGACGGCATAGAGTTCGGGCCCGACGGGCTGCTTCCTGTAATAGTGCAGGACCACAGAAGCGGGGAGATCCTCATGCTGGCCTACACGGACCGCAGCGCCCTAGAGCTTACGTTGGAGACTAAACAGGCGTGGTTCTGGAGCAGGAGCAGGAAGAAGCTCTGGCACAAAGGGGAGGAGAGCGGCAACACCATGAGGGTGATGTCCGCGGCGCTCGACTGCGACAGCGACACCCTGCTGCTGCAAGTCGTCCCCGCGGGACCTGCGTGCCATACCGGATCGGACACCTGTTTCCTGACTCAGGGCGGCGTGCCGCTTATGGGCACGGTGAAGAGGTTCGGAAGCCACGTCATAGACGACATGGATGACGCAGTGCAAAGCAGGAAGGCCGCGCCAAGTGACGATTCGTACACCTGTAGGCTGCTTTCGGCCGGCACGGAGCGGATCTTGAGGAAGGTGGCTGAGGAATCGGGAGAATTCATAGTCGCGGCGATGAAGGCGAAGATGAGAGGATCGGACGAGGACCTGGAGGATACCGCCGGTGAGCTGGCCGACCTGCTGTACCATTCGTCGGTCGCCCTGGCGTCGGTCGGCATGAGCCTGAAGGACGTGGAGAAGGTGCTCGCAGGAAGGCGCGGGAAGCCGGCTTCGGCGGAGAAGCTGGCGGGCAAGGAGAAAGAATACTAGGACGGACAGAACCGGGCTGAGCGCATCGGCATACGAGGAGTATATGGATCCTGGCGGGGTCGCGCGGATTTGCGCGGCCCCGTTTTTGCGTCTCGAGATGTATAATTTGCGCATATTGCATGAATGCCTAAATCCTGCCTCCGTGAACTTAATCCCGTCATAGAATCGGAATAGGCCGACGAATTATTTTTAGGGATTCTCGAATGATTTATAAATATGCTATTGACAGAGAGAATTATGAGGAATATATTAATTCCAATTTACATTTTTAAAAAGGGAGTGCATCTGATGTCGAAGTTCAACAAGACAGTGAAGATCATCATCATCGCATCGCTGATAGCATGTTTCGGCCTCATACCCGGAGGCGGCATCGCAGCCGAGGACATGGCCCTTACGCCGGCGCAGGAGTACGCCGTGAAGCTGGCCGAGCAGAACAAGGCGCTCACGGTCGACATAGCCTCTTCGATAGGCTCGTTCAACGAAGTGGGCCTTGCGGAGTACAAGTCTTACGTAAAGGTGACTGACATCCTTATGGCGGCCGGGTTCAAGGTAGACCAATCCGTGGCGGACATCCCGACCGCGATAGTGGCCACCTACGGATCCGGAAAGCCCGTCGTGGGCATCTACGAAGACTATGACGCCCTGCCGGGAGTCGGCCATGGCTGCGGCCACAACCTCAACACGGCGGCCGGGATCACGGCAGCGATCGCGCTGAAGGACACTATGCAGGCACTCGGAATCAAAGGCACGCTGAAGCTTTACATCACGCCCGCCGAGGAGATCTGGGACGTAGCTCCCGTGGTCGCGGGCGCCGGCTTCTATAACGGGCTGGACGTGCTCATCGGCGTACACGCCGGGACCGACAACGTTTCCGAGTTCGGAAGCACGATGGCGATGGACCATGTGGAGTACAAGTTCAAGGGAGTGGCGGCGCACGCCGCGGCGGCCCCCGAGAAGGGCAAGAGCGCGCTTGACGCGGTCGAGCTCATGAACATCGGCGTCAACTTCCTACGCGAGCATCTCATCCAGGAGATGAGGATACATTACGTGATAACCGACGGCGGCGCAGCCCCCAACGTCGTGCCGGCAACGGCGGCGAGCCGTTACTTCATCCGCGGGCCCAAGTATCCTAACGTTCTCGACGCAAGGCAGAAGATCGACAACATCGCCAAGGGCGCAGCGCTGATGGCAGGCGTGGAACTGGAGATAGGCTTCAGCTCGGGTATCTATAACAAGATCGGCAACAAGACGCTCGCACTTCTGGCGATGGACGTCTACAAGGCGGTGGGAGCGCCGGCGTTCTCCGACGAGGACAAGGCGGCCTCGGCGAAGCTCGGCTTCACCACGGTGCCGACGGGCGCGTTCAAGGAGCCCACGGGCGGGCAGAGCTTCGGCTCGAACCCGATCGGCGACGTCACCTGGAAGACGCCCACCACTACCGTCACGATAGCCACCTGGGTACCCGGCACCGCGGGACACTCGGTAGAAGCAGCCGCGCAGTCATTATCCGCATACGGCTTCAGCGGTGCCGTAGCGGGCTCCAAGGTCCTTGCGGCCCTTGCGATCAAGCTGTTCACCGACAGCGAAGCCCTAGCGGCAGTGAAGGCGGAGTTCGACGAGAAGATGAAGGACATGCCGGAATACGTCGGCAAGGCAATGATACCTGAGGTCGCCTACGCTGAGGCACCAGGCATCGTAGTCGATTCGGTCAAGGGCGTCGTTGCGGTGAGCGGGGCGAAGACCGCTTTCGACGAGAAGTCGGGCGACAAGCTGGTAGTAAGCAACATGGCAGGCACGAAGCTGGCTGAACTGGTATGGGGAGCCAACGCGGGACAGGACCTAGAGGTCAAGCTCGCCGCCTCCGTCAAGGTAGGGGAGCGCGTGAAGGTGAGCTACACCAACGCGGCCAAGGGCTACACCTGGTTCTACGGGTACGTGCACGCAAAGTAGCGCAGGATAAGGCAAGATCGGCCGGACTACACGAGGGCTAGAGATCCTACTCCTCCCTTCCGGTATGGCAGAAAGGCAGGCAGCCGCAGTCGGCTGCCTGCTTTCTTGTCCGCACGCTGAGGGGTTGCCGTGCGCTTCGTCGGTTGATGCGGACTCGATATAGTGGCAGAATAGTTGGCGTTGCCCATAGGCGCCCAGGGTACCGGAGAACGGAAACGAAGGCATCGGACTTCGGTCGAGGGGCTCGAACTGTACGGCTGCACGACATTAACGGCGGCACGGACGTGGGCTCGGAGGGTAGAATGCGAACTGAGGAGAGCATTATCGTAGAAGGCCTGGTCAAAAGGGCCAGGAAGGCCCAGGAGGAGCTGGAGGGATGCTCCCAGGAGAAAGTGGACGAGCTGGTCGCCGCTATTTGCTGGAGCGTGGTCGAGCCTGGGACGGCGATGGAAATCGCAAGGATGGCGGTGGCCGAGACTTGCATGGGCAGGGTAGAGGACAAGTACGAAAAGCTGATGATGAAGCTAAGAGGAGCCCTTCGCGACATGAAGGGAGTCAGGTCCAGGGGGATCGTCGAGATTGACGAAAGGAAGGGCATCACGAAGATCGCAAAGCCGGCAGGCGTGATAGGCGCGATCCTTCCGTGCACGAATCCCGAGGCTACGCCCGTGCTCAAGGCCATGATGGCGGTGAAAGGCGGCAATGCCGTCGTCTTCGCCCCGCATCCTAGGGCTAAAAGGACGAACAAGTTCATCGTGGACGTGATGAGGAAGGCACTCAAGGACCACGGCGCCTGCGAAGACCTTCTGATCACCATAGAGGAGCCCTCACACGGCATGACCGCAGAGCTGATGGAGCAATGCGACCTGATAGTGGCAACGGGGGCGGGCTCGCTGGTGAAGGCGGCATACTCCTCAGGCACACCCGCATACGGCGTGGGGCAGGGCAATGCCGTCGTGGTGGTGGACGAGACGGCAGACCTTGCGGACGCAGCCGCAAAGATACTTTTGAGCAAGACGTTCGATTATGCCACCAGCTGCTCGACGGAGAACTCGCTCGTGGTGCAGGACAAGGTCTACGACGCCATGCTGGACGAGCTCAGAAAGGTCGGAGGGCACGTCCTTTCGGAAAGGGACAAGGAGGAGCTCAGAGCGTTTATGTGGCAGGAGGGGCGGCTAAACAAGGACGTGGTGGGACAATCACCCGAGAAAATTGCGTCGATGGCCGGCATAGGGCTGCCGGCAGGCACTGAATTTTTGATCGTCGAGGAGGACGGGGCGGGTCCGGATCATCCGTTCTCGGGGGAGAAGCTCTCGGTGGTGATGGCCGTGTACAGGTACGAAAGGTTCGAAGAGGCGATAGGGCTGGTCAATCTGATAACCGGATACCAGGGTCGCGGCCACTCGTGCGGCATACACAGCTCCAACAAGGGTCATATACTGGACCTTGCCTTGAATACGAAGACCAGCAGGGTCATGGCGCGGCAGGCGCAGTGCCTTGCGAACGGGGGCTCGTGGACCAACGGGATGCCGGTGACCCTGAGCCTTGGCTGCGGCACATGGGGCGGTAACATCTCGTCGGACAACATCACCTGGACGAAGATGGTGAACATCACCTGGCTCTCCGAACCGATAGACGACAGGAGGCCTTCGGACGATTTCCTCTTCGGGGACCTGGCAGAATATAGGAACGGCAGGAGCTGAAGAAGCGCGACAGATGGAAAAGAGGGCCTCAAAAAAGCGATGAGGCCCTCTTTTCATCATCGGCGTATTCCATCAGTACTCTCCGTACTTCTTGTAGAACCACTTCTTCACGCCCTCGACCATGAACAAGTACGCGGCCGTCATTAAAGCCAGTATCATGAAGAACTCGATCGGCGGAGGCGTGAACTTGAAGAAGCTTCCAAGGGGCGAGTATACGATCAGGATGCCGGCGGCGACACCCAGCAGCGTCGTCAGCATCAAAACTTTGCTCGCCCTGCTCTTGAGGAAGTTGTGCCTGGTCCTGATCACATGTATGACTAGGGTCTGCGTGGCTAGTGATTCGATGAACCAGCCGGTCTGGAACAGCGATTCGCCCGCTTTGAAGAAGTAGATCATCACAAGGTAGGTCGTGATGTCGTACAGGCTGCTGATAGGACCGAACGTGAGCATGAACCTCCTTATGAAGCCTATATTCCACCTCTTCGGCTTCTCCAGATAGTCGGCGTCCACGTTGTCTGTCGGTATGCTCACCTGCGAGAAGTCGTAGAGAAGGTTGTTCAGCAGGATCTGTATGGGCAGCATCGGCAGGAAAGGCACCAGGAAAAGCGCCGCGGGCACGCTGAACATGTTGCCGAAATTGGAGCTGGTGCCCATCATTATGTACTTCATGGTGTTCGCGAAAGTGCGCCTGCCTTCTATGATCCCTTCTTTCAGGATATGCAGGCCTTCCTCCAGAAGCACTATGTCGGCGGCCTCTTTCGCTACGTCCACCGCGTTGTTGACCGATATGCCCACGTCCGCGTTCCTCAGCGGCATGGCGTCGTTGATCCCGTCACCGAGATAGCCCACCACATGCCCCGCCTTCTTGAGGGTCTTTATGATCCGCTCCTTCTGCTCGGGTGAAAGCCTTGCGCATATAGTGCTGCCGACCACCCTGCTATGGAGATCGTCCTCGCTGAGCGAATCGATCTCGCTGCCCATGAGGATACCTTTTACGTCTATGCCTACGCTTTCGCAGATCTTCGCCGTCACGAGCTCGTTGTCGCCGGTCAGGATCTTCACCCCTATGCCCAGCCTCTCAAGCTCCAGCATGGATTCCTTCGCGCTCTTCTTCGGGGGATCTATGAACGATACGAAGCCGACGAAGGTTAGGTCCTTCTCGTCAGCGGTCTTGTAGACTTCCTTGCCGTCGTGCTCGAGGTCGCGGTACGCCACGCCCACGCACCTGTGGCCTCCACTGCTCAGCGAACCATAAGTCGCGGCGGCCATGGCACGCACTGCATCGTCCATCTTCACGGCTTGATTGTCCTTGAGCACGTAAGAGCATCTTTCCAGCAGGCTCTCGGGGGCGCCCTTGGTTATCAGCGTGCGGTTGCCCTCTTTGCTCACCACGATCGTCATGAGCTTCCTTGTGAAATCGAACGGGATCTCGTCCACTTTTATGTAGCCGTCGGTCCCGTACTTGCCGTGCGCGACGATGGCAAGGTCCATGGTGTTCTTCATGCTCTCCTGGTAGACGCTGTTGAGGTACGACAGCCTGAAAGCCTCGGGCGAGCTGTTGCCGGCGGCGTCGATGTGGCTGTAGAGGACCAGCTTCCCCTCGGTCAGAGTGCCGGTCTTGTCGGTGCACAACAGATCCATGCTGCCCAGGTTCTGGATGGACTGCAGCCTTTTCACTATCACCTTGTGCTTCGCCATGGCCGCGGCGCCGGTCGAAAGGTTGATCGTAATTATCATGGGCAGCAGCTCAGGCGTTATGCCGACCGCGACCGCCACCGCGAAGAGCAGGGAACTCAAGAATCCATGGGCCTGTACTATGTTGAGCGCGAATATCACGAAGACAAGCAGCGCGATCACCTTCACGAGCATGGAGGTGAATTCGCGTATCCCCTTCTGGAACTCTGTCTCGGGCCTTTCTTGTGACAAAGACTTCGCCATGCGCCCGAACTCGGTGTTCCCGTTCGTGCCCACCACCAACGCCCCGGCCTTGCCGCTCACCACGTTGGTCCCGTAGAACACGGCATAGTCCATGTCATAGAGGGCCGTATCCTTTTTGGGGGTGTCCACTGGGTACTTCTCCACAGGGTATGGTTCTCCGGTCAGCGCTGCTTGATGGACGAAGAAGTCTTTCGCCGTGATGACCCTGCAGTCCGCGGGCACTATGTCTCCGGCGCTGAGCTTTACGATGTCCCCGGGGACGATGTCGACGATGGGTATCTCCGCCTCTACGCCGTCTCTTATGACCGCCGCGGTCAACGCGACTTGGACGGCGAGCTTCTCTGCGGTCTTCTCCGAACGATACTCCTGCGTGAACTCCAAGATGACGCTAAGAAGGACCATTATCCCGATGATTATGGCCCCCCTGGGCTCGCCCAAAAACGCGGACACGGCGGCCGCGAGCATGAGCACCAGCACGAGCGGCTCTACGAGCAGCTTTAAGAACCTCACCCAAGGGGGGATGACCCTCCTCCTCGGGTATTCGTTGGGCCCGTATATGTCCAGGCGTTCGTCCGCATCCTTGCTTGAAAGCCCGGCGACGTTGGTATCCAGTTTTCTAAGGAGTTCATCCAGAGGAAGCGCAAGTGTGTTGTCCTTGGCAGGGATACCCTGCTGATTTGGCTTCTTGAATACTTTCAGCGACATAAAGAATGCACCCCCCTATGCCAGGAGGGTGCATCAACGAAGTAAGCCTTCTCTTACAACGTGTAGCTCCGTTCCCGGCACGATCTCATCGATGTATGGCTACTTTGTCCGTTGGACACGGATAATCACCTCGGCTAGATTCTATTACCGTCCCCGGGGCCAGTCAACGAATAAAAACTATTGAATATAACGAGCACGGCACGTCCGTGCGCCGGTCAAAGTTATGGGACAAACCTGCCTATCTCTGGCCGTATCTTGAGTAGAACCATCTCTTGACCGCCTCTACCATCAACAGGTAGGCAGCAATCATCGCCGATAGGATGAGGAAGAATCTGGCAGGCGGCGGTGTGAAGTTGAAGAACGAGCCCAGCGGCGAGTAGACGACCATGAGGCCGGCCGCTATGCCGAGCGCGGTGGTGGCCATCAAGACCTTGCTCGCCCTGCTCTTGAAGATGCTGTGCCTGGATCTTATCACATGTATGACGAGAGTCTGCGTGGCGAGGGATTCTATGAACCACCCCGTCTGGAACAGCGATTCCCCGGCCTTGAAGACATATATCATAACAAGGTAGGTCGTGATGTCATACAGGCTGCTTATGGGACCGAAGATGAGCATGAACCTCTTGATGAACCCGATGTCCCACCTCTTCGGGCGCTGCAGGTAGTCCTCGTCGACGTTGTCGGTCGGTATGCTCACCTGCGAGAAATCGTATAGTAGGTTGTTAAGGAGGATCTGGACGGGGAGCATGGGCAGGAAAGGCACAAGGAATAGGGCCGCGGGCACGCTGAACATGTTGCCGAAGTTGGAGCTGGTCCCCATCATTATGTACTTCATCGTGTTCGCGAACGTACGCCTTCCTTCGAGTATGCCCTCTTTCAGTATGTGCAGTCCTTCCTCCAGGAGGACTATGTCGGCGGCCTCTTTCGCCACGTCCACGGCGTTGTTCACGGATATCCCCACGTCCGCGTTCCTTAAAGGCATCATGTCGTTTACCCCGTCGCCCATGTAGCCCACCACGTGGCCCGCCTCCTTGAGGGCCTTGATTATGTGCTCCTTCTGGTCGGGCGACAGCCTTGCGCATATCGTGCTGCCCAGCACCCTGTCGTGCAGCTCGGCCCCGCTAAGCTTCGCTATCTCGCCGCCCATGAGCACGCCCTTGACCGTAATGCCGACCCTTTCGCAGATCTTGGCCGTCACGAGCTCGTTGTCGCCGGTGAGGATCTTGACGTCGATGCCCAGCCTTTCCAGCTCCAGTATCGATTCTTTCGCACTCTCCTTAGGAGGGTCGATGAAGGATACGAAGCCGACGAACGTGAGGTTCTTCTCGTCGGACGTCTCGTACACTTCCTTCTCGTCCTTCCCGAGCTCGCGGAAAGCCACGCCCAAGGATCTGTAGCCGTCATTGCTGAGCGATCTGAACGTGGCGGCGGCCTCGGCCTTGAGCTGGTCGTCGATTTCGACTATGCGCCCTTGGACCGCCGCCTTGGTGCACCTTTCCATCAGGCCCTCGGGGGCGCCCTTGGTGATCATGGTCCTGACGCCGTCCTTGCAGACCACTACGGTCATGAGGCGCCTTGTGAAATCGAAAGGCACCTCGTCCACTTTGATGTATCCGTCCGTGCCGAACTTGCCGTGGGCCACCACGGCCAGGTCCATGGGGTTCTTCATGCTGGCCTGGAACGCGCTGTTGAGATAGGCGAGCCTGAAGGCCTCGGCCGAGTCGTTGCCGGTGACGTCCACGTGGTTGTAGAGGACGAGCTTGCCTTCCGTCAGCGTGCCGGTCTTGTCCGTGCAGAGAAGGTCCATGCTCCCCAGGTTCTGTATGGACTGCAGCCTCTTCACGATCACCTTCCGCTTCGCCATGGCCGCGGCCCCGGTGGACAGGTTAATCGTGATTATCATGGGAAGAAGCTCCGGTGTTATCCCCACCGACACCGCAACCGCGAACAGAAGGGATTCGAGGAAGCCGTGGGCCTGGAACAGGTTGAGCAGGAAGATGCCGACTACAAGAAAGGCTATCACCCTGACGAGCAGGTTCGTGAACTCGCGTATGCCCCTTTGGAACTCCGTCTCAGGCCTTTCGTGGCCGAGGGACTTGGCCATCCGGCCGAACTCCGTATTCCCGCCGGTGCCGACCACTATGGCCTCGGCGGTGCCGGAGATCACGTTTGTACCGTAAAACACGGCATAGTCCATGTCGGCCAGGGAATCGTCACTCTTGGGGGTGTCGGAAGGGGCCTTCTCAACTGGATAGGGCTCTCCGGTGAGGGCCGCCTGGTGCACGAAGAAATCCTTCGCCGACAGCAGCCTGCAGTCAGCTGGCACGATGTCCCCGACCCCGAGTCTTATCAGATCGCCCGGCACTATGTCGACGACGGGTATCTCCGCCTCGACGCCGTCCCTTACGACGGCCGACGTAAGGGCCACTTGCACGGCGAGCTTCTCCGCGGTCCTCTCCGACCTGTACTCCTGGGTGAATTCCAGCGTGACGCTTAGGACCACCATCGCCCCGATGATTATCGCCCCGCTGGGCTCCCCCAAAAACGCGGAGATCACCGCCGCCATCATGAGTATGAGCACAAGCGGCTGGATGAACAGCCTAAGGAACCTTATCCATACGGGGACGACCTTCTTGCGGGGGTACTCGTTGGGTCCGTAGAAGGAAAGCCTAAGATCGGCCTCCTCGTCGGAAAGCCCCGTGATCCTGGTGTTGAGCTCTTTGACCAGGTCTCCTAAAGGCAGCGTCATGGTGGGGTCCTTCATGCTCGCCGCCTGCGGCCTAAACTTCTTCGCAAGACCGATCTGCATGGGTGACACCCCCGCCAGAAGGGGCCCCGGCTAGCGTGAAGTACCCTCGATGATGGCCGATGGCACCTTCCTTGTCTTGTCCAATCCGATGCCGGAAAGCTTCGTCCGCCGGACACGGAAGCTAGCTTAAGGCGGATTCTGATGCCGGCCTAGCAATCATTCAACCACCGCATATCATGAACCTTCTATGGACCGCTATTAATATTCTACGATAACGTTTTACATGATTCTTGGAGTCAAAAGGTCCGGTACGTTCGCAGGAGCCGGATGCTCGGAAAAAAGAAGGAACGCCGTGACAATTTCCTAAGGCGCGATAAAGCGCTGCTAGACTGGGCATACGATTGCCTGCCGGCTCGACCGCTACCTTGGATTGTATTTTTTATGTACTCGGGGAGGAATTTCTAGGCATGTGGGAGTACAATATAAGTAACGCAAACGTTTGCGCATCTGAAAGCCGATTTTAGCTCTCGTGGGGAGGATGAGCCTATGAAAGTCAAGATCATAGACCTTGCCAAGTCACTGGGAACATCGACTTCTACGGTTTCGCGGGCGCTCAACGACGCGCCGGGGGTAAGCGAGGAGCTAAGGGCCAAGATAGTTAAAGCGGCCAGGGACATGGGATACATGCCCGACCAAGGCGCCAGGAACCTGGTAAAGAGGACCACGGGCAACATAGGCCTGTACGTTCCGCGCGGGCTCTTCTTCGTGATGAGCAACCCCTTCTTCGCCCAGGTCTTGCTGGGCATCAGCGATGTGATCGACGACATGGGCTATAACTATATACTTTCCACCTCCCCTTTGCAGCATAGGAAGATGTTCAGGACGAACCTGGTGGACGGGATAATAATGTTCGCCTTAAGGCTGGGAGACCCGTACATAAGGGAGCTGGAGGAGGGAGGGTTCCCTTCGGTCATCGTGGGAAGCTACAACCCTTCCGTCGACATGCCGGCCGTAAGGCCGGACGACTATCAGGGCATGTACGCCGCGGTCAATCACCTAGCGGAGATGGGCCACAAGAAGATCGCGCTTTTGAACGGCCCGCTGAGCTCGTTCAAGAGCGTCGCCTGCCTTGATGCCTACAGACGCTCGCTCATGGAGCATGAGCTAGACGATATCTACGAGAAGGCGGTCAGCGGCGAGTTCGTGGCCGAATGGGGCCTTGAGGGCGCGAACGCCCTCTTCAACGAAAAGGATCGTCCGAGCGCAATCGCTTGCGCGAATGACCTCATAGCGATGGGCGTATACAGGGCCGCCCACGAGAGAGGGCTAAAGATACCGGACGACATATCCGTGGTCGGTTTCGGCGACTTCCCTTCGGCCGTCTACCTCAGCCCGAGCCTTACTACGGTCCATACCCCGATGCGCGAGATGGGGTACGAAGCCGCCAAGGTTCTCGTAGAGAAGATGAAGGGAACAAGCTCGGTTGAGCACAAGGCCTTGTTCCAGACCTCGCTCGTCGTAAGGGAATCTGTAAGAAGATACGAAGAATGACAAAAGTCCAACTGTGTTGAGAGGAGAGATCGTGCTTGGGTGACGGACTAAATCTAAAAGACATACTTGACATCAAGGTATCGCCCGAACGTGTCAAAAGGCTGATGGAGCTGACTCATCCTGACGTGGAGGCGAGCGAGGAGGTACTCGAGTACATCGTAAGGCAGCAGGCGCAGTACGTGAACATACAGTACATGCGCTTCCAGGCCGGGATCAAGTTCACCAACGAAGACGTGAGAAAGCTCATGGAAGGTTCCATAGACATACACGCACACGGCGGCTCGGACCCCATAGAGAGGCTCATGCTGGAAGACGAGATGGCGATAGAGGCCAGCGAGGCAGGCATGAGGGCCATCGTAGTGAAGACCTGGTACACGCCTTCCGTCAGCAGGATACAGCTGATCGAGAGCAACCTGAAGAGATGGGCCGACAGCACGGGCAAGAGGCCCGTCGACGTGTTCGGCGGCATAACGCTCCAGGAATCCATGGGCGGCCTTAACCCGGAGGCGGTTCGCCGCTGCTTGCGCTTCCCCGGCATGAAGTACGTATGGATGCCGATGGTGGACTCATACCACCACAGGAAAGTCGTCTATGACGACCAGACCGGCGCGGGCCTTAGGATACTGACCGACGATGGCAAACAAGTCCTTCCCAAATTGAAGGAGATATTGAAGATCGCAGCGGACAACGACCTTATCGTCGCCTCTGGCCATTACCCGCACAAGGAGACCAAAGTCCTGGCCGAGGAGGCCTTCGCCCAGGGCGTCAAGAGGGTGGAGATCATACACCCTGCGCACATCCATTCGAAGAACAGCATGGAGGAGATGAAGCTGCTCGCCGGAATGGGAGCCAAGCTCATGCTGTCCGGACTCGGCACCACCTGCTTCCCGATGCACGAATCAGGACCGGTGTACGCGGTGAGGATGATCAAGGAGATCGGCGCCGACAACATCGTATACGGCTCGGATTACGGCCAGATACACAACCTGTCGCACGTACACGGGACCGAATGGATGATAAGGCTGCTTTTGGCGTACGGTGCGACCAAGGACGAGGTAAGGAAGGTATTCAAGGAAACTCCAGCAAAGCACCTGGGACTCGAGACAGAAAAGTAGGAATGGAGGAAATCTGATGAAGCGCGCAGTTACTAGAATCGTTCTGGCCGCACTACTGGCGGCGACTCTCATGTTCGGTGGCATAGTCTTCGCGGCCCAAGAGATTACGATCGGCCTCGTGGTACCGCTTACCGGCGGATCGGCCGGCCCTGGCATCGCACTGCAGCAGGGCACCCTATTAGCCGCGGATCTGATCAACGCCCAGGGCGGGGTAAACGGGATGATGATCAAGGTCCTATGCGAGGACGACGAATCCAACCCGGTCAAGACGGTCAACGCGGTCAAGAAGCTCATATCGGTCAATAAGGCCGTCACCATCATCGGCTCGAACGCGAGCTCCTGCACGCTCGCGGCGATGGACGAGGCACAGAAGGCGAAAGTACCGCTAATAACCCCTTCGAGCTCGAGTGACGAGATCACCCAGCTCGGCAACAAATTCATCTTCAGGGTGACCGCATCCAACAGCACGCAGGCCAAGGCCCTCGTCGACTATGCGGTAACGACGCTGAAGCTGAAGAAGTACGCCATAGTGCACTCTTCGGACGACTACGGAACCAACGCCATGGAAGCAGTAGTGACCAGGTTGGCAGAGAAGTACAACATTAAGCCGGCCGTCATCGAAGCCTTCCAGCCCAAGGACCGCGACTTCAGCTCACAGATGACGAAAGTAAAGAACTCGGGCGCCGACGGCCTCTTCTTCCTCGCGATGTACGACCCCGCGGCACTCGGAGCCAAGACGCTGCAGCAGATGGGCTGCAAGGTACAGATCATGGGCCTAGGGGCGCTCACCGACGTCAGGCTGGTACAGCTCGCCGGGGATGCCGTCCTTGGGACCATCAATACCCAGATGTACGTCCCCGAGGGAAAGACCGCGGACGACAAGGCCTTCATCAAGGCTTTCCAGACCAAGTACAACGTAACGCCCAACTACTACGCGGCCCTGGCCTACGACTCGCTGATGGTCGCGGCGGACGCGATCAAGAGGGCCGGCTCATTGGATCCCATCAAGATCCGCGAGGAGCTCGCCAAGACGAAGGACTTCAAAGGCATAGGCGGAGAGCTAACGTTCGATTCGACCGGGGATGTCTCGCGTAACGTGAAGATAGTGAAGGTCGTTGGCGTGAATCCTCCTTCGTACGAGGTAATATGGCCCAAATAGCGGCATAGCGAATAGCGAACATTAATTCTTATTGAGGTGGTCGTTGATGAGCCTAAGCAGCTTATTGGTACAGGTGTTGATACAGGGCCTGGCGGTAGGCTCCGTATATGCACTGATCGCGCTTGGATACGTGATGATATTCAAGGCGGTAGGCGTTTTCAACTTCGCCCAGGGTGATTTCATGATGTCCGGGTGCTTCATAGGGCTCTGGTTGATAGTCTATCTAAGGCTGCCTATAGCTCTCGGGCTCATCCTGGCCGTCTTGTTGACTTCATTGCTGGGCATCCTGGTCGAAGCGGTGGTGTTCCACCCTCTCTTGGAATCGCCCTCCAGGAGTTATCTGATAAGCACGGTAGCGGTAGGCATAATTCTGAGGGAGATCGGGCGCCTGATTTTCGGCGCCGATCCCCTCAGCTTCCCGAACTACCTGGGAGACAAAGTCATCAAGCTGGGGTCGGTAGGGATACCGGTCCAGTACATATGGATAAGCCTCGCGGCGGTCGCGGTCGTGTCGCTCCTTTTGTGGTTCTTCAAGAAGACGAAGATGGGCAAGGCGATGAGGGCGGTCTCCGAGGACAGGGAGACGGCGAGGCTCATGGGCATAGACACGAACCTGAACATGAAGCTCACCTACGCCCTGAGCTCCGCGATGGGCGCTATAGCGGGCGTGCTGATCGCCCCGGTGTTCTTCGCGTTCACCGAGATGGGGCGCTCTTTCGGGCAGAAGGCCTTCTCCTCGTTCGTTCTGGGCGGCACCGACAGCATCCCCGGCGCCGTAGTCGGAGGCCTGCTGATAGGGGTGGTCGAGAACCTGGCGGGGGTCTTCATCTCGACTAAGTACAAGGACGCGATATCCTTCATCATATTGATCGTGGTACTCATCTGTAAGCCGCGCGGGCTGTTCGGAGGAAGGGGTGAGAGGCGTGCGGCATAAAAGCAAGTCGGCCTGGCTGATCGCAGGCGTCGCGGCCGCGGCCCTTCTCCTGCCCATAATAGCCCGTAACGAGTATTTCATACACCTCATGGTCATGGCTCTGGTGTACGGCATAGTCGCCATGGGCCTCAACATCCTCACCGGCTATACCGGTAAGCTGTCATTAGGACACGCCGGCTTCTTCGGGCTGGGGGCCTACGTATCGGCCCTGCTGTCGATCAAGCTGGGGGTGCCGGCGCTGGTCTCCATAGTCATAGCGGGCGTCGTGCTCTTCTTCATGGGCGTCCTGCTGGGGCTACCGACATTACGCCTGGAAGGGCATTACCTTTCGATCGTAACGATAGGTTTCAACGAAGTCATAATACTCGTCCTCATAAACATGAGGTCGCTGACGAGGGGCCCGGGAGGTTTAAGGGGCATACCTCCGATCTCCATAGGCGGCTTCGAGCTCGTCTCAGACGTGTCCCAGTACTATTTCGCCGTGATCCTCGTGGCGATACTTCTCTGGCTCAAGTCCAAACTGGTCAAATCGCACGTCGGCCTCGCGCTGAGGGCGGTCATGGACGGAGAGGTCGCATCGGAAGCCTGCGGGGTCAACGTCGCGTACTACAGGGTCTTTGCATTCGGAATAAGCGCGATGTACGCAGGAATCGGAGGCGGAGTGCTGGCGCACTTCCTCAACTACATAAGCCCCTACAGCTTCCAGTCCCCTGAATCGTTCGCCCTTCTGGGCATGCTCGTTGTAGGAGGGATCGGGACGCTGGCCGGGCCCATAATAGGCTCGATAATAATGACGCTGCTCCCTGAGTACCTGAGGGCGTTCGCCGACTTCAGGCTCATAATCAACGCCGTGCTTACGATAGTCCTTCTGATAAAAGTCCCCGGGGGCATCGTGGGTCTTTTCAAGTCGTTGGCCGGAAGGATAGGAAGGAGGTCGTCCGATGGGCTTGATACTGCAGGCAGATAAGATATCGAAGAGGTTCGGAGGGCTCCTTGCCTTGGACGGTGTCGAACTAGGCATACAGGAGGGAAGCATCCATTCGATAGTGGGCCCGAACGGGTCGGGCAAGACGACCCTTTTCAATGTACTGACCAGATTCTCTGAGCCCACGTCCGGCAAGGTCTCCTTCGCGGGGAAGAACATCGCCGGCATCAAGCCTTCCGCGGTAGTATCCATGGGCATGGCCAGGACGTTCCAGAACCTGCTCATCTTCAAGCGCATGACGGTACTGGAAAACGTCCTCGTCGGAAGGACGCCGAGGCTGGATGCGAAGCTGATAAACGCGTTCATAACGCCGAAGTGGGTGACCGACGAGAAGAAGTCCAACATCGAAAGGTGCGAGCAGATACTCGATTTCTGCGGCCTTCTGGAGCACAAGGACAAGATGCCGACCAACCTGCCCTACGCGGACCAGAAGAGGCTCGAGATCGCAAGGGCGCTCGCCACGGAACCGAGGCTGCTCCTGCTGGACGAGCCGGCGGCGGGCACCCCGACTGGCGAGGTGGGGCAGCTGCTAGAGCTGATACTGAAGATAAAGAAGAGCGGCATCACGGTCATGCTCATAGAGCACAAGATGGACATGGTGATGAGCATATCGGACAGGATAAGCGTCTTGAACTTCGGCAAGAAGATAGCCGAAGGCACCCCGCAGGAAATACGCACCGATCCAATGGTCATAGAGGCGTACCTGGGAAGGAAGTGGCTAGATGCTGAGAATTGAAGGCCTGTGCGCCTCCTACGGAGAACGTCTCGTGCTCGAGAACGTGAGCATGGAGGTCGGCAAGAACGAGATCGTGTCCCTGATCGGCGCCAACGGCGCTGGCAAGAGCACGGTGCTCAAGACCATCATGGGGCTTTTGAAACCGACATCCGGGAGCATCCTTCTCGACGGTGACGGGATCGGAGGGCGCCCCGTCAACAGTATCGTAAGGTCGGGCATATCCCTTTGCCCTGAGGGAAGGCGCGTCTTCGGCAATATGACGATAAGGGAGAACCTGGAAATGGGCGCATACGTGAGGAAAGGGTCGATCAGCTCGGACATAGAGCACATAATCGAGCTCTTCCCCGTATTGGGCGAGAGAATCAACCAGCCGGCCAGGGTCCTAAGCGGCGGAGAGCAGCAGATGCTCGCCATAGGAAGGGCCTTGATGGCAAAGCCCAGGCTCCTTCTGCTGGACGAGCCTTCGATGGGACTGGCGCCGATCATGGTGGACAAGATATTCGACGTGATCAAGAGCATCTGGATGCAGGGCATGAGCATATTGTTGGTGGAACAGAACGCCGCCATGGCTTTGGATACGTGCCAACGCGCATACGTAATCGAGACTGGAAAGATCGCATTACAAGGAAGCGCAGATGAACTGAGGGCGAACAAGATGGTATCGAGCGTCTTCCTGGGAAGAGGAGAATAGCTTTGAAGGACGGAAGCAATATCGCCGTTTCAGCCCAGTCCTCGCCGAAAGAAGTGAGGATGGCGGCAAGGACGGGGAGGCTGTCTTCGAGCACAAGGGGGCTTGCGAAAGGTTTCGTGCAGGCGGGCGTGGTAGCGCTGCCCAAGGGCCTCGCAAACGATTTCCTGGTGTTCTGCCAGAAGAACCCGGGGCCGTGCCCGCTGATCGAAGTCACAGAGACGGGAAAGACGAGCAAATGCGCCGCGGATGGCGACCTCAGGACCGACGTCCCGGGCTATAACCTGTATAAAGACGGCGAGCTGGTGGATCAAGGCCACGATATCGGCATGAGCTACGGGAAGGACCTTGTCTGGTTCGCGATCGGATGCAGCTACAGTTTCGAATATCTGCTGGATGAAGCCGGGATAGCGCTGAAAGGGCTAAAGGAAGGGCACGGCAACCCTTTGTTCGTCACCAAGATAATGTGCGAAAGAGCAGGGGCTTTCTACGGGCCGCTCGTTGTGTCGATGAGGCCCGTGCCGCAGGACAAGGTAGGATTGGCATCATGCCTTAGCGGAAAGCTGCCGATCGGGCACGGGGCCCCTATACACGTAGGCGACCCTTCGCTGCTCGGAATCACCGATACGAGCAAACCAGACTACGGCACCGCGGTGAAGATAGGCGACGATGAGATACCTATGTTCTGGGCTTGCAGCGTTACTCCTCAGGCCATAGCCAAGGAACGCAGGATACCGCTTATGATAACCCAAAGGCCGGGACAGATGTTCCTTACCGATTACAAGGTTCTGTCGATGCTCCTATAGAAGGTCAAAGATATATGGATGAACCGAAGGGCAGGCCTGATTGATTTATCGGGCCTGCCCTTCGATTGATAGAACGATGGGAAGCTATACAGGCCGCCTATACTAGAACTAGGATGGTCACCGACATCAAAACGCATTCTACTTAAGGTTATAATATCAGTAGACATAAATCCGCTGCCGGACCACGTGTTTGGATAGCGGCTTGCTTGTTCGACAATACGGTTAAGGCAGGTGGATTTCAGTGATAAAGACAAACGATGAAGCATTAAGGCGGAAGGCCAAAGACCTTCTGTTGGAGTTCAAGGGCGGTGATTACGCATTCGGGCAAGGCGTACTCGAGAAGGCCGGTTCGTTCGCGAAAGAGGCCGGAAACAGCTGCCTAGTTGTGGCAAGCTCCAGCTCTTGGTTCAAGCCGTACCTCGAAAGGATCCTAGGTTCGCTTAGAAGCCATGGCATAAGCCTTGCGGGAGGCAGGGTGGTGACCGGTGTGTCCCCAAACGCGCCTCGCGAGGATGTGTACAGGATCACCACGTACATCCTCCAGCACAGGCCGCAGTGTCTAATGGCCGTCGGAGGCGGGAGCGTTATCGACGCGGTGAAGGCCGCCAACGTCCTGGCATCGCTTGGCAAGTGGGAGCCAGAGCTTGAGCCATATTTCGGGACAGGGAAGGTGACCGAGGCGCTGAATACACATTCTGCCTCGCTGTTGCCGATGGTCGCAGTCCAGACGGTATCCAGCTCCAGCGCGCACCTCACGAAATACTCGAACGTGACGGACCCTGTGGCAGGTCAGAAGAAGCTCATCGTAGACGATGCCATAGTGCCCTCGAAGGCGGTGTTCGATTACGAAGTGACGAAATCCTCACCGGCCGAGCTGACCGCGGACGGTGCGCTCGACGGGATAGGGCATTGCCTAGAGGTGTTCTACGGGGCGAAGGGCGACAAGTACGATATCTGCCGCCGTATAGCGGAAGTGGGCATAGAGCTGGTGGTAATGAACTCCGCCAAGGCAGTGGAGAATCCCGAGGACCTATCCGCGAGGGAGGCCCTTGGCCTTGCGACCGACCTTGGGGGTTATGCGATCATGGTGGGCGGGACCAACGGGGCCCATCTTACCAGCTTCTCGCTGGTAGATATTGCCAGCCATGGCAGGGGAGTCGCGCTCATGAACCCGTATTATACCGTATTCTTCGCGCCCGCGATTCAGGACCAGCTCAGAATCGTGGGCAGGATATACGCCAAGCATGGTTACTTGAATGAGGATGTTGAGAAGCTCGAAGGAAGGAGGCTCGGCGAAGCGGTGGCAGAAGCCATGATGGCGCTGAGCCGCAAACTAGGTTTCCCCACTAAGCTGGCTGAACTTCCCGGCTTTACGAAAGCCCACATCGAGCGCGCCATAAACGCCGCCAAGAACCCGCAGCTGGAGATGAAGCTGAAGAACATGCCGGTACCTCTTGATTCGGCATCTGTGGACGAATATATGAGGCCGATACTGCAGGCTGCCGCAACGGGCGACATTTCTCTTATAAAGAACATGGCCTGATAAATAGAGACTTTATACGAAGACGACGGACCTCTTTTGGGGGGTCCGTCCTCATTCGAAAACCGCGGGGTGTAAAAACGGCCAGAGGGCCTAGAAACGAGGATGAAAGGAATAAATCAAAATTGTTAAAAAGGTATTCGGAGATGTTAGGTAAATAGAATAGTGAAAATCCATCGGGTAATCCCGGTGCGCAAAACCCATCTTGTCGCGTAGGTTCCGGGCATATTCGATGGGATCTCGAGGGCATAGCCCTACTGGGCAAGGAAGCGAGGGGGGATTCGGATGGACAAGGCCGATTATAAGGATTTCGCAACCAAAGCAGTACATTCGGGCCAGCATTTCGACGAATCGACGGGCGCTCACATTGCCCCGATGCACCTTACGAGCACTTATATATTCACTCCGGAGAAGATGGACCGCTGGCTGAACAACGATAGGGAGGGCATCTACTTCTACACCCGCATGGGGAATCCGACCCAGACTTCATTCGAGGAGAAGCTGGCGGCACTCGAGTGCATGGAAGCAGGCCTCGTCACGGCATCCGGCATGTCGGCCATAGCCATGGCACTAATGGCAGCAACCGGCGCCGGCGATCATATAATCTCCACGAAACCCGTATACGGGGGTACGTACAACCTATTCACCAGGACACTTCCCAGGTTCGGCCTAGAAGTGAGCTTCGTCGAGGACTTCACTCCCGCCGGCTTGGAGAAGATGGTGAAGAAGAACACGAAGGTGGTCTTCTTCGAGACCATGCATAACCCATGCCTGGACGTAATCGATATGGACGAGGTCGTCGACTGGGCCAAAGGGCACGAGCTCATGACGATGGTAGACAACACTTTCACGACGCCGTACCTGTTCCTTCCATTTGAGCACGGCATAGATGTGTCCTTGCACAGCACGACAAAATACATCAACGGGCACGGCGACCATCTGGGCGGCGCCATGACCGGAACCAAGGCGTTCATACAGGATGTCAAAGGTTCGGTCTACCAGGACATAGGGCCCTGTCCGAGCCCCCTGCAGTGCTGGCTGGGGCTTAGAGGCGTCCGCACCTTGCACCTGAGGATGGAAGCCCACTGCAGGAATGCGATGGAACTTGCGAAATGGCTGGAGGGAAACAAGCACGTGGCCAAGGTGATCTATCCTGGGCTCCCTTCCCACAAGGACCATGCTTTGGCGAAGAAGTACTTCACCAAAGGATACGGAGGGATGCTCGCCTTCGAGGTGAGAGGAGGTTACAAGGAGGCCAGGGTGTTCCTTGATAACGTAAGGCTCGCTGAATACGGGGTCAGCCTCGGCAACCTGGACACGCTGGTTCAGCATCCTGCGACGATGACGCATGCGAAGGTTCCGCTCGAAGAGCGGATGAGGACCGGGGTAACCGACAGCCTGATAAGAGTGTCGGTAGGGGTCGAAGGGATAGGCGACATCATAGAGGACTTTGACAGGGCCCTTAGCCTTCTGCCATGAGTCGGACGGAGCATAGGCATATCGTACAACACGAATTACATTGAATATACCGAGCAGGCCAGTAGATGGAAGATGCATAAGCGACTATTTCAACTTGGAAGTACGACTATACCGGCGGCTGAGATCAGGTGGAATCCTGCCTCAGCAGCCGGCATTCGTATCACTCATGGCATCGATCGCAAAGAAGCAATCATGATCGATCGCGTACGACGTAGGGACCTATACCGATCCTGCCCATCAGGCCAGTATCCCTAAGAGCTGCCCGGGTATCTCCCAGAGCTTGTCCACGACGACCACTCCAGCGTCTTTAAGGGCCTCAATCTTGGTCTGAGCCGAGCCCGTCCTGCCGTAGATGATCGCGCCCGCATGCCCCATCTTCTTGCCAGCCGGGGCGTTCCTGCCGGATATGAATGCTATCACCGGCTTGTGGGACCCTTCGTGCAGGAATCTCGCCGCGTTCTCCTCGTCAGAGCCTCCGATCTCGCCGATCAGGACCACGGCCTTGGTGTCGGGATCGTCCTCGAAGAGCCTTAGGCAGTCGGTGAACGTAGTGCCTATGATCGGATCGCCGCCTACTCCTATGCACGTAGTCTGTCCGATGCCCGCCTTCGAGAGCATGTCCACTATCTCGTAGGTGAGCGTCCCGCTCCTGGAGACTAGACCGACGTGCCCCTTTTTGAATATGCCGGCCGGTGATATACCGATCAGCGCTTCGCCGACCGTAACGAGCCCGGGCCCGTTCGGTCCTACCAGCCTGCCCTCCCAGCCGGTCCTTGCCCCTTCCGCTAGGGCCTTTATCACCGACATCTGGGGGATTCCCTCGGTGATGCACACTATTAGCGGCATGCCGTCGTGTATGCACTCGGCAATGGCGTCCGCCCCGGAGCTGGACGGCGCGAATATGCAGGATGCGTTGGCTCCCTGGGCCTCCATAGCCTCGAGCACCGTATCGTATACCTCGATGCCGTCGACGTCGCTCCCGCCCTTGCCGGGGGTGACCCCGGCCACCACCTTGGTCCCGTAGGCCCTCATCCTGAGGGCGTGGAAGCTCCCCTCCCTGCCGGTTATGCCCTGCACCAGCACCCTGGTTCCGCTATTAGCCAATATTCCCATGTCAGCAGGCCCCCTTCGCGGCCAGGACGGCCTCTTGCGCCGCTTCGTCCATGGTAGCGGCGATCTTCATGCCGGATTCCTCCAGAAGCCTGCGTCCTTCATCCTCGCCGGTGCCGGCAAGGCGCACTACCATCGTGAAGGGCAAAGAGCCGGCGCCTACCGCTTCGAGTATGCCCTTCGCCACCTCGTCGCACCTAGTTATGCCCCCGAATATGTTGAGCAGCGTCGACTTTATGTTCTTGTCCTCAGAAAGTAGTTCCAAAGACTTCCTCACGACATCAGCCTTGGCCCCGCCGCCTATGTCGAGGAAATCCGCCGCCCTGCCACCGTTCAAGCCTATGGCGTCTATCGTAGCCATCACGAGCCCGGCGCCGTTTCCTATCACCCCGATGTCGCCTTCCAGGCGTACATAATTAAGCCCTTTTTCGATGGCCTTCCTCTCGAGCTCGTCGTCCTTGCTCTCCGCTAGGGTCCTCTTTCCCTCTAATGTGCTGTCAAGGGCGCTCTCGTCGAGTATCATCTTCGAATCCGCGGCGAACAGCTTGCCTTCTTGCGTGACCATGAGCGGATTAATCTCGGCCAGGGTGGCCGCCTCGCCCATGAACAGCCTGTAAAGGTTTGCTATGATGCCGCCTATTCCCAGGATCCTGGCCCTGTCGAAGCCCGCCTCCAGGGCCATCCTCCTGGCCTTGAACGGATGCAGTTCGTCATTGGGCGGTAAAGCCCTGTAATAGACGGCTTCGGGGGAGGATCTGGCGATCTCCTCTATGTCGACTCCGCCAGACCTGCAGAGCAGTAGCGCCACAGCCTTCCTGGACCTGTCCACCGTAAGGCCGACGTAGTACTCCTCGGCCGGGCTGAGCGCCCTTTCTACAAGGACCTCACGCACGGTGATGCCCTTGATCCTCATCCCGATGATCTTAGCGGCAGCCGCCTTGGCCTCCTCATATCCTTCGGCTAGCAGTATCCCGCCAGCCTTGCCGCGGCCGCCGGCCAGCACCTGTGCCTTCACGGCCACCCTTACGCCCAGCGAGGACGCTATCAGCCCCGCTTCCTCGGCGTCCTGCGCAAGCCGGCCTTCGGGCACGGGTATTCCGTACTTCCTGAATAGAGCCTTCCCCTGATGCTCAAGAAGCTGCATGTCCGCCTCCCGGTCACGGTTTGAGCAAGAATGCGCCTATGCCCGCGTTCTTGACCTCGGCGTGGTTAGGTATGCCCTCGGCGAACACAGGCGTGTCCGGATAAAGCTCCGTGAAGCTCCTTAGAAGCGCCATTATGCCCGACAGGTGGCGTCCCACCCTCTCGGTGAGCGGTATGCCCTCCGCAGGATAGGGAACATAAAGAAGCTTCCTGGCCGCGGCCTCGGCGTAGAAGGGGTCGTAACCGTTGATTATCAAGTCGGTCGTCGTGGGGCCTCTCAGCCAGTCCATGGCCGGGTTCGAGGTCTCCATCAGGACCGCCAGCGCCTGGGTATGATCGCCCAGCTCCCTGTGGGACAGGCCGTGCATGTTCTTCGGCGAAGGCTCCAGGTTGAACTTCAACCCCTCGAAAAGCTCAAGGTCGAGTATCGCCATGGTAGCGACGCGCTTCGCGTTCTCATGGGCTATCATGCAGTTGACGATCGGGTTCATGGGCCTCGCCTCATGGAGGTCTATGGCCATCGCGGCCTTCTCCTTGATGACTATCTGTGTGATGCCGTACGCGATCTTCTCGGTCAGGAGCCCGCTCGACCGGCCGGGGAACGCCCTGTCCAGGTTCCTGACGTCGAAGCCCGACTGCAGCTGCCCGCTGGGGTAGTGGACGTATACGTCGGGGTCAGGATACTGGTCTAGCGGGCTGGTGAGTCGGTCTCCGTACAGGAACGTCCTTTCGCCCCAGGGGGTCTTTATCGTATATTTTGTAGGCGTGCCTTCGCGGCACGCGGTGTAGCGCATGCCGCTTGAGTTGGCATGCGGTATTATTATCAGCCTGCCTTGCTTGACGACGGCGTTCTCGACAAGCATTATCGCCGACAGCGCCCCTGACGGCTCGTTGGAGTGCACGCCGCCGAATATGATCACCGTGGCCCCGGGCTGGCCGCTGTCGAGGAAGTACACGTCGGTGTCGCCGTGGGTCCCCTTCAGCTCAGGGCAATAGTCTGAGAGCATCGCGGTCCCGGTCACGCCCGGCCCCTTGACGATCACCTCATCGGACGATTTCGCGGCCATGAACACGGGGACGGAGAAAGCAAGCAGGATGGCGGCCAACACGACCGCCAGGAGCGACTGGAAGATCCTGTCCTGCCAGATGCCGCCCTTCGCTCCGCCTTTAGGGTCATTTGTCTGCCCCATCTATTCTCCCTCCCGTCATTTGATATTTAGGGCCCTTAAGGCGAAAGGTATCGCTACGAAGGCGAAAGTGAGCCTCTCATATAGCGTCTTGGCCTTGAAAAGCCCGATTGCGAGGAAGACCGTAATGTAAAGGAAGAGCAACCTGTAGATTATGTAGACCATGCCCACCCCTCCTCACAGCATCCATTTGAGCGAATTCGCGAATATGACGGTAAGAAGCCCCACTGCGTTGATCAGCAGCCACGGAACGGCGAGGTCCTTGAGCACGGCACCATAGCCTTTCTCGTACCTGGTGACCAGCATCGCCGCCCTGCCGTCGATAGCGGTCGGAGGGCTGAGCGTCGCAAGGCCCGCGATGACCGAGATGCCGACCGTCGCCACTATAGGGGTCTTGTCGAGAAGCGCCAGCATGAAAGGCACTCCGAACACCGATGCCGCGCCGTAGGTGCCCAGTATGCTGCCGGAGAGCGGCAGCCCTATGGCAAGGCCGACGAACAGCAGCACGTCGGGGGCGGAGATGAGCTTAGTGACGAACAGGCCCCTTACGCCGACCAGGGTCATCACCTGTACCAAAGAGCCGACCCCCATCAGAAGGCCCACTACCGGCAGCGTCGCCTTGATGGTGTCGGATGTGGTCTTAAGCAGGTCGGCCTTCTTACTGACCGCGAAGGCTACCACGGCTCCGATAAGGAAGAGCAGGGGATTGCCCAGGACCGGGAATTCCATGGGTATTATCCTCTGCAACACCATCAGCCCTATCACGATCAGGAGGGGAAGGTAGGCACCTAAGGCGCCGAGCCTCAAGTCGGCCTGCGGCAGGTCCTTGGTGAGCTCCTTTACATCCAGTTTCTTCCTCATGTTGCCCAGGCTCAGGTACAAAGCGCTGATTATGCCCATCGGGATGGTTATGATGAACAGGGGCTTCATGAATCCTACGTAGGGCATGTTGATCCCCGAGGATATTATCATTGCCGGGATGTTGACAGGGGGTGCCAGAAGACCGAGCACGCCGCCCAGCGCCAGGAATGCCACGGTCTTGGACTTAGTGATGCCGATCCGGTCGAGTACCGAGCCGATGAGCCCGCCCAGCGCCATTATGGCGGCCGTCCCGGAGCCCGTTAAGGCGCCCGGTAACATCATGACGAACATCAACAGCACCATCAGAAGCGGGGGAGACCAGTAGAATGCCTTTATCAGGTGCCTGACGATCGTATTTAGCCCTCCGGAATCCTTCTGCGCCCCGATGAACAGCGTGGCTGTTATTATCACCACGCAGACGTCGAAGAACGTGAACGCGCCCTCCACGACGTGCCTTATCGCGAAACCCTGGCCGGCGACGAGCGCGCCGACGAAGGCGGCCGCCAGCATGCAGAGGGTATTGTTCATCTTCAACAGGGCGTAAGCGACTATGAATGCGGCTATCATGGCAAGGAATACGAGGAACAGCTGCATCGTCTGCGTCATTTTAGCTCCCTCCATGATCACACTCTGTCTGATTAGCGAGCTTTGCGAAAATCCCTAAGGATAGTCTGCAGGCCGGCGCAAAAGCCGGCCTGCAGGCAGTATGCGCTGCTCTTAGAAGCCTACCGCGTAGCCGCCCCTGCGGGGGTCCGCGCCAGCGGCCATCGTGCCGAACTGCTGGTTGATTATGACGCCCTGCATTCCGCCCACGCTGCTCGAGAACTCACCGTACGTGCTCACGGTCCAGCCGAGGGCCTTGAGCTTGTCGATCTGCGCCGTCGCTACACGATTCTCGGGCCTGATCGTAATCTTGGCTCCGCGTGAGAAGAAGTCCGGGCTCGCGGTCAGCTGGAACCTGGCCGCTTCTATGGCGTCCTGGATCCTCATGCCGAACTCTACGACATTGAGGAACACCTGGAACTGGGTCTGCCCGATTCCCTCACCGCCGGGGGTGCCCCAGATCATGAACAGCTTGCCGTCCTTTAGGGCCATGCAAGGCGAGTTGTTCAGAAGGCCTTTCTTGCCGGGCCCTACATAGTCCACGTCGTCAGGATACGGCGAAGTCGATCCGCTCCTGGTGCCGTCGTTGAAGAACAGCCCGGTGTTGCCTACTATGACCGCGGTGCCCCAGCCGCTTCCCAAAGTGGGCGTGCAGCCGACTGCGTTGCCGAACTTGTCGACGATGTAGAAGCTGGTCGTGCACTCCTCACCGTCAGGCTCCGGCCCTACCGGCCCTTCTGCGACCACTGTCGTGGGCTTTGCTTCACCCTTCTGGTACTTGAACGGGTCGCCCGGGACTGGGTAGTCTATGGCCTTCGTAAGGTCTATGAGCTTGCGGCGCTCTGCCGCGTACTCCTTGGATGCCAGTCCGGCGAAAGGTACGTTGACGAATGCGGGATCTGCCACGTACTCATATATGTCGGCCTTGGCTATCTTGATGCACTCCGCAATCAGGTGCAGCGCTTCCGCGCTGTTATGGCCCAGCTTCTTGAGGTCGTACGCCTCGATGAGGTTGAGCTGCATTATGACCTCTATGCCACCGCGGGTGTTCTCGGCGGGGCTGTAGACGTCATACCCCTTGTATGTGGTGTGCACCGGCGTATGCCAGATCGGCTTGTAGTTCGCGAAGTCCTGCTTCGTGAAGAGGCCGCCGTTCTCGGCATAGAACCTTGCGAACTCATCGGCGATGTCGCCTTTATAGAACCTGTCGAACGCGGCCTGCAAAGCCTCCGTCCTGCTGGCGCCCCTTGCGAGCGCGGACTGCTCGGCCGCTATGACCTTCCTGAAGGTCTTGGCGAGATCCTTCATAACGAGCAGCTCGTCTGGCTTAGGAGCTTCGCCGTTAGGAAGGAATATCTTCGCTGTGGTGGGGTAGAGCTTGAACTCTTCCTTGGCGTTCGCTATGCCGGAGGAGAGGCCGGGGGATACTGGGAAGCCGTTATCGGCCATCTCTAGTGCCGGCTGGAGTACTTCCTCCAAGGACATGGTGCCGAACTTCTGCAATGCGGCTATCCAGCCGCCGAAGTTGCCAGGGACCACACCCGCCGTGTAGCCCGAATCATAGGTCGATTTCAAGACTTCGGCGGAGAGCTTCTTCGGATCGAGGGCCATAGGTGCAGCGCCCGTCATGGCGAGGCCGTTGACGGACCCGGTGGCCGCGTCGTAGATCATCATCATGCCGTTGCCGCCCGCTCCAGAAAGGTTGCACTCGACAACGTTCAGCGACGAAGCGACCGCCACCGCGGCGTCTATCGCGTTGCCACCCCTTTCAAGTATCAGCATCCCTGCGTAGGAGGACAACGAATGGGCGGAGCTTACTACGCCCTTCCTCGCGACGACGTCGGGCCTGTAGGAGGCCATCGACGCACTGGTAAGGCAAAGCGCTAGGACCAAGACGAAGAGTACTTTGAATGAGGTTCTCATCTTCATCCTCTTTGACACTTCGATCTCCTCTTTCCTGTATATAAATGGGATTCAGGACCGCACGCTACTTGATACCGAAGACCGTCTTGAAAATGCCTCCAATCTCGTTGCTGTCCTTTATCACCGTGACGGGTATGTTCTTCGAGGCCCCTAGTTTGGTGAAGTACCCGTCCGCATTACCATCCTCCTTTACTATCAGATAGTCGCATCTTGGGGCCGATGCCTCTATGAACTTGGCCGATAGAGGCCCCCTTCGCGCCTCGCCACCGATATGTATGCCTACAGTGGATATCTTCAGTTCCTTGGCCTTGTCGATTATCCGCTTTATCCTCGCCAGCTCCTCGTCCTCGTCTATCCCGGCGGCGCCCAGGCCCTTGGCGCTACCTCCAAGGACTAGTATCAGCGTCTTCATGCCCTTCAGCTTGTCGACCTCTGCCAGCTCGTCGTACTCGCTGGAGATCTTCGCCCTGTCGAAGAGCACCTTGACGACGAAGGCGTCGGGGCATTGCCCGGCCGATGTGATCAAGACGGGCAGGCTCGCGGTGTAGGACGCCGCGTGGCCGGCCAGCAATACCGAGAAGAGGATCAGGAAAGCCAGCAGTATCATTGATGATCTCTTGGTGAGCTTAGCGATTCCGTTCATCCTTACACGCCTCCCTAGAAATGATGCAAAACAAGAAATGTGCATAAACTTAATATTCAGATGGATATAAGTTCTTCACAAACACTCCGATTCCTTCACACTCTTGCACACGGACAAAGGCATATTTAATGCATCTAGCGGGTATTGCGATGCAAAAAGGCGGCTTCTGCCAAGAGGATCCAAGGCGCGCATAATAATAGGGCGGCACGCAGCGTGCCGCCCCGGATCATGGCTTTAAAACCTGCTATAGCCCTATGAGAGAGTGCTTCTCTATGGATATGGCCGTGAGCATGTACTCGGCGAACCGCGAGAGCTTCTCGATGTTCACCGGCATCTGCTTGATGGATCCGATGTAAGCCTTTACCGCGTCAGCTACCACAGGGTGATGTTCTTCGGGCAGGTAGGCCGTGCACCAGTAGCCGCCTTCTATCTTCGAGGCGACGATGCCCTGCTTGAGATAGTAGAGGGTCCTGCAAAGGTCCAGAGTGATGTTCATCGGATCCTTCAGTATCCCCTTCTTCGCGTCTCCTATGTTGTAGATTATCGAGTCGATGAAGGCTTCCTTGGGTATCTCCCCGAAGACCTCCTCTATCGATTTGCCGTAGAGCACGACGCCCCTTCTTTTCACCACCATGAGGTGGGCCGCAAGGTCGCGGTCGGTCGTACCTCCGCAGATGTATCCTCTGTCGGCTTCGTACCTTTCCTTGTGGACGGGTGAGTAATGCAGCTCGAACGGCATCGTGTGGATGAAATCGCGGGCGTGCTCCTCGAGTATGATGCTCATCTCGAGGCCCTTCTCCGGCAAGGGGCCGATCTTGAAGGTCTCGTCGATCAGGGCCCTTTTCGTGTCATTATCCATGGGTTTCCTCACGACCGCGATCAGGTCGATGTCCGCCCTGGGCGTAAAGCAGCCCATCGCCAGAGATCCATGGAGATAGAGTCCGACGAGGTTGTCGCCGAGCACTCTTTTGTACCTGTCCACTATGTCTACGAGCAGTTTATCGGTGTTCATCAAACCACCACCTGTCCTGCGAGGTTCGTTTCTACGTCTGCTTACGTGCCGGTTCCTCTTTCCGGCATCGCTTATGTATGGTTAAGCTTCGCTATACCAATTGTTCACAATATATCTTATTACAAATTTCCTTCGGATGGACAGCATCATTATAGACCGATCGCCGATCCAGCTAAGGTGGGCATGATGCGGGTGATAGGCCGAAAGCGGCCTTATGAAGCTGAGTTGAAAGTGGTGTAATCGGTTTTCAATGGTCGCCCTATGTTACCCAGCAGGCTTTTCTGTTAGGCCTAACGATAGTACTCAATGAGGCTGATGTTGGTCTGGTCTATAGTGCGCGTGCCAGTATAGGACCATACCCGCACGATGATGAAGCCCTGGTCCTTATCCAGCTCCAGGGGGAATGAAGCGAGATATGAGTCGTCCTTGGACGCGAAGCCGAGCTTCGCTTTAGGGAGCGTCGAGACCACGCCTTCTTTCATCCGCGATCCTGCTATGCCCAGCTGGCCGAGGCTCAATCCGGCGATGTCGATGCCGCCGGAGCCGAAGCCGAAATTGCAGAGCGTCACTTCGAAAGTCGATGCGCTCGTGATATTCCCCGCCGTTCTGATCTCGATAGTTAGCACCCCGTCGCCGTACTGCATGCTTACGTCCGTGATGTCCGATCCGGGATTGCGCAGGCTGCTGACGGTATCCCCCTTGGATTCCGCCGGCAGGTCCAGGGGAAGAGAGCCGGGGCCCACATACCAGTTCAGCTTCTTGCCGGACGCGAAGGCCTCGTTCGAGCGGATGAAAGAAGAAAGGAAAGGGTTCCAGCTGGAGAGCTGGCTCCTGTAGGACCTGAGGGCCTGCCGCTTAAGCAGCACTTCCATTATCCCTGAGGGGAACGCGCTCCATTCGTACTGACCTAGTCTTGCGAAAGGCTTCGGAGGGACCTGGCTGTCGGACGGCCTGTATCCGCGGGGCACGGGCCATTCGGGCCAATGCACAAGATAAGAGTATATTGCCCCTACCGGAAGGACCTGGGCATCCTCGGCCTTCAGCTCGGCCACGGCGGATATTACGAAAGCGTACGTCGCCCAGTGGTCGACGTGGATGTCGTAAGGGTTGACGACCACGATGATCGTGGGCCGCTCTTCCTCCAGCACCTTCTTAACGTCGCCCAGCACCGATTCCCCGCAGTGTGGGGCGTTCTTTGTGAACGAGTTGTCGTAAGGGGATTCGAAACGGCCCGTCCGTGAAGCCTTGAGGGCATCGTCCGTGTTCCAGTGGTCCGCTGACCAGAGCCTGTTGAGCATATGGTCGGGATAGCCAAGGAATATCACATTCTCGGGATCGAGCCCCAGAAGCTCCAGAGCGTCGAGTGATTCGGACTGCCTTGTATATCCGAGCTTGATGTAATCGTCGGCGCTGCCGGTTATCGTCTTCTCGGCTATGAGGAGGGATAGCTCGGGGTATTCCCCGTTGGTCATCAGCACCACCTTGACCTCTGCGCCGTTCTTTATCGCCCTTTGTATGTATGTGCCCGATCCAAGCACCTCGTCGTCAGGGTGCGGGGCGAAGATGAGTATCCTGTCGTCCGGGCCTGGTTCCGGCATAATGCCAAGCGTCTTGCCGTCGAACGAGCGGCTCTTGTACATCGAGGAGGAGAGCAGCACCTCGCCCGCTATGACTATGAGCAGCGCCGAGGCCACAAGCAAAGCTATTCGCAGATGCCTGCTTATGGTGAACCTCTTACTCAATGACTTTCACCATCACGAGCCATTCCCCCTGGCTATCGCTGAAGCTGCCTTCTTCCTTGAAACCAAACCAGGTGTAAAGCTTGACTGCGGGCGCGTTGTCGGGCCTTACTTCCAACCTTACGGCTTTGACTCCCCTTCGAGCGAGAGCTTCGAGCGCCGCCCCCAGAAGGATCCTGCCATAACCGCGTCCTTGATAACGGGGCGATACCGCTATGCTCAGTATCCTTGCGTCTGACTTGGTGCCTGCTTTCTTGTTCCCGAAGAGGTTCTTGGCGGCATTGCCCGCCGCCTTCAACGCATCCGCTAAACCGATCCTGTACCTGCCTGATAGGAACTTCGCTGCGATCTTTAAGGCTCCTCCTCCGACCAGTGAGCTGAACACCAGGTTGCGCATGGAATAGGGCGCTACGACGTATCCTGCTACGCGGCCCTCGTCTTCCAGGACGAGGAAATGCCCCTTCTGGACGAGACATAGGGAGAAAAGGTCCTCAAGGGCCTCTTTGGGATCACCGGCCTTTACGTAATGGGCGACGCTGACGGGAAATGAGCCCATGAAGACTTCTGCCACCGGGCGCATGTCCGAGATCGTAGCATCCCTCAGTGTCGCCATGTCCCTCCTCCTTTGTGTCGGCGCATGAGTATGAATGAATCTAGATTAACACGCTCCGTAGCCATTTACCCGAATTCTGCGATCCCGGCCGTCCGTGGAAGGTATATTTCGAGCACAAGCCGTATATGCGCTCTTCTTGTGCCCGGCATAATGCGCTTTGCATACAATATACAGATGGAATATGCCCTTCTGATAATACGACCGATGGTTTATAATCATCCGAAAGGTCCGGTGGAGGTCAAGGCATGGCGCTGAACAAGAACCAGAAACTAGGCTATATCGCTTACATATCCTCATCGGTGATCTGGGGGTTCTCGTTCATGTTCACGAAGCGTGCCCTGGAGCACCTCGACGGCAGGCTGTTCGACCTACTATCCTACAGGTTCGTGATAAGCTCGGGCATTATGCTTACACTCTGGGCCTTCAAAGCCATCAAGATGGATTTTCGGGGCAAGGACCTTAAGCCTCTCATAGCCATGGCGATGCTGCAGCCCGTCTTGTACTTCATATTCGAGACGCTCGGCATCGAAAGGGTCACTACGTCGGAGACCGGCCTCATACTGGCCATGTTCCCGATAGTCATCACGCTTTTCGGCGCGATCTTCCTGAAGGAGCGCGTCACTAGGAAGCACTATGGCTTCATAATACTCTCCGTGCTGGGCGTGGTGCTCATAAACGCGATGAGCTACGTCCCCGGAAGCAGCACGAACCTGGGCAGGATATTCCTCATGATCGCGGTCCTTGTCGGATCCACCTACACGATGTTATCGCGCAAGCTCTCCTCGCGCTTCTCGGCGGAGGAGAGGACCTTCGCGATGATGCTGGCAGGCGCCATGGTGTTCAGCTGCGCATCCTTCTACGGGCACCTGGTCAACAAGACGGCGTCGCTTTACCTTACCAGCCTGTTCAAACCCGATTTTGCCTTCCCCGTACTGTACTTGTCCGTAGGCTGCTCGCTCCTCGCCTTCTTCTTCATGTGCTTCTCGGCGACACACCTTGAGCTGTCCAAGGCGTCCGTCCTGGGTAACACTAACACGATGGTCGCAGTGCTGGCCGGGGTGATCATACTGAATGAGCCGTTCTACTGGTACCACATCCTGGGAGGGGCGATAATCCTGGGCGGGGTGGTCGGCGCGACCATGGTATCGAGCTCGATGGTATCGAAGAGCGGCGCTTGACGGGATAATCGACCGACATTATATATCAGCTGCCCATCTTAACGTCTGCGGCAAGGATGATACACATTACGACCTCCAATCCTGCCGGACGATAGATTAAGGCCGGGACGCCGGGCTGATTCCGTCAAGAAGAGGCTAAGTAAGGCAATTACCGTCCAGTGTCCATCCAGATATTTTCAATCGGAAATTTCAGGGCACCAGACAGGGCGATTGCCAGAATCTAGGTATTTATAGGCAGGTCTCCTAACAACCGGAAACGGTAGTTCGTTATACTATATGTGTAGGCAAGCCGATTAATAATTATTTAAGGAGTAATCATTATGAGAAGTATCAGGATGGCCGCCGCCGCGCTGGTGATCTTGCTCATGATATCCCTTACAGGCTGCTATAACGCCACTTATTCATTCAACTTCTCTACGGAGCAGGACACGTCGAACGAAGAAGGTGCATGGATAATCGACGGTGAGGGAGTAGCAGGCATAAACGACTACGGATATTATTCGAACGGGCTGTGGTTGACGGCTCCTTACGTCTTTAGGGATGACTTCAAGCTAACCGCGCATTTCTGGCTGGGAGTTACTGCAGAGGACTCCGGTTATGTTGAAGTGGCCCTTACGGATGTCCCTCCCGCGCCCGGTGGAGTCAACGACTGGGTAAGCATACAGCTTCTTGACCTCGCCACCGAGAACGAAAGGCTTTACGTAGAGGACGGCCACCTGCTTAACGTAGCTACGCCTTATAATGTCGTCGAGCAGATACCAGGTCTTAACAGAGGGCATTGGAACGAGATAACGCTCACCAAGAAGGGCGCCAATATCAAATTTACGGTGAACGACAGGTCGGTGGCATCTTTCGAATTAGTGAACTGCGCATCCGAATATCTTGCGATCAGCTTCGTATCCGGCTGCGACGTAATCGACGACCCAACGAATCCAAAGACGGGCTTCATACTCAAGGATGTAAAGGTGGAATATACGCAAGGTAACGCTGAACTCATCATCTAGAAGGATTATTCGGACCGCGCCCCCGGGCGACCAAAGATAACCGGGATCGCCTTGGCGCCTTGCCCCCCTAAAGGAAAGGCATTTCTTCTAGGGACATCGGCACTTCAGGGCAAGGCGGAAATCACAAGGTCCGGAACAGAAGGAAAATCCAGAAGCCACGGACGGCCAACCCGCCCGTGGCTGGGATTTTGCCCGACCGATAGAATCAAGGGCTGAATTTAACGACATGATGTTTTGGAAGGTGCGGAATGCAAAGATCGTCTAGTGAAAACTCAAGTTCCAACGGCTATTTTCTTTTACTGTTCACGGGATTGGTGTTCGGTACTCTCGAAGTCGTCTCTAAGCTTATGCCCCATATCGGACCCTTGCAGATGAGCTTCTTGAGGTTCTCGATAGGAGGGCTCGTGATACTGCCTTTCGGGGTGCTCGACCTGAGGAAAAGGGAAACCCAAGTAAGCCTCTTTGATGCGGTCTACGTGCTGGTGCTGGGCATACTGCTGATACCTATGTCCATGACGCTGCTTCAGGTGAGCGTGACCAAGGTGCCCGCCTCGCTGGTAGCTATGATATTCTCGGCGAATCCGATGATCATAGCGGCGCTTGCGTCCTTGATACTCAAGGAGAGGATGGGATTGGTCGAGGCTGTGTTCGTAGCCCTCGGCATGATAGGCATAGTCCTTATAATCCAGCCTTTCGGGAAGGGATTCGACATCGGGATACTGTACCCGCTGGCATCGGTCACGCTTTTCGGCCTGTATATCGTCCTGGCTAGGAAGCTGTCAAAGAAGCTGGGCAGCGTCTTCGTGACATCGGCGGCAATACTGGCCGGCTCGGCGGTGCTCGGGCTGTATGCCGCAGCGACGGGAGTCGAGCTCTTCGCGTCGCTTACCTGGAAGGATGCCGGCTACCTGGCATATCTTGGCATCGTAGTGTCCGGGTTCGCGTACGTTACGTATTTCAGGGGCATGGACCTGACCACGACTAACACGGGAAGTGCGGTGTTCTTCATAAAGGCTATCGTAGCCTCCGTATTGTCTGCTTTCGTGCTGGACGAGGTGCTGAGCCCTGCGGTATACATGGGCGGGGTATTCATAGCGTCGGGCATATTCGTCATGATCGCAGGGAATTCCGCAAGGGCGGGCAAGTACAGGCCTGCGAGATAGCAGATCGGCCTAAAGGCCGCAAAGCCGGTAAAAACGGGCATCCGAATGCTGTATGATGTTGGCAAGGAAGACACACGACCGATAACTGGTAAGGGAGGGTATATCAGGTGCCGATCATCAAGATAGACCTGTTCGAAGGGAAGACCGTCGACCAAAAGAGAAGGGCGGCGAAGGGCATCACCGATGTATGCTGCAGTGAGTTCGGCCTCTCGCCCGAGAGCGTCAGGATAATATTCAACGACATGAAGAAAGAGGACTTCGCCGTAGGCGGCAAGCTGAGCTGCGATAAATAGCTGAACGGGGCAAGGACCGGATAATTCGGTATGGGACCGCTCCTGCGGGAAAGGATGACAGGGACGCTTCATCCGCGGGAGCGGTCCATCATATCAATGCACCTATCATTCGGTCATCATGCCGCCTGACTCTTCAGGGAGCACCTCCTCCACGAAGATGCGGACTATCTCAGGGTCGAACTGGGTCCCGGCGTTGTCGACGATCTCCTTGACCGCCGCATCCTTGGATATCGGTTTCCTGTAAAGCCTTTTTTCGGTCATCGCGTCGTATGCGTCGGAGACCGCCAGTATCCTTGAAAGCAAGGGGATCTCTTCTCCCTTCAGTCCCTGGGGATATCCGGTCCCGTCCCATCTCTCATGGTGCGAAAGGATGTAGCGGGCTATTGATTTAAGCTCGGGCGAGGATGAGGCGATCCTGAAGCCGATCTCCGGATGCTTCTTCATCACGACCCATTCTTCCGCCGTCAGTCTGCTGCGCTTGCTCAGTATCCTATCGTCTATCCCGACCTTGCCGACATCGTGGAGCATCGACAGCAGCTGCAGCTCGTCACGGCTCTTCTGTGGGAGCCGCACCTTACGGCCTATCATGAGGCAGTGCTTCGCTATCCTCTCGGCATGCTCTTTGGTCTCCTGGCTCTTTTCGTGCAGCGTCGCCATGATGGAGGAGAGTATCGCGCTATGGTAGCTGTTGCGTGCCAGCAGCTTGCGCTTGTACATGTTCTCCTCGGCCTCTTTCTTGGCAAGGTCGAGGTTCTCATGGCCCAGCCTCTTCGTCCCGTAGCCAAAGGACAGTGTTATGTGCTTCGCCCTGTCGGGTATGTCGGAGTTGTGCTCGTTGAAGGCACCCTTTATCGATTTCATGATCTCATACGTCTCTTCGTCGCTGGTGTTGGGCAGAAGTATGCTGAATTCGTTCCCACCGGTCCGGGCGAGTATGTCGCCGTCCCTGAGGCAGCTCTGCAGGATCTTCGATGCAGCGACTATCATCCTGTCGCCCTCGTCGTGGCCGAAGGCATCGTTTATTATCCTGATTCCATTGATATCCCCAATCATCATCGAAAGCGGGACTGTGCCTTCCTCGTCAAGGCGGTGTTTCGCCATCTCGAAGTACATGCGGTTATAGATGCCCGTAGTGAGGTCGTGGTCGTTGAGGTATTGTATGCGCGCGTCCTTCTCCTTGCGTTCGCTGATGTCGACCATGATGCCCTCGAGTGCGGCGACCATGCCGTCAGAGGCGGATATGCCGCGCCCAATCTCCATCACCCATTTGCGTCCTCCGCAGGCGGTCATGATCTCATATTCGTATCTGAAGGGGACGCACTCGTCCAGCGAGCGCTTCCATTCCTGCGAAATAGCGGGGAAGTACTCCTTGGCGATGAGGTCCTTGTAAGAAAGGGCCTTGTCGACCATTATCTGGTCGGGGCTGTAACCGGTGATGTCATAGCAGCCAGCCGAGACGTCAAGTATCGTCCATCTATCATCGTAGCTGCAACGATAGACCATCCCGGGAAGATGGGAAAGAAGGGCGGCCTTTTCCTGTTCGCTTCTTGCCAGAGCTTCGTGAGTGCGCTTCTGCTCATCGATGTCCTGTATGATGCAGAGCTTGCTCTTCGGGTTCCCGTTGTTGAGGTCGAGCCCGGAGACCATCTTGCTTATCCACCTGTATGAGCCGCCCGGCCGCACGATCCTTTTATCGACCGAGTAACTGCCGCTCTTATCGCGTTTCAGCTCCATGATCTTCTCGCGGTTCTCCCGCAGGTCATCAGGGTGGGTCAAATCGGTCCATTCCATGGATGAAAGCTCTTCCTGCTTCCTTTCGTAGATCCTTTCGAACGTGGGATTTACGACCGATATTCTCTCACCCTCTTCAAGGATCGCTATGCCTACCGGAGCCTGGGCAAAGACCTTGCCGAACAGCTCCTCGCTCTCTTCGAGCCTTTCTCCCATGAGTCTTAGGAATCTGCTCTTAACGCGGTTGTCGTAGACTGCTACCAGCAACAGCAATATGCTGATGAGCGCCACCAGCACGTGGATTATGTGCGAGAGCAGCTCTACGTCCCAATTTTTGGTCGAATAGTCGATCCCAAGGACGGCAACTACATCGCCGGAACTGGCTTCCTTGATAGGCGCCAAAGCGCTTACCTTGGTCGACCCTCCTATCCGGAACGATCCCACCAGCCTTGGCTTAGCGTCAAGGAAAGGGAGATATGTATTGTCCTAGAAGGCTTTTTGATTCTTGTATGGGTATCTGTGATTGGTTGGTGTCTTCGGATGTGTCGACAAGGAATTTGAAGGCGTCACCTTCATCGGTTAGCATGAAGGCCCTTAATATATTCGGATTGCGCTGCTTCAGTGCGGTCAGGCAATCCCAAATCACGCCATGGGTTCCGGATCCATCAGTGCCATGCTCCGACAGTAATCCGGCGATGGTATCCTCCGGCAGAAAAGCCGCGGCGGATTCTACGATTCCAATGACATATTCCATCTCTTGCTGGACGTATGAGTACCACGTACGATAGATGTCGCCGATTCCAATTATGGCAAACACTAAAAGAAAAGTCAGGAGACGAGCCTTCGCGTTTGTGCTGCCCATCGGCTTAGGGACAAAACAATGATGCTTAAACAATTGTCGCTCCGCTCATCAACATGATAATGTATGGACAAAGTCATTATATGGTTTACGTGGGTTTTAGTCAACTTATGAATACTTTGTATGCCTAGTGTTCAATGCATACACGAAAATGGAAGCACCCTACGCCCTTCCGCCAGGGACCGCCCCTGTGTGGGTGGGAGGGAATTCGATGTCTATCTCCCCGTATGTGAGCACTAGTTTGAATCCGCATGCCATCGCTGTATTGAAGGATGCGATATTGTCCTGGTAGCAGTGCCAACCTATCCTCTTGAGGCCCTTCTCGCCCGCCTTCTTCAGGAATGCACATGCCATTGCCTTCGCTATGCCCTTGTGCTGATGTGCTTCGAGCACCTCGATTCCGATCTCGCATCCGACGGAGCACGTATACTCCGACAGGCACCAGCCGGCGATGTCGTTTCCTGTCATCGCGACCAGACCCAGGTAATCAGTGCCTTTGAGTCCCATGCTGTCGTGCCTGTACGCACATTCTCCCCTTAGAAGGTCGATGTCGCCGATGTCCCCGTCCATGATAAGATCCTCGTCCACGTCCCTGAGATAGTATCCCTCGACGAGCTTGTAGGGGGCACCGTCCGAAGGAAGCTCTATTTCCAGATACTCCCTTTTACTGCTTTCGAGCCTGCAGCCCTTCAAGAAGCGGGGAAGGGCTTCGCCCAGCTCATGATCGAAAGTCCTTATCTGCACCTTGTCCAGCGCATGACCTTCCAGCCTATGCCCGGCCACGGCTATCCTGAGAAAATCCTTCAGCAGCTTGGCGTCCCTTTCATCAATGATCCGGCCTGCGACGTATACCTTGCTCTCATACCTTATGGCCCCAAGATGGGGGGATTCTTTGGAATCTACCCAGGCGTCACAATCGCCGAGGCCCTCTGCCGTGGCCTGGAGCCTTACTATCTTCGAATAGTCACCGAATAATCCTATGGCCTGCTCGACGGACTCTCGTCGGAAATACATGAAAGGTTTCCCCTCCGAATTATCCCTGATACGGGATGTTGCTGACGGTGGATCTATACATGGCTGTTCTACAAATCAACGGCTTATCCTTCTTATACTCAAAGCGTAAAGATATTTTGCCGTACGGTCCGGATATGACGAAGGATGGCTGGGGATATCCCCACGGCCATCCTTACGGTCCGGGTAATTCCTGATGAACCTATACTACCACCTAGAGTCCATGCAATCTAGTTTGTTCTTAGGACTTTTCCAATAATCCTTCGTATGTATCCAGCAGCGACTTCAGCTCCGCGGCAATCCCCTTGAGCTTGAGCATCAGCCTTTCCATCTGCATCATGCCCTCTTCGCTCATCATGTACTCGCGCTTTGCCGGCCCGGACCCGCTGGTATCCCACTCGGAATGGACGAAGCCCATGGCTTCCATCCTCCTTAGGACCCTGTATACGCCGGCCGCATCCATCGGCCCTTCCGTAACCGCCAGCTTCGCCGCCTCCTGCGCTATCTGGTAGCCATGGGCCTTTCCTAGCTTCATCAGGGATACCGCTATAACCGGCACCATGAAGCGGTACATGTTGCCATGTCTTACGGCACCTTGCCTTCCTTCGCCCATCATGCCGCACCTTCCGCCCATGTGGCCACCGAAGCGTCCTCCGAGGCGCCCGCCGAAAGGCCTGTCGTCCCTATTCTCGAAATTCGGCATGTTTATCCCTCCTTATATGTAACTTGCACTTATAGGTTATCAACACTTCATCCTTGTGTCAAGATGTCGAAAAACCGGAGGACACAACTATGATCCTCCGGCTTTTTCCCAAGCTAGACCATTGTTTACTTTGCTTGATGCCGCGTCAGGCCCTGGCCTTTTTCCTCAGCGACGTCTTGTAGAGCTCGAACCAGGCGGTGCCCAATACGGCGGCCGTCACTGAGACGGCAAGGTCCATCGCGCCTATGGGCGAGAAGCTGAACAGTGCCCTGGGCGCCGGTACGAACAGCACCAGCAGCATGAACGACAAGGAACCGACGAGCACCCATTTAAACGCGGGGTTCCGTTTCTTGAGCGAGGTTATAAGGCTCTCGGTCCACGACCTGTTGGCTATTATAAGGCCCAGATTCGAGAAGACCAGCGCGGCGAACGTTATCGCCCTAACTCCGCCTTCGTCCTTGCCGAGAAGGAACATCGCGGCCAAGAAAGCCCCCAGGGTGGTCAGCAAGACGCTCATGCCCTGGATCAGGCCCAGCCTTATCAAGTCCCCGCCGAACAGCGGTTTCGCCGGGTCCCTGGGCGGCCTGTCCATTATGCCGTGCTCCTCGGGCTCCATCTCGAATACCACCGAACAAGAAGGATCGATGATTAGCTCCAAGAACGCTATGTGCATCGGAGTAAGCACCAGCGGCAGGCCGAATAGCACGGGTATAAGGGAAAGGCCTGCGATCGGCACGTGGACTGCGAATATGTACGCCATGGCCTTCTTCAGGTTGTCGAATATCCTGCGCCCTTGCCTCACTGCTGCGACTATCGACGAGAAATCATCATCCAGAAGCACTATTGACGAAGCTTCCCTGGCCACGTCGGTTCCCCTCGCGCCCATGGCCACTCCGATGTCCGATGCCTTAAGGGCAGGGGCGTCGTTTACGCCGTCGCCGGTCATCGCGACGACCTCACCGTCGTCCTTCAGCGCCTTGACGAGCTTGAGCTTCTGCTCGGGGACCATCCTCGCATAGATCGAGCAGGTACGCACCTTTTCCTTCAGGGTTTCGTATCCCATCACGGTAAGTTCGGGTCCTGTTATCACGACGTCATGGGGCTTAAGCCCTATCTTCTTAGCTATATGCTGCGCGGTCCCTGGATAGTCGCCCGTTATCATGACCACCCTTATACCGGCCTTGTAGCATTCGGCTATCGCGGCCGGCACGGAAGGCCTTATGGGATCGGCCAGGCCGATCAGCCCCGTGAACGAGAACTCGAAGTCGTGCTGGCTCTCTGGGAGGCCCTTCACTACCTTCGACACCGCCTTGGCTACTCCCAGCACCCTCAGCCCGTTCGCCGCCATGGCGGTGACCGCTTCCATGACCGAGCGGGTGCCCTCCTCCTCCATGTGGCAAAGGTCCAGTATAGCCTCCGGGGCTCCCTTGGCGGCCACTATATAGCTGCCTCCGTTGCCGTCGGGCGTCAGCCATACGTGCGAAAGCGCCAGCAGTTCGCTGGAGAGCGCGTATTCCTCGACCAGTTTCCAGTCGTCGTGCAGGTGCTCCGTCATCATCAGGCAGCTCCTGCCGAAACTATTTAGGGCCTTCTCCATGGGGTCGAAGGGGTCCTTCTCGCTTGCGAGCAGCCCGTATTCGACTATCTCGTGGAAGTTCTCAGGCAGGATGCAGGAAGGATCCGCTTCGGCCCCGGAGCTGCTCTTGGAAACGTGGTGCTCCCCTGGGGAGAAGAAGGCCCCGTCCGCGTACAGCCTCTCCACCGACATCCTGTTCTGGGTCAGCGTGCCCGTCTTGTCTACGCACAGCACGGTCGCAGCGCCCAGGGTCTCGATCGCCGGCATGCGCCTTGTGAGAACGTTCTTCTTGGATAGGCGCCAGGCCCCGAGGGCCATAAATATCGTAAGCACCACCGGGAACTCCTCCGGCAGCATCGCCATCGCTAATGTTATGCCCGCGAGAAGGCCGTGTATCCAGTCCTTGTTGGTTATCCCGTACGCTACCATGACGATGGCGAACAAGAACAGACCCAGAATAGCCAGCCTCTTGACCAGCCTTCCCGTCTCTTTGTTTAGCGCCGTCTCTTCCGTATTGAGCTCGCCCAGGGCCTTGCCGATCTTGCCGAGCTCGGTGTGCGATCCGACCCTCTTCGCCAGCATGATCCCCTGGCCGCGTACTATTAGCGTACCCGAGAAGACGAAGCTGCCACCATCTCCACCGGGCAATCCCATCTCGTCCCCTTCGGGGTACCAGTTGCCATCCTCTCGGATATGGCCGGACCTGGAGGCGAGCTTTGCCACCGGCAGGGATTCCCCGGTAAGCAGCGATTCATCCGCCGTCAGGTTCGATGCCCATACGAGCTCCCCGTCCGCCGGTACCCTGTCTCCCTCGGCGAGCACTATAAAGTCCCCCTTGACTACGTCCTTGCCGGCGATTCTCATCTGCTCGCCGGACCTTATTACAAGAGCGCGCGGGCTGGACAAGTCTCGTAGTGCTTCCAGGGCCTTTTCCGTTTTCTGCTCCTGGTATATGGTTATGCCCATCACGACGAACACGAAAGCCAGCAGCATCAAGGCTTCCTTAAGGTCTCCGAGCACGAGGTAGATGATGCCGCCAGTGACCAGCAGAAGGAACATCGGTTCCTTAACCACTTCGAATATTGTCGTGAACACAGAGCGTTTCTTGCTCTGGGGCAGCTCGTTCGCCCCGTACTTTTCCCTGTTCTCCTTTACTTGGGCTTCATCGAGCCCCTTGATTCGTTTTACGTCGATTTCATTCGGCATAAACAAACCTCCATCTATCCGGTCGATGCATAAAAAGACCTGCGGAACCGGAATTCTTTAAAATTCTCGGTCCCGCAGGTAATAAACCTGCTGCTTCAACGCCCAGCCCCATCTTGCATGCGAGCATGCTCGATCGCCTGATCCGACATATTGAAGTATCTGGATGTAAAAATAGCAGTATTATGACCATTTGTCAATGACCGGCCGCCGAGCTGCGCATCATCGGCCGCCATGAAGGTGTCAAAAAGTTGACTAGAAGGACCCGTTATGCGATTTTGGTATAAAGGTTCCGGGGAGGTAATGCCATGGTGGATATAAAGGGGAAGGCCGCCCTAGAGAAGTACTCCCGCAGGATAGAGGTAAGGCCGGGCCTTCTCGTAGGGGGCGTGTTCGACCTCATCGCGCTGCCGCATGAGCTGAGGCCGGCCGTGCTGGCGATAAGGAACGGCATGGTGGTCCAGCACGACGAGAAGGTCCTGGACGGGGACACGATCGAGCTGCTCATCATCCCGGAGGGGGGCTGATGCTGTGAAACGCGGCCGCATCGGTAAGCCATCCAGGCATCGACGGAGGTGTAAGGCTTGAGCGGAGCGCGAAGGCCCAAGACCTGGCGCAGGCTCTTCTCGTGGGCCGCGGTCCTGGCCTGGATGGCGCTGATCTTCTTCATGTCGGCACGTCCGTACGAGCTCTCCGGCACGGACAGCGGCAGGGTGGCCGAGCTGATAGTAGGAATTCTCGAATCGCTGGGCGTAAAAGGAAGGCTTAACTCGACCGACACCACGCTAGTGCTTTTCGTGAGGAAGGCAGGGCATTTTGTTGAGTACGCGGTCCTATGCCTGCTGGTGATGAACGCGCTGGTCAAATCGAAACAAAAGAACAAGGTCGATAAGAGGACGTACAGGAATATGGCCTTGGTCGCGATGGTCCTCTGCGTCGGTTTTGCCATCACCGATGAAGTACACCAGTATTTCGTGCCTGGAAGGTCGATGAGAGCCTCTGACGTCGTGATCGATGCGGCCTCGTCGGCATCCGCCATCCTCTTCTACATGAGATACATCGCCAGAAGACGCAACATATGAACATCCTGGGAAACATGCTAAAGCCGTCCCGAAAAGGACGGCTTTTGCCGTCATGACGCAAGGTGTCGGAATCTGAATCTTCATGGAGGTAAGGGGGTAGGTCTGTAGAAAGACTATCCTACCGACCGGCATTTGAAGCAGCCGGCGGAAGGAGGGATGGTCATGGTAGCCAAGACCGTAAGGACCCTGTGCATACTGGCGGTCGCGATCATGATGGTCGGCACTGCGACCGCGGCTCCGATAACGACGCCTATCCTAAAGCTGCCCACGATACCCATATTCGACAGGATAACCAGCACCGCACTTTCGAACCTTCTAGCCATGGCCGAGGTCGAAGGGCAGGTATACGGCGCGAGCAAGGGCCAGCTGGTCGCGCTGGACAACAGCGGGAAGATTACGAGGACCATCGCCATGCCGATCGATAGGCCAGCAGGGATATCCGCCTTCACGGCAGGTAAGGCGATAATCGGCGACAGCGGCAACAGCGCGGTATTCTCGATAGACCTGAAGACAGGGCAGGCGGTGAAGGTCCTGGATCTGAAGGTGACCGCTTACGGAAACCTCAGGGCAGGGGACGTGCTAAGATCAGGGACTCTTATGAGCGTCGCGTATGACGGGAAGTACGTGCTCGTAGCCATATCGGCAGGCTATTCGAGCTCGATCTTCTCTATCGATCCTTCGAGCAACAAGGCGGTCGCGCAGACGTGGGCGCCAGGGGATGCGCCTACCGCGATGAACTTCTTCGGGGGAAACCTCTACGTGCTGGATGCAGCGAGCAAGCAGATAAGGATGTACGATGCTACCTTGAAGCTGAACGTCAAGCCGATAGAAATCCAGGCGGATGACCCGAGGGGCATAATCATCAAGGACAACGAAGTAAGGGTCCTCTCACCGAAGGAGAACAGCATAGTCATAATGAAGCCCGACCTGCTGTCCATGAAGGAAGCGCAGTTAAGACCCGTATGGAAGATCAAGGAAGTCCTGATAGGGCCCCTTCTTACCATGCCGAGGGATTATGCGCTCCTCATATGCGGGGATGTCGCCGAAAGCGGATACGACGAGTTCTGGAACGATACCGTCTGGCTTTACAAGTCGCTCCTGAACATAGGATACACCGAGGATAGGATCTACGTGTTGTACGGCGACGGGAACGACTACTCTTCGGCGAACCCGGCCTACCGGCATACAAGCACGGTGACGGACTTCCCAGCCACGATGTCATGGGTGGACAAGGTCATAAACGGGATGAAGAACGGCGACGCATCGATAGGGGTGAGCAAGCTCCAGAGCAATGACACGCTGCTCATCTGGGTGTTCGATCACGGAGGCGGAGGAGCTGCCGCCTATTTCTGCCTTACCGACGGGAGTTATGCCGATACCACATTCGGGACAAATCTGAATCCTCTACCTTACGCGAGAAGGGCCATCTTCATGCAGCAGTGCAGGAGCGGCGGCTTCATCGACAACATGACCAACGACAGGACCTTCATATCCACCGCGTGCCTCGCGACGGAGAACGCCCACAGGGCGGACACGGAAAACGAGCTGTACAACGGGGTGTACTACCACCACGGTGAGTACAACTACTACCTCATATCCGCCATATCCGGGAAGACGCCGACGGGAGCGTCCGTAAACGTGGATTACAACGCGGATGGCAAGCTGATGGCGAAGGAGATACACAATTACATAGTATCGATGGAAAGCGGGCCCGAGACACCGCAGCAGTGGGACGGCTCGGGCATAGGCAACAGCTTCGATCTGCATTGATGCGCCTGGGAGGGCAGGAAGACGCAGAAGGCTGCGATCTAGCGACTCCTCCGACTAGATGATGGACTAATAAGACGTCAACTGCAGTATGGCTTAGCCCTTGATTATGACGGGGGCTAAGCCATCGTTTTTGGATAACGCCGCTTAGGGTCGCAGGCATAAGCGATTTGCATAAGCTAAGGGCCATGGATAATGCTGTAAATGACAAGTCGCTTGGAGTCTGTGCTTCCCTCTAGGTTCATTTGATTTAGAAGGACGCATCCGACATGGATGGCGAAGGCAGGTAAAATACCTGTCGACTCCGTATATACCCTTCATTAATGAGGGGGTCTATATGGGGATGGCAGAGTTTCTTATGAAGGCGCTCATCTGCTTCCTTTCAGGTTCGGTGCCGTTCGCGTGGTTTGCGGTCAAGACTTTCAAAGGAACGGATGTGCGACGTGTGGCGGACGGCAATCCAGGAGCCGTGAACGTCTTCAGGGCTTGCGGGCCGGTCATCGGCTCATCGGTGCTCCTTCTTGATTTCCTCAAGGGGGCGCTGCCGGTGTACTTACTTAAGGCCGGTACCTCATATCGGCAATTGCCGATCCTTGCCATCATGCCAGTCCTCGGACATGCATTCTCCCCTTGGCTGGGTTTCAAAGGAGGGAAGGCGATAACCACCTCATTCGGCATATGGACTGCTCTCACACTTTGGGAGGCTCCCATGGCCATGGGATTCGGCGCCTTCATATCCCTGGTCCTTTTCAAAGGCAAACCGGAATATTTAAAACTTCTGCCAATGATGGCATCGCTTGCGGCATATCTTGCCCTCTTCCTCAAGGGAACCAACCTGTGGGCCCTGTTTGCCTACAATGTCGCCGTGCTTGCTTTCATGCAGTTCGCCTATGCAAGGAAGAGCATAAGGAGGGCAAAAGCATGACGGCCCTTACAGGAGCCATCTTAAGGCAGCAGGGTTGGTCTTTAGCCGTATTCTTAGGCGTAATCCTCATCATCGCCATTTCGAATGTCTTCTTCATGAGGAAGCTAAAGCCGCCGGCTCACAGGATCCAGTACAAGGTCTCTTTATTGGTCCCCGCAAGGAATGAGGAAGCGAACATAGAAAAATGCGTAAGATCACTTCTGTCCCAGCAGGATGTAGATATAGAGGTGATCGTCTACGATGACGGCTCGACCGATTCCACACCGGATATACTAGAACGTCTTTCATCCGTGGATGGGCGGCTCAAAGTGATGAAAGGCGGGACGCTTACTCCCGGATGGACGGGCAAGAACATGGCTTGCTGGTCGCTAGCCAATGCAAGCTCCGGCAATGTGCTCATCTTCACCGACGCTGATACGTACCATTCGCCGCATAGCGCCTCGTCAGCCTGCAAGGCGCTTGAAGACACGGGCGCCGGCTTGGTTTCGGGTATGGTACGACAGGATCTGAAGACGGCGGGGGAGATGTTGGTCGTCCCCGTACTGAATTGGGCGCTCGTATGCTTCATGCCGGTCATCCTAATAAAATGGATCAAGAACCCGTTTTTCAGCTCGGCCTGCGGGCAATTGATGGCATTCAAGAGGGAGGATTACTTCGCATCGGGAGGACATGAGAAGATCAAAGGATGCGTGCTGGAAGACATGGAACTCGCCAGGACGATGAAACGGACGGGGCGCAAGGCGCTGCTTTTCGATGCCACAAAGCTCGTAAACTGCAGGATGTATACGGGATTCCGAAATGCATTGGCAGGATTCACGAAGAACCTGTTCGCGGTGTTCAGGAACAGCATATCTATGAACCTGTTCGTATGGTCCTGGCTCACCCTGTCAACGGTAACACCCTTCCTGTACCTTATATCGGCAAGCTCACACGGAGATCCGTCGATCATACGTCCGGCGGTCGTGTCAGTATCTATAGCTTTATGCATATGGTTAGTTTCCTATGTCAAATCGAAGGTCCCGGTATGGCTCGCCTTCATCTACCCGGTTTCGATGCTCTTGTGGACTTTCATTGCGATGGGTTCGATGGTGGTAAGCCTGCTTGGTCTAGGAAGATGGAAAGACCGCGGATTACCTAGGACGAAAGTGAGGCTGGTGTGAGATAGCGTCCGCATCAAGCCCGGGCTCCTCACCGCCTTGTGAAACAGTACGGCCGGCGCGATATGTATTGACCCTTTTAACTTGGGTATGTGGAAACTTTAGTTGACTTGGTGAAGAGCATAACGACTACGAACTGAGGGTGCTCTACTAGACGTTGGTTTCAGGACATTTGCCTGCTCTTGTACATCAAGGTGTCCAAGTGCCTTATGAACTGCTCTGCCGTGAGCTCCGAGCCTTTCTCGTATATGGAACTGCCTATGCTCAGACTCAGGTCGAAGGGAAGTATGCTGAGCTTGTTCCATCCTTCGAACTCGTTCTTTATCCTCGATACCATTTTATCCAAGGCGACACGGTCTTCCAGCTTCGGCAGTATGATCAAAAACTCGTCGCCGCCGTAGCGGGCTATGAAATCGTCCTTCCTGGTGCTCTTTCTCAGCAGGTCCGCCGTCAACTGCAGCGCCCTGTCGCCCATCACATGGCCGTGCGTGTCGTTTATGCTCTTGAAGTTGTTTATGTCTATGAAAATGCCGGAGAACGAGACACCGGTGGCGGATTCCCTTATCCTGTCCTTTATGTAGCTGCTTATGTCGCGCCTGTTCGAGATGCCCGTGAGCGGATCCGCCCCAAGCTTGATCCTTTGTATGTTCAAGTAGATCATGAGCAGCATCAAGGTCGCGCCCGTCCATATGGACGGCATCCCGTAGAACAGGAACTGCAAGGCGCCTCCAATTATTGGAGGGATGCTGAACAACAGAAGTGTATGGTAGGCCCTGACCGAAAGCCTTTTCTTGTTCATGATCACCATCAGGTTCGCGTAGGCAACGTAGAACACCAAGATAAGAACCAGCAGGTAGAACCTTTCTCCCCTTTCGTAGACGTTATCGGCGCTGACGGTGAACATCCACCCGTTGAACAGGTTGGCGATGCAAAGGCCCACGTTGATCAGGGCAGGGCACAGTAGCAGAAGCCTCAGTCTATTGTAGGTCCTCGTCCTGCCGAATATGTTGTACGTTACGTATATCGCCCAGAAGAAGGCGGGGAAAGCATCCATTATGAAATACGCTGTGTTGGTGCAGATGTTGGCCGTCCGGAAAGCTATGCCGGGTCTCTTGTCCACGACCCACCCGAGAGCCTCAAGGACCAGGACGATCATTAATGCGTGGAGGAGCTCGATATAGTTGAACTGATTCGGGGAATGCAGCTCATCTTGATATTTCAGGTCGACGAGGATCATCAGCAGTATTACCAACGAAAACAGGTTAAGACTCACCTGTAGGGCGGTATACATCTCAACCTCCTGCTATAAGATTACATTATAGAATAACATAAAGCTCGAGGGCCCATAAAGCGATTTATGCATGAATCGCATTACGGGCTCGTTCCAAGAGCCCCTCGACAGCTCCTATGCTGGTATAATTATTTTATATGTCCGATAGTTCCGAGGTGATCCGATGGACTTGAACCAGAAGGAAGCTTCCAAGGCAAAGCTGTTCAAGGGTGCGGCCGTACTGGCAGGCGCCAGCCTGTTTGCGAGGGTGCTGGGAGCAGTATACAGAATACCGCTGGCCAACATGCTCGGGGACGAAGGCGTAGGCCTGTTCGAGATGGCGAACCCGATCTATTTCTTCCTGCTCTCCATATCTGTGGCGGGCATACCCCTTGCGATATCCAAGATGATAGCCGAGAAGAAGGCCATAGGGGAAGGCGACGCCGCGCGCAAGGTGCTAAGGGTGGCCGTCGTCATGATGGCGCTGTCGGGATTGGCGGCGAGCGTCGCGCTCTACCTGCTTGCACCATACATAGCCGTGAAGGTCTACAAGGATCCGAGGGCGGCGCTGCCACTAAGGGCGATCAGCCCGTCCCTTGCCTTCATGACGGTCATGTCTGCGATGCGCGGCTACTTCCAGGGCGTGCAGAAGATGGTGCCCTCGGCGGCATCCCAGATAATGGAACAGGTCGCCAGGGTGGGCTTCATGCTGCTGGCCGCGTTCCTGCTCCTGCCTAAGGGGCTGGAATACGCTGCGGCAGGGGCTGCGAGCGGAGCTGCCATAGGGGCTTTCGCGGGGCTGGCACTCATCGTGACCATCTATTTCTACGTCCATAACAGGCAGGACTACAAGATCGAACCGGGCACCGGCCGCATGGAGAAGGGCGGGACTATAGCGTACAGGATACTAAGTCTTTCCGTCCCGGTGGCCTTGACCAGCTCCCTCGCTTCCATAAAGAGCGTGGTGGATGCCGCCATAGTCCCTGGAAGGCTCGCCGCGGCAGGCTTTGCCACCAGCGAGGCGACGGCACTCTACGGCCAGCTGAACGGGATGGCGTTCCCCTTGGTCTACTTCCCGACGTCCATCATCGCAGGGCTTGCGTCCGCGACGGTGCCGGCGGTGTCGGAGTGCAACGCAAAAGGCGACATGGAAGGAATAAGGGAAAGGGCCATCTATGTGCTGAAGCTTACTAGCGTCATAGCTTTTCCCGCTACGGTCGGCCTTTTCGTCCTCGCCTCGCCCATAACCAACCTGCTGTTCGGAAGGCCCGACGTAGGACCCGTGCTCATGGCGCTGTCCGGGGCCTGCGCGTTCTTGTGCCTGCAGCAGACGAGCTCATCGATACTCAGCGGCATGGGACACGTCGGCGATCCTTTGAAGAGTGCGATCATCGGGGTGCTCGTCAAGATAGCCATGGAGTTCTACCTCACCTCGATGCACGGCCTGAACGTCAAAGGGGCCGCATTTAGCACCGTAGCCGGTTCGCTGGTGTCGGTCGTCCTGAACTTGATCCAGCTCGAAAGGCGCCTGGGTTTCAAGGTGGGCTACGCCAAGGCCTTCTGGAAGCCGATGCTCTCCTCTTTGATCATGGGCGCCGTCGTATTCCTTACGCAGGGACAAATCGAGGCCATGATGGGATCGAGCAGGCTGTCCGCCCTTGTCGGCGTGGGCATCGGCGCCTTCACCTACCTTGTGGCTTTGCTGCTGCTGGGCGGGCTGAACCCCGACGAGCTGGAGGCTATACCCCTGGTGGGAAGAAAAGCGGCAGCCATTGCCAGGAAGTTCGGATCCATAGGGAGGAAGAAGTGATGCTCAACGAGCTCGCGGCGAAGCTGAACAGGACGGCACAAGAACACGGCTGGTGGGAGACGGAGAAGCCTTTCCCCGAGGTGATTGCTTTATGCCACTCGGAGCTTTCTGAGGCGTTGGAGGAATACCGCGACGGAAGGGCGTACGACGATGTGTACACCAAGGACGGCAAGCCCGAGGGGATACCGGTCGAGCTGGCCGACTGCATCATAAGGATACTCGATTTCTGCGGCATGCACGGCATAGATATTGACTCGGCGCTCGAAGCCAAAGCGAAGTACAACGAGACCAGGCCCTACAGGCACGGAGGAAGGAAGGCCTGAAAGCAGGCATCGCATACGTAAAGCCCGGGCTTGTATGGCCCGGGCTATCATCTCGCTCGGGGAGCCTTACATGTGGCGGAAGCCCTTCACCAGCATCATCGACATCGACGCCAGGGCTATGATCACGCCGGTCACCGCGGGGAAGTAGAATACTAGGTTCGGGTCCGCCTTGGCTATCATGCTAAAGATGGCAAGGCTGATCGGCGACATGAATGACACGACGAAGTGCGTGAACGCGGTCATCTTCCCCCTCATGTCGTCAGGTGTGACCGACATGAGGAGCACGCCGGCGTTTATGTTGATTATGACCATCATGACCCCGGAAATTACGCAGATCGTGTAGAACCAGGTGAGGGTCGGCTTAAGAAGCCATGAAGTAAGCGCTATACCCACGCCAATACCTGCCAGCACCATAAGGCGCGAGCGCCTCTTGGGGTTCTTGAGCGTGCCCATAAGGATCGACCCTGTAATGCTTCCTATGCTAAGGAATGTCATCACGAGCCCTAGCTCCGTCGCGCCGTAGCCTAGCTGCGTCTTGATTATGTATGGCACAGTTACGCTTCCGATGGGGGCGAGGGCGAAGTTCATTATCCCGAAGATCAGAAGCACGCCGAGTATCGTCGGCATCCCGAAGGTGAACCTCACTGCCTTCATCAGCGCGTTCAGGTTGCTTTCCTCTCTGCCCGGTGATATATGGTGGTACGTTATGAAGACTTCGGAGACTCCCGAGCAGAAGAGCATTATCGCGTTGATAAGGAAGGCCGTGGCGTAGCCGAATGTTGAGACCAGCAATCCGCCCAGCGCGGGGCCGAAGATGCCGACCATCCCCTGCATCGCCTGTATTACGCTCTGCGCCTTCTGCAGCTTGTCTATGCCGACGAGCGAAGGAACCATCGCCGTGGCCGCCGGCGTGAAGAGAGACGCGATTATCCCTATGAGGATGTTCGAGAGCACCATGTGCCATATCTGAAGCCTGCCCATAAAAGCCAGCACGGTTATGGTGCCGATGACCGCCGCCCTGCAGAAGTCCATTCCGTAGACGATGCGCCTTCTGTTCAGCTTGTCCGCGAGCACCCCCATGTACGGCCCGAGGATCAGCGAAGGGATCATCGCCGCCATCGTAAGCAGGCCCGTCGTCCCGGGCGATCCGGTGATGTTGTACAGCCACCAGATTATGGCCACCTGGTGGATACTGTCACCGATCATCGAGGTGAACTGGCCTATGGACAGTAATGCGAAATCCTTGTTGATGAACGGGTTAATCATCAATCGGACAACTCCTATGGGTCTATGCCAGTGCGCATACCCTTTGATTAATATAATTATTTCTACTATATATCCCGATACCCTTTAATGAGGAACAATCCGAATGTAAAGAACAGGATGAGGACTCCGGATGCTGCGGGGAAGAAGGACACCCACGACTTGTCCGTGGCCGCGAGGAGACTGAACAACGAGAGGCCCACGGGCGCCATGAAGCTGGACGCTGTGTTCATGAAAGCGCTGAGCTTGCCCAGCATCTCGTTGGGGGCTACTTTGACGAACAGCACGCCTGCGTTTATGTTTATTATCGACGCCGAGAAGCCCATTATCGCAAGTATCACATAAAGCCATGCCATGCGCGGTATGAAAGACCAGGACAACAGGAAGCCGCCCATGAGCGCGCCACCGAACGCGATCGCCGCGGAACGCCGCTTCGGGTCCTTTACGATTCCCATCAGCATCGAGCCCAGTATGCCACCTACGCTTATGGAGGTCATGGTGTAGCCCAGCTCCCGCGACCCTTTAGCCAGGACGTCCTTTACGAGGTAAGGGATCGTTATGCTACCAAGGTGCGAAAGAGAGAAGTTCATCATCGAGAACACGAGCAGTATACCCATTATAGTCGGCATGGCGAACGTGAATTTCATAGCTTCCACCATCTGCGCGAAGTTACCCTTGTCGGATTTCATCGGCACCGTCTTGTACTCTATGAACATCTCCGACAGCGCCGAAAGGGTGAAGGAGACGGCATTGAGCAGGAAGGCCATGGAATAGCCCACGGTGGCCACGAGCGCGCCTCCTATCGCCGGGCCGATAATGCCCACGAGCCCCATTAGCGTGTTGAACGAACCCTGTGCCCTTTGCATCTTGTCCATCCCCACAAGGCCTGGCATCATGGCCGAAACGGCCGGGTTGAAGAGCGAAGAGCATGCGCTGATCAGCACGGAGGAAAGCACCATGTGCCATACCTCGAGCTTGCCGGCGAAGGACAGCAACGCCACCGACGCTATGATCGCCCCTCGCAGATAGTCCATTCCATAGACGATCCTCCTGCGATCCCATTTGTCAGCAAGAACTCCCATGTAGGGAGAGAGGACTATGGCGGGTATCATGGAGGCCAATGAGAGCATGCCGGTTATCGAAGGAGAGCCGGTGACGTTGTAGACCCACCATACCAGGGCCACGCGATGCACGTTATCGCCTATGGATGAGACGAACTGGCCGATCGCCAGCAAGGCGAAGTCCTTGTTGATAAGCGGGTTCGTCATTTAAGGCCCGACCTTTCTGCTCCGTGCACCGAAGATCAGAATCGAAAGAGGGTCTTCTTCCTTTCAGAGAAGGCAGCGGCCCTCGAAAAACCGGCACTTCGCGCGAATTCGGATATCGTGTCGAAGGCGAATGCGACATGTTCTGGATAATGAGCGTCGGACCCGAAGCTTATGTCCGCGCCGGCCCTGTTTGCGGCCCTCAGCAGCTCGATGTCCGGGTAGATCTCTTTGCAAGGCTTCCTTAGGCCTGCCGACGAGACTTCAAGGCAGGTACCGGTCAGAGCAGCCGCTTTGGCCAGGTCCTCGTACAATCCTAGAAGCTCGCCGTAAAAGCCCGCCGGAGGCTTCATGCCGAACACCTTGATTACGTCCGGATGCCCGAAGATCTCGAACATCCCCGTGCTTACGGCCCTTATGGCGGTCCTGAAGTACGTCCTCCAGGCATCTGTTACGTCGACTCCTTCCCAGAGGTCCGTCGACATGTCGAACACCCATGGGCCGAGCCAGTGCACCGAACCGATCACATAGTCGAAGTCGTGTGCGACGATGAAAGACCTCAATTCGTTCTCACATTCAGGGATGTAGTCGGCCTCTATGGCCACCTTCGCGCCGGCGCTCCTGATCACGCTTATGTAGGAGTCGGTATCCCAGCCTCTTGTCTTCACTCCCGCAGGCGTTTCGCGTCCAAGCAGGCGAGGGCCCTCCGAGAGGTTGTGCAGGTGCTCAGAGACGCCGAAGTCATAGAGCCCGGCCCTTCGCGCCGCTTCCTTGTAGAGGAGGACGTATTCCGTGGCCAACTCGCCGTTCTCTATATGCATATGGTAATCGGCGAGCATGACGGGCCTCCCCTCGGTATCGCGCAAGACCTACATTGCACGTTGAATGGTAATATAATTGGAATTATAAATGCGATCATTGGTTTCTGGAAGGGGACTGTGCTGTGATAGGTAAGAAACGCTTATTAGTGACCGTGGTATTGCTTGCTCTTTCGCTGACCGCGACCGTTGTTTCGGCCGCTCCGGCGCCCAAGCCGGACAACTTGAGCAAGGCGATACTGTCCTACTTCAGCGAGCTGGAAGGAAAGCCGGCGCCTTCATGGATGGTACCGGGCATGCGCGTAGTCTATGAGATAACTAGCGAGGACTTGAAGGACTCGTCGAAGAACCAATCCGGCTACCTGATATATGACGTGGTCGACGTAAAGGGCGATTATGTGGCTAACATGATGTCATCGTCCGAGAAGCTGGCCGAACAGCCGCTAGGGCTGATGTACGTCTCCGGCCTGTTCGACTACCCGTTCATAGGGCGCTACTGGATAAATCCCCAGATATTCGAGGATGGCTTCCTTCCCGCCGAAAAGGCGGCGATGCTGTATAACACGACCATACAGCTGGAAGGGACCAACTACGACGTAGGGGTCATGTCCTTCGAATCCACCACCGCGAGGAGGACGATGGCCTTCGACAAGGAGACAGGCCTTCTGATGATTGTCGATATGGTGGTCTACGACAGTGCGGGCGCCGAGACTTCCCAGACGACGATAACGTACAAAGGCTCCAGGTTCGTGTTCGCCCCTTGGTACGGGGAGCTCGTCGAAGGGCTCTCCACGGATACCCTGCTGAGCTACAAGGCCGTCTATATCACCGATAGCGTAACCGAGGAGCAGAACCTGGACTTCAAGGTGGCCGAGAACAACGGCAGCTGGGCGATCCTAGACAAGACGAATACGGCGGCGTCCGGGCTCACCAACACGAGCCAGGTGATATGTTCAAGCTCAAGCGGGGACATATATGTGCTCTGGATACCGACGGGCCTGCTGTCGGGCTTCTCCGAAGATGAGGTCCTGTTCGAGGAGGACCTTACTTCATCTACTGTCAAGGCCATGGGACTGTCCGAGGACCAGACGTACGGCACCGTGCGCACGATCTTGTTCTACGACAAGGCGGTGCAGGTGGAGTGCAAGTTCTCGACGAGTACCGGCTATATGGTGAGCTTGCATCAGAAGCCGCTGACAAGCGGCATTCCCGAGGTGGTCTTTACGCTGCTATCCGTAAAATAGGAAAGCGGAAAATTCGCGCAACCGGTCATGATGGCAGGGAGGTCTTAACATGAGATTGGTGCGCTTTATGGCAACAGCGGCGGCATTGTTCATTCTCGCAGGCTTCCTGTCGGTGTCGGCATCGGTGGCTCCCGTGCCTGCCCCTAATGTCTACAACGCCGAACTGATGAGAGAGCTTCCCGAGCTCGGCCCGTTGGCGTGCCCGCAGTGGCTGATGCCAGGATACAGGCTTTTCTACGACGTGTTCTACTATGACGTAGAAGACAGGGTCAGCGACACGTACCTGCTCGTGATTGACGTGAAGGGCAGGGGTAAGGATTATGTGCTCACGGTAAGCAAGTCCGCCAGGGTGGACGAGAACTACGCCCTGGAAGGATATGGTATCGGAGAGCGAGAGGTGATAGACCGCACAGGAGTGGGCGAAGCCTGGATAAGCCTGGACGCCCTTAAGGGGGAAGCGTCCCCTGGCGTGAAATCGGGCCTTTTCGAGCTGGGGACGTTCGAGAACATGGCCGCCTTCGACCCTGAATCAAAGGCCTGGATGGCGAGCGTAGAGGTAGCCAACGACCTGGCGGGCATATCGTCCGCGGACATGTACTACGGAAGGGACAACGGCCTGCTGCTGCTTCTGGACATCTACGATTACGACGCGACCGGCAACTACAAGGGCGGCAAGGCTATGCAGTACTCGGATTTCGCAGAATTCGAAGCCCCATGGTTAGGATACGGCCTTGCGGGGCTTTATGAGGGAAGGAAGCTGGAATACGACTACGAGCTCGTATACAAGGACGGGAAGAAGGAGACCGGCACAGTAACCTTCACCGTCAAGGAAAGCCAAGCCGGCTGGGCGAGGCTGGCCCAGAAGTTCGGACCGGGCAGGAAAGAAGGACCGGAGACCATGCTGCTGGTATCGGAGTTCTGCACTGACGGGCTCCTGTTCTGGCTGCCGAAGGAAGCTTTTGCCACCGTCAGGGCCGGCGGCACCTACTTCGAGGACGCCGTAATGGGCGGGAGCGTATCGTCCGGCGGGCAGGTGGATCTCGGGACGCTCGGCAAGACGGTCGTGCTCCACTTCGAGGACGGGCCCGTGGTCGCGGATTCCTATTTCCGCGAGGAGGACGGCCTGATGGTCAAATATCGAAGAGCCCCTACAAAGGAGGAGCCTTTTGATATGATATTCACGTTGAGAAGGCAGTGAGCCGCATAAGGCTCGGACCGGCAAGGGCGAACAGGGCATGGCAAGGCGCCTGTCGCTCCTTCAGATAAGCGAACAGACACTAACGGAGGTGCGATATGACCTATAGGAAGACCGTTATCTTGGTAATCGCCGTTTCACTGGCGATGTTAGCAGCGCTGCCGTCCCTTGCGGCAGAACCGATCCCTGAGCCCAACAGCCACAACGAGGCCCTCCTGGAGCTCATACCCGAGCTGGGGACGCTGCCTGGTCCGGACTGGCTCATGACAGGCTATAGGTTATTCTATGACGTGCTTTACTATGACAAGGACGACAACGTTACGGATACGGCCAAGCTGGTGTTCGACATCGCTGGCGTTGGCAAGGACCACGTGCTTACGAACTGCTACGTCGCTGATTTCGACGATTCGGGGAGCCTGTCGGATTTCAGCCAGTACTCCTTCATGATCGATTATCCGGGCCTCGGTGAAGTCTGGATAAGCCCCGAGATCTTCAAGGGAGAGGACGCGCCCGGCGTCAAGTCGGGTCTGTTCGAGCTAGTCAGCATGGACGAAACGAGCGGGACCGAAAAGGATGCCTGGTACACGTTCATAAAAAGCGCGGACGGCATGACAGAGACCGAACTCTATTACGGCAAGGATGACGGACTGCTGCTCTTGCTTGACGGGTATACATATGACGAGGCGGGAAACTATACTGGCGGCAGCTCGGTCAAGTTCAGCAAGTACGTGGAGTACTTCGCCCCCTGGCTGGATTACGGCCTCACCGGCCTCAAGGAGGGCATCAGCATTTCGTACGATATGGACGTGACGTGGGAGGACGGGACAGCCGCTACCGGCGTGATGACGTTCGTGTCAGACCAGAACTTCTCCTCATGGGCCTATATGCTCCAGTCCCTGAATTCGGAGGAGCTGGGCTCCTCTGAAGGCGACCGGGTCATCTCCGAGATGAGCACGGACGGCCTCATGCTCTGGATGCCGATTGAGGCGTTCAAGTACATAGAAGAAGGTGCCGTCTACTTTGAGGAAGATGAGATAGGCTCGATAGTGAAGGCTGGCGGGAACGTGGAGCTCAGCGGTTTCGGCACCACCAGGCTGCTGCACTTTAAGGACGGATTCTTCATGGCCGATGCCTATTTCAGGCCTGAGGATGGTTACATGGTCAAGTACTACCAATATCCAACCGACCAGAAACCTTTCGAGATATTGCTCACCCTCAAGGAGATAAAGTAAAAAAGGATGCGGTAAGGCCGCCCGGCGTTGATATATGCCGGGCGGCCTTCTCATGGAACGGTAAAGTCAACGGCCCGAACGTTCCAGTAAATCTTTTATGATGCCCTTTACCTTCTGCTCTTCTTCTTTTCGTCCCGACTTGTCCAGGTCGATCGTGAAGACCAGCAAGTCCCCCTCGGCTGCGCCTTCGGGAAGCGCCTCCAAGGGCCAAACGGCACTAATCGAAGGGTCGGCGCAGTCGATAATGACGCACTTCTTATCTTCCATCCTGTCGATGGCGAATATTGCCCTCATCTTCGCACCTCCGTCATGGATTGCAGACCTTGCATGGGCGTTTGCCCTTCCCTACGGCTTCTTCCCTGTTCGAGTAGACGACCAGGTTGGCTTTGAGGATGTCTTTCACTGAATCGCACTCTTGCAGATGGAAGACTGCCGAATTGACGCTTCCCACATAGATCAGGTCGGAGACGTGTTCAAGCTGCGTCAAGCCGCCCTCCGCCTTGCCTCCTGCGATCCGTCCTCTGTCGGAACGGACCCACCAGTTGTTCCCGTCGCTGGTCACCGTGATGCTACCGTCCCTGTCCGTCCTGAAGACCTCGGCACTTACCGCCTCGATCCTTCCGATGGCCTGCGGATGGGGGTAACCGTAGTCGTTGCCATTTCCGACTTGTATTACAACCAGCTCGGGCGACGCCGACTCCAGGAAGGATGCTGAGCTTGAGTATTTGCTGCCATGGTGGGCTGCTTTCAGAAGTTCAACGTCCGGGATCATCTCCTCGTCTATGAGCATCCCTTCCAGATTTGACCCTATGTCTCCTGCGAACAAGGCGTCGAACTGCAGGTATTCGATGAGTAACACACATGAGGAATCGTTAATGTCGTTCGGCATGTCGTCATCTGGCCAGAGGAACGAGACTTTCACCGAGGACCCGAGCATGAATGAGACACCTGCCCTGGCAAGGTTGAACTTGGCGCCGCTGGATCTGACGGCTTCAAGGTAGTTCCTGTATGTGCTGGTAGTATGCGGCTTTCCGATGTCGAAAACCTCATTTACCGTAAACTGCCCCAGGATCTTGGGAAATCCTCCTATGTGGTCCGAATGTGGGTGTGTCGATACGACATAATCGAGCTTTTCGGCCCCGGCCCCCTTGAGCGCGTTGATTACCGCCCCGATATTCTTCGATTCCCCAGAATCGATCAGAAGGAACCTACCGTCCGGGGATTTTACGAGGGTGCTGTCTCCCTGTCCGACGTCGATCAGGATAATCTCAAGCAGGCCGCCTTTTTCCGCCTTGGCCGCACCGGCCCTAAATCCGTGATCAGGCGTACAAATAAAAGCGGCAATCATGAGCAGCGCCACGATGCCGTAAATGGAGCAGGCTGTTATCCGGCCAGAGGATACTTTCCTTCTCATAGAAACCCTCCCAAACCATTCCAATTAGATGATACCATCAAGAAAAGCCATATGCTAACGAGAAACACCTACTAGCTCCTCGATCGTCAGCAAAGATGCTTCCTTGCAGGCATCTGTCGCCGCTGAATCAAGGAAAACGCGGATTTGCAGCACGGACCCTTCTTCTGCGTCGGGACCGATGACATAATCCGGCAGGGCGAATGTATGACCGTCTTCTAGGACGAGTACAGTAAAGCCATCCCCGATCCGGTCTATAGAGGCGAGGTATCCGACCCCTTCGCTGCCAGTACTGCCGGCAACCTTCGCGAACATCTGTAACGCTAAAAGAGAAACGGCGAGCAGAGCCAGTGTCACCCTTTTCAAGTCCAGCACCTCCTCTGTGTAAGGAAGATTATGAGGCAGGGCCCGCTTCCTGCTAATCACGTGAAGGAATGAAAAAGGGGCATCATTATGGTAGATTCATCTCATACCGGAGGTTGCGATGATAGATATACACATACATATCCTGCAAGGCCTCGACGACGGGGCCATGGACATCGACGAGGCCCTCTTAATGCTTTCAGTAGCCGAAAGATGCGGGGTCACCGACATTATCGCGACGCCCCATTCATGGGCCGTTGATGACATGACGCAGATCGAAAGGACCGTAAGGGACCTGAACAAAGCCGCAAGAGCCGAAGGCATCTCCACTGTCGTGCATAAGGGATGTGAGTTCAACGTCATGAGGGGCGAGGCGGTGGACAGGCATAAAGAAGGCCTAAGGCTCCTTACCCTCGCCGGCGGCAAGTACCTGCTTACTGAATTCTCCAACTCGACGGGCGCTTCTACCATCTACAGCTGCATAGAGAAGATAAGAGGGCTAGGTCTGGTACCGATCATCGCACATCCTGAACGCTGCTCTGTGATGTGGGACAATCCCGAACCGATGAGGAAGGCAAGGCAGATGGGTGCGTACGGACAGGTGTCGATGGGGGATATAATCGGCAGGAACGGCCCGGCTTCTATGGAAACGGCGTTCTTGATGATAGAGGAAGGCCTTTGCCAGATTTGCGCCACTGACGCCCATACGCCTGAAAAGCTGGCGCTGTACATGACTGCGGTAGAGAGCGTAAAGTCGAGGTTTGGCGATCAAGCGGCAAGAAGGCTTTTCACTGACAACCCCGCCGTAGTCCTAAAGGACCTAGGCGAGGAGGGCATATTGCCTGCCGTGTGATTTACTCCTGCTCCGATGATTAGGCCATGGGACATACCCTGCGGACTTGTATTAAAGAAGATCCTCGCTTGGACGATAATGAAGACGTGTAATGCCAGGATGATCCTCTTATGAGGATCTGGGCTGGAGATGCTATGACAGGGACTGACGGAAAAGGGCGGCTGGCGTTAAAAGACAGGATCGAAAACTGGGCCAAGGCGCTTAAGCGCGATATTGTGGCGCTGTACTTCGCCATCCGGGATCCTAAGACTCCATGGCATGCGAAGGTCGTAGCGACCGTTGTGGTGGGTTACGCGCTAAGTCCGATTGACCTGATTCCCGACTTCATCCCCGTTCTGGGATACCTGGACGACGTGATACTGTTACCCTTGGGGATAGCCCTTGTAATCAGGATGATACCCTCGGACGTGCTTGAGCGGTGCAGGCAGGAGGCGCTTCGTAGGCCGCTTTCTTTGAAACCGAAAAACTGGGCTGCGGCTATCTTCATAGTCTCCCTGTGGCTTTTGATCATCTACAGGGTATATCTTGTCCTCAGATAGCGACCGGGGGCCTCGGTAGTATCCCGGCTAACTTTGAGGTGAAACCTGTCATGAAAAAAGCGCCTCAGTCTTGTGGACTTTGGCGCTGTCGGTTGTCATGGTGGGGCAAACAGGACTTGAACCTGTGACCCCCTACATGTGACGCAGGTGCTCTGCCAGCTGAGCTATTGCCCCATGACGGCGCCTAGGATCAGAAGGCGCCATGTATATTCTCCATCAACCCGTCTTCCAGGTCAACGGTTTCAGTCTGGCACTCCCAACGGGATTCGAACCCGTGTTATCGCCTTGAAAGGGCGGTGTCCTAGACCTCTAGACCATGGGAGCGCGGCTAGCTTTACAATAATATCATCTGTCAGGCCATCATTTCAATACTAAAGGGCCCTGTCATGGCGGTTGAACGGACACCGCCCGACCGTGCGGAAACGAGTTGCTTAGGCCTTTTAACTGCAAAGATACATCGTATGTGATTATTGGTACCTCTTACAGGTGCAAACTTTATGCCGATAAGTCATAATGTAAAAGGAAGACAAACATATCCGTCTAGTATGCCACATCATAAGCAAATCAAAAACGGGAGGGATAAGAGTGAGGAAAGTACTGGTACTAGCACTCATGGCGGTCCTTTTGGTCACGAGCGTGGCCATGGCAGCCCCCGCTAAGATCGAAGCCGAGCTAAACGTCGTAACACCTGTCGCCAAGTTCGTTTCGGACGCTGCACTCGAAGGTTTCGTGAAGTGGGCTAAGGCCAAGTACGGAATCGATGTCAAGGTCAGCAACACTTCGAAGGGCACCCAGGTAGCCGCAGGAATGATCCGTGAATGGGGAGTAAATCCCCAAGCCGACATCATCTGGGGCGGAGAGACCGTAGTATATGACGGGCTCGCCGCAGACGGCTTCCTCATCAAGCACGAAGCTCCACTGGCGCTTTTGGACAAGATACCCGTCTCCATGGGCACTCCCAAGCCGCTTCCACTCAAGGATCCCAAAGGATATTGGACAGGCACCGCGCTGGAGCCTTACGGGATAGTCTACAACGAAGGCCTTCTCGTCAGGAGACTTAGGCTGACCGCCCCCAAGACATGGGACGATATGCTTTCCAACCCCAAGATGAAAGGGCAGATCGCCCAGTGCACTCCCGACAACTCGAGCTCGAGCCATGCGACGTATGAAGTCATACTCCAAAGGTTGGGCGAGGCAAAGGGCTGGGAGTGGCTCGCCAAGATGGGCGCCTACACCGGACAGTTCGTGGCCCGTTCGAAGGACGTTCCGTCTGTGGTAGCCAAGGGCGAGTATGCGATAGGCTTCGCAGTGCCCAGCTACATGGCGTTCGAGGAGTTCTTGAACGGCTATGACATCAAGTACGTGGCCCCCGAGGGATGCTACGTAACCCCCGAACCCATCGCAGTCATTAAAAACTGCAAGAATCCGAACGCGGCCAAAGCGTTCATCGAATATCTACTCACCGATGAGGGCCAGAGGCTCTTCATCGACCGCGGTTTGTTCCCCATCATGCCCGACCTGAAAGTCGAGGGCCCCGCGGGCTCGACGGCAGAGCTGGCAGTGCAGTTCTACGGCGGGCGCAGGTCCTATTTCGAAGGCAAGGTAGAGAACACATATGACAACATCCTCGCCGACGGAAGGTATGATGCCGTCAACAAGTACTTCCGCGACAATATCTTCGCCAAGATCGAGGAACTGAAGAAGAAGTACTAGGCAGACATCCGAACGAATAGCAGCGCGGGCGGGCTTATCTGCCCGTCCGCGCTTTGTTTCTGCCCTATGTTAAGCATGCCTATAGATTTCGTTGAGGTGAAATCCATGGAAATTAAGCTAGTAGGAGTCACCAAGCGTTTCGCCAAGTTCGAGGCGCTGAGCAGAGTAGACCTTGAAATCAAAGACGGCGAGCTGTTCACGTTGCTTGGCCCGTCAGGATGCGGGAAGACCACTACACTGAGGCTAATCGCCGGCTTTTACATACCAAACGAGGGGAAGATCTACTTCGGTGGGAACGAAGTCCAGGACATCCCTACGTCGAAGAGGAACATCGGGATGGTGTTCCAGAACTACGCCCTGTGGCCCCACATGACCGTCTTCAAGAACGTGGCTTACGGGCTGCAGTTCAAGCACATACCCAAATCCGATTGGCCGAAGCTCGTAAACGAGGCTTTGACAAAGGTGGGACTCGTAGGATACGAGAGCCGTTATCCGGGCCAGCTGTCCGGCGGACAGCAGCAGAGGGTGGCCCTGGCAAGGGCGCTGGCCCTCAATCCGGACGTGCTCCTTCTTGACGAGCCATTGTCGAACCTGGACGCGAAGATCAGAGGGTCCGTAAGGGCCGAGATCAGGAAGTTGCAGCAGGCCCTAGGCATAACTACGGTCTACGTGACTCACGACCAGGAGGAGGCCCTTACGCTTTCCGACAGGATCGGGATAATGAACGAGGGCAAGCTGGTGCAGGTTGGAAACCCGCATGAGCTGTACGAGAAGCCCGTTACGAAATTCGTGGCCGATTTCATAGGGACGAACAACCTGATCGGAGGCACCATAAAATCGACCTCGGAGGGCTGGATCAGCGTCGATACGCCGGTCGGCATGATGACGGGGAGGAGCAACAGTGACTGCAAGTCCGGCGACAGGTGCACGGTGGCCGTAAGGCCGGAGAACGTGCACGTAGTAGAGGCTGCATCGCAAGTGAGCTTCGACAACGTCTTGTCCGGCAAGGTGAGCTTCGTGAGCTACATGGGCAATGCCCTCAGGTACGAAATCGAACACGAAGGCTCACTGATGACCAAGGTCGATATAAAAGACCCTCTCGATCACAAAGAACTAGCCTGGGGCACGGAAGTTAAGGTAGGTTTCCCGAAGTCCGCCGCCCTGATAATACCGGAATGACCGGACCGCTCCATAATGCAAGGGCAGGTGAGGTTTGAATGAACGACAGGGGCGGCATGGGTATGGTGAAATTCAGAAGGTGGCTCAAGGTCTCTAATCCTTGGGTATGGCCGATATTCTTGTTCCTGGCCTTTTTTGTGATATTCCCTCTGGTCAAGCTGTTCGTGGACTCATTTACAACGGCCGATGTACCTCTTTCCCCGCTCAGGGAAGCGATCATGACCGTCGACCTTATGGAGGAGAAGATCGCATCCGGAGATGAAGAGGAAGCCAAAGCGGCGCTCGATGACCTCTTGGTCCAGATAGAAAGATCCGAGACATCGATCACTAGGACCACGGCTGCGCTTGGAGCTGCGCTCACTTCCCAGCAGAAGTCGATAGATAGATGGAACGAAGTCCTTTCGGAGCTGGGTGTCATAAAGAGCGCGCTTGCCGGCATGACGACTCCTGAAGAGGCGACAGGCGAGGCAAGGAAGCTGAAGGAGCTTATGAGCAAGGCCGTACAACTTCCCAATAAGGCGTTCTCGGTCAAGTTCTTCTTCGACGTCTTCAAGGACAAGGTATACATGAAGGCGCTGGTCAATTCACTTACGCTGGGATTCGCATCGGTGGTGACGTCCTCGATAATCGGGTTCTCCGTGGCTTACTTGCTGGTACGGTACGAATTCCCGGGAAGGAAGCTGTTCAACTTCCTTACGATGATACCGATTGTGATGCCTCCGCTCGTAGGTGTACTCGGCTTCATCTTCATACTCGGCAGGGGAGGCACGGTCAACGAGCTGTTCTACCTGTTCGCCCAGAAGATCGAACTCACATGGCCAGCCCTATCGAATTGGCTTTTCGACCACCTGCCGTTCAACTTCGTGTACGGCTGGCACGGGCTCCTCATGGTAGAGACGCTTCACCTCTTCCCGCTGATAACGCTGAACGTGGTAGATTCACTTAGCAAGATAGACGCCTCTCTAGAAGAGGCGGCAGAGAGCATGGGCTCCGTAGGATTCAAAAGGCTGTTCGACATAACGATACCGCTTACCGTGCCCGGCTTCGTCACAGGAGCGTTGCTGGTGTTCATATGGGCGTTCGCCGACTTCGCGACGCCTCACGTCGTGGGCCTCAATAATTTCATAGCACCGCTGGCCTTCATGGACATCCAGCAGTTCATCGACAGGAACCTGTTCAAGATGGGTATAACCGTCGGGGCCGTGATGGTCATGTGGTCGATCGTATTCCTCATAGTGGCGAAGAAATACGTCTCCATGAAGGACTACAGCACTCTTTCGTACAGGCCCGTCGAGCGAAGGCCCCTCAGCAAGGGCTGGTCGGCCCTGGCTTTGGTATTCCTCATCTCCCTTATGCTGTTTGCTTTCATACCGTATCTCGGCGTGGGCCTTGCGTCTTTCGCCAGGGGATGGTCCATGACCCCCCTGCCTACGACATGGACGCTACACCACTATAAGCGGGTGATATTCGATGCGCCAGGCTATATCATAAACACCTTCAACTACTGTACGCTAGCGGTAATCCTTTGCATCCTCATCGGCCTGCCGATCGCTTGGATCATGGCGAGGACCAAGATGCGTTCAAGGGGTGCTTTGGACATACTCACGACGCTCGTGCTCGCGCTTCCCGGAACGGCTTTGGGAATAGCGTACATAAGGGCGTTCAATACTCCAATATTGATCAAGCAGCCGCTTGCCAATATATGGATAATAATACCGATAGTGCTTGCGGTCAGGAGGCTACCGTATACGGTAAGGTCGTCCTACAGCTCGCTGATAGTTGTTCACCGTTCCATGGAGGAAGCCGCAGAATCCGTAGGCGCGAGCGTCCTGAAGACGTTCAAGGATGTGACGATGCCCCTGATATGGAAGGGAGTCTTGGCAGGAGCGCTGTTCTCGTTCATGACATCGATCCAAGAGAGCGCTACGACGATACTTCTTTCGATACCTGGATGGGAGACGATGACCGTCGGCATCTTTAACTTCTATACTGGGGGCACGCACGGCGACGCAGCCGCGCTCGGCTTCATCCTCATAATCGTCGGCATCGTGACCCTCTACATAGTCAACAGGCTGAGCAGCACGAGAGCCGGAGGAGGTTTCTTCGGATAAGCTTCTTTCACAATGAATGAATGATGAGAATGACGGGGCGCATCAAACGCCCCGTCATCCTTTTCATCTCTGCATAACAGGCTCTCAACCTTTTAGGGAAGTCTATTTAAAGGAGAACAGAAGATTGTAGTTGTACTCGTGGGTCCTGTCCTTGATGTTGATCAAGTCGATTATCCACCAGATTCCAAGGCCGCCCGCAGTGATTACCTTAAGCACGCCGAGGGCTATGTCATCAAGGAAGAAACGATCTATACCAAGGATCGCCCATATGAGCATCGTGTCAGGATCCCTGTATTCGGCCGCTATAGCTGATTTGAAAGCTGTATCCCCTAAGCCTGAGAGCTGCTTTTTAACTGCGTCCGTCTTTGTCGAGTCGAACCATTCTCCCTTGCTGGCCATGAAGGCATTTACATCCTCAGTCCTGCTTGCCAGGGCTGTTAACGGAAGGGCAAGGAGCATGGCGACCAGCAGGATCGCTACGACGACCTTCTTCATCCAATCACCTCCAGCGTAGAATATTTCATAATTTGACATAAGTTCGGCTATTCCTGCACCTGACCGACAGAATAGAAGGAGGGCCTGTTTTCACAAGCCCCCTTAAAGAGGATGCCGATTGTTAGGTTATGATTCCGACTTGGGTGGCTTGTTTTGGTAATATGATGGCATGGCCCTAGGCGGGTCACATCGTCGATACTTACCTGAAAGATGTGACTAGCTTGTAGTTATACTCGAAGGTTCTACGTTTTACGCTGAAAAGGTCTATCATCCACCAGACGCCCGTCCCGCCTCCCGTGACTATCTTGAGTATCCCCAGAGGAATGTCGTCAAGGAAGAAGCGGTCGATTCCCAAGATTGCCCAGACCATCATAATCTCGGGATCTCTGTAGTTGGCGAAGAGGGCTGATTTGAGGGTTGCCTCATCCAGGTCGGCAAGATGGTTCTTTACGGCTTCTAGCTGCTCAGGTTTGAACCACCTCCCTTTAGTTGACGTGAAAAGGTTTATCTGCTCCTCTTTCCCGGATGCGAACGCCATGATCGGCTGCGCCAGCAGCATAGATGCTACCAGCAGTACCATGAGTGCTTTCTTCATCAATATACCCCCCAATAGGTGATAATTAATATATAGAACAGGCAATATTCAGAATCCTTCCTGCTCAGAGACAAAATTCCGCGATTCGGCCTGAAAAAGGAGGGTCTGCATGGCAAACCCTCCTTATGACCAATTAATCGCCAGTCTATCTCATTTTCAACGCTTCCTGTTTTGTATGGCGTGCATCGCAAGTGCGACTGCGATTACAGAATAGGAGATCAGCTGCCTGAACCATTCGCCGATCTGGGGTTCGCCGAAGAGCTTCTGGCCCGCCAGAGGAGAGACGACGAACAAAGTATGGAAGAGCAGTACCCCGGCGATGGCATTCCATATGTTCGCTCGCTTGACGGAAGCGCCCCCTACCAGCAAGGCGGCGACCGAGAACATGCCGACTTGCTCATGGGCGTTGAAAGTATTGAGCGAACCCAGGTTCTGAAGGAAGATGAGCTGGCCCCAAGCTGCCAGTACGGTCGAATATATGACGGCCGTTATCCTCACCTTGTCTACCTTGATCCCGGATACTTCGGCTATTGCCATGTCCTGGCCGATGGCCCTGAAGTTCTGCCCCAGCTTGGTCTTCATTAGGAACGTTATCAATATACAAAGTAGCAGCGACATGAAGAAGGCGCCCAGCGGAACCCTCCAGGGGCCGAGGCTGTCGGTCCAGATTATCCCATTCCAGTTGAAGAGCTTCGCGAAGACGTTATCGAGGGAATAATAGATGTTCGACAGGTCGATCGTGTTCCTCAGCCCTACTCCGTTGCTGAGCATGATCTGCTGCGCTACGGGCGAGTTCATGTTCACCGGGATCAATGTCCCTATGAGCATGAGGAACAGCAGCTGGTAGACGCCGTTCGCGAAGAAGCCCATGATCATCCCGGTTATCATCTCGCGGCCTTTGGCCTTGTTGAAGATGCTGCCTACGATATAGCCGAACAGCACTGAGATCGGCACGGAGACAGCCATCGCCGTTACGAAACCGAGAAGCCCTTTCAGCTGCAAGAACGTTATGATGATCAAAGCGATCTGACCTGACATGGCCCCCACCACGATTCCGAAGTTGAGGCCTATGCCAGCCGTCACGGGTATTAAAAGTGACAGGACTATGAACAGGTTCCTGCCCAGACGCGAGAGCAGCTCTCCGATCAGGTAATTGATGTCAAGGTCGGAGACGATTATGCTCGCGACACAGAGGACCGTAAAGAAGATGGGCACCCCGAACTGCGCGAATATGCCTGATAGTTTGCCCTGCTTCCTTTGGGAGGGGACCGTTTCCAATCTATTGCCCACCATCTTCTTATCTCCCTCCCGTCGCCCTGGTAAGGGCATAGAGTATCATGCCGTTGCTGATCATGACCCTTGCGATCTCACTGATCTCCGAGCCTTCCATAAGGGCCTGCGTTACGGGAGGCGCTATGGTAAGTAAGGTCTGGAAAAGGACCGCCCCGATTATAACGTTCGAGATGCTCGCCTTCCTCAGCGTAGCTCCTCCGATTAGTATCGCCGCGATGGCGGGGAACGCCGCCGATTGCGGTGCGGTATAAAGCTGGATGAACCCATAGCTCTGCGAGAAGACGATTATCCCCAGAGCGCCGAGCACCGTAGACATCACGACGCCGATCCTCTTCATGTTCCCTACGTTGATGCCCGACGAGGTCGCATACGACGGGTTAGAACCCGTAGCAAGCATCGCAAGTCCGGTCTTGGAGCGGAGGAAAAAGTACACAAGAAGGCATAGCAGCAGCCAGAACAGCAACAATCCGGTAGGCACGGTGACGTTTCCTATCTTGAACTGCAGGAAGTCGTTTAATACCTTGCCGAAAGTCTCGGTCATGCTTATGGTCTGCCTTAGGCCCTTGCCGCCTACCGCGTATATCAACTTGGGATTCCTTATGGGCGCCAGCATCCAGAATATACTCATGCCGAATACCGCGGCGTAAGCTAGATACGTGCCCACCATCATCTCCTCGCCCCTGACCCTGTCAAGGACCGCGTGATAGAGCAAGCCGACCACCACCGCGATAGGTATCGAGATCAACAACGATACTATCAGCCCGGCCCAGCCCACAAGCCCCCAGTTTATGGTAAGGATGCCGCCGAGAAGGCCGCATAGTATGCCTAGCGGCAGGCCGAAGTTCATCCCTACGCCACACACCACCGCGGGGAGCATGGCCAGTATCAACGTGCCGTTCATCCCGATCCTCGTAAGGGAGTCGGTCAACAGCCCCGGTACGTCCAGGCCTTTCACCAAAGCCAGGACGAACAATGCCAGCAGGAACGCGAGAATGATGATCCTGGCTATCCCAAACTCCCTGAAGGCCGTCGCAAAATCGAAGCGTTGCCTGTTCAGGGAAGGGTCTGCGTTCTCGATCTTGCTCATTGTACTTTCACCCCCTTGCCCTTGAGCGTCTCGCCTGCCATCATCATGCCGAATTCGACGTCAGAGGCTTCTGGCGAAAGAACACCAGCCACCCTGCCCTCATATACGATGGCTATCCGATCGCAGATCTTCCTGAGCTCCGCCAGCTCCGAAGAGGTCATCACGATGGTCATGCCCAGGCTACGGTTCAGGTTGACCAGCTCATCCAGCACGAGCTCCTTTGCTCCTACGTCTATACCCCTCGTAGGTTCGGACACCCACATCAATTCAGGTTCGAGTGCGAATGCGCGGGCAAGGCAGACCTTCTGCTGGTTTCCGCCCGACAGCCTCCTTACCTGCTGTGTGGGTCCTGTACACCTTATGTCCAAATCCTCTATCATCTTCAGGGCATATTCCCTGATGGCCTTAGGGTCAGCCAATCTAAGGGGGTTGAAGAGCCCTGGCCTTAGGTACCTGTTCTGTACTTGCATGGCCGTCATAGCCATATTGAGCTCGATCGTATCCTCTAGTAGAAGTCCGGTACCGCGCCTGTCCTCGGATACGAAAGCCATCTTGGATGAAAGCGCCTCGTAAGGGTTGTTCAGCTTAATCGTCCTGCCGTCCTTCGTGACCGTGCCGGACGAGCCGAAAAGCCCCATTACACCGTTCGCGATGCCAACCTTGCCATGACCTGCCAAGCCGCCTATGCCGAGTATCTCGCCCCGCCTAATCCTTAGGTCCACGCCCTTTACGTTCTCGCCGATCATGTTTACGCGAAGGTCGTTTATCGTCACTATCACATCGTCGTCCGTCGGTTCCTTCACCCTTTTCGGAAGGGCGGTCCTCTCGATGGACCTGCCTACCATGATCTCTGCGATCCGCTCCACCTTGGCATCCGCGCGCGGCATGGAAGCGACCACTTCACCGTCTCTTAGTATGGTGATGTTGTCGGCTACTGCCAGGACCTCATCGAGCCTGTGGGTTATGAAGAGCATCGCGATGCCGGAGGCTGCGAGCTTCTTCATTGCATCGAGCAGCTTATCGGCTTCGGTCTCCGTCAGCACTGCGGTGGGCTCGTCGAGGACGAGGAGCTTTACGTTCTTCTTGTCGATCTCCCTAGCTATCTCTATGAACTGTTTGTAGCCTACCGGAAGGCCGGCAACGGTGACCCAATCCTCGATTGATAGCCCGAGCTTGCTGATGGCCGCCCGGGAATCTTCCCTCATATGCTTGATATCCAGCTTCTCGAAATCCTTACCGAAGATCGCGCTGACTGGATTCTTGGTGGTAATCTCCCTGTTCAGCTTTATATTCTCAGTAGCCGTAAAGCCAGGAAGCAGCATGAACTCCTGATGTACCATGCCGATCCCCAGTTCCATGGCTTGTCTGGGGGATTCCATCTTCACCGCGTTGCCGTCGAAAACGACCTGCCCTTCGAAGCCTCCGGTATCCTTGATCACCGGCATCCCGAAGAGGATGTTCATCAAGGTCGACTTGCCTGCGCCGTTCTCGCCAACGAGAGCATGTATCTCTCCCGGTTTCACCGAGAGGTTGACATTGCGCAGCACTGTGGTACCGAAGAACGACTTGCCTATCCCCTGCAGCTGCAGTACCAATTCTTCAGGCATTTCGGGGTTCTCCTCTCAACAGTCTAATATGCAGGAAGCCGGGCTTGCACCCGGCGTCCTGCCATCTCTCCGTCCGTTATTGACGAAGACCGGTTCATGCGGGCTGGGCTTACTTGCCGAAGGTCTTGCTGTTCACTAGATAGACGAATGCGTTCCCGCTGTACCTTCTGAACAGGGCAAGCTGCTGGCCTGCAGATTCTTCTATGGCGGCCTTTATGCCGTTCTCGTCCTTGAGGCTAAGCTTGCCGTCGAGGACCTTCTTGGCTATCTCTACGTTGGCAGTCGTCTGGAGGTAGGGTCCGGGTACCGGCCATGTGGCCATGCGTCCGGCCATGCCGCTGTTGACGATCTTCTTCTCTATGGCCGCGAATATCTTCGTGTAGTCGCCCTTCATATCGTCGGTGACCTCAAGTCCGATCGCTCCGGCGTAGCCGTGGGTCGGGCTGGGGCAGCACTGCTCGGGATACAGGGCCTTGGACAGGATGACGGCCTTGATGAGGGGCTCTTGCATGCCGCAGTTGGTCGAGAAGAACGCGGTGTCCTTCCCGTACTTGGCGACCTGGCGTGGGACGTCTTCAAGTATGAACTGCTGGGCAGCGGGGAGGCCGCCTTCGGCCATCGGGTCGGGAGCGGTCACGAAAACGAAGTTGATGCCGAGCTTCTTGCACTCTTCGATCATGATGTCGCGGCGGGATGAAAGCTCGTTCATCGCCATATGACGAGGGAAGGAGTAATGGATGAACGTCTTGGCTCCCATGGACTTGGCTATCTGGGGGATCGTCTTTCCGCGCGCCGCGTCGTCCGGCTTGAAACCGAAGTCAACCGCTGCGCCGATCAATGGCAGGTCCTCATGGGGCTCGCCGACGAAGAACAGCATATCGGGACGCAGCTCCTTGACCTTCTTAATCGCCGCGAGAGTGCCGGGAACTGCCTGGTTGATGACTATGGCCTTCACGTTCCTATCGGCAGCGAGGCTGGTTATCTGGGAGATGTAGGTCTCCTGCTCAGCCATGAAGTTGTCAGGATAGGTCTTGTGGACGATGAGGTCGGGATACTTCTTGATCATCGCCTCTGCACCGCGGTACTCATCTTCACCCTGTGACACGGTACCGGTTATTACGCCGATCTTGTAGTTCGCAGCGCTTACCATAAGACCGATTGCGAGAACCAGGAAAATGGAAGCTATGAGGATTCTCTTCAATTAGGTGCACTCCCTTCGATTTTGGTATCGCTTCTATGGAATAGAGCATATGCGTAAATGCACTTACTTTATTTGATGGTCCCATATGAAATTCCTTTATAACATAGGGCTAAATTTATGAGAAACTCGTATATCGAGAAAGCTTTTAAATAGATTATCAGATACCTTAGGCTAAGGCAATCAGGAATTATGGCACCCAGATTGTGTAATACCTGCTAGTTTTCATAGTACATATATTGCATTTTATGAAAAATACGTTCAAAATGGTCTTAGCTGTCCAATGTCCGTTAAAACCCGTATATAGATGGGTCGAGGCTTGGCGGTAGTCTACTTGAAAAGGCAGGTCAGGAACAGTGACTTACGAAGACAAAGTCCTAAATTGCAGGGAATGCGGGAAGGATTTCGTATTCACGGCCGGTGAGCAGGAGTTCTTCGCCCAGCGCGGTTTCGAGAACCAGCCATCAAGGTGCCCCGAATGCCGCAGGAACCGCAAACTGCAAGCGAGCGGGGCAGTTCCGCGCAAGCTGTATGATGCGACGTGTTCGCAGTGCGGCGCGCCCTGCAAGGTCCCATTCCAGCCCAGCGGCGACAAGCCTGTATACTGCAGCGAGTGTTTTGCCGCTTATCGCGCCAACCGTCAGTAAGATTCGGTCTTTATACGGGAAGCGTAGAAGAAGGCCCGGGCCGGTCCACCGGGCCTTCTATATTGTTTGCATCGGTATATAAACTCGTATACCAGTAATATGGAAAATTAGGCAATTATATCTTCGGTTGCGGAGACGACGACACTGTCTATCTGCTTCGGCCTGTCCTTCCTGGTCCAATGGACTATGCCGGCCCTTTTTACCGCGGCCCCCTTCGATTTAAGCAGGTTCTCCATCTTAGCCATCGCCCTATTGCCTCCCAGCCATGGATAGGGGAAGCCTTCTGTCAGAAAGAGCACGGCCATCTTTCCGTCCATCGAAGGGGCCGAGGAAAGGTAGGAGCTCATCGCAGGGCAGAGGGAAAAAGCCTGGACGGGTGATCCGAAGATGATACGGTCATAGCCTGCCAGATCCGGCAGCGACTCGAACTTGACGTCCTTGACACCCGGGTGTACTTCGCCGATCGGCACTAGCCTCTGCAGCACCGCTTCATGCCCTCTGGCCTTGAGGGCCGCTTGTATCAGCTCTGCCACCGAAAGAGTGTTTCCCGTCTCGGAGTAGAAGACCAAGGCTACTTTCATCCTTATGATCCTCCTTCACAGTCCGGTGGCTGCAGCCACCGGCATCATGGCTCCGGTCCTGCCGGAAGACGATGCGCCAGTTCCTAGTTCCCCTTTAGTCCGTTTATTATCGCGATGCCGGCACTAGCGCCTATCCGGGTCGCGCCTGCTCCTATCATCGCTATCGCCGACGCCGTATCCCTGATGCCTCCTGATGCCTTGACCCCGAGGAAGGGCCCCACAACGGCACGCATCAGCTTGATATCGTCCACGGTCGCACCACCGGTGGAAAAACCGGTCGATGTCTTGACGAAATCGCACTGTGCGGCCTTGGCGATCAGGCAAGCCTTTACCTTCTCGTCGTCAGTCAGCAGGCAGGTCTCGATGATGACCTTCTTCAGCACGTCGTTTCCCGCGGCCATCACGACGGCGCTGAGGTCGTCATACACGTACCTGTAATCTCCGGCTTTGAGAGCGCCGATGTTTATCACCATGTCGACCTCCTCGGCGCCGTTGTCTACCGCATCCTGCGCTTCTATCGCCTTGACCGCGCTGGTGCTCGCACCCAAGGGGAAACCGATTACCGTACATACGGCGACCCTGCTGCCTTCCAGCCTGTTGGCCGCGAGCTTAACGTAGGTAGGGTTTACGCATACCGAGAAGAAACCCGACTCTTTGGCTTCCTGGCAGAGCTTCTCCACCATCATCGGAGTCGCATCGGGTTTGAGAAGGGTATGGTCGATGAAGTAGGCCAACCTCTCAGAAGTCATCGTCTTGGTGTTTATCGGGATGTAGCTCTTATCCTCCAGGACGTATTCGGCATCGAGGCCGGGTATAGATTGTGCCACTTCCTGGAAATTTTCCTTTATCCTATAATCCATCTCGCACCTCCGGGATACATGTGGTCTTTTCGGTGGAGGTCCTTCACTTGGGACCTACCTAATACATTATGATATTTTACGCAGCATTCCTCCATAGCCAATAAGTAGTAGGAGGGCTAGCCCGTTAAAGATTACCTTCCCGGAAGCGGTATGTGCTTTTAGGATAGTGTCAAAACAAGACAGTACTTGATAAAAAGAAAGGGCCACCCTACATGGATGGCCCGCATTTTGATTTCCGCGCCCTATCTTTCGTACCAGAGGAGTTTCTTGAAGCCCATCCTGCAGTTATCTCCCTCTTTCAGCTGGAAAGCCTGTCTGTTCTTCTGGACCCTGATGTCGTGCTCGCCGACCTTGATCCTGTAGTCTACGAGTTCTCCTAGGAACGTCCTTCTGATTACTCTGCCCGCTATGGGACCCTCTTCTTCGAATACCACGTCTGACGGCCTGAACGCCACCAAGGCCTTCCCCTCTTTGAACACGCTCTTGTCCGCTTCGGTGCCCTTATTCAATGAACCGGCGCCTTTGGCGCCGTCGACATATACCTTACCATCGGACATCTCTACGGGGACGAAGTTCGAAAGCCCGATGAAGCTGAAGACGAACTTGTTGGCAGGGTTGTAGTAGATATTCACTGGAGTATCCACCTGCTGTACGAGGCCATCCCTCATTACCAGCATCCTGTCTGAAAGCGCCATTGCCTCTGACTGGTCGTGGGTGACGAACAGGATTGTGACTCCGAGCTGCCTTTGTAGGTCCTTGATCTCGAACCGCATGGATTCCCTGTTATGGGGGTCCAGGTTCGACAAGGGCTCGTCAAGGAGCAATACCCTGGGATTAAGCGCGATTGCCCTGGCAAGTGCGATCCGTTGCTGCTGTCCTCCCGACAACTCCCCGGGGAAGCTCTTCTCCAAACCGGAGAGCCTGGTGTTGGCGAGGGCCTCCTTTGTCCTTCGGTCTACTTCCTCCCTTGAAATCCTCTTAACACGTAAGGGGAAGGCCACATTCTCGTAAACGTTCATGTGCGGCCAGACAGCGAACGCCTGGAACACCATGCCGAATCCCCTTTTCTCCGGCTGCAGGTAGTATTTCTTGATGCTGGATGACACGAGCGTGTCCCCGACGTACATCTCGCCCTCGTCCAGGTCCTCGAATCCCGCGAGCATCCTCAAGGTAGTGGTCTTGCCGCAGCCGGAAGGACCCAGGAAGGAGAAGCACTCTCCCTGTTTTATCTCTAGATTGAGCCTGTTTACTGCTATCACCTCGCCGAAGCGCTTGGTGACATCGACGAGCCTTATGTTATCAACCACCTGAAGGCCCTCCTTCCTTGGCACTAATAATCCTGCGTATGACGATCTCGCCGAAGACGATTATTAGCAGGGCGAAGGTCGCCAAAGCACATGCGAGCACGGTCTCGCCGTCCTCGTTGAGGGCATAGATCGCAACTCCTATCGTCCTGGTCCTGGGGCCGTATAGCAGCACGGAAGTCGTCAGCTCCCTAAGGGCAGGCAGCAGTATGAGGAAGAAGGCAGCTACCATGCCGGGCTTAATCAACGGAAGGACGATATCCTTCATGGACTGCCAGTGAGTGGCACCGCAGGAGCGGGCCGCCTCTTCGAGCGAGTCATGGACCTGCTCGAGCGCGGCTGAGTTGGACTTGATCGAAAACGCCATGTACCTTGCTATGTATGCGACGAATATTATCCAGGTAGTGTTGTAGAGGTTGATGCCGAACCTGCCGCTCCATGTCAGTATCACTCCGAGGGCGATGACCGTACCTGGCACGGAGAACGGCAGCACGCCAAGGAATTCCAACAGGAATTTGCCCTTTACCTTCATCTTAACGATGACATAGGAGATGATGGTGCCCGCCAGCATGGTGACGAACGCAGCCCCTAGAGAGAGCAGGAGGCTGTTGCTTACGGCCTGTCTTGTCATCCTCCAGTTGAGGATGTACTTGAAGTTCCTTAGCGTCATGTTCTTCAACTCGAAAGGCAGCCCGTATGTCTTAAGGGCGCCCACGAGCATGATGGTCGCCGTCGGAAGTATGACGGTGATGAATATGTAGACGAAGCACAGCAGCAGGATGGGGTACTTGGACCTCCTTAGCTTCATCAACATGGGCCTCATGCTCTTTCCGGCGATGATCGAATACCTGCCGCTTTTAAGCACCAGTTTTTGCAGGTATAGAATCAGTGCCGCCGACGCGATAAGGATGGTCGCAAGGACCGTACCTGTCCTGATGGAGGCGAAGCTGCCGCCGCTAGAGTGGATCTTCCTGTATATCAGCGTAGGTATGTTGTAGAAACCGATCTCCGTGCCTAGAATCGCCGGGACTCCGAAATGCGCCAGCGAGTAGAGGGCTATTAGAAGCGCGCCAGCTACTATGCTGGGCATTATGAGCGGGAAGGTGATCTTCCTCATGATCGTGCCAAGGGGCACGCCGGAGATCCTTGCCGACTCCTCAAGCGTGGGGTCCATCCTCTCCAGCGCCGCCGACACCTGCATGAAAACGAACGGGAACAAATACATTGTCTCGACTACGATTATCCCAGCTACGCTGTAGATGTTGAATAACGGCCTGCTCGTGTTGAATATGTCCATGAACATCTTGTTGATGTAGCCTCCACGAGGTGAAAGGAGGACCTTCCATGCGATTGCGCCTATGAACGACGGCAGCATGAACGGGACGATGAACAAGAGCTTCATGAGACTTTTAAACGGCAAGTCTGTCCTTGCGACCAGGTAGGAGAACAAAACGCCTAGGAATGTGCCTAAGCCGGTCACCCCCAACGCGATTATCAGGGAGTTCCTAAGCGCCATATATGTATCCGGTTCTTTTATAATGTCCACGACATCGCCGATGTTAAGTTTGCCATCTACGGTGAAGGCGTTGTAGAGGATCATCAGCACCGGCACCGCCACTATAACTACGAGCACTGCTATCGATAGGGCGAGGACTATCTCGGCTCCGCCGAACTTCTTGCCGGAACCTCTTGCGGCAATCAAGCGGGACATCACAGCACCTCCTCTTTAGCCTGCTCGGCGTCGAACCATGTGATCTTGTTTAGCGTGATGCGGCATTCCTCACCTGGCTCGAAGATCAACCTCTGGGCAAGAGCGTCATGCGTGTCCATCTGTGCCCGCACCTCGAAGGCGCCGAGGCTTAGCCTGTAGTCGAAATTGCTACCGAGGTATGCCACCCGCATTACCTTAGCCACAATGCCGTTTTCCCTTGAAAGGATTACATCGGAGGGTCTCGATGCCAAGGTCATGTCGCCATTGTTTACAGGAGCCTGGTCAGATATCAGATCCCCGGTTCCCTTTAGGTATGCCTTGCCATCCCTTACATCAGCGGGCAGGAAATTCGAAACACCCATGAACTTGTAGATGTAGCTGTCATTGGGATTTTCATAGAGTTCTTCGGGCCTGCCGACCTGCCTTATCGAACCGTTCTTGTCAAAAACGAGTATGCGATCGGATATCGCCAGGGCCACGTCCTGGTCGTGGGTTACATAAAGAACAGTAACACCGTATTCCCTCTGGAGGATTTTGATCTCGAAACGCATTTCCTCGCGCAGGTTTGCGTCAAGGTTGTTTAGCGGCTCATCCAGCAACAACACGGACGGGCGCGGTACCAGCGCCCTCGCCAGCGCCACCCTCTGCTGCTGGCCCCCTGAGAGCTGGTATGGGTACCTCTTCTCGTAGTTCTTAAGCCCTACTTGCGCGACCGCAGTGTTGGTGCGCTGCTTAAGCTCCTCTTTGTGGACCCTCTTTATTTGAAGAGGGTAAGCGACGTTCTGGAATACGGTCTTGTGGGGCCAGACGGCATAATCTTGGAAGACCACGCCGATGTCCCTTGATTCTGGAGGTAGCGAATAGTGTTTCTCACCGCTAGCGACCAATCTGTCCCCGATATAGATCTCGCCCCTGTCTGGCCTTTCGAAACCTGCGATCATTCGCAGTATCACGGTCTTGCCACAACCGGAAGGCCCCAGGAACGTAAAGCATTCACCATCATCTATGGTCATCGAGAAATCTTTTACGACATCCTTCTTGCCGTACGATTTCCAGATGTTCTTAAGGACGATCTGGGCCAAGTATCACACCTCTTTTCCTCTTGGATGCCATTATGGGAATTTTTTCATTAAGGCCCCCGCAGCCTTCCTTCGAGGTGGCCGCGGGGGCCGGACTTTCAGTCAGGATTTCTCATCCCGGCCGGTTATTTTGTCATTATCGACGTGAACTTCTCGATCGTTGCTTCCTTATCGCTCATTAGTTTGATGTAATCCAGCTTCATGGCCCTCTTCTCGGCCTCTGCCGGGGTAACAAGGCCAACTCCTTGTACGATCGGCACGTCGGCCCTGATGGGGAGGGTGAATGAGTTGGCGATTATCGACTGGCCTTCCTTCGAGAGCATGAAGTCGACCCAAAGCTTTGCGGCTTCTAGGTTCTTCGTACCCTTGAGTATCGCCACGGGACTAGGTATCACGAGCATCTTGTCAAGGTAGGTGAAACCTAGGGATGCGCCTTCCTTGATCTTGTTGATGACGATGTAATCGACGCCCTGGCATGCTTTGAGGTCGCCTATGGCGGTGTCGTCGACGACCTGGCCCGATCCTTGCCCCATGAGAGCGCCGTTGCCGCGCAGCTTCTGGATGTACTCCCAGCCGAGGTTCTCTACTATCATGCCGACGGATACCATCGACGTTCCGGAAAGGGCGGGATTCGCTATCGCAAACCCGTCCTTGAACTCGGGCTTGAGCAAGTCTTCCCAGGTCTTGGGAGGGTTCTTGACCTTGTTGGTATTGTACGCGACCCCCAGGGTGCCCAACCTTGCTGGGGTGAAGTATCCTTCCTTGTCCTTTACAGGGGACACAATATTCTTCGCCTCGGGCGATACGTAGGGCTCTAGCGCCCCTTGAGCCTTCATCTGATAGAAGTCCGGCACTTCGCTGGTCCAGAGGACGTCGCAGACTAATGCGTTAGCCTGCTTCTCGGTGGCGATCTTCGCCATGAGCTTGCCAGCGCCGGCCGAGTAATAGTCGATGCGCACGCTGGGATTCTTTTTCAAGAAGGCGTCAATCAACTCGCTGATGAGCACTTCCTTCATTGAGGTATAGACCATGAGCTGCATCTTGGGGGCTGCTGTCGCCGCTACAGAAAGACCTAGCATCGCGGCGAGGACAAGAAGAGTGATCGCGCGTTTCATTTAGTAACCTCCCTTATAAAAATGAGTGGGGTATTGCTAAAGGACGGAACGGTTGATCAATCCCAATCTATCTTCATGTGCGAAGAATATGAAGAGTACAGGGGTACCAAATTGCCCAAAGTAGGCAGAGTACTTTAGTACTGTGCCATCTATTAGGCAATATGGTGTTAATGCGCAAATAAGGCATAGATATTTGATATACTTGCATCGTATAAATCACAACCATCTCAGCCTTGATGCCGTAAAAGAATAGCGGTCTGATCTAGGCGCCATAATCCGGAGGTTGCCCGATTGCCAGCCATCGCAAGAAAAAGCAAACTGATAAGGATATCCTTCCTTACCACGGCCTTTGTCGCGGCATTGATTCTTATGCTCTTCTACTTCTCTCGCAACGAGGCCGATAACGCTGCAGAGATGGAGGATTTTTTCAAGCATCTGGCGGTGTCGTGCACTTCGGCGGCCAAGGACCATATGGCCTACCTAGAGGATATATCCTTCCAGTTCATCGCCAATAGGGACCTCAACCAGACACTTAGGGAATATTCGACTCAGGAGGAGAAGTACCAAGTCTCGAAGGCATACATAGCCTTCACTAATTTCCTGGAAGGACAGGCCTTTACGAATCCAGAGATGCAGAATGCCATATTCTGGGATTATGACGAGCCCGCCAAGAAGGCGCTTACGATGAGGGAGGGCATCTCCAACGATGCCATGAATTATCTAAAGACGAGCGAATTCGCCGCTGAGATGAGGGCGGCTTCGGGGGACGCCATCTGGAGGAGGGCGAACCTTACGAACAGGCCGGGTGATGAATCGCTGCTGCTTGGAAGGATGGTCAAGCACACTTTCTCCGACAGCCCTTTAGGCTTTCTCGTGATAGTGATAGACCCCTCGAGCATCATCGCCACCGTCAAGAAAGTAGTCGACATGGACCTCTATTACTCCATAGGGATCTTAAGGTCTGAATACCTTGGGATATTCGACTCCAAATCAAGTGTTCTTATTGCAAAGCAGAAAGGCAGCAGCCAAGGCGACGAAGACTTGCAGGAACTGTTCGGAAGCCTTTCTAATAAGCAGATAGTGAATAACCAAGGATCAGGCCCAGTCTGGGTGGATAAGGAAGTCGGAAGTGACAACCTCCTATTCATCCTCGCCGACATAGGAAGCACCGGATGGAAGCTCGCACTTCCGATGGCACTGAGGTCATCGACGCAGTTTACGGCAAGAACCAGCAGGCAAGGAGCGATGAACTTGGCTGTGGGAGTCACGATGGCCGCGATGATACTGTTGCTGGCAGGGCTCGGCCTGTTCTGGAGATGGACCCCGGTTATAGCGGGAGGAAGGACGAAGGACGCGGTGAAAACAACCGCCCCAGCCCCAGACGAGAGTTCGATAGAGACTAATGAGAACTATTACGGGGAATGCGGCAACGCCCTGGCCCGCTTGACAGACAAGGAGATGCGCCTACTATGCCTCATAGTGAAGGGCTACTCGAATAAGAAGATAGCCGATGTGCTTTGTGTAGCGGAGCAGACCGTGAAGAATAGCGTAAGCGCCCTATACGTAAAGCTTGGTGTTGAAGACAGGGTCCAAGCGTCGGTGTATGCGGTCAGGATGGGCATAGAAGGCTACGAGGAAGAGACCAACGGAGATGGTATGGCATGAGAGCTTCCGGTGGAATTGATGGAGCGACGATATCAGAACTCGAGAAAGTGCTGTTAGAGCATTCTATCCTTTACCCTCGTATGGACATCGAGGACTTCGTCAAGCTCGTCTACCAGAATGAGTTCGGCGGAGGGCACATGGTCCTGGGCGAGGCTTCTTCGCTTGCTAGGCTTACTGAGGAGTGGAACGAGCCCAGCTATGCGGAAATCCTTGGTCCTCTCACCGAAGACATAGGCAACGGCATCATAAGGCTGAACCTAAGGCCCGCAAAGATATCGGGGTTTTCGCCTATGACCGTTAACCGGATATTCGTCCTGAGCGCCAATTCGATAAAGGGCAGCACAGAGTACTTCAAGGCAAAGCTTGATACTCTGACGCGCTTCTGTAAAAGCATGGCATTGTCTTTCGGCCCTAAGGAACTTGAAGTATATCTCGCCGGATACGAGAAGAGTGGATATCCGCCTACTTCCCATAGTGCCGCCTACAGGGAAGCCTACTCACCGTCCTATAGGGTGATCAGGAGGGAATACGGGGAAGTGCTTGACCTGCTGGTGGAGACCGACAGGGAATTCGCAACGGACGCGCAGCTGTATACCATTACGGCGACCGAGCTCGGCAATCGCCCGGTGTATGACGTTAAGGAGCTTCTTAAGGGCATATACGGTAGCGATCGCGTATCCGTCGGGCCGACGGGATCGATAGAGATATCCTCGGGAAGGACAGGGATTCGTTAACGGTCGGGCAGTAAGCGTATAGAGGCCCTCTCCGCCAGCCGGCGAAGGGGGCCTTTTCTGTGTCCGTCCCTTATAGGTCCTTCTATTTCATGATCGCTTGGAGAAGGTCCTTGCCCATAAGGGAATCAATCTTGAGGGACTGCAGAAGCACGTCCTCGAGCGCCCTTTGGAGCTTGAGGCCCGACTGCTTGTAGGAATTGCGCTCTGCGTCTATCTCATACTGCAGCAGCTCGCCGTATTTGAACTTTATCTCCGCGTTGGCCATCGTCGTCTCGGCCAGCTTGCTTGAGATGACCTGCATGTCATAGCTCTTGTTTAGCGCCGTAAGCTGGCTTATAGCATCCGAAACGGATGATTGCAGCGTCCTTTGCGCGCTGTCCAGTTTGGACTTGGCGCTCTCCCAGGTCTTCTGGGCGGCCTCCTTCTCACTCAAGGTCGCGATAAGAGGATCGGACATCGCGTCGTACTTCAACTTCGCCAGCGCCTCCGCCTTGAGCGCAGAGTAGTAGGAAGAACTTGCCGCCTTGGCGGATTCTAGTATCTTTTCGTAGTCCTTCTCCCCGCCCTTCGCAATTATGTCCTCCAGATCGCCAAATAGTGTGATGTTGTCGCAATATGAAGCTTCTATCCCAAGGCAGAAGTCGGCCTTGGCGTCCTTTAGCGTCTCTTCCGACTTCCTTGCTGCCTCTTGGGCGGTGATGAGCGAGTTCTCTTGCTGGAGCACAGTATCGTCATTGATGAGGCCCGCCGCGAGCCTTAGCTTGAGCACCCTAAGCTTCTCTTGTGAGCCGGCCAGCGAGACGTTCTTGTCCTCGAGGTCCTTGTATGCCTTCTGAAGGGCCATGTAGGTATTAAGGCCGCTGATCACCGCGTTGTTCTTTGCTTCGAGCACCGCCTTCTCCGACGTTTCGTACGAATTCTTGAGCTCCTCCAAGCTCAAGGCCGCCTTCTTTTCCGAGACGGCCCTTTCGTACGAATCAAGGGCTGTGTCCCTCTGGTCTTCGGCGCTCGCCACGGTGTCCGAAAGCTCCACGTATTTTGCCACGTAGGACGATATGTCGGCCTCCAGGGTCATGGCGCCGTCCTTTCCGACCGTTGCCCTTATACCGGTCGGCTCAGCCGCGAAAGCCGCCATCGCCAGGACCAGTACCACCATCGATGCCAAGGTCACGACTACACGGTTTCTTGCTCTGTTGATGTTCTTCATCGCCATTCCTCCAAATCGATTAGATCATGTATTCGTACAATGAGTACCAGATCTCCCAAAGAGTGTTCCAATGGTACATGTAGCTGTCGCGTGCTTCTTGCGAGCTCAGCTTGGCGGCCTTAAGGTCCACCGCGAGCACCTTGCCGTCCTCGTAATCGGAGATTACCTTCGCATAATCATCCTCGGCCTTTGCAAGCTGCTTCTCCCATTTGTACATGTAGGCCGATTCTATCTCCAGGTTCTCTAAGGCCTTCTCTATGCCATCCTTTATGCTCTTGACCGCCTTGTCATATGCCCTCCGCTTGTCCTCCACGGCCAGTTCGGCCTTTGCCAGCTGCTGGTACTTCGTCCCGGATATGTCCCAGCTCGCCCCCACGCTCATCGTCGTTTTGGCGTCTGGTATGCCCACCTGGACGCCCGCTTGCAAAGTAGGGAGCACCAGCTTCGCCTCCAGCAGGTCCCTTCCGGCCTTCGTGAGCTCAGCTTCGGCCTTGGCTACTGCCGAGCTCGTCTTCAGAGCCTGCTCGACCAGAACCGACGCGTCCGGGACCTGCCTGTCGAACTCCGGAAGGTCCTCAAGTACGGCCCCCGTCATGTCCTGGCCCGCCAATGCGCCCATGTCCGCCATCGCCCATTTCTCCGCCTGCTGGGCCTTTTTAAGCGTCAACTGTGCATCGAGCAGGGCAAGCTCTGAAGAATCCAGCTCGGATCCACTTATCAGCCCGAGTTCGAACTTCCTCTTGGCGATGTCAAGCTCGGCGTTCGCAATCTCGAGTTCTTCTTCCGCGTATTGCCTTGATTTGATCGCCTTCAACGCGTTTATGTAAAGAAGCCTGGCCTCGTTCCGCGCGTCGGCCACGGCCTCGTTCAGCTTCAGCTTCGCAAGCTCCAGCTCGTACTGGGCATCAGCACTGTATCCAGCGTTACCGAGAAGCCATGAGAAGAACCCCTCGTAAGGTATCTCGGCCGCGGTCGACAGGTCCTTGGAATAAGATGCCTTGAAGCTCGCCTTCGGATCGTAAGGATTGTAGCTGAGGCTGGCCGATATGCTGCTGGTAACCGGCAGCTTCAGCGATATGCTGGCGGATGAGGTGTCCGTCTCCGCGAACGACCAGTTGCCCGAGACAGAAAGGCCGGTTGCGAGTATCGGTACGCTGAAAGTCCTGGAAAGCAGCGCGCTGTCGAGCTCCTTCAACGCCTTCGTATACGAATCGGAGTTCTTGTACGCCGCCTCCACGAAGCCTTCAAGGTCCCACTCCGTCCCTTCCGCCAAGCTCCTCAGGCCGGCAGGGCATACGCTCATCACCAGAACCAGCGACACAGCGAGTGCCATGATCATCCCTATCCGCCTTGATGCTCTATCTAGTGCCAATTCGATCACCTTTCCTTCGCCTGAGTACGCCGCCTTGCTCCAATTAAGGAGCGTCATTCGTGCCGCAGTCCCTCTATGGGATCCAGTTTCGCGCCCTTGTAGGCCGGATAAGCCCCGAAGAAGACGCCTATGAACACCGAAAGGCCGAATCCGAGCGCCGTCGCGGCCGTGTCGAACGACGTTGGCCAGCTGAAGACGCTGGTCACGATCCTTGAACCCACGTATCCGACCACGATGCCCATGACGCCGCCGGAAAGGCTCAGGGCAGCGGATTCGAGTATGAACTGCCATAGGATGTCGCGGTCCTTAGCGCCGACCGCCTTCCTTATGCCGATCTCCCTTATGCGCTCGGCCACGGACACAAGCATGATGTTCATTATCCCGATGCCGCCGACAAGGAGCGACACTGCGGCGATTCCAGTCAGCAGCAGCGTCATCGTCTCCGTGGAGCTCGTGGCGAACTCCAGGAGCATCTCCTGGTTGCTTATCCTGAAGGCTTCTTCGGAACCTGTCTTCTCAAGGAGCGCGGCGTAGATCTGGTCGTTCGCCGCTGTCATGTCCTTGGCGCTTGCGGCCCTCGCGTAGATCGTGCTTATGCTCTTCGAGCCCGTCACTTTCTTCTGCAAAGTGGTATAGGGCACTATCACGTAGTTGTCGTTGCTGGAGACGCCCTCACTGCCCATGGTCTTGACGATGCCGACCACGTAGAGCTTGAACCTGTCGTACCTTACGTAGTTGCCGAGCGGGTCAACGTCCTCGCCGAACAGCTCTGTGGCCAGATCCGCCCCGAGCACGCAGTTCCACGTGGAGCGGTCGACGTCGTCCTGGGTTATGAAGGTACCTTCGGAAAGCTGCAGGTTCCTGATGTCGAGGAAATTGGCGTCGGTGCCTATGATGGAGCTGTCGATGCTGTTCGAGGTATAGGACATGGTCCCTTGGCTGTTGACCACCGGCGCCACCTTGTCGACCAGGCTCAGCTTGGAGATCAGGCTCAGCACCGAATTATTGATCGGGCTGTCCTGCCTTCTGTAGCCGCTGCTTATGGTGAGTAGGTTGGAACCCAGCCTCTGGATCTGGCTCTGTGTGCGTACTTTTGCGCCCGTTCCTATCGAGACCGTTATTATCACGGCCGCGACGCCTATGATCACGCCCAGTGCCGTGAGGAACGACCTGAAAGGATTGCCCTTGAGCCCGCCTAGCGCGAGCTTGAAGCTGTCCGATGTCCTCATAGGGCGCCGCCTCCTTCCACGTTGTCGCTGTCTGATATGCACCTGCCGTCCTTAAACGTGAGGACCCTGGAGGCGAAGGCGGCGACCTCGGGCTCGTGGGTTACGATGACCATGGTGATGCCGCTCTTATTCAGGCTCGTTAGCAGGCCCATGATCTCCTTAGAGGACGCTGTGTCCAAGTTGCCGGTGGGCTCGTCCGCGAGCAGCACCCTCGGTTTTTCCACGATAGCCCTGGCGATCGCAACCTTCTGCTGCTGGCCTCCCGACAGCTGGGTCGGCCTGTGCTTCATCCTGTTGGAGAGCCCGACTATCGAAAGCGCCTCCTTGGCAAGCTCGCGCCTCTTTGCGGCAGCTAGGCCCGAATAGACCATCGGCATCTCCACGTTCGCTATCGAATCAAGGCTCGGCAGGAGGTTGTAGGACTGGAATACGAAGCCGATGGTCCTGTTCCTTATCTCGGCGAGCTCGTTGGGCTTCATCCGGTTTATCGGCTTGCCGTCCAGGCGGTACTCACCGGAGGTGGGGCGGTCCAGGCAGCCGAGGATGTTCATCAGCGTGGACTTGCCCGACCCGGAATGCCCCATCACCGCCACGAACTCGCCTTCGGAGATGGTAAGGTTAATATCCTTCAGGCCGTCGATCTTGATCTCGCCCTTTCCGAGGCTGTATACCTTGCATATGTCCTTAAGCTCGATGAGATTCATCGCGATCCTACCTCCCCTACATGTTAGGAGGCATCTGTGGCGGTGTGCCGCCCTCGAAACGGCCGCCTCCGCCTCCGGTCAGGGATTGCCCGTCGAAGCCGCCCATGCCGGGTATCTGGGTGTTCTGGTTGTTGGTGGTTGTGGTGCCAGCCTTGGCCGCGGAGCTGCCTGAAGAGAGCACCGCGAGGTATTCGCCGGCGGTGAGCCCTTCGGTTATCTCGGCTTTGTTGTCGGTCATGATCCCTACCGTGACCGCCCTGGCCTCCACTTCTCCGGCATCGTTGTATACATTGACGTAGTATTCGTTCCTCCTCTTCTGAAGGAGGCTGCTGGCTATTATGACCGCGTTGTCGGCCCTGTCCTGGACTATCACGGCGTCAGCCGACATGCCGGGAAGAACGCTCGCGTCCGCGTTCATGATCTTGATCATCACGTCGAAGACCACCACGCCGGATTTGGTCGTGCCTATCTTGCCGACGGACGTCACGGTGCCCATCAGCCTCTTGCTCTCGTCGGAGCTGAGGGTTATGATCGCCTGCTGGCCGGTGGCGATGCCGCTTACTTCGTATTCATCCACTGTCACTTTGAGAGAGAGCGAATCCAACGATGTGATGGTGGCTACCGAAGATGTGGTGGACACGCTGGTGTTGAGCGTAAGGTTAAGGCTCGTCACTATGCCGTCGATGGGTGCCGTAATATTCCCGTCGGACTTCGTCCTAACAAGGCTATCGAGCTTTATGAATGCAGTCTCAAGGGCCTCCTGGGCGCTTTCCAGTGAGCTTTCGGCCGATTTGATCTCACTGTCGGTCGCAGCGCCCATCGCCTTAAGGTCCTTCACCTTCTTGAGGTACACCTTCGCGTCGTTTACGCTGTCCTGCTTCTGCCTCCAGCTGGCCTCGGCTTGTTGTACTTCGGACTCGTTCCTCGCGAGAACCGCGATGATGTCGCCCTTCTTGACGGCCTTGCCGCTCTCTGCGAGTACCTGGGAGACTACGCCGGCCTTCTTGGGATATACGAGGGATGTGGTCGAGGCGCTTATCGTCCCTGTCGAATCCGTCTCGAGGACGATGCTGCCGAGGTTGACTTGCTGTTTCGTGTACTGGGGGGATGCATTTTCACTAGTCGCAGGCTTCCTTATGAAAAGGAAATAGGAGGCGACGCTTGCCGCGACGACTATCACAACTATGATGGATACAATCAATATCTTCCTACGCTTCATTCCGCAAAACCTCCTCAAGACCTAACTGGAATGCTACTAGCGGAATGTCACGGAAATGTTACGGACATGTGAAATCGATGTTACGGAAATGATGGCGGAACTGACAGGAAAGAGGGCACTGGTTGCATAATCAATAATATGGAAGTGATGGAGGAAGACGGATGCCATCTAGTCGATGCGTTTTGTAGAATCTCAATAGCGATTAGCGGAACGACATCTTTCATCCAGGTGCAGTATCGATTGCATCCTCATAGTTGTTCGGCTAAAGGGCGATTCTTAATATTAATTTTTGCTGCGCAAACACAAAATATCCCATAGAAGAGCTAGATATCTATATATGGTAGCAGTTAGTATATTATGTTATGATTCTTTATAATAGTAATAAATACATATACCCCATGCAGAATACGAACGGAAGCTAATTCATGCGCAGACGCCACATGAAAGTCCCGATCGATCCTGGCATCAAAGTCCTGCTGGCGTTGTTGATCTGTCTTATCGTGAATTCAACCTCATGCGCTAATGCACCCCCTCCCGAGCCCATCATCTCAATAGATGTGAACTCCATGGACGCGAAACTAGTGATATCCGAGATAGCCTCGATGGCCGGGGTCAACATAATAATCGACGATACGATAACGGCCAGGATAAGCGCGAAACTTACCGGGGTTCCGTTCGACGTTGCCCTGGAAGCCATCGCAAGGATGATCGGAGCAAGCGTTAGCAGCGAATCCGGAATGTACTCTGTTACCAACACAAGGGGCGTATATTATCCCCAGCAGGCCATGCAAGAACAGTCTTCCATCCAGATACTGGACTTTTCTGCGATCGGCATGGAGATGGGGCTCAAGCTCGTCAAGGCATTCTCTGCAGATCTGAGCATTGAGGAATTGCCGGAGCTCAACAGCGTCATACTTAGCGGTCCTTATGGAAAAGTACAGGCAGTCAAGGCTGCAGCGGATAACTACATGAGAGGGATCGGCTCAGGAAGCGTCCAGGATAATGTCATCAGTATTGTGAAGCTCGCATATGCGGACTCCTCGGAACTAGCTATGGCTTTGCAGAGCCAGTACATGAACACCAGGATAACCAGCATGAGGACGGACAATGCCCTATTGATATCCGGACCTTCTGACAAGATAGGAACTATAGTCGAGCTCGCGGGGAAGATGGATAAGAAGCCTGCCCAGTTCAGGGTGGATGTAGAAATCATCGAGGCCGCATCGGAGGACCTTGATACATACGGGGTAGACTGGGCGAATGCATACGGCGGTGCGACAATATCGATGACATTCAGGGAGTTGGACAGAGCGTACGACCCGACTAAAGGCATGCTGGAGAACCTCCTCGGCATAAGGCCGATGACCAGGAGCTCGCTGCAGTTTTCATTGTATGTCAGGGCCCTTGTGGCCGAGGGCAAAGCCAGTGTGTTAGCCAGACCTAGCATAACCGTGCTCGAGAACCGGACCGCCAGGGTCACTACGGGAGATAGATATTCACTCACGATAGAGCAGAACGGGAGCAGCTGGCAGCAGACGGCATATGTCGATTCGGGAATATCGCTAGAGGTAACCGCAAGATTGGATCCGGAAGGGGATATAGTAGCGGTTCTCAGCCCAAGGGCGAACTCGATAGTAGGCTTCACTGCCAACGGCAGTCCGATAATAGGCACGCGAGAAGTGAAGACCACGGTAAGGCTAAGAAACGGGGAGACGACGACGATCGGCGGCTTGATACGCGAAGATGTCACGGAGAGCGTATCAGGGCTTCCGATACTATCGGAGATACCTCTTATCGGTAAGTTGTTCAGCACAACGAGGAAACAAGAGAAGAAGACCGAGCTGATAATGTTGATAACCATCAGCATATTATGACGAGGAGGCTCTGCGGATGAAGGCGCAAAGGTTGATACTAGTTGCGCTTCTTATCATCTTGGCATTGACGTCGTCGATAAGCGCATCAGTCCCGCTCAAGGCAAGCACCATTGATGGAACCACAAAACTACGAATCAAGAGTATAGCTGGGTACTACGGCATTGCTGAAGCAGAGCTCGCTCCTCTACTTGAAGCAGGACTGAGCATCGATCAGGTTAAGGCATATCTCAATGGGCTTTACCCACTGGAAGGTTTCCGTATTGATACCGACGCATGCAATACGCTCAGCAGAAAAACCGGGCTTTCCATGAAAGATGCGATTAGATGCCTACAGATGGCGGTTAGGTTCGGCAAGGATCCAGAGGTGTTAGCAGGAATCTACCTGAACGATGTGACATGGGAAAGGTTGGAAGAAGCACTCCTTAAGTATTCAAGATCTACGAATGCAGTCTCAATGATGACTTCGGGCAAGGGGGGCAAAGGGTGAACCGAAGAGGCCTCCAAACTGATAAGCGTTGAATTCGGATACTCGCCCTCGGTCATATCGAAGTTGATCGAAAACGGCGCCAGTACGGAGCAGGCTTCCGCGATAGCCTTCTTTTTCTATGTCAGTGATGCAAAGGAATGGAAAGATGACATCGATCTGCCATACGAGCTGGAGAAAGGCTGGCTTGACGAACTGCCTGAGGAATTCGCGAGGTTCATGAAGAAGTGGCCGGAAAGGAAGTTCCCTGAGGAGCTCCTTCCTCTTAAAGCACCGTCAAGGCAGGATTTGGACAAGGTAGTCGTGAGCTCTATGGCAAGGATTAGTTCAGCCGGGACGCCTGTCGACGTAACGGATTATACATCGCTCTACAATGTGGAAAGGAATCAACCTTTCGGTAACTACTTCAATAACCACAATGAAAACATAAACACGTCTTCGGGTTCCTTAATGATAACTCAAACCGATTTTGTGCTGCCAGGCAGGTATGGGAATGACTTCGCCTTTACAAGATATTATGATAGCAGCCAGTCTAAACTTGAGGAATTCGTACTTTATGACATCTTATACTTCGTCATCAATGCTGGAAGCTATAGCGTATGGGACACATCATGGGATACCATAACAAATCCGGACGGTAGCTATTACACAGTATCCTACTTCAGTGAAATCAGCTACAATTCGCAGACGAGCGACGATGGTTATGCTTATGGGATTGAAAGTAGATATGAGTGCATCAACTATTTTTATGCCCCGCCTGATAATTATGATCCTTATAATACGACGACGACCCTGCTCTGGTCTAATCAAGCGGCAGTCTATCCCGCACCTGAAGATGTCACTGAGGTTTCTGATCCAGTTATCGAAATAGAGCCATACCAGCTTAGTAAGAAGGCGACTTCCTTAGCATCAGGTTGGAATCTGGATTTCCCGGTTTATGAGAAGGGTTCGGCCGGATCATATATCCACCTAGGCAGCCAAGGGACGTACAAGATTAAAAGCGATGGCTACCTCGACAAGCGCGATAGCAAGGACATCCGGGCAGTGGCATCCAAGGAGTATTCATACGGCGGAGTCATATCAGAATGGAAAATGACGATAGATGGCGGAACTACATGGTACTTCAACTCCCGCGGTAACCCGATTGCCAAGAAGGACAGGTTCGGGCAATATATAAGAATTACTTATGATACAGCCGGAAGAATATCGAAGATATTCGATACGGTAGGGAGGACCATAAGGTTCACATATGAAACAAGTTCGGTGGTCGTAAATGTCCATGAAGACGATGCCATTTCTTCCCCTATACTGTCCACTTGGATATATAATCTAGCTTCCACATCAGTTGGTAGTTGGAAGAAGCTCATATCGGTACAGCCCCCCACCGGGCCCTCGACATATTATTCCTATGATGAGGTAGAAGCACGAATAAGCTATGGATACCTGATCGATCACTTCAAAAGATTGATGCTCAGCGCAATCACCCATCCGACGCAGGGCACAAGCCATTATTCATATACCCAGAGATTAAGATACATTTTCGGGGATAACCCATCTATGCCCGCGGGCCAGAGTGACAACTTCGCTGAGTACATATTGACCGAAAGGTATGATGAAATCCCCGCTCTCGAATACTCCGGCGGCGGACTTATACCATCGACCCATTCTGAGCAAAGGATCCAGTTCAGTTACGGCACGTGGGACAGTGCAACCAACAGCTATACAACTACTGCCACGACGACAATATCCGCAGGTGAGGTCGGGAAGGCCCCTGCCGTAGAGAAATGGGTCTACGACCGCTTAAATAGGCAGAAACAGCACATCATGACCGGGCAGGAATGCGGTGATGACAGGCAGAAAACGGAGACAGTCACCACTACATATAGTTACGCGGACGAGGACAAGAGAACACCAAGAAGCATATCCGAGGAGACCAGCTACTCCGGCTCGTCCGAGAAGACTTCGAAGGAGACCATCACTTTCTATAACGACCATGGCAGACCGGTGAAAGTGCTTGAGCCGGATGGCACGATGAGAGAATACCAATATGACAGCACCTACTGGCTCACTACGAGGGAATATAGCTACTATATAAAAGATGCGGCAGGGAACAAGCTAGGCAAAGAGACTAGATACACACTGGACTCCACGAAGACGAAACCTTTGCTCAAGCAGGAAGCCGTGGTCTGCATGACTCCCACGAATACATTCAATGACGTACAGGGCCCGACTGGGCTGTTACCCAACAATGGTTCCACGGTATGGAATCCACTGTGGTCCACGGGCGGGGATATCGTATCGAAGATAGTGGTCACCATTGACTGGTCCACCGGTGGTTGGTGGGGGGACAATCAATATGCCATCTATATCAAGCGTTCGAAGGATACCAGCTGGGGGAGCGCCTATTACGTATCCCCGTTCATAGACGGCGGCCTGTTTGCCAAGAAGGGCACGAATACCACTGATGTGATCTTTCCTGAACCGGGGTTCTGGGACATAAAGGTCTTGGAGATCTGCGGAGTCAACACTATCAAGGCCATGACGGCAAAAGTAGCCCAATATGCACTGGAAGGCACTCAAGACTACGTTTCCACGGGCTTTGCTTACAGTACTGGCTATCCAGGGAATATCGTAACGGTGACCACATATGCCCCCTATGCCAATGATAATAACCCTCAGGCAAGCGAAAGCGTAACGACATATGTATACGACGCTCTCTGGAATGCCTACCCTGTGCAGCAGGAGACCGCGGTGACGAGAGCGGACGGCTCGTTAGGCTACTCGAGGGCTACGGCTGCATATGACAAGCTGGGCAGGCCAACCACCGTCAGGCAGGAGGGATCACAAGGGCTGCCCTCAGAAACCAGCTATCAGTACGATGCCTTGGGAAGGGTAACCCTGATCACCAATCCGCCCCATGAAGGAAGCCTCACCTCAACGAAGGGCGTAGTGTACAACGACAGCCAGAGGTCCGTCGAGATAACAAACGAGGTGGGCAACAAGATAAGGAACACCTACGACGGCAAGGGGCGCCTGATAGCCTCGGAGTACCTCGACGGGGGCATCTGGAAGCTCGCCTCCCACGTGAAGTACGATTCCTTGGGGATGGAAACCGAGGTTACGGACGCCCTTGGGAACAAGACGAGCAGGCAATATGATGCCTTCGGAAGGGAGATCAAGGTAGTTAGGCCTGACCAGACCTTCATCGAGACTTGGTATGCGAACGCCAACATTGCCCTTGCCGCCAACCCTACGATCGATATGTCGCTACCCGCAGGCTTCGGCAGCGTAGCGACCAAGGGGTGGAAGAAAGCGGTCGATTCCGGCGGTATAGCCTCCTATGAGGGTTATGACCTTATGGGCAGGACCATATGGGCCGCGAACGATCCCAAGACATCCCCTCCGGCGGGAGCACCTATATGGGACATGGTCAGGTACGAGTACGACGCCCTCGGCAGGATGACCAAATCGGCTGTGAGGAGGACGGATACGACCTGGGACATCACCGCCTACTCCTATGTGAACGCCCAGGGGAAGCAGAACCCGTTCGGAAAGCCGATGTCCATGGATCTGCCCGGGACCACTGAAGGGATTCACAGTTATGCCTATGACGGAAGGGGCAACCTTACGAGCGAGACCATAGGCGCTTCGGTGGGCATGACTAGCAGCTATGACGAGCTCGGCAGGAAGAAGCAGGCTGTATACAGCGACGGTACGTCGCAGACGGCCACGAGGTTCTTCTATGACTGCCGTGACTGCCTCACGGCGGCGGAACAGTACGAGAACGGAGTGCTCCAGAACTCGCTCGAGATGGAATACAACCAAAGGGGCTGGCAGATCTCCGAGACGCTCCATAAGGGGGCGGAGACCTGGGCCCTCGGCTATGGCTACAACGCGACCGGCGCAAGGACCAAGGTGATCTACCCTGACGGTACGTATGTGGATTACGAGTACGACGGCAGGGGACTCCTCTCGAGGATACCCGGGTTGTTCGAGTACCTGCCCGGATACGGTGCCGCCGGGTTCTCATACGATGCCAACGGCAGGCTCACGAAGGCCAGGTCAGTCAACGGAGTGACCACTGTTAGGAGCTACGACGCCCTGGGGAGGCTGGGTGGCATATCCGTCGGTAGGCTGCAGCCGGGCGACATATTCAGCCAAGTCTACCAGTACACATCTAGGGACCTGCTAAGCGGCATCACGGAGTATGACGGAGCCAGCAGGGCGCTACAGTTCGGGTACGACAACGCTGGCCGGCTTACCAGCTCTGACATCTTCGGTTATCAAGACAGGGTAAAGGTGTTCTACTCGTATGACGGGGCGGGCAATAGGCTGAGCGAAACGTGGAAGGACGCCCAGGGCCTCACAGTGGAGAGCTTCAACTATACCTACAACCCGGGCAACTATCTTGTTAACAGAGGCTCGTCGAGCTTTGGAACCGGTTCATACGGCCAGATTACGTCGCGAACTGAGGCAGGAGTCACAACCACATATGCTTACAATCCAATGAAGATGATGAAGGAAGCAAGCGAAGCCGGGGTCACTCTTGCGAAGTATGAATACGACGCCCTAGGCAGAAGGATTATCTCATGGCTTGATGATGAGTGGAGGACTGTAAGCCTATGGAGCGGGAACGACTCGATATATGAGATAAGGCAGGAATGGGCGACACCTCCTCCGAATCCACCCACGGAGACTATCACGAGGTATGTGGCAGTCAACGGGCAATACCTAGCGAAGCTCGTGGGCAGCGCTGTCGTGATGCAGCTGTACTTCCACCATACAGACATGGTGGGCACAGTACGAGCAGTAACTGATGTCTCAGGAGCTGTTATAGCCAGGTATGCATACGAGCCATTCGGTTCTTTGACAACAGCTAGCGGGCTAATAGACGGTGAGTTGCACCGCTTCACCGGTAAGCCTTCGGACTTGGAAACCAGCCTCAGCTACTTCAATGCCAGGTACTATGATCCCACTCTTGGGAGGTTCACTAGCGCGGATCCTGCGAAGGACGGGCTAAATTGGCACGTGTATGGGAACTTGAACCCATATTCAAGAGTGGATAGAGATGGTCTTAGCAGCACAGCAGTCATGCAGGATCAAATATGTCTGGATTACGGTAGCATGATGGGTGATATTGGGGCAGGAATAATAATAGTTCCCTGGTTTGTTAAAGTAGTCGACTGGATCAATACCACCTTCTTTGCAAAGAAGGCGGATGTTGAAGAAAAGATTACTAACCAAGTTAAAACCGTTACTTTTCACATGGGAAAAATCGGTGGCATGAATAGCAACAATCCCGATCCAAATAAGAATAAAGAAACTTGGACAAAGCATATGAAGAATGCTTTTAATCAGATTAGGAAACTAATGGGAAAGCTGCCTCCAAAGGCTAATCTTTTCGATATTATAAGAAGCGGTTACGAGTTGGACAAAGCTTTCTTTAAGACGGTTGCAATTCCATTCTATGAGGCACTTAAATATGTAGCACCTATGCTTGGGATCGATATCAATGATCTAACTTGGGGTTTACCTAAATTTTATGATGCATTAGATAAGTTTAATAAATAGAAAGTAAGGTGCTTTCATGCAAGTTGAATTATTCGGTTGGCTTGCCTTTTTCGAAATATCGGATTACTTCAGGAAGCTATCCGGAGTGGATTGCGATGTTGCATTCATGGCTGTTGAGATAAGAAATCATGTTGAAGAGCTTCTTGTGTACCTACTAGCCATAGCTGCATCAGCTGATAAGTTTGGAAAGAAGAGGTTCAAACGAGCCTTGGGTGGAGTTAATGCTTGCAGCCTACCGGTTAGCGTGGAAACCCCCGATTTCCTAATCAACAAGGTAATTGTGGAAGAGCTATACAACAAGATGTCTACCTCTGGGAGAGAGGATATCAATCACAATAACAGGATAGGAAAATGGGCAAACTACTCGAAGCTAAGCAAAGCGCAAGGTTTTGATGCCGTGAAGATCAATACCATGGAGATCGCGAATAGTAAGCGATTAAAAGAGACCCTAAAGAGAAATCTTGTTGAAAAACTTGATATGCTAGACTTCTGCGCAGCGGAATGCTCAAAACTAATAGTTGAGGCTCTGGGCTTATCCCTACGAGTAATCGATATATCGAACGACATGCATATGGCGTTGCATCTCGAGAATGACCTTCGATTTGTGGAGTTGATCTATAAAGAACTACTAGTTAGCGAGAAGTTGCTTCCGCTCATCAATAGATTAGTACCAATTCTAGAAAAATATGGCGGATTGGGAAGCTGGTACTTCCGGTCAGAAGAAAATAGAAATATGACCTTCTAGTAGAGGGAAGTGAATTGACTATGAGGATTGTTGAGAAGTTATTACTAAGAGAGAACTGGGTTGTCTACAAGTACCTGACCAATGGATTAGACTTACCGCCTGTTGGCAACCACTCAAGCAGCATAAAAGGTCTGTTTGTTGACATAGACAGCCCTGAGTATGCAATCATTAGAAAGAGGATGGAGCATTTCTCTTTTCCAAAACTAGAAGTGTTAGAGATAAGAAGAGCACTCTTCTCTGAGGAGGAACTGAGAAATTTTGAGTTCTTCTCTATGATACCTGAGGTTATACTCCGCAGTTTTCAAGGAGGGGACCTTAGCTTAAAGCAAGTCTACGTACCGCAATTCGATTGTAAAGAAACTAAGGGGATCAAGAGATGCCCAAAATGTAAAGACATCATTGAAGTGGATGATAGTATCTTACTTGGTTCAGCATATTTCAGACGAACGGACATAGCGGCTCCGTTCTTCCATCAGCCAATGATCTTCTCTGACCGGTTAGCCCAAATCATAAGAGACTCGGGCTTTACAGGAATATCATGTGGTAATAGCTATGTGAGGATTAGGGGAGAACTCCAGAGAAAAGGTCAACTAGCGATTATATCCTCATACATGCCAGAGCGATTGGAGGATGGTAACACTGCCCAGCCTCTTTGTTCATGCGGCAGGGTTAGAACACCGGACTACTTTACTTTTAAGCCATTGGTGTTCTCAGGAGAAGGCATAGATCAAACAAAGGACTTCAACCTTACAAAGGAGCCATCAGCAGGGCGGATAACAATCGTGAGAAAAAGAGTAAGGGACATACTAGTCAATGAGAGAGTAAAGGGACTTACTTTCTTACCAGCATTAGTCAAAATTGGCTAATACGATAGGTTTATTACACTTTGCCTAACAATAAGTGGATTGGTTACACTAAACTGTACAGAAAGATAAGGTGATGGTATTCCTTAAGAGAAGAGGAGAAGGAGGAAACCATGACCCAAAGAAGAGCAAGGCGAGAGTACAGTGAAGCGCAGAAGAAACAATTGGTAGAGCTATACAACCATGGGAAGCCAAGATGCGAAATAATCCGGGAGTACGACCTGACGAGTACGGCATTTGACAAATGGGTAAAACGTATTAACGCAACCGGCTCCAGCCATGAGAAAGACAACCGGACGGCTGAAGAGCTGGAACTGATAAATCTCTGTAAAGAAAATCAGCAGCTAAGGATGGGGTAGTAAGTAGAATTTTGTGTATGAGAGCCCTCTGATGAGATAATTCTCAAAGGAGGGCTTTTAACATGGCGAGGAAGAGCAGAAAAGAGCGAGACCCACAGAAGAAGGCTATCATGAAGCAGCTT